>ERZ791919.89-NODE-89-length-110108-cov-8.910807_pt1 | contig 110108 bp, 90 predicted proteins | sample MGYA00510137_ERZ791919 | MGnify/ENA primary metagenome ERZ791919 (study PRJEB30046, sample SAMN00792059) | human gut metagenome | study: EMG produced TPA metagenomics assembly of the A metagenome-wide association study of gut microbiota in type 2... | reverse complement strand
TTTTCCTTTAATGCCCCCTCTCTCTCGAAAAGCGTGTGCAAAAGTAAGAACTTTCACTCTTACCTCCAAATTTTTTCCGGCCTTTTTTATATACCTACAATAAATATTTCTATAACTGCCTGTAAATAACTATATTATATACAAAACTTTTTTCGAATAAAAACACCTTCTTTTAAAACGGTAGATCATCTTCTGTCGGTTCTGGCTCAAACGGAGGAGGAGGAATCGCACCTTCCATCGGTGCGGATACGGCAACTTTATCGATTTTCCAAGCACTGACATTTGTGTACCATCGTCCGTTATACTCCCGACTTTCAATATCACAACTAACTACAACTTCTTCACCGACCGCCATCGGAAACTGATCTACCCGATCTCCAAAAAGCTGAAAACAAACTTTTCGAGGATATTGGTCTCCCGTCTCCAGTATATATTCCTGTTTTTTCCATTCTCTACCACTTGCCTGACTTACTCCGCTTTGCAAAGGCAAAATCTGAACGATGTGTCCTCTTATCTCCATATTATTATACTAAATTTATATCATAAGGCAACAAAGATAATCATTTAGCGGTTAATATAAACGAAGAAATATAAGAATAAATCAAAACCTTATATAGTAAAAATAATAATTTGCCCCCCTTTTTTACAAAAAATAAATATAAATCACAAGTATAAAGCAGGAAGTTAGGGAATTCGATTTATATTTGCACCTTATTAAATTAGTTAGCAATATTAAAGATTAAATGGAAGACCAAAAAATTTTATTACAAAAAATAGTAGAAGGAATTCAAGAAAAAAAAGGAAAGAAAATCATAACAGCAGATCTTTCTGCCATAGATTCAGCTTCGGCAGAATATTTTATCATTTGCGAAGGTGGATCAACAATGCAGGTTTCTGCTATTGCAGACAACATTCGTGAATATACTCAACAAGAAACAGGAATTAAACCGTTCGGATATGATGGATATCAAAATTCACAATGGATCGTTTTGGATTACGGAAATATTTATGTTCACGTTTTTCTTCCTGAATATCGGGAATATTATAAATTAGAACAACTATGGAGTGATGCCAAATTGACAGCACTGCCTGATGTGGAATAGTTATTGTTGTTTTTATAAAACAATATTCATTACTTATTATTACTGTATGGAGAATAAATCAAAACCTCAAGGTCCTAACAATAAAAAGCCTAAAATGATCCGATTCAATTTATATTGGATGTATTCATTAATTGCTTTTGTATTGATAGGCCTTTATTATATGAATGGCGATTCGAACTCAAAAGAAGTAACTTGGTCTGAGTTTGAAGAAGTTGCCCGCGATAACGGGATAAAGCAGATTGTCGTTTACACGAATAAAGACTATTTAGAAGCCTATATCAAAGATAGTACAGCACAAAAAGTTTTTAAGACTACAGCTGATAAGATAGGTAAAAATCCTAAAATATTTACGAATATTCCATCGGCAGATGCTTTTGACAAAAATGTAGAGACATGGCGAAAAGAAAACGGGTTCAATGCTGCTGTCAAGTATGACAAAAGCAGTGATTTCTCGGATATGTTTTTCTCATTTTTGCCGATTATCTTATTATTTGCATTTTGGTTTTTCATGATGCGAAGAATGTCCGGTCAAAGCGGAGGAAGCGGAGGAGTATTCAATGTTGGGAAAGCGAAAGCACAACTTTTCGACAAAGAAGGTCCGGTACAAGTGTCTTTTAAAGATGTGGCAGGATTGTCTGAAGCTAAGCAAGAGGTCGAAGAAATTGTTGAATTTTTAAAGAATCCGGGACGTTATACTGATCTTGGAGGTAAAATTCCTAAAGGGGCTTTACTCGTAGGACCTCCGGGAACAGGAAAAACTTTACTTGCCAAAGCGGTAGCGGGAGAAGCTAATGTGCCGTTCTTTTCTCTCTCAGGATCAGATTTCGTCGAAATGTTCGTCGGAGTCGGTGCTTCTCGTGTAAGAGATTTGTTCCGTCAAGCCAAGGAGAAAGCTCCTTGTATTGTTTTCATTGACGAAATTGATGCTGTCGGGCGTGCTCGAGGGAAAAATCCGAATATGGGTTCGAATGACGAGAGAGAAAATACATTGAACCAGTTATTGACAGAAATGGACGGTTTCGGTTCTAATAGCGGAGTTATTATCTTGGCTGCAACAAACCGTGCTGATATTCTGGATAAAGCATTGTTGCGTGCCGGAAGATTTGACCGCCAAATATATGTGGAATTACCCGACCTAAACGATAGGAAAGAAATCTTCCGGGTTCATTTACGGAATGTGAAAATAGATGATTCGGTTGATGTCGATTTATTAGCTCGACAAACTCCCGGATTTTCCGGTGCAGATATTGCCAATGTCTGCAACGAAGCAGCTCTCATCGCCGCACGTAAAGGGAAAAACTCCGTCCAGAAGCAAGATTTTATGGACGCTGTAGATCGTATTGTCGGAGGGCTTGAAAAACGTACAAAAATAACAACGGCAGAAGAAAAAAGATCTATTGCAATCCACGAGGCCGGACACGCATCTCTAAGCTGGTTTTTACAATATGCCAACCCGCTGGTCAAAGTAACAATCGTACCTCGAGGTAAAGCTTTAGGTGCAGCATGGTATCTACCGGAAGAACGTCAGATCACGACAAAAGAACAGATGCTGGATGAGATGTGTGCAACATTAGGCGGACGAGCCGCGGAAGAGCTCTTTATCGGACGTATTTCTACCGGTGCTGCAAATGATTTGGAACGGGTGACCAAACAAGCCTATGCTATTGTCGCATATTTCGGAATGAGTGCAGAATTACCGAATCTTTCTTATTATGATTCTACCGGACAAGAGTATGGCTTTACCAAACCTTACAGTGAAGAAACCGCCCGTATGATAGACAAGGAAGTAAGTCGTATTGTGAATGAACAATATGAACGCGCTAAATCTATATTGTCAGAGAAAGCAGAAGGACACCAGCAACTTACACAGGTTTTACTTGAACGTGAAGTTATCTACACAGAAGATGTAGAAAGAATTTTCGGAAAGCGACAATGGACTTCTCGTTCGGATGAAATTTTAAATGAAAACGAGGCTAAGAAATCTCAATCAGAGCCTGACAAACCAAATAGTGAACAGACGGACGATGAGCTTTCGATGAAGAAAGAGCAAATGCCGCCTATAAATGAAACAAAAAACAATGCTGAAATTCCTGAAAAAGCATAATCAGTAGTAACTATTATAAGAGTTGCTGTATTTATTACAGCAACTCTATTTCTTTATATAAACACATAGAACGACAAAATAGACAAAATAAACAAAACATACTATGAACAAATTAGTAATCAACAATTTCGAAGAATTCGAACAATATGTAGGTAAAGAATTGGGAGTATCGGATTATATGCAAATCACCCAAGAACAAATCAACAAATTTGCAGATGCGACTTTCGATCATCAGTGGATACATGTAGATGTAGAAAAAGCTAAAGCGGAAAGTCCTTATAAATCAACTATTTCACATGGATATTTAAACTTATCGATACTGCCTTACCTTTGGAATCAAATTATAGAGGTAAACAATGTAAAGATGCTTGTAAATTATGGTATAGAAAAACTTCGTTTCAATCAAGCCGTATTAGTCGGAAACGAGGTGCGATTAAGAGCAAAACTACTGTCTTTAGTCAATTTGAGAGGGATAGCAAAAGCAGAAATAAAAGTGTCTCTGGAAATTAAGGACTGTAAAAAAACGGCATTAGATGCAACAGTAATTTTTCTATATCATTTTATGTAATCTTATATTGAAAAGTACTTTATATTACCTAAAACCTTAATTACGAATTTATTTATTAAAACTTATTTGTTTTGAAAAATCTAATTATCAGAGCTATTACAGGTATATTATTTATCGGTATTATTATCGGTGCTATATTATACAGCAAATATACACTATTGGCATTGTTACTTGTTATCACAACATTGACACTTACCGAGTTTTACAGGTTAATAGAGGGAAGCAATTTACCAAAGCTCACTTTATTTGTCAATATATTGGGAGGAAACTATTTAACCCTGTCACTTTATTTATATGCAAGCGACATATTGCCTGCTTTTTCTAAAGGAGTTGTTTTTATTCCCTATTTGATCTACTTTCTTTGTTGTTTTATCATTCAACTATATATGAAAGATAAAGACCCGATAACTCGATGGTCTCATTCTTTTATGGGACAAGTTTACATTGCTCTCCCTATAGGATTATTGAGTTTTCTGGCTTTTGAGCCTTCCTCAACTTTTTTATTTTATAATCCATGGCTGCTTTTATCATTTTTTGCTTTTATATGGATCAATGATACAGGAGCGTTTCTTGTCGGATCGGCAATCGGAAAAAAACGATTATTCGAACGCATTTCACCTAAAAAATCATGGGAAGGTTTTTGGGGCGGCATTGCATTCAATTTAGTATTAGCATACATCTTATCGACACAATTCAACGTTCTAAGTCAACTTGAATGGTATGGATTAGCCATAACCGTTTCGATATTCGCAACATTAGGAGATTTATGTGAATCTCTTTTAAAAAGGACTTTACAAATTAAAGATTCCGGCTCTATCTTACCGGGACACGGAGGAATGCTCGATCGGTTTGACAGTGTATTATTGGCAGCACCAGCAGCAGTAATCTATCTCTTTTTATGTCATCAATTCTATTAATTAAAAAGATAATAAATAAAAACGCAGGATAAATTTCCTGCGTTTTTTTGTTTATCGTATGCGAAATAGCTTAATAAGCTGATTCGCCAAAATTAACAGGACAGAAATAAAGGCCAAAAACGTAAACAAGTTCATCACAGAAAAAAGCTCTTTATAGTCACTGATTGCGGTGATCGATTTTCCGAACATAAAACAAAGTGACAGTCCGAATATTGCAGAAATAAACCACACCGTCATCTCAATAATTCGTATTTTCCGTCTGGTTTCTCCGGGTAATCGATTCATCACTCTACGAGAAAACCACACCTCTCTGCGTAAAGGTTGTGCATGCTCCTTAAAGAATGCTTTCAACTTATCATCATTCTCCATATTTATAATCCTCTTTATCTAAATATACATTCAATCTCTGACGAGCCCGAGAGAGATGAGATTTGACTGTTCCCGAAGGCATATTCATAATTTCCGAAACTTTATTCAAAGACAGATCTTCCAAATAAAACAGTTGTATTATAGCTCTTTCTTCCGGTTTAAGAATCTGCATCGCTCTGTATATATCTATATTACGAGTCAGTGTTTCAGAAGGAAGTTCATAATCCTGATCCAAAACATCCGAACTATACTCTTCCGAACATTTCCGACTCCGCATAAAATCATAAAAAACATTATAGGCTATTCTAAAAATCCATGTAGAGAACGATGACAGACCTTTAAATGAGCGCAAACTGGTATATGCCTTAATAAATGTCTCTTGCGCCAAATCATCACTCAACATAGCATCTCCTAAAGTTTGATTTAAAAAAAAGCGCTTTATCTGAGGATGATATTTATCAACCAAACGAGTATATGCCCTTCTGTCATCGTTCAAAAGACACTTCGCAATCAATAAAATATCTTCATTCTTGCTCATTTATATTCTGCTCTTCTTTAGACAGCTCTTCAATCCGGGATTTTTCTTCTATTCTATAAACCAATAATTGCCCCAAACCTATCAATATCGGTATTACAGAAAAAGCCCAAACATATTTATTCTCTGCAACAAGTCCGAAAAACAGGATACCGATACCTAAAGCTATTAGCGTAAGTGCTGTACTCAAGCGTTTCTTACTATATAACGGCTTTTTTGAGGAAGATTCTTCAAAAAAACTGTCAGGCAATTCTCTTCCGCATTCTATTGCTTTTTCGACAACGGCATATCGCTCTTTTTGCAATTTTAATTTATATCTCAATGCAAAAAATAAGATCAAAAATAAAACGATGACCGGAACTCCGAATACAAAAACAATTGCAACTATCGGAATAAGCACATCTCCTTTATCATCACTTACCGCCTTCATCATAAGCTCATGATTTTGTTTCATCTTCAATAATGCCAATTCAGTTTTTTCCTGACTGTTTATCGAATCGGGGACAGCAGGATTATTTTCTGCGACACATATTCCATTCGATAAAATCGAAATAAAAACCACCACAAATAACAAAATAGCCTTTTTCATCATCTTCATTTTTTAAGTTTATAAATCTATAAAAATTCTCCGGAAAATTTATTGATTAGACGTAACAAGAGATGCGTATGGTTGCAAGAAAACAAAAAAATTAAAGATTCCACGAAATTTTCAGGAGTTATTTTAACCTCCCAAATAAAACAGTTAACTATCATTTAGTATTAGAATCGCCTTATACACGTAGAGTATGAGCATACGGTCAAACAACTAAATATTGAGAAATTTAATTTTTTATTTAGAGCTTATCTAAATTCTCCAATAAAAAGAAAAAACTCTCAAAACTGACCCGGACAAAATTCTGACAGGCTTTCAGATTTTCCGGAAGTACATTTTTATTTTTATCTGTTTACACAAAAACAGTTTACTTTAGCATTCCTAATTATAGGAATAAAGCTAAAGTAAACTGACATATATCTGTGTAATCGATAATTTATATTTATAGAACTATATCTATAAAATCTATCTTATTCCATAAGCTTACGATAACGCACCCGACGAGGTTCTATATCCCCCAAACGTTTTTTCTTATTTTCTTCATATTCAGAATAAGAACCCTCAAAGTAAAACACCTGAGAATCTCCTTCAAAAGCCAAAATATGTGTACAAATACGATCTAAGAACCAACGATCATGAGAAATAACCACTGCGCATCCGGCAAAATTCACAAGTCCTTCTTCTAATGCCCGCAAAGTATTAACATCTATATCATTAGTCGGTTCGTCTAATAAAAGAACATTTCCTTCTTCTTTCAGCGCCATAGCTAAATGTAAGCGATTCCGTTCTCCCCCAGAAAGAACTCCGCACAGTTTTTCTTGATCTGCTCCGGTAAAATTAAATCTCGAAAGATAAGCTCTGGCATTTACATCCTTATTTCCCATACGAATCAGATCTTGTCCTCCCGAAATAACCTGATATACGCTCTTCTGGGGATCTATATCTTTGTGAGTCTGATCTACATAAGCGATTTTTACCGTTTCTCCGACATCAAACTCGCCTTTATCGACACTCTCCTGTCCCATTATCAACTTAAAAAGAGTCGTTTTACCAGCCCCATTCGGGCCTATCACTCCGACAATACCATTCGGAGGCAATACAAAATTAAGATCATCGAAAAGCAGTTTATCCCCATAGGCTTTTGCAACCCCCTTCGCCTCAATCACTTTATTTCCCAAACGAGGTCCGTTCGGAATGAAAATCTCCAATTTTTCTTCCCTCTCTTTTTGATCCTCATTCAATAGTTTATCATACGAATTCAAACGAGCCTTTCCTTTCGCATGCCGTGCAGAAGGAGCCATGCGAACCCATTCCAACTCCCGTTCAAGAGTCTTGCGGCGCTTACTCGCTTGTTTCTCTTCTTGTTCCATTCGTTTTGTTTTTTGCTCAAGCCATGAAGAATAGTTTCCTTTCCAAGGAATACCCTCGCCCCTGTCAAGCTCCAATATCCATCCGGCTACATGATCAAGGAAATAACGGTCGTGCGTAATAGCAATAACTGTTCCGGCATATTGCTGCAAATGCTGTTCAAGCCAATCTATCGATTCGGCATCCAAATGGTTGGTAGGTTCGTCCAGCAAAAGAATATCCGGCTGTTGCAACAACAAACGGCATAAAGCGACACGCCGCCGTTCTCCTCCTGAAAGATACTTTACCAACTGATCTTCCGGAGGACACCGCAAAGCATCCATAGCTCGTTCGAGCTTATTATCAAGGTTCCAGGCGTCCGTAGCATCGATTTTGTCCTGTAACTCAGCCTGACGATTCATCAAAGCATCCATCTTATCCGGATCTTCTAAAATCTCAGGGTCACCAAATTTTAAATTTACAGCTTCATACTCAGCCAATAAGTCCAAAATCGGTTGTACTCCTTCCTGCACAATTTCCTTGACCGTTTTTTCAGGATCGAGTTTCGGTTCTTGTTCCAAGTAACCGACAGTATAACCGGGAGAAAAAACAACATCTCCCTGATAAGATTTTTCAATACCGGCTATTATCTTCAACAACGTAGATTTACCAGAACCGTTAAGACCTATAATCCCGATCTTCGCTCCATAAAAAAACGATAAATAGATATTCTTCAAAACTTGTTTCTGCGGTGGAAAAGTTTTACTGACTCCCACCATCGAAAAAATAATTTTTTTGTCGTCTGCCATTATATTATATATTTATAATTCGTCTTTAAGAGCCTCTCTAAATTTTCCAACAAAAAAATATTATCAGGTCATTTCTGTGTTTTCTTCCGCTCTTTTTTCCCGTTTTCCCTCGTCAGATAGCTTATCCTCCTCATAGAAACAGAAAAATATCCTCAAAAGAAACTCTCAAACCTGACCTGAGCAAAATTGAGACAGGCTCTAAGAAATACAAATATAACGAATAAATCAAGTTTTCCAAAGAAGCCGAGTACGTCTCAAAATAGAGAAAGCGTCACGGAAGTATCCGCAACGCTTTCTTTTCTATACTTGGTAACAATACCTATTCGGTTTTTATTGTCAACATCAAGGCCCCCTTCACCAAATGTTCTCCTGGAGTAGCATTCAATTCTGTTACAACTCCTGCAACCGGAGACAATATGCGATTTTGCATTTTCATCGACTCTTGAACGAGCAACAAATCTCCGACCTTCACCGGCTGTCCCACTTCTACCGCATACGAAACGATCGTTCCCGGAAGGATAGAACGGATCTCGCCAGGTACAGGTTTCACCCACAACGGACGATTGATAAATTTCTTTGTCAATGTCGTTTTATATTTACGGGCTGTAACTGCAAAATCTACTAATTTCACTTTTTCATTTTCCATCTTCAATCTCGATTTATGGATTAGAACGGAGGAATTCCATGTTTCTTCGACGGACGGGATTCTTCTTTACTTCTTGCCAAAACCAAAGCATGCTTCAAGCTGACACGAGTTTCTCTCGGTTCGATTACAGCATCGATATATCCCTTAGCCGCAGCAACATACGGATTAGCAAATTTCTCGATATATTCTTTTACTTTTTCCTGACGCATTGCGTTCTGGTCTTCAGCCTCCATAATTTCTTTTCTGAAAATAATATTGGCTGCACCTTCCGGTCCCATCACTGCAATTTCTGCACTTGGCCAAGCAAATACGAAGTCTGCTCCTAAATGCCGCGAGTTCATTGCAATATATCCGCCTCCGTACGCTTTACGCAGGATAATAGTGATTTTGGGTACTGTCGCTTCGGAATATGCGTAGAGAACTTTCGCGCCGTGACGAATAACGCCGGCATGCTCCTGATCTACTCCAGGCAAATAACCCGGCATATCCTCGAATGTAACAATAGGAATATTAAATGCATCGCAATAGCGGATAAAACGGGCAGCCTTATCAGAGCTGTCACAGTCGAGCACTCCGGCCATTACCATAGGCTGATTAGCTACGAATCCGATTGTATCGCCATGAATACGACCAAATCCGATTACGATATTTGCTGCCCAGAGCTGTTGTATTTCAAAGAAATCAGAATCATCTACGACACATTTTATAATATCACGTACGTCGTACGGTTGTTTCGGATCGGCCGGGATGATATCATTGATCGATTTGTCAAAAATCGGTTCTTTAGGTTCCCATGCACGGGCACGTTGCTTATTGTTCCAAGGAATAAACGTCACCAATTTCTTGATTTGTTCAAAACACTCTTGTTCACTCTGGGCATAGAAATGAGCATTACCCGTAATTTCAGCGTGAACTCGAGCTCCTCCTAAGTCTTCCATAGAAATCTCTTCGCCTAAAACGGTCTTGATGACATTCGGTCCTGTAATGAACATTTTCGAAATGTTTTCAACAACGAAAACAAAATCGGTCAATGCCGGAGAATATACTGCACCACCGGCACACGGGCCTAAGATTACCGAAATTTGAGGAATTACTCCTGAAGCAATCGTATTGCGATAGAAAATTTCTCCATATCCGGCCAATGCACCCACACCTTCCTGAATACGTGCACCACCGGAATCATTAATCCCGATGATAGGCACTTTCATCTTTAGTGCATGATCCATTATTTTGGTTATCTTACGAGCGTGCATCAAACCGAGAGATCCACCTGCTACGGTAAAATCTTGAGCATAGATACATACAGGAGCGCCAAAGATAGTTCCTGTTCCGGTAATTACTCCGTCTCCGGGTAAAACTTTTTTTTCCATGCCGAAGCCTCTAGCCTCATGCTCTACAAAGAGATCATACTCCTGAAATGAATTTTCATCCAGCAAAGCCAGAATACGATTCCGGGCAGTCAACTTGCCCATCGCCTCCTGCTTTTCAATGGCGGCTTCTCCTCCACCCATCTGCACCAACGCTTTTTTTTCGCGCAATGCTAAAATGTCTTTCTGTAATGAAGTCATAAATTTAGATTCTTAAAATTAAGTGTGTCAATATAAGTATTATTTCTTTACTGCCTTTACCCTATAACCGCAATTTACCTTACCCTTCAGAATACTGTTCAGCTTCGATTTTATAAGCTGTTTGCGAATAGGGGAAAGATGATCGATAAACATTTTCCCTTCAAGATGATCATATTCGTGTTGAATGACACGAGCGACATAACCTTCAAACACTTCGGTATGCTCTACAAAATCCTGATCCCGATACGTTATCTTTATTTTTTCCTGACGAGTCACAGGCTCATGAATTCCGGGCAAACTCAAACATCCCTCTTCCCGGGTTATCTTATCACCGGATACTTCTTCTATATGGGCATTTATCATTGCTTTCCGGTAATCTTTATATTCAGGAAATGTCTCTGAAAGAGCATCCAGATTGATTACAAGCACCCGAATATCCAAACCTATCTGAGGAGCAGCCAGTCCGACCCCGTCCGATTTATCCATCGTTTCGAACATATCTTCAATCAACTTCTTCAAATCAGGATAATCGGCAGTTATGTCCGTTGCGACTTTCCTCAGCACAGGCTGTCCATATAAATAAATTGGTAACAACATATATATTTTTTTATCATAATCACCGGTACTCCCGGCATATAAATCTTTATTCCGATCAACAATCAAGCATGCAGCACGCTTTCCATATATCCCTGTAATATGATTACTGCACTGATCTCATCCACCAGTTCTTTATTCCGACGATCTTTCTTCTTCAACCCGCCTTCCAACATAGACCGGTGCGCTAAAGTAGAAGTAAACCGTTCATCAAAATATTCTATCGGAATATCAGGAAACAACTTCTTGAACTGTGCTACAAACGGCTCGATATATCGCATATTTTCCGAAGGTTGATTATTCATCTGTTTCGGTAATCCTATGATTACTTTCTCCACAGCTTCCTTTTGAAAATAATTTTTCAGAAAACCGACCAATTCATGCGTAGGAACGGTTGTCAATCCATTCGCTATTATTTTCAAAGGATCGGTCACCGCAATTCCTGTACGTTTTTTTCCGTAATCTATCGATAAAATACGAGCCATAATGTTGGCAAAGATAATCAAAATGAAACAGAAAAATAAGCTGTTCGTCTTTTTTATACATAAGACAAACAGCTACAACTAAAAATATACCCTATTAATAAAGGATTCGGGAATGTTATGGTAAAAAAACAGAAATTAAAAATATATTCTTATCTATCAGCGTCATATCTTATTTTCTTATCCTCAAATTCTCTTTATCTCTATATTTATTCATATCCGATACCACCACCTTATCACCGATATTCAAACCGTCTAATACTTCTACATAATCATAACTTCCCTCTCCCAACTTAACTGTTCTCTTCACAATATGATCTCCATCCATCACCCAAAGATTATAGTCTCCCGGACCATTATAAAAAGAACGTCTTTCTATACGAAGAGCATCATCTCTTACCGCATTAATAACAAAGACGTCAACTTTTAAGCCGGAACGCAGACGATCATGGTCATTATCATCTAAAAATATAAGAAATTGTATCATTCCATCTTTTACCGATGGGACGACATTCCCCACTGTTCCAGAGAGTTCTTCTTTTCCGATTTTTACAATTGCCTTATTCCCCGGTAAAACCTTATCAGCATATCCATCCGTAATTTCGGCTTCTACCTTAAAGCTACCGAGATCGGCAACAATTGCCAATTGTGAACCTGCAGGCACAGTTGCTCCAACCTGATCATTTACCCATATTAATGTCGCATCTTGAGGAGAACGCACTTGTGCCTCTTTCATCATCTTAGTCCGTAACGAAATATTTTTCAAGGCTATATTGTAATCCAATTCCTGTACTCGAATATCCGCAGCAGAAGTCCGTTTCTGATTATTATATTTCAATTTTAATTGGTCCAGATTCATTTTCTGAACTTTATATTCCAATTCAGCTTGTTTTATTTTATCAGATGTACTTGCTCCTATACTATCTAAATATTTCTCATTTTGCAATAGCACTTTCATTCTCTCCAATCTCATTTCATCTATATCGATACTCATCTTCATCTCCGACAACTGGCTTTCCGCCACGATCTTCATCTGTTCTAATTTAAAACGCTTCATCTCCAGCTCATCCCGCTGATTCTCCATACCTACATTGGCTTCCGCTAAATCAAGTTTTAAAATAGAATCATTTTTGGATAGTTTCTCTCCGGATTTTTTATATACTTCCAATATTTTCGAAGAAATCGGCGAGGTTATTATCTCTTCCGACAGAGGAGCTACTTTTCCCGTTGCAGAAACAGAAATTCCGATTTCACCTTTTGTCACCGTTCCAAAATCAATATCTTCTACAGGAATTCCGGCACTGAATACTTTTACCAAAACAATAAAAAAACAAACTAAAGCACATGCTACAAACGCAAATTTAATAATCAATATCTTTTTTCTACGACGTTTCACCTCCGGTGAAATTTCTTTATCCATGCCCATGTTTATATTTTTTAATTTTTTATCATTTCATATATAATATCCTCATCTCGAACAAAATCATAAAGGGATAGCTGTCGAATATTGTAATAATATAACCAAGAGGTATATAACTGAGAAATATATTCTCTACGGGCATTATCCCGTTCTACTTGAGCCGAATTTATATCCAAGACATTAATATTTCCCATAACAAAGATATTGTATGCTGTTTTATACCGACATTGTGCAACAGAATCTGCAAGAACAGCAATATCTAACAATCGTGTCTGATCTTGAAATTGATTGACAGATAACGTTACATCTCGTTCAAAATTCATCTGGCTTTGCTCAATTTGCGCCTTTATGAGCTCTTGCTGCGACTTCGCCAACCGCACTCGTCCCCGACCTTTTCCCCAATCTAAAATAGGAATACGTATTCCTAAACTCACAACCTGACGATTCTGTAAATTCTGATATGTTCCGGATAAACTATTATCACTTCCCGTAAATCCTACCGAAGCATAAATATCCGCTTTAAATCCACGATCTACTCGAGCTTGGGCAATTTGCTGTTTTGCCTCTAACAACTGCCTTTCGATCGAATAATTTAAAGGATTATTTTTTAATGCAATATCTAAAACCTCACGTGGTGAAATCTTTACAACAGGACATTTTTGCGGAACATCAATTTTCAACACGACAGAATCATCATATCGCAAATAATTTCGAAAAGCATACATCTTATTATCATACTCTTGTTCCGCTTTTATCAAATTTGACGAAGCATTCAATCTTCCTAATTCCAGTTGCAGCAAATCATTATCCGATATTATTCCGATCTTTTTCTTACCCTGAGCTATTTTCAACAATTCCTCAGCATTTTTCAGATTCTGTTCTGCGATATTTTTATTTACCGATGCTAATAAAAATTCGAAATAATGCTTGACTGTCTGCATATTTACAGCCTCCATACTTACACAATATTGTTGTAATGCCTCTTTATACTTCTTGGGCTCTATACGCATCGACCATCTTAATGGCCGAGCTGTAATCAAAGGCTGAGAAAGGGTCAATCCTAAAGGGACGCTCAAATAACTTGTATTACGATCTCCGTCCAACTGGTCAATACGTTGCAATTGTGACTGTAAAGAAATAGAACCTCCCGTATAAGGAATATTTTGAGTAATAGAAAGATTCAAATTTTCACTGAGCAGACGGTTTGTAACGAACGAATATGTACCATCTTCTTTCTGATAAGAAGACAATGACTTATCCAAGCTGGGCAAAGTGCCATCTAAAACCATACTGGGTAACAAATCCGCCTTATAATTACGGTACGACCAATAAGCAATCTGCAAAGTATTTCTTGCCACGATTGCATCAATAGAAAAAATACGAGCTATATTTAAAGCCTGATCCATAGAGAGAGACAAAGTATCTTTCTGCCCCCACAAACAGGTAGGGAACAGAAAGACTATACATATCATCCATAGTTTCATACAACCTATATTTACTCATTATTCATAATGCAATACCTCTGCCGGATTTACACGAGAAATTCGGTATGCCGGATACCATGCACTAAATAATGAAAACAAACACATCAGCAATATCGTGGTCACAACTGCAGCAATATTTTCTACGGTAAAATCATAAATAAAAAATGCCAACAGTACTGAAGGAATAGAAGCCATTACCGAAATCAACAAACTTTCTCCGAGTACCATTTTCATAAGATCTCTACGTGTTGCTCCTAAAGCCAACTGCAAAGCATACTCTTTCAACCTTTTTTTCGACTGTAACCAAAATAATCCGAATGTTCCAATAAACGCAAAAATAAACAAGAAAAAAGCCGGCACGGCTTGTGCTGCAACTGAAAGCATCGTCCCAACCATCGAAAAAGCCTTCCACTCTTCCATCGGAAAAACAAACAACTCTACATCATTATTCAAGCCGGCCCGTTTGAATTCTTTATCGCAAGCATTATAAAAGTCGGCTTCATGCCCTTTTTTTACTTTAGCGACACATTCCATAAAGGTCAAATGTTCGAAAGGGAAAAGTATCGCCTCAGACGAAGGTTCGAATACTGCATGCTTCACCCCTGCAACAACCCCGATTACCGTAAGTTCCCGATTTCTATATACAAACTTCTTGCCGACAACATCTACCCACCCGACAGCATCTACCAATTGCCGGGAAACAACAACAGGACAAGAGCCATCAGCCAACTTGGTCTCCCCGGTAAACCACTCTCCTTCTTCCAAACGAATATCAAATACATCAAGGGCATATTTATCGACAATCTTTATAGCTGCCATGATTTTTTTATCGTTAATCCGAACCGTATCTCCATTATAGTTATCGCCGTCTCTCATATATGGAGCCAATCCGCTACCCACAGTCACGCTTTCTATTGCAGGATTAGTCCTTAACCGTTCAACGACAAGAGATGTTATGCGTCCGGATTCTTGTAAAGAAGCCCGCGAATTAAAATTAACCGGCATACAAGAAAACACAAATGTATTATCCGTATTTAAAAGCCCCGGATCATTATATTTTTTCAATGCCGAAAACAGAGACCCGAGACACAGCATCAGTACCAATACGATAAAAAATTGTTCTACCAAAATTTCCCAAACCTTATTCCGACGATTCCAGATCATCTTTAGTAAAAACTTTCTCATTATTCGTTTCCTCCTTTCAATACCTCTGCAATATTTTTCCGTGTAATTAAATAGGCCGGCAGCCCACCTGACAATAAAGAGAACAAAATAGCCAAAGGCAACACCTGACACCAAATAACCGACATATCAAGAGAAGCGATCAACGACATTTTCTCATTAAGAGATCCGCCCAGAACAAGACTCTGCACCCCATAGGACATCGGTAAAACCAAAAGAACACCTAAAATAGCCCCGATCAATACCAAAAAGAAATTTTCACCCATAATCTGGAAAAAAACCGAAATGCGGGTAGCCCCAATCGCCCGGAAAATCGCAATCTCCGAAGCCCGGCTCTCCATATTGGAAAAATTCAATGTCACGATATTCAAAGCAGGAATAATCAACAACAAGAAAATAGCAGCTCCGGCACCGTATAACATGATATTTGTCCCGTATTTTTTTATCATCTCCTCCTTTTTGGTATAAATCTTCTCCGGCAATATGTCTACTGTCATACCCCTATTTTCTACAGTAGCCCGCACATTGTTACATACCAATTCTTTCATCCGGGCAACATCCATATCTTCCGGGAATAGAATATTCACATTATAACAAAAATGAGCAGAAGGGATAAATTTGTTATACCGGTACGGAATCCAAACACTGGCAAGTGTAGGTGCAGAAAACATCGAATAATCGGCAACGACACCGATTACTTCATATTCAATACCTTGAATCTTAATTTTCTCGCCGACAGCTTTACCTCCCGGAAAACCGACTCTTGCCAAACTTTCTTTAATTACAGCGACTTTTTTCCCCTCTCGAGCATCCTCACGATCAAACGATGTCCCATCGATAAAACGGTATTGATACATTTTAAAATAATCGCCCCCGATAAATGACACATCTACAGCCTTCAACTGATCATTCACATAAGCAGTAGAAGACTCATCATTATCATACGAAACCATTTCATATCCTTTCAATGCCGCAAAAAACTGCTCCATTTCCATGGGATAAATTCCTCCGATATATTGTCCCTGCATATTGTAAAGCTGAGAACCGCTTACCGTCACAATTCGATCGCCATATAACATCGGCTCTGCATCGGTAGTAATAAGTTTGACAACATGCAATATAATAGCAATGAAAACAAATGCCAACGTCGTACCCAAAATATAGAATATCGCATAAGCCTTATTCCGCTTTATATTATATAAAGCTGTCTTTATGTAACTCAACACAATTTTCATGATATTCCCTTTCTCTAAACGAGTTTTCCATCCAACAATCGTACTATTCGTCCTGTTTTGGAAGCAATATGCTCATCATGAGTAACCATTACCACCGTAACCCCAAGCTTGTTCAACTCCAACAAAATATCCATAATCTCTTCTCCCATGCGGCTATCCAAATTTCCGGTAGGCTCATCGGCAAGAATTATCTCCGGATGTCCGACAATCGCTCTTGCAATCGCAACACGTTGGCATTGCCCCCCTGACAACTGGGACGGAAAATGCTTCATCCGATGCGACAGCCCCACCATATTCAAGACTTCTTTTACCCGCTCTTTCCTTTCGACAGCGGCAACCCGGCCATATAATAACGGCAACTCAACATTATCCATAACATTCAGAGAAGGGACCAAATGGAAATTCTGAAAAACAAATCCAAGACTCTTGTTCCGAAACCGGGCAGCCTCCCGATCACTCATCCCCGATACATCCGTATCATGTATCAGTATAGTTCCGGCAGTCGGTTGATCCAGCAAACCGATCAAATTCAACAATGTACTTTTTCCGCAACCCGAAGGTCCCATTATAGAGACAAACTCTGACGAATTAATCTTTAAACAAATATCATCCAATGCGCGTGTCTCAATGTCTTTCGTTTGAAAGACCTTACTTACCGATTTTAATTCTATCATAAAGCAATATTTTATTTATTATTGTTTTTATTTCAAAATATATTCCCATCAACAGGTAGGAAAACCGAAAAAGGACAACTTCGACTATCATACCATTTTCGGAATTTTACCTCATACCGATCTGACAGAAACTTATATTCATACTCTTTCTTTTGATAAATACGTTCTATCTCCGTGCTTCTTCCTCCCAAAAGAGAAAAACGGCGCATATAAAAATCTCCTTGATGCTCATGTCCTCTACAATATTCAATTTCGGCCAAATAGTACCATGGATATACAAGATTCGGAAGTATCTTTATACTTTTATCTAAATATTCCTTTGCCGAGACCGTGTCACCTATACATAAAAAAATTTTCCCGTATTTAGCCAAATAAATCGGATCTTCCGAATCTTGATCTGCGCCTTTTATCAAAAAATCAATAACATTTTTTTTCACATAACTATTATCCAAAGCACATTGCTTCCACAAATCTGTCTCTAAAATTTTAGGCGACAATTTTATTGCATGTGTTAAGTGAGACACCGCACGTTCCATTTCCCCGCTTTTATACTCAAGGTTAAAAGCTCCAATACAAAACAGTGCATTATCCGGACACTTTTCCAATAACCTTCTCGATATATTTTGAGCAGAATCCCTCCGTCCAATACATTCTAACAAAACAGACATGTTATAATGTAACATGACATCTTTAGGATTTATAGAAATAGCTTCCCGTAAATATTGTATAGAACTCTCTAAATATTTTTTATCCTTAGAATCGTTATATTGCAGCCAATTTACAGTACTCCGATTAATAAGATATGGCAAATTTTCATGAGTTTTACTTATATAAAAAGATGCAGAATCAAGACGAGATAAATTAATATTTTCCAGACACTTATAATTAAAGTATTCATTTCTATTATGACGAACAATAAAAACAGTAATAAACGAACATAATATAACAAGAGACAAAACCGCTATACTTCGTAATTTAGGACCTGCAGAAATTACCAGATATCGGCATGAAATATACCGATTCTGCCAAATAGCCAATAAAGTAATCAATAAAACCCGAATACCCTCACACTCAAGGAGAGAAGAAAAAGTCATTTCCTTTACTCCAACGGCCAATATTGTCAATGCAATAAAATACGACCCTCCATCTTTTTTCTCCTTTATAAAGTACCAAAAAAAATAACCCATAAATAACCCGAATATCAAAAATCCGGTTATACCTTTCTCTACCCCCAGCTGCACCAATATATTCGGCGCAAAATTAGTAAATGCTACATTCTCTTTCTCAAAGAGTAAAGGATCCACTGCCAAAGAATAATTACCGGAACCAAATCCAATAACAGGTTTCTCTTTAAAGACAGTCCATGCAGCATATAAAGAAGCGATGCGACCGGAAACACTACGTTGCTGAGAAACAGTCTCTCCCCAATGCATCGATTTAAGCACATCTTCATAATACGGAATTAAAGCAAAAGCTATAATTGACAATGTCAAAATGAAAAGTCCAATTTTTTTTCTCAAAGACATCTTACAGCAAAAGAACAAAACAGTACTACCCAATAAAAAAACGGATAATGCCAAATTAGCCCCGCGCGAAAAAGAAAATAAAATATTTATTATGACAAGAATCAATGCAACGTATAAAAAAATCAGCCACGCCCTGCTATCACGACAATACCATCCGCATAAACCCAATACACCTAAACAAACAATAGAGAAAGTATTCCAAACATTATTTAAATAACCTAACGGTCGATAAAGGAATTTGAAACCAGAAACATTATTATCCCAACCCACATTTGATAAATTTTCCACAAAAAGAGAAAAAGAATAGAGGGCAATTATGGAAACTAAACAAATAAAAACAGAATACCATTTTATCAAACTCTTTATTCTATCTTCTGTATTTAAATAAAATCGAAGGACAAAATAATAGCAGACCCCAATAAATGACGAAGCCAAATATGGATAACCAACAATAGGATTAGGCGATAGCAATAGGGAAAACACATCATATAACCCAAATAGAAAGATGCAAATATCCAAGCCGGAAATTTTAAAATCACTATGCGTATAAATAAGTAATATCGACAAAAAAACGACAGCAAACCATCCTGAGAAAAAACATGTATCCTCAGGTTTAAAAATTAATAATATCCCCCCAAAAAAAATCAATAGGATACAAAAAAATTGTCCAATATGTTTTACACTAATTTCTATCATAAACTAATTACCTCTGATTCTTTTCTATATATTTCCTTTTTAAATTGTTCAACAAAGGCTTTAATAAGTTATAAAAGAAAAACAAGATTAATCCTAAAATCAATAATTGGGAGAAAAAACTCTTTAATAATACATAGTCAGGCATCTTACCTACAACAAGTGAATTAATTACACGTTGAAACAAATATGGAAAGTCTGAAACAAACGCTACTAAAAAATGGGGTATTATAAAGAAAAAATAATATCCAAAAAATATATTCACCACAATCGTATAAACAATTGCTATCGTTTTTTCCACAGGTTTTATCGTCAATAAAAACGGATAACTCCCCGCATTCTTCTTCCTTATCTTTTTTATCCAATAAGACAACAGTTCATTGGTTCTTTTCCGCAAATTAGGTATGCCCAACAAATCACTCATCATCCAATAACCGTCGAATTTAAAGAACGGATTCATAGTCAATAGGAAATTCAAATTAATGACGAACACAAAATATATAAAGAAGTCATTTGGAATAATAAATGAAAGTAAAATAAGCGGCAATAGAAAAATCAGTTGAAAATATATACCAGCAGAATTGACAACGGCTCTCTGTTTTCGGGGAAGTGTCCAGATTTTAGTAACATCCGTAAAAAAAACAGGAAATGTCAAATATAATCCCAACCCGATTCCTCCATGTTCCACTTTAAAATATCTACAAGCCGAAGCATGCCCCAACTCATGAAAAAAAGAAGATATAATATAAAGAGCGATTAGCCCAACTATATCCATAAACTCAATATCAAATATTGCTGTTGTAATATCTTGCTTAACAAAAAAAAGTATCTCTAATATTATGATTAGAAATAACAACGGATACAATACAGATCGTTGAAATAAACATTTCAATTTATCTGAAAAAACAACGACTTGTCTTGCTGTCAAGATATTTAATCTCAATAAAAAAGATTTTGTAGTTTTAGAACTATTTTCTTTAAAAATAGGAGCAATATATATATCTGCCAAATGCATAACTTCTTCCGGAGAATACGACCTTCTTCGACTTTTAGAAAATAACTCTGTTGCATTCTCCAAAGATCCTCCTTGTTGAAAAGCCTTAATAAGATCTGCAACGGCAGCTGTTATTTCCCAAAATCGTTCTCCGAAATTAACTAAATATTTATACTCCCTACTTGAGGTTTCAAATGTTAAAATACTCAGGCTCTTTATATCTTCAATATTACCCATTAAACACCTATTTAAGAACATCTTGCACCAATAATGTACAAGACGTTCTTCAAATTTTAAGAATTACTTAGAGAAACTCTGGACACCCAAGATTTGCCCCATCACAAGGACATCCTCCACCTTCCTCACTGATGCAAGTATATCCCCCATTTTTACAAACACAACTAAAATCAAGGAAACATAAAGGTTCCACTAAATTTCCAAACAATAGAGGGTCTGTTTCCAATCGATTTTCCAACTCTTCCAATGAGAATTCATTGTACAAAGAATCATTTAAAGAGACCAAATCTTCGGATTGCTTCTCTTTTTTCTCTTCTTGATTTTTCATCATCTAAAATTTATTTAATAAGTTATTAATTATTAGTGCATTTCTGCCCTATACTTTTTATATGCCTGAATAACATATTTCTCAAAAATCAATGAATAACTGTCACAAAAATTAGATTCAAAACTTCCGCCATTAGCAAGGACTTTACCCATGCAACCTCCACCACAAAACAAAGCATATTTACAATGAGCACAATCTGCCACAGTCCCAATATTACGATTATGCCATAAACTCCGTTCTTTTTCATTCCATACTATATCATCTAAATAAGAGCCTAAACAACGCTCTCTCTTTCCTACGGTATCCCAACAAGAATAAATTTCCCCATAGGGATCTAATATATAAGAATTGGTTTGAGAAGGACAAAATATCGTATGGAACTGTATTTTTGAGGAATTTTTTAATGCCCGATAAATTTTCGTAAAGACACCATAATCCTGTCCCCAAATATCAGAATCATTCTGCTCCTGCTTTAAAAGAAATTCTTCACGGCTTAAGTATTCAAATTTTTTATTCAATTCAGAAGTTTGAGTATTTTTTTTCACTTTATCAACATCAGATTTTTCACCACACAACAATGCAGAATAAAAAGAAAATGTTTTATAATTATAAAAACCTAATTCATAAAAATAATTTTTCAGATTTCGCATACTTGAAATATTTCTCCCGTCCGTATTTGCCCGGACAGAAATAGAAACACCTGTCTTTAACGCTTTACTAATATTTGCAATAATTTTATCAAATGACTTTCCGTCTTTATAATGTATGCGACGTTTATCATGGTATTCCTTTTCTCCATCTATCGTAATTTGTAGAAATTTAATCGATTCCGGACCTAACAAATCAAGAAAATATTCTAAATCATATCCATTAGTTACTGCATCAAAATTATAACCTAAACTCTTTCCTTTTATAACAATATATTCTATAATCTCCCTATTTGAAGCCATCAAAGGTTCACCACCGTATAATGTAATCGTTTTAGCACGTAAATTCTTATTAGGTTCGATTTCTTCCATCGCTTGGTAAGCTCGATCAACCATGTCTTTATTAAAAATTTTTTTAGACCATTGACGACCTTTTCCAGAAATATTCCCTTCATAACAATAAGGACACCTGAAATTACAATCATAAGCAATCATCAAGGTAAAAACCTTACTTTTAGTTTTCTCATATCTATTAAAAAGAGAAGTAAAGTTTTTTAAATACTCGTATTCTTCTTGTTCAGATTTATCCGTAAAATATCCTCGAGCAATAAGTCTATCAAAAACATCTTTAGACAATGGAATATTATCATAGGAATATCTTTTCTCTGGTTGAAGGCAGTTCATTATCTTTTCAGACGCAATATCCATAGCTCCTGTATATCCATGAATCAATAAAGTCTTACCCGGTTCATCCTTTATTACAACAGGAATGGTATAAACTGAAGGTCTGTATAACTTATTCATAACAATAAATATTTAATATAACATGATAATTCTACCACCAAAAAGTACTTTTTCCATCAAATGTAAAAATTCTTTCCTCTTGACCTTGTGTATGATTATGCAACCATAATACAGCATTTCGAGGGACATCAGCAAATTCGACATAATGTGTTTTAGCCTTTTTCCGTCCTAAACTCTTCCATCCTTTTATAGAATAGTAAAACAACTCATACTCATCTCCAATAGCCACATTATTTCCATCATTTCTCGGTAAATAGACAATTTTCTTTACTGCTACAGGTTTCGGAAATTCAAGTCCTACCCAAGCAGAATCAGGCTTAGAAGAATCAAAAAAAGTCAACGGATCATTATCAAAAGCCGATTCTTTCGATCGTTTCGGATCATTTCCCCACGTACCATCCGTCCCTATTATTTTCCCCGACGGATTCAGCAATTCTCCATTTTCCCCCCAAAATTGTAATTCTGCAATATTCCCATATCCTGCAATAGGAGAGACATGTCTCCAATAGCGGTACTTTGTAAGAACAGAATCCAAAGGAATCGTAACATATAATCCATATGGGTTTTCCTCAATTCGATGTAATACTATCGCATTCTTAAACTCGGGATTATCAGCAGCTTGAAACTCCCCACCAATCATATGAGATGCAACACCAACCATCCTAAATTCAGCAGGGTATTTGCGATATATACGTAAATTATAAACATTTAACGTATCAGGTTCATAATAATGTATTCTACCTCGAGAATCAAGTAAAAAAGGATAATTAGCTGGTTGCATTTCCCTATCAACATAATAAGAAGGCAAATAAACAATATCCCGTCCTACTGAATTAAATGTTGCATCACCAAATCTTATCTTTGCAAAACATACAGGAATCCATTTTTTATTATTAAAAAGACTCAAATACATAAATTGACGATTTTCTTTAGGCAAAACTTTAATATCCACATCAATATTAGAAGCCTCAAGATATTGCGAAGTTACATCTTTATAAAAAGGGCTTTTTAAATTCGAAGGAATAGGCTCTCCTTTACAAACCGAAGCTAAAGACTCTTTATTACGGGCAAAAGTTGTCCTATATACTTTTGCCATTTTTGCATCCGGTTTATGAATAACATCCGGATTAACATCTACACCGCCAAAAGACAATTCCCGACCATTATTACATAATACGACATTCCACGAATGCCCCATATCCCGATAAGCCCACTGCGGTGTAAAATCTTTTACGACAGGTACACCTTTTGCTCGCATTGCAAAAGTCGCTCGGGCTCCATAACTATCACAATCACCAATAAACATCCGAGCTAAGATTGAATACTTCTCTATAGGAAAAGCAGGTGGCAAAAGATATACACCAGCCTCTTCTCTTAATCGATTATTTATTTCACAACAAGCATGAAAAGCAGAATGTCTCCATCCTTCATGATACCCATGAGCCCATATATCGTTATATTTATTTTTTAAAGAATCACGCCAAAATTCGATAGGTTCATTACCAACTCTATATGGTAATATATATTCGCAAAATTGGTCAAATGATAAATGTTCTGCATATCCCCCTTTTGGCCACACTTCAAATGCCCGCTCTATATTATTAATAAGAAAATTTGCCGTTATGTGCTCCACATCCTCAAGTCGGATCGCATTTTCCGATAATTTATAATATTCAGCAATACTATCTATTTTTTGTTTTAGAGATTCTTTATCTGTTACAAATGAAAGCAATGAGTCTACCGAATCATAATAAAGATCAATATATCTACCACCTAAAGAATAATGTCCAGGCATATTCTCTATCAAAAACAATGCAGCCCGATATTTAAGACTATCTTTTGGATCATGGCTATAATAGTCCAAAACAGCTTCCAATTCATCGGCATTATCTCCTGCCATAGACAAAGCCCTATTAAGATCAGATTCTTTACATCTAATAAAACAGAACAATATCAATAAAGTAATAAAGAATTTTTTCATGGGATAAATAATATTCCGATTTGTTTTTCAAAATTAATACTATACGGAAATTAACAACAATCCAAATTCACCAAAAAACAACAATTTTGTATCATATATCAAGATAAATACAATTAATTACAATAATTACATAGAATCAAGCAAATAAAACTGACAAATTTTCAATTTTATACTCAAAATATTTAAATACCACTTCCTAAATCATTAGAAAGTGGTAAACTTTAGAAAGGACACATCTATATCTTCAAGAACAATAATTCTATTGGATTGCTTTGACACAAGATTTCCCGGAAGCACTAACATCTAATGTAGAAGGTGTTCCCCAATAATTGAGTTTAGAAACACCGGACATATCGGCTTTCAATACTTGAGATACCCTCACCTTACAATCGGAAACACCCGACATTCTACAATTTAGATTCTCAGTTTCTAATTTCCCTAAAAAACCTTTACTTACTCCTAACATTTCAAGAGACAAATCAACTGTTTTTCCATCTATTTTGGCTTCGGAAACTCCACTCAAACTCAAGGAAAGCTTTTTCGCTTCTAAAGACGTAATATCGACTTTAGAAACTCCACTGATATTCAGATCGATATCATGAGCAAAAAGTTTTTCGAAATTAGACCTCGATACACCTGAGGCATTCAATTCAAATTTATCCCGATCGATGATTTCTCCGATAGAGACCTGGCATAAGCTACCGATATCCATTTTCTGCAACGGCACGGGTATCTGTATCCATACTTTTACATCATCGGTAAACTCATAATTTTTCTCTGTATCAATCTTTAAGGTTTTATTTTTCATCTCAATATTAAGTAATGATACCAAGTTTTCATGTCCTGAAACCTTCACATTATAGGTTTCTCCTTCCAAAACTTTTACTTTTATCGGAGCAAATAAAGACAGTTTGTCAAAACCGGAATGAGTCATCTCTTTCTCCACAATCTGCCCTCTCCCCGAAACCTTTTCATAATTAGATTTTTCCACAATTTTATCTTTTCCTCCTTTACAAATTATTATACATGATTGGCAGACCAAAAGCAGAAGGAAAAAGAATCCCAATTTTTTCATTTGTATTTCATTTAAAAGTTAATAATAATGTTATGTAAAGATAAACTATCGGAGATTATTTTAATAAAATTTTTGGGTCAAAAAATAACAATTTTACAGCAATAATGCGTTTTTAATAAACATAACCCAATAAATTTCTCAGGGATCCGAGAACTTGTCTAAATTTTCCAATTAAAAAAGTCTTAACTTTCTTTCCAGCCTGTCGTCTTTTGTCAGATAGCTCTCGACCATTCGAAAACGTCTTTGAAAAAACACTCAAAACTGACCAGACAAAACATACGACTGGCTCTAAAAAAATAAGAGAACATATTTTTATATATTCATAAATCATAAATAATTGTTTATAAAGAGCCTTTTTTATCCATGAGATACAAAACAATGTTAAACAACATATTTTTTGTAAATAAAACATGTTGCACAACACAAAAATGCATTATATTTGCATCGTGTTTTTCATGGTATTAGATTTAAGGTTAACGAAGATTGGTTGTCGAGATGACAACCTTTTCTTTTTTAATAGCCTCCCTCTCTCCAAAATATCCGAACAACCAAAATTTTACTGATTCTCAAACAAAGAAAAACCACCACCTTTTATCAAAACATAAATACTCAAAAAACATTTATACAAAATCCGGTAGGCTTCAAAGATCAGAGGTAGGCTTTCACAAGCTCTTACTGTAACCCTATTCCGGCTCAATAATCCTCACCACAACACTCTTTACCCAAAACAACACAGAATTCCAATTATCTTCTAATCCAGAATATATTCATATCATCTATATAAGCATAGATAATATCAGTTTGATTTATATATTATAACATATTACATTTGCATCAAACAATTAAATAAACCTCTAAAATAAAATGATATGAAAACTTTAGATTATATTCAATTAGACAAACAAAAAGTAGAAAATGTAATAAACGGATTGCAACAGTTACTGGCAGATTTTCAAGTTTATTATACAAACCTAAGAGGTCTTCACTGGAACATCAAAGGTCATTCTTTTTTTGTTTTACATAGCAAATTTGAAGATATGTATAATAGTGCCGCTGAAACAATTGATGAGATTGCAGAAAGAATATTGATGCTCGGCGGAACTCCTCAACATCAATTCAGCAATTATCTACAAACTGCAAACATTAAAGAATCTGGTTATATAGATAATGCTGATAAAGCACTCAACAATATTGGAGAAACGCTTAAAGTCCTCATTGCTGAAGAACGGGAATTGCTATCATTAGCATCCGAAACAAAAGATGAAGTGACAGTTGCCATGATAAGCGACTTACTCAAAGGCCAAGAGAAGATGATATGGATGTTAAGTGCTTACGCTTCGTAAAAGCCCATCTATTTTTTTAGATAAACAAATCTGCAGAAAAAACGGATGTTTTTTCTGCAGATTTGTTTTAAAAGAAGAATATAGATTAATCAGTGTAAACAAAATTAATAAAACCCAAAATAGAAAATTCGAATAACTCGATTCTATTAAATAATGTTTATACGCAACATTTTATGCTCAAAAAGTATGTTTAATAACAGATTATACATTATATTTGCACTGTGTTTTTCATGGTATTAGATTTAAGGTTAATGAAGATTGGTTGTCGTGAGACAACCTTTTTTTGTTTATATACTTCACCATATTCATTCAATATTTACCGCCAAATAATCAATTCATGATCTCATTCTCTTGAGAGCCCATATCTTCTTATTTCAAAATTCTTTCCTCAAAATATGTACAAGTACTTTAAATATTGTATATTTGTAAAATACATTTATAACAAACTTCATAAGGATGACTAAAGAGAAAATTAAAGCAGTAAGAATGCTGGCTATATGCTGCGTTCTTACGTTTCTTTGTTCAAAACCAAAGAAGCACCGATTATGACAAAATGGGCAAAAGATGTTAATATCGAAAAACCTCATCCGGAGTATCCTCGTCCACAAATGACTCGTAACGAATGGATGAACCTCAACGGAGTATGGGAATTTCAACGTTCTGCCAATTTAAACGAAAAGCCTCCTTTCGGTAAAAAACTCACAGAAAATATTTTAGTACCTTTCCCCGTCGAAAGCGCCCTTTCCGGAATCATGGAACAACTGGACAAATTCTGGTACAGACGTACATTTGAAATTCCATCCAAATGGAAAGGGAAAAAAATTCTGATTCATTTCGGTGCAGTCGATTATGAGGCAGAAGTATTTATCAACGAAAAGAAAATAGGGCTGCACAAAGGGGGATATCTACCTTTCAGTTTCGATATAACAGATGCCGTAACGAACGGAAAGAATGAACTCATAGTCCGTGTCTATGACCCGACGGATAAAGGGGGACAACCACGAGGGAAACAAGACAGTATTCAAAAAGGGATCATGTACACACCGACAAGCGGAATATGGCAAACCGTATGGCTTGAACCGGTCTCAGAAACTCATATCGAAGATCTCAAAATCGTCCCCGATATAGATAAAAAAGAGGTTGAAGTTACCGTCTTGTCAAATACAAAAAATGCCAAAGTGCTTGTCGAACTCAAGTCCGGAAAATTTCAAGGGAAAACCAATAGTCCTATAAAGATCAAAATTCCGAATCCGAAATTTTGGTCTCCTCAAAATCCCTATCTATATGATATCAATGTATCGATATTAGGAAATGACGGCAAACCGACAGATAAGGTCAATAGCTATTTCGGTATGCGAAAAATCTCCGTAGGAGAAATAAACGGGGTAAAGCGTCTATTCGTAAATAATGAGCCTGTTTTTATGAATGGTCCTCTCGATCAAGGATTCTGGCCCGACGGTATTTATACCGCACCCACAGACGAAGCCCTTCGCTTCGACATAGAAGAAACGATTAAAATGGGATTCAATTTCACCCGCAAACACATCAAAGTAGAACCCGCCCGCTGGTACTACTGGTGCGACAAACTCGGACTGATGGTATGGCAAGATGCCCCCTCCTGCAATTCATATAGAGGCAGTCACAAAGATGAGCCCACTCCGGAAATCGACAAAAAGGCTTTTGAAACCGAACTTACAGGAATGATAGACTTCCTCAAAAATTCTCCATCTGTTATTATGTGGGTAATATTTAACGAAGGACAAGGACAATTCGATACCGAACGTCTTGTACAAGTCGTCAAAAAACAAGACCCTACCCGATTGGTCAATGATGCAAGCGGAGGAAAATGGTCTTTTTCAGGAGATATATTGGATACACACAGTTACCCTGCCCCTTCTTACCCCAAACCTAAAGTCGAGGATCAAGAAAAGGCTAAAGGGAAAGTACTCGTTTGCGGTGAATTCGGCGGTATAGGAATGAAAGTCCCGGGGCACATGTGGTTCGAAGGTAAAGGTAGCGGATATGCTAACGTAGATACATCAGAAGACCTTCTTTTCAAATACGCCGAACTTTATAACATGATTGTCAAAATGCGAGAAAAAAACGGTCTTGCTGCCGTAGTTTATACAGAACTTACCGATATAATGACCGAAATCAACGGATTATTCACGTATGACAGAATTGCTAAAGTCGATGCTTCTAAAATCGCGAAAATAAATACATTCCGGTTTAAAATGCCGAATTTTAAAGAAATAGTCCCGACATCGGAAAAAGAAGCCCAAATCTGGAAATATAAATACGGTCCGAGAAAAGGAGCTTGGAACAAAGAAAATTTCGATGATTCAGATTGGAAAGAAGGCCCGGGAGCATTCGGAAACGCCGCCGGAAAAAAGGGGAATACACCTTGGCCTGTCGCAGACGGCAAAATAAAAGATAATAAGGGCAGAACCATTACGGAAATTTGCATACGTCGCAAATTTATCATGCCCAAACTTTCTCAAGACGAAATATCCCGTCTTATGCTCAGAGTTATGCATGATGAAAATTTCGATGTATTTATCAACGGTATTCTTGCTTGTAATGCCGGAAGAGCAAACTCCGACTATGAATATTTTCCGATCAAGCCTGAGGCTTTAAAAGCTTTGAGAATCGGTAAAGAGAATCTTATTACCGTATATTGTAAAGATACCGGAGGCGGACGTTTTATCGATGTAGGTATATCTTTACGGGATAAGATGGAATAATAACTGATAACAAAAAACAGGATACGCTAATTATAGAATATCCTGTTTTTTATAGTGACAAACAAGACTACAAATAAGGAATTATAGTTATATAAATACCCGTAATGATAGCCGATGTTATCACTCCCGAAATATTTGCACCCAATGCATCTCCTAAAACAAAAGAATCGGGATTTTCTTTACTGACGATTTTCTGTGCGACTTTCGCTGTAGTAGGGACACAGCTCACAGCTGCAATACCTATCACCGGATTATAATTACCTCTCTTTATAAAGTACATTATATATCCGCCCAAAATGCCACCGATACCAGACAACAACAAAGCCGCAATACCCAAAACCAACAATTTTAATATTTTAGGATCAAGCAATAATTTCGCATCACATAAAACGCCCAACAATAAACCGAGCATGAAGGTAGAGCCATACAATAAAGGTCCGCTGACAAAATCATAGATATGTTTCATTCCCGACTCACGTACAGCAACTCCTAAAAACAATGAAAAGAAAAGAGGCGAAGCTACCGGGAACAAGAAACATAAGACAGCGCATAATATCGCAGCAAATGCAAGTTTTACCTTAGCATCATAATTTTTAGGGGCTTTTTTAGTCGTCATTTTAATAGCACGCAAACGCTTGGGGACCATTAATTTCACAAGATAAGGATACCCGCCATAAGTCAATCCCAAATACAAATAAGCGACTACCGTTATAGGGACAAAAAGATGCTTCGCCAACATCAAAGAGGTAAACAGAACCATAGGCCCGTCTGCACCGCCGACCATTGCAACAGAAGCACTTTCTTTAAAAGACAGCCCGAAAGCGGATGCTATAGGCAATGTCAAAAATGTTCCAAGTTCTGCACACAAAGCCAAAAATAAACTGGTAAACGGTTTCTGAAGTAGAAAACTGACATCCAACAAAGTTCCTATGCCCATGAAAACAAAACAAGCAATCAGCCCGTTACTGAACGTAAGAGTATATACCGGCTGCAGAAAATCTATTTGCATCATATTCATCAAATCATCCGTATCCGAAAGCATCGGATCAAGAAACAAATTACCCAAAACTCCGTCAGGCATAAATAAAGTACCGCAATTAATTGCAATCATCCCCAATCCCATCGGTATCATCACCATAGGCTCGAGAATACCTTTCCAACCCAAATAGACAAGTAAAAAACCGAGAAATATCAAAAATAATCGTGCTGCAGCCAGTATCCATCCTCCTGCAGCCATTGTCCCAAATCCTTGGAACAAAGTAAAAAAATCAATATTTTCCATAAGTATTTATCTGTTATCTTCCTTAGAAGTATCATTTCTTTTATTCAAACCACCTTCTTGTTCTTCCTTATATTGTTCATGTTTTTTAAAGTACATCAACTGCGTATCTTCAGGATAATAATAATCCAACAAATCCATTTTAGAAGCACCATGACTGACACCATGATAATATCCAGCTTTACGCACATCAGCGGGATCTTCATTTATTCCCCGACTAAATTCTCCCCGTCTATCCCCGTAAAACTTATAATTTTTCATGGCTTCCTGCTCTACAAGTCGCGCAACTTTCTGATGCAACTTTCGCAATCTTTTCAAACGAATTATCACATCTTGATGAGAACTATAAAAATCCATAGAATCGGCCCAAACAGCAATAACCTTTATTACTCCTGCAACAAAAAAGCCTATTACAAAAGTAAGTACCACCATTTCCAATGTAGACAATAACAAATGTATCATAGCATATTAATAATTTAAAGTACGGATATGACTATTCAATAATATTATAGAGATAAAAATTCATCTCAAGGATAATCTTCACGCACAGCAAATCCTTAAGTTAATCCACAAACGCATAATCTACTGCAATCAAGAAGATCACCTCCAAAAAAGAGATTGAGAACTTGCCTAAACTTTATACGGAACTCTTTTAAGGAATATTTCCAAGGACATTTTTTTATTTCTATAACACACATAAGTTGCCTAACGTACAGAAACAAGAAACGGACCGAAAGAAAACACAAAGAAGAGTTGACAGATTTTCTTTATTGAAGAATCTAAGCAAATTCATATATAGGAAAGAATAAGAAACAGCTAAATCAATATTTGCCTTAATGCATATACAAAAAAACGATACGAAGACTTAAACAAAATAAAATTAGAAAAGTCTGTTATCGCTTTTTTATTATTAAACCCGGCATTTCTTATAAGTAAGCGAAAATTCTTAGTAGAAATAAATTTGATAATAGTGGGGTTTTCTATTTTTCTGGAATAAGAGTATACAGGAAAAAATACTCCGCATATACCGGTATCGAATAATACAAAATGACTTTCAATATCAGCACTTCTATTCGAGTAAGATAGATAATCCTTGATAAAAGACATATTCCCGACTGCACCTTGGCACAAAACAGACTCATCGGACATAAATCTGACCAAATGTTCCTCCGTATTGTTATCTGACAACGATAAAAGAGCAATACAGAACAATATGCTTATCAGGTATTTCATCATAATTACTACAAACTTAATAATAATATTTACAAGATCAGCATTATCACATTTTTTTATTTCAACAATAATACGATTTCACAGAATCATACTACAAACAATAAAAAAATCGGTCGCATTTTGCCATTTGCAATGCGACCGGTTTCTAAAAACATAAACCATAGATAAGACAACCTATTTCAACAGTATTTCTTCTATCTTCTTTTTCAGTTCATGTTTCGGAATTACTCCCGAAGTCATATAGGGGTCACCCTTTAAAGGTGAGAACAATAAAGTCGGGACAGTTCGAATACCAAAAATTTCGGATAACTTTTCTTCTTTATCTACATCTATCTTATAAATATAGATCCGATCCTTATATTCCTCAGCCAATTCTTCAAGAATAGGACTCAAAGCCTTGCACGGACCGCACCATGTAGCAAAAAAATCTATTAACGCAGGTTTATCACCTTTATATTTCCATTGCGAGGAAATAGTCTCAATATTCACTACCTTTTCTGAGAATTCTTTCTCACTCAGATGAATTACCGACATAATTATACCTTTCTTTTAATTTATTTACCTAACTTACTTTCAACACTCTCTTTCGAAAGTTTTTTTGTACAGAAAAACCAATCATAACAATGAAGGTTTTCATCATGGCTCTCCATCCGTTCTTTCGCGACACCACACGATCCCGCAGTAGGAACAATAACATCATCTCCCGGACACCAGTCTGCAGGAAGAGCGACGCCAAAATTATCCGCTGTCTGTAAACCGACAAGGACTCTTTTTATTTCATCGAAATTACGTCCTAACGACAACGGGTAATACATAATCGTACGAATAGTCCCTTGAGGATCGATAAAAAATACTGCACGGACAGCAGAAGTAGAGCTTTCACCGGGCTGAATCATTCCATAAAGTTTAGCCACATTCATCGTTATATCTTCGATAAGTGGGAACTTAATTTCAATATTTTTCATTCCCTTATAATCGATTTTATCCTTGATAGTACGAAGCCACGCAATATGGCTATACAAACCGTCAACAGAAAGTCCGACCAGTTGGCAATTCAAATCCTCAAATTCTTTTGACATTTTACCGAATGTCATAAATTCCGAAGTACAAACCGGCGTAAAATCTGCCGGATGACTAAACAATATAATCCATTTTCCGGCATAATCCGATGGGAAGTTAATTTTACCCTGAGTAGTTACAGCCTCAAAAGAAGGGGCCTTTTCACCGATTCTCGGCATTACGTTCACTTGATTTTCCATAATTATATCTATTTTTTAATGAATATTTCTTTTATGTATGACAAAGATATCATACGGATACACATAAATCAAACAGATATTATCTATCTTTGTATTTATAAAATCTATTAAAATATGACAATACAACAGATGGAGTATATTGTGGCGGTAAACAGGTATCGCCATTTTGTAAAGGCTTCTGAAGAATGCGGAGTTACACAACCCACATTAAGTACGATGATACAAAAACTCGAGGACGAGTTGAACGTGAAAATATTCGACCGAAACAAACATCCGATAGAACCGACCAAAACCGGAGAAAGAATTATCCGCCAAGCAGAAGTCGCATTACACGAAATTCACAGAATAGAGGAAATGGTTCACAACGAAACAAAAACTCTTTCTGGGAACATCAGAATCGGAATTATACCCACAATTGCACCGTATTTAGTTCCTCAGTTCATATCTATATTTAAAAAAGACTATCCAGATGTCGCCCTCTCCATCTCAGAAATGAAAACCGACAATATCATTTACAATCTCAAAAATTCATTGTTGGATATGGCGATCGTCTCGACTCCTATCGACCAGAACGGCCTTTTGGAGATACCCATATACTATGAAAAGTTCGTTGCATACTTCTCTCCCGATGAACCTCGCAAAAATACCGGACTAAGTGCAACAGACATGCCGATGGAACACCTGTGGGTACTCCAGGAAGGGCATTGTTTCAGGAAACAAATATTTAACTTTTGCGGCAAATCGTCAACTCACAATACGACTTATGAAGCCGGAAGTATAGAAACTTTAATCAGAATAGTTGATAGCAATGGAGGCTATACTGTTATTCCCGAGCTTCATTTACCGTTGCTATCAGAAACTCAAAAAGCAAATATCAAAGACATTACATCGCCTCCTGCCATTCGAGAAATATCGATAATTATCCGCAACGACTATATCAAAGAACGAATCATCAATGCCGTAGCCGATACGATCAAAAAAATCATCCCGGAGCACATGCTCGATGAGCATTTAAAAAAATTCTCGATCAAACTATAATAAACCACCATTTTTTTTGAAAGCATAAAAAGTATCCCGACATATATTAAAATGCCGACATATATTAGAAATAGAGACTCCCTGCTGAAGCATCTCCCGTATCTGTTTTTTATGCTCCAACAAAGATCTCTGTTTATAATTATCACCTTTTTTTCTTCCCAGTTGCATTCCTGCCGCTTTCCGAACAGCAAGAGCCTCACGCGTGCGCTGAGAAATAAGTTTATGCTCGATCTGAGCTGCCAATCCAAAAGCAAACGCCATTACCTGACTACTGATACTATCGTCAAACTCAAAACCATCTTTCGTACTATACAATAAAACCCCGGTATCCAGAAAATAGCCCAATATAGACATCACTTCATGAAGAGTTCTACTTAATCGAGAAATTTCAGTAATGATAATAATATCACCCTTTTTCACTTTTCTCTTCAGTTTTCCTAAAGCCCTGAATTTCTCATTCTTTTTACCACTAACCACCTCTTTTATCCATACATCTATAACCAAGCCTTTGCGAGATGCAAATTTCTCGATTTCTTTCATCTGATTTTCTAAATGTTGCTTGCCAGTACTTACTCGCAGATATGCAAATACCATACTCATAATTAATTTGAGATTATAATAAAAACAACGCAACATATTTATAGTTCTATTTATAAACTCCAACATCCATGAGAAACAAAATCAACAAAAAAATGTCGGTTAAGAATGAACGATTAAATCGACACTTATAATTTTACACAAATAAAATTAAACCAAATATTTAAAATAAGTCAAACTATCATGAAGTAAAAAAAGATGTTCAGACTATGGATATAAAAAAATGGCTATTCAGAACAAATGAAGACGGATATATTAATCGAGAAAATGAGAAACTCGAAAATATACTGATGATCATTTTCTTTGCCGTTATACTGATAATCTTCATTATTTTAATAATCTATTCTTTTTCTCAACAATTTCAAGAAACAGACATAATACTTCCCATATGAAAACAATAATCTCCGGCAACTATAACACACACCTAAGCTGATATCACGATGGGAATCGGGATATTTAAACATAGACTTTTAATTTTTTACTTTAAGCCGGAGATTATTTAATACCAATCAAATCTTATTACATAATGCACTTTTTAAAGTATAATAATTAGATAGAAAAGATCGGCATTTTCAAAAAAACAGAATAAAAAAAACATAAATTCATGTCAGATAAAAATTTATTTATATATTAGCACCAAAACACTCATAAATCTAATGCACATGAATAAGGAAAAGTACATCATCGAGTACAGTCTGAACAATGTATCCCCTTCTGTCCTATGGACATATGTAGGTACTGTCAACGGACTAGCAGATTGGTTTGCAGATACCGTTACTGCAGACGGAAAAGAATATACGTTCTTTTGGAATAAAATGCCTCAAACAGCTCATCAGATCGGATATCGTTCCGGAGTATTTATTCGATTTCGTTGGGATGAAGAAGATGTCGATACGAAATCATATTTTGAATTCCGCATCAATGTAATAGAATTGACAGGAGATGTTATTCTCGAAATTACCGATTATGCCTATCCTGATGAAAAACGGGATAGTATCGATTTGTGGAACAGACAAATATCTTCTCTCAGACAACGGCTGGGAGCATAAAAAGATTTAATTATACAGAATATCTGTGTCACGTGCTCTCCAGATATTCTGTATAATACGTAGCTTAATTAAAAGTATCTTTCTGCATTTTATTCATAAGTGCTTTTTCAAAGTATTTACAATAAATGGTTTTTATGAATGCTTAATATCCTAAATTCGTTTTTTTGCACTACTTTTGCGACACAAAGTTAAAAGTATGTTTCGTATCAAAAGATTATATCTCTTTATCTTACAAACATTCTTGCCCTTGTTTCTAATGACATTCTTCATTTGCTTGTTTATTATTCTTATGCAATTTTTATGGAGATATGTCGATGAACTGGTCGGGAAAGGAATAGAGATGCCTGTACTTGCCGAGTTATTCTTTTATGCAGCAGTGTCTATGGTACCGATGTCACTCCCGTTAGCATTACTGCTGGCATCTTTAATGACTTTCGGAAATTTAGGTGAACGACTCGAATTGTTGGCAATAAAAGCTGCCGGAGTATCGCTTCTACATGTCATGCGTCCTTTAGTCATAGTAGTTGCCTTGATAGCTATTGGAGCTTTCTTTTTTCAAAATGACATACTTCCGAAAGCTCAGGTAAAAATGTACACTCTACTCTACTCGATACGGCAAAAGTCTCCTGAGTTGGACATTCCTGAAGGTGTTTTTTACGATCAGATCAACGGCTATAACCTTTATGTCAAAGAAAAAGACAGAAAAACCGGGATGATGAGAGATATGATGATTTATGATTTATCAGGTGGTTTCGATAACGCAATGGTCATTCTGGCCGATTCAGGAAAACTCAAATTGACCGAAGATAAACAATACTTATTCCTTACCCTATACAGCGGCGAATCTTTTGAAAATCTGAAAAGTCAAAGAACAGCTGTAAATAGCGTTCCTTATCGGCGTGAAACTTTTTCGACAAAAGAAATCCTAATACCATTTGATGCCGGATTTAACCGTATGGATGACGGAGTAATGCAAAATCAATACATTGGTAAAGACATGCACGAATTGCGAACTTCTATCGACTCCATGACTTTAAGAACAGACAGTATCGGCAACAGTTTTGGAAAAGAGCTCATAAACTCCGGATATTTTACATTGTATAACAATGAACGACGAGATAGCACCTACAAAGAACGATCAGCACCCCCAACTATTAATATAGACAGTATATACGCATCAGCATCTCTACAACAAAGAGAATCAATGCTGAACCGAGCTGTTTCAAGAGCCGAAACCGTACGCCAAGACTACGAATACAAAAGTATACTTTCTGATGGAGACCAACGAATCATACGTCGTCACGAAATGGAAATGCACAAAAAATTCACTCTGTCTTTTGCATGCCTGATTTTTTTCTTTATCGGAGCTCCTTTAGGTGCAATCATCCGGAAAGGCGGGTTGGGAACTCCGGTTGTTGTATCGGTATTATTATTTATATTTTACTACATCATAGACAACTCCGGATATAAAATGGCGAGAGATGGCCGTTGGGAAGTATGGGAGGGCATGTGGCTAAGTTCTGCAGTATTATTACCATTAGGCATTTTCCTCACCTATAAAGCCGTCAACGATGCAGATGTTTTCAATAAAGACCTTTATATAAACTTCATTTATAAACTGATCGGTAAAAAAGAAACCCGCCATATTACTATGAAAGAAGTAATAATAGATGAAGTCGATATAAATGAAGCAGAAAAACGAATAGAACAAATAGGCATTCTCTGTGACCGAATGCAAAAAAATACTGGTAAGAAACGACAATCTTACTATCAGTACTGGACGCAAGGTTATGATAAGCATTTACTCCGTTCTCTAAAAACAGAAGTTGACAATTGGGTAGAATATGCTCAAAATACTCGATCTCAAATATTAATAAGTAAACTGATAAATTATCCGGTTCTTCGCATGCTGCTACTATACCAGCCATGTCGAATACGATGGATAGGAATTGTCATGACTGTTTTATTTCCTATATCCATACCTATATATCTGGTCGGTTGCTGGGAACAACACCGATTAAGGCAAGAATTACAAACTATACAAAAAACAAATCAAGAAGTTCTTGCTATTATCCGAGAAACAGAGCAAAAATCCGAAATTCAATAATTTAAGAATTTCCTTTTTTCGAATTTACCCATTCCGGTGTCTGTTCATCCGGAATATTAAATACAAAGATTATGAATGAAATAAAACTAAACACGATAGAAGAAGCGATAGAAGATTTTCGGGAGGGAAAATTTATTATCGTTGTCGATGATGAAGACCGGGAAAATGAAGGAGATTTCATCATTGCAGCAGAAAAAATAACTCCGGAAAAAGTTAATTTCATGCTCACACATGGACGTGGGGTATTATGTGCCCCGATAACAGAAGAGCGGTGTGAAGAGTTAGATCTGAACATGCAGGTTGCAAACAATACATCGATACACGAAACCCCTTTTACCATAACGGTCGATAAATTAGGAGGCGGATGCACAACAGGTGTTTCTATGTTCGACCGAGCTGAAACAATCCGGGCATTAGCCGATCCGAAAACAAAACCGTCAGATTTAGGACGTCCGGGACATGTAAACCCTCTTCGTGCCCGCTCCAGAGGAGTATTGCGCAGATCCGGACATACCGAGGCTGCCGTAGACTTAGCTCGTTTGGCAGGTTTGTATCCGGCAGGGGCATTGATAGAGATCATTAATGAAGACGGGACAATGGCTCGTCTCCCTCAATTAATGGAAGTCTCCCGAAAATTCGGCATCAAGATCATCTGTATCAAAGACCTCATCGCCTATCGTTTAAAAGAAGAATCGATTGTCGAAAAAGGCGTAGAAGTAAATATGCCTACGGCATACGGACATTTCAGATTAATCCCGTTCAGACAAGTTTCCAACGGACTCGAACACATCGCCCTTATAAAAGGAGAATGGGAACCGGACGAGCCAATATTAGTACGAGTCCATTCGTCCTGCATGACAGGAGATATATTCGGTTCAAAACGGTGCGAATGTGGAGAACAATTGCACAAAGCGATGGAAATGATCGAAAAAGAAGGAAAAGGTGTCATCGTATACATGAATCAAGAAGGTAGAGGTATAGGTCTTATGAATAAAATGAAAGCTTATAAACTACAAGAAGAAGGTTTAGATACGGTAGATGCTAACCTTCATCTCGGATTCAAAGCCGATGAACGGGATTATGGCGTAGGGGCTAATATACTTCGCGAATTAGGAGTCCGTAAAATGAAATTAATGACCAACAATCCTATAAAACGCATCGGATTAAAAGGTTATGGACTGGAGATCGTGGAGAATGTACCGATCGAAGTAGAACCGAACCCATATAACATGTTCTATATGAAGACAAAAAAAGAACGTATGGGACACGATCTGCATAAAATAAAATAAAATAAAATCACTAAAAATCATATATCAACGGCGGCATCCATAAAAAACAGATGTCGCCGTTGATATTTCTTTATCGGAAAATTTAAACAGGCTAACATTTTCCCTCTTTATTATTTTGAGAGATCAAAGATCTTTTTTTATTTTGTTAAACATTCCGAGATAAAATATGTCTTTTTATGAATAAAGTTTTTCGATTCAAACCTCAAAAGAGACTCAGCTTACTCAACCCTGAGCGAAAAACCAAAGGACAACTAACCTTGTTCTTCGGAATGTGTATGGGTATAGGGAAAACCCACTTGATGCTACAAGAAGGCATCCATTTGATAAAAGACGGTTTCGATGTCGTTCTGGCAAATTATAACTCGCACGGAAACAAAGAGATAGAACGGTTAGCGGCACAAATAGAGCAAATTCCACTAAAAAAGAACGGAGAAATAAATCTCGACTATATAATCAAACGCGATCCTCAAATTGTTCTGATAGATGAAATGGCCCATCAAAATCCCAATGGCAGCCGACATAAACATCGACATCAAGATATAGAGGAACTGCTTGACGACGGAATACACGTATATACGACTCTAAGTGTACTGCAATTAGAAAGCAAAGCCTATTCTGTTCAGGAAAATACCGAATATTACACTACATGTACCGTTCCGGATATTCTATTCGAGCTGGCAGAAAAGGTGCATTATATAGATGCGTCTCCCCAAGAAATAGCAAAACGATTTCTCGACAAAAGTATTTATCTCGACCAACATTTAGGAGAGCATTATCGAAAAGCATTTTTTTCGATCAAGAACCTGCATCTGTTACAACGCCTTTGCAAACAAATGATGGCATTCCGCCGAAATGAAAAACAACGCCAGTACCTTTATGAGCACCATATGCAAGAAGACACTATTACCGGAGTAAAATTATTGATCTCCATTAATGAAAGTCCGCATATGGAAAGTTTTATCCGAAGATCAAAAAATCTATCCTACACCTTAGGGGTTCCTCTCTATGCCGTATATTTCGACTCTACAGGACAACTGACAAATAAAGAACAAGAACAACTCAATAAAAACATCAGCATGGCCTACCGATTAGGTGTATTTGTTATCCGGTCAACAGGTGAGAACTGGGTATCGAGCATGCTGGATGTAATCCGTATCGAAAAAATTACACATTTAATTTTCGAGAGACTTCCGAACGAAAAATATATAAAGCGAATTTTCAGACGAAGCGAACTGGATCGTCTTATCTCTAAATGTAAGAATCTCGATATTTACATTCTTTCGAACGAGAGTATTCTTGAGCGGAAAAAGAAATTTTTCCAAATCAATACATCGGGGTTCAAAACCTCGATCTGGAATTATATAAAATCGGCGACAATAACATTATCTGCAGTAGCCATACTGAGTCCCTTTATCGGAATGGTAAGTGAAGTATCATCCGGATACATATTCCTTATTATTCTTGCATTACAGTCTATCTATTTCTCAACCGGACCGATTCTTTTATCGGCTTTGCTGAGTGCAGGAGTATATGATATATTCTTTACTATCCCTTACGGCACACCATCCCTTTCCTCTCCTGACGACTGGCTACAATTTTTTATGTTCCTTGCTATCCCGTTTATCAATATCATGTTGGCTACCCGATTAAGAAAACAAGAACAGCAAAGCCGAAAAAGAGAACGGATATCAAACACCATGTTTAATTTTTCAAAACACCTTAGTACCGCCAGCGGAATTAACTCGATTCTCGAAATATCAGCAAAAGCTATCAACGATAGCTTCAAACTAAAATGTGCATTTATCTTGAAAAACAATAAAGGAGGATTAAGCAATTCTACCTCGCCTCACAGTAATTTCACACTTACCAGCAATGAGTTTAAAGTTGCACAATGGGTTTTTGACAAGGGGAAACAAGCTGGTAAGTCAACAGAAAATTATATGCATGAAGAACACACATTCTATCCGCTCAACAGCCTTAAAATGAAAATGGGAGTCGTCGTTCTCGAATTTAAAAAATTATTCGATGCCGAAGAAGAGCTACTGTGGCTTACGTTGAAAAGGCAAATCTCAAATGCACTTGAACGGGAATATTTGAACGATATGGCCAGACAAGCCTCTATATTAAGCGAATCAGACCGATTGTATAAGACTCTTTTCAACTCTATATCTCATGAATTACGTATTCCGGTAACCTCGATTCTTTCTGCTTCTGAAACCTTGAAAGAGATAGAACAAGGTATCAGCAAGGATATAGGTGAAGAAATTTATATGGCTGCCCAAAGACTACACCGGCTTATCGAGAATCTGCTCAGTATGTCGAGATTAGATTCCGGCAGGCTTTCTCCTCGTTTCGACTGGTACGATGTACATGATCTTGTAAATTCGGTAACCGGGTTACTCAAAAACGAACTAAAAGAATATGATCTTTCTATAAATATTCCGGACGATATGCCTTTGGTACACATCGATTTCGGACTCATCGAACAGGTGTTGTACAATTTATTATACAATATCACAGTATATGTCCCGTCTCATACATTGATCGAATTAGATTTCCAGCACGACGGAACAAATTTCTGCATATCTATTACCGACTACGGGAAAGGATTTGCAGACAAAGATTTACCCTACATCTTCAACAAATTCTACCGGGGTGAATCGGGAATTACAGGAGGATCGGGTCTCGGATTATCCATTGTCAAAGGATACATAGATATCCACAAAGGTCAGGTAGAAGCCAGTAATGTTACCGGAAAAGGAGCAAATATTTTCATCCGTATTCCCAGTATGTTACCTTTGATAGAAAATTTTTGATTTTTACTAATACATATAACATGAACAATAACAGTATCCTGATTATAGACGATGAAGTACAGATACGACGCTTATTGAGCATTACTTTGGAAATGAGCAAATATAAAGTATTGGTTGCCTCTAATGCCAAAGAAGGATTAATGGCCGCCGCCATGCATTCTCCGACATTGATTATTCTCGATCTCGGATTACCAGATGAAGACGGACAATCTGTTCTGCGAAAACTACGAGAGTGGTATAAAAATCCCATTATCATTTTATCTGCACGCACGCATGAAGAAGAGATTGTAAAAGCCCTTGACTCTGGAGCGAATGATTATCTGACCAAACCGTTTCATAATGGCGAGTTATTAGCCCGCATCCGGTCGGCAATACGTTCTATTCGGGAAGAAAAAGACCAATCGGCAATTCTCTCATTCGGCGATTTAACCATAGATATGCTAAACCATTGCGTAAAAAAGAAAAACGAAATTATAAAATTGACAAGTACTGAATTTTCGATATTGTCTCTAATGGCACAAAATGCAGGGAAAGTCCTTACTCATCAATATTTGCTAAAAGAAGTATGGGGCGTAGCCTATCAGAGCCAACCTCAATATTTACGAGTATTTATAGCTCAATTAAGAAAAAAGATCGAAAACGATCCTTCTTTCCCGGCATTTATTCTTACAGAATCAGGAATAGGGTATCGCTTCAGTGAACAGACAGAGAAATAAACAATTCCTTATAAACCTCTGTTTCCAATCACGGTCAATAACAAACAATATATACAGTTTTATCATGGAAGTTATCAAAATATATCCGGAAAACCCGAATCCAAAAGAAATAAACAAAGTGGTTAATGTCCTCAAAGAAGGAGGACTGATAGTATATCCGACAGACACTGTATATGCGATCGGATGTGACGCTCTTAATGTTCGTGCCGTTGAACGAATATGCCGCCTAAAAGGCATTAATCCTCAAAAAGTCAATCTATCGATCATTTGCTATGATCTCAGCAATATCAGTCAATACGCTAAAGTAAACAACGAACATTTCAAATTGATGAAAAAAAATCTACCGGGTCCGTTTACATTCATACTGCCTACTCACTCCAATCTTCCAAAGATTTACAAAAACCGTAAAACAGTGGGAATTCGTGTCCCTGACAATTCTATAATTCGGGAAATCGTACATCAGTTGGAAAATCCGGTACTAACAACTTCAATACGTGATGAAGACGAGATTCTGGAATATACTACTGATCCCGAACTCATTGCAGAAAAATATGAAAATGACGTCGATATTGTCATCAATGGGGGATATGGAGGTATAGAGGCTTCTACTATTGTCGATTGTAGCGAAGACGATGCATTCATCGTCCGTGAAGGGAAAGGAAAATTGATTTGGTAACCCAATAATACTTAACCTTTAAATTCTGTTTAAAGTCTCCGATAAAATAATCCGGACAAATACTTAATCCTTCTTTGAATTTTCTTTCGTCAGATAAGCTGCCATCATACTCACAAAAACAGAAAAATATTCTCAAAAACAAAAGACTTCGATTGACATCGAAGCCTTTTGTATAAGAAGTTTTTCAGATCCGAAGCCGGAAGTCAATTCACTATTCTTCATAAGGTGTCTAAGAGTAAATAAAATAACATGCTTTGATGGATTCACATCCTAAAACAATTACTTTTCCAAAACCTCAGACCTGAAAAACTATATTGTAATTATAATTTATGTGCATCTCTATGCTTATGTCACTAATATGTTCTTTTCAGAACATATTTTATTATTATCATCGCAAAAATAGTCATTTTATATGATGAAATAAAATTTAATACTAAATATTTTTTACATCATAGATCAACACCCGTAGCTATCAATTTATTTTTCAATGGATTAGAATACATTTCAAGCATCCTTTCAAGAAGAAATGCCTCATCCTTCTGCGGTAAATCGATCTTATCTAACTGTTTCTGCATATAATCCATAAAACGACGTTTCTCTTCTGTGGAATAATTTCTTGAAAAACGATCTGTATGGTACAACTCGTCATAAGCGACATAATTACCCGAATAAATCATGTAATTTGAATGAATTGCTTTATCAATAATACGGGTTATACAATGCAACACATCCGATTTTTCACAACAGTCTTCCAATTTTTCTAATTCTCCGTTAATAACCGGCGATAAATGAAAATGAATATGCCCCTTATAACCGGATATTCCCGTTTCCATACTGAAAAGATCATCCTGAGGTTGTTTCTTGTAATCAGGATTATCCCGTTTCATCTGATACTCTTTTGCTTTTAAATAGTCACAAGGATCATATTCATAAGATATAGAAACCGGAACAATATTCAACCCCATAATGTTCGTACGCATATCGCTTCCACCCCCGAGATTCAGCATTTTGATAACGCTTTCCTGCGTTTGGTCCTCAGAATTTTTAGAACGTCCCTCACGTTGGGCAATCCATAAAGATTGATGTTTTATCTTAATTGCGAAATTAATATAATTAGATAACCGGCGAGAAACCTCAAGCATGCGTCGGCGAGGTACATTACGGTTTACGATAACGCTTTTATTTACCCGTACCAAATCTGAAATCCACGGATACACCAATAAATTATCCCCGATCGCCACTTCACTGGTTTCAAATCCGTGAGCATCGAGCATCATATTCAGGAAAGAGGCATCTAAAACTATATCCCGATGATTTGACATATAGGTATAATTACCTGACGGAGACAAATTTTCAAGTCCGCTCGCATCCACTCCTGAAGTAGAGCGTCTCGCCAAATCGTTTAATACAGGAATAGCCAATCGTTTTTGAAATTCTCTTTTAGTAGTACATTCTTCCATTTGGCGACAGAATGCATCCACATCCGGAACAACGAATTTTAAAGCATGCCGAAACTTTTCTTCTTTTGTGAGCGACCTGATAATGTCAGGAATCTCCTCGTCATAAAAAGGACGTATCTCGTCAAAATCAAATAGTTGTCTCATAACTTTATCATTTTACAGATCATAACAGAGCTCTTCATAAGAATCGTTATCTTCACAACATTTCATCTTCAATAATCTCCGACAAAACCTGTTTCATCTCCATTCCGGCAGCTTTTACCTGCTGAGGGATAAAGCTGGTCTCGGTCATACCCGGAGTCGTATTTACTTCTAACAAATAGGGTTCTTTGCCCACGATAATATAATCGACACGGATAATACCTTTGCACCCCAATATATCATAAATAAAAGATGTCCGTTCCTGTACCTTAGCTGTCATTTCCTCAGATAAGCGGGCAGGAGTGATCTCTTCTACTTTGGAAGCCGTATATTTGGCTTCATAATCAAAGAACTCGTTTTTACTCACGACTTCGGTAACCGGGAGTACGACATCCCGTTTCCGGGTTTTATAACAGCCGCAAGTGATTTCCGTCCCTGCCATAAAAGCTTCGATAATAACTTCTTTCCCTTCATCAAAAGCTTTCTTTATAGCCGGCTGTATTTCTTCTTCAATCTTTACTTTCGTAGCTCCGCAACTCGATCCACCTACATTAGGTTTTATAAAGCAAGGTAAACCAATCTGCTCTACGATCTCCCGGTCAGAAACAGTCTGCCCGTTTCGCAATACGATAGAATGCGCAATAGGAATACCGAACGCATGCAGATAGCGATTACACACAAACTTATTGAATGTCATAGCCGAAACCAAAGTATCACAAGTTGAATAAGGCAAACCTATCATATCTAAGTAGCCTTGTAAACGCCCGTCTTCACCGGGAGTCCCATGTATCGTAATATAAACGAAATCAAAATGACGAATCCGTCCACCTTCGACAAAACTAAAATCATTTTTATCTATTTCAGAAGTTTCTCCGTCAGGCAACTCAACAAACCATTCGTCACGAGTCAATTTCACGATATATATGTCGTAACGGTCTTTATCCATAAAAGAATAAATCCCTTGCGCACTTCTCAACGAGACCGGAAACTCCGAAGAATATCCACCGGCTACAATAGCAATTCTACGCTTATCCATGTTTATAGCAATAAATATACTTAAAATATTTTATATAATGATCTTTATTCAACCAATTTCTCTATTCTGCATGTATGAACGCCATTTTTCGATCAACAAGCTCATATCCTCCGGTATCTCCGAATCAAAAAACATCTCTTTTCCCGTAATCGGATGTACAAAACCCAAAGTTTTGGCATGTAAGGCATGACGGGGACAAATATCAAAACAATTTTGAACGAACTGTTTATATTTGGCAAAAGTCGTTCCCTTGAGTACCTCATTTCCTCCATACCGAGCATCATTAAACAAGGTATGACCGATATATTTCATATGCACCCGTATCTGGTGCGTACGCCCGGTTTCCAAACGACATTCTACAAGAGAAACATATCCCAAACGCTCGAGAGTCGTATAATGAGTTACGGCATGCTTACCATAATCGCCCTCAGGAAACACGGTCATTTGCAAACGATCTTTCAAACTACGACCTATATTTCCTTCGATCCGACCTTCGTTCTCCTCCATTCTTCCCCATACCAATGCAACATACTTCCGTTTTGTCGTTTTATTAAAAAATTGCAATCCCAAATTCGTTTTCGCTTCGGGAGTTTTAGCGATCACCAACAGACCCGAAGTATCTTTATCGATACGATGCACCAATCCTAAACGAGGATCGGAGACATCGAATAAAGGATCATTTCTGAAATAATATGCTAATGCATTGACCAATGTTCCTGAATAATTGCCATGTCCCGGATGCACGACAAGACCTGCCGGCTTATTCACAACCAGCACCTCTTTATCTTCATATACAATATTAAGGGGAATATTTTCCGGTATGATTTCCGATTCATAACGAGGTCTGTCCATCACTACCGAAACAACATCCAACGGTTTTACTCGATAATTAGACTTTACCGGATTCCCGTTTACCAATATACAATTAGCTTCGGCAGCTTGTTGAATTCGGTTTCTCGATGCATTCTCGATGCGAGCTACCAAAAATTTATCGACCCGTAGCAAATTCTGACCTTTATCCGCAACAAACTTAAAATGCTCATACAGAGCCGGAATTTCTTCATCCCCCGTCTCCAGTTCTTCACAGTCGGTCTCTATGTCCGTGAGCTTCTCATCCATTATTCCATCCACTCCTCTCCCACAGAATCTTCACTCATAATAATAGAGTCTTCTATAATTTCCGCCGTCCCATTTCCAACGAATAACTTCAATCGGGAAGATACGGGCAATTTCAATCCTTTCTCTACTGATACTCCATTATAAACGACATCCAACACAAGATCTTTATATTCCGAAGCTACATATTCGATCTCCGGTTGCGAAAGACCTATCCCTTCAAGAATAGCAACAGCCTGGCGATATGACATATCTCGAACATCCGGTACTGTAACTTTTCTGGGAAGATTAGAGTTTATCGTCAGAAAAACAATCCTATTTTCTTTTACAGAAGAATTTTCCCGAGGTATTTGTTCTACAACTGCGCCCCGAGGAATATTGTCAACATACACCGAGTCGATGACTTCACTACGCAATCTATAGCGAGAGAGAAGAGCTTTTGCATCTTCAGCCTGCATACGTTTGACATCGGGAACCGTTACCGACTCCCCATGTCGGGTGTAAATATCCAAACCATGCAACACGATCCAAACCAATGCCACAAAAACCAATCCGATAAAAATCAGATGTTTAAGAATCGGATGATTTTTAAAAAACAGAATGATTTTTTTCACTGCTTTTCAATTATACATATTAGAATTGGCAAAGATAGATATTTTGATCGGTTTTCCAATCAAGCTAATTTATTTTAATAATCATACATCAAAACCTCCACGAAACAAAGAATTCCCGATTCATAACTTAAAAAATCTAATATGGTTGATTTTTGCTTCTAAAACGTTTACCTTTGCGAGCAATATTCTCCCGATGGAGAATAAAAAAATATTCTAATCTGAAAATACTTTTTCAAATATGAAAAAAGGATCTGTCATATGGATTGTAGCATGCGCTATTCTTGTTGTCATTTTGGTAATCGCTGCATATTTTATTTACTCACAAAAGAAAGAGATGGAAGATTTCAAAACGCAAGTTGAAATCGAAAACGAACGGAAAGAACTTGAAAAAGAATATGCCGACCTCGCATTCCAGTATGACCAATATGAAGGTGGAAAAATATTATTGAACAACGACTCTTTAGTACAAAAGTTGGATGCCGAAAAAATGAAAGTCCAACGTCTGCTCGAAGAACTTCGTACCGTCAAAGCTACTGATGCCGCACGCATCAATGAACTGAAAAAAGAATTGGCTACATTACGAAGCGTAATGCGTAACTACATCATACAAATCGACTCCCTCAACTCCCTCAACAAAAAGCTGATGGAAGAAAACAAATCTGTCACCAGTAAATATCAGGCTGTAGCTCAAACTGCTTCTCAATTGCAAAAAGATAAAGAACAGCTCAGTCACAAAGTTACGTTAGCATCAAAATTGGATGCAGTCGGAATCACGGTTACACCGATCAATAAAAGAGGCAAGGAAACCAACAAAATCAGTAAAATCGAACAAATAAAGGTATGTTTTACCATTGCCAAAAACGTAACGGCCGAAGTCGGTGAAAAATATATTTATCTCCGGATTATGAAACCAGACGGGGATATTCTGGTAAAAAGTCGGGCAGATTTATTTCACTACGAAGATAAAGAAATCAACTTCTCTACTCGCAAACTTATAGAATATGACGGAGAAGAAATGAATTTGTGCCTCTATTGGAATGTCGAAGAATTCTTATATCCGGGGGATTATCGGGTCGATATCTTTGCCGACAATTATATGATCGGAAGCAAGTCATTTAGCTTAGAAAAATAACAATAGATCAACAAAATATTGTAGAACTGTCTGTTGCCGAAATATGAATCATATTTCGGCAACAATTTTTTGCTTCCCCTTTTATTAAAAAAGAATAAAAACAGAAAACTAACCGAAAGAAAATCTTGTTATGTTAATATTCACAGTTTATCTTTGTCGATAAACAAAGATAGAGCTGTGAAGTCTCTATTTTTTTAACGTAGAAAGATTGTCTATGCAATAATTGCATATTTAAGAATATAATGCGAGATTTGAGAAATAATATCTAAACAACGAACAGAATGAAAAAATTAATTGTCCTCTGTTTACTCATCATTGGCGGAAGTAATGCTATCGCACAACAGGTTTTTACCCTTGACTCGTGCCGGAATATGGCAATAAACAATAACAAACAGATACGTATTGCCAACGAAAAAATAAAAGCAGCCGGTTATGAAAAGAAATCGGCATTTGCAAATTATTTGCCCGGATTCGATGCAGTAGGCGGTTACATGTATAATTCAAAAGAAATCTCTCTATTAAGCGATAAACAAAAAGAGCAATTATCAAATGCAGGGACAAATACATTAGCTCCTATAATGCAACAAATAATAGCTCAACATCCCGAACTCGGCCCGCAACTTCAACAATTGGGTGCTGGCATAATAAACTCGGTAAACGGAGCAGGACAATCTTTAGTAAATGCTCTGCGTACCAATACGACCAATATGTTCGGGGGGGCAATTACGCTTACCCAACCTATTTATATGGGCGGAAAAATAAGGGCCTACAATCAAATCACCAAATATGCAGAAGAACTGGCAAAAACTCAGAAGAGCACAGCAGTAAAAGACCTTGTATTCCAAACGGACGAAATCTATTGGCAAGTGGTATCGTTGGTATATAAAAAGAAACTGGCCGAGAGTTATGCCGATCTTTTAGATTCTTTATACCAAAATGTCGAAGCAATGATAGCTGAGGGGGTTGCAACTCAATCTGACGGGCTGACTGTTGCAGTAAAACAAAACGAAGCACAAATCACTTTAACAAAAGTTTCTGACGGACTCAGCCTCTCTAAAATGCTTTTGGCACAAATTTGCGGATTACCGATAAACATGCCTTATACTTTAGCTGACGAAATAGAAGAGTTACATGAAGAAAACCTTCCAACTCCGACAAACCCCATCAACATGGATGAAGTATATGCCAACCGCAGTGAAATACAGAGCCTCACATTAGCGACCGAAATTTATAAACAAAAACAAAAAGTCGCGCTTTCCGCCATGTTGCCTAACCTTGCGTTGACAGGCAGTTACATGTTCTCCAATCCGAATGTTTTCAACAGTTTCGAAAAGAGAGTAGACGGATTTTTCAATGTAGGTGTAATGCTTAAAATTCCGGTTTTTCATTGGGGAAAAGATTTTTATAAAGTAAAAGCGGCTAAAACAGAAAGAAATATCGCTCTTTTGAATTTAGAAGAAGCTAAAGAAAAAATCGAATTACAAGTCAATCAGGCTACGTTTAAAGTAAACGAAGCAAATAAAAAACTGATTATGACACGCAAAAATATGGAAAAAGCAGAAGAAAACCTTCGTAACGCCCAAATCGGATTCGAAGAGGGAGTTCTTACGACCGATAATGTACTGGAAGCTCAGACTGCCTGGTTACAAGCCCAGTCAGAAAAAATAGATGCCGAAATAGACGTCCGCTTATGCGAAGTTTATTTGTCTAAGGCTATGGGATTAATGAAATAAAATAGGAAACGTAAAAAAACAAACGACAATGGATACTCCTCAAAGAAAAAAAGAAAAAAGTCTGATCATCGGATTAGTCGGACTCATTATCGTGATCATCATTCTCGCAATGATCGGATTCTTCATGTTGAAACCGGGTGACGAAACCATACAAGGACAAGCAGAGGCGACCCAAGTACGGGTATCGGGAAAACTTCCGGGACGTATTGTCGAATTTATGGTGGAGGACGGACAAAGCGTACATAAAGGCGATACTCTTGTCCGCATCTTTTCATCCGATGCCGAAGCTAAACTCATGCAGGCTTCTGCTATGGAGAATGTATATAAGGCCCAAAACCAAAAAGTAGATAAAGGAGCACGCATAGAAGTAATAAACTCAGCTTATGATATGTGGCAAAAAGCAATAGCCGGACTCGATATTGCAAAAAAATCATACGACCGGATGCAGGCTCTTTTCAAAAAAGGCGTGATTTCTGCCCAAAAACGCGATGAAGCCGAAGCAAACTATAACGCAATGAAAGCCACCGAAAGCGCGGCAAAATCTCAATATGAAATGGCAAAAAAAGGTGCGCAAATCGAAGATAAAGAGGCCGCGGCAGCAATGTTGCTGGCAGCAAAAGGAAGCGTGGCTCAAGTCGAATCGGTATTGGCAGACTCATACCTGACAGCTCCGATCGACGGAGAAATATCCGACATATTCCCTAACGAAGGCGAGCTGGTAGGTACTGGAGCTCCGATTATGAATGTTCTGAATCTGAATGACATGTGGGTTACATTCAACGTAAGAGAAGAACTCCTGCAGAACCTGACTATGGGAAAAGAAATACCGGCAATAATTCCGGCTTTAGGAAACAAAGAAATCACTTTGAAAATTTACTATATAAAAGATTTAGGCACTTATGCTGTATGGAGAGCGACAAAAGTAAGCGGACAATATGACGCCAAAACGTTCCAGATCAAAGCTCGTCCGACAGCTCCGGTAGAAAACCTGCGTCCGGGAATGTCTGTCTTGCTGAAAAAATAATTAGTTACATCCGAGTCCGCCATCTTTAACGGACTCTCAATACAAAAATTACATGCCAGAAAAAAAATCGGTTACAAAAATTCTTTGGGCAGTCATCATAAGAGAATTGCACCGGCTGGTTTCCAGACCGATATACATTTTCTGTATAATAATAGCACCTCTCATCAGCTATCTTTTTCTGTTAACTCTTATGAACGAAGGATTACCGGAAGAGATTCCTACCGCCGTCGTCGATCTCGACCATTCTGCAGCATCGAGAAATTTTATCCGGCAACTCGATGCAATGAGTCTGACACAAGTTACAGAGCAACCCAACAGCTTTACAGAAGCTCGAAAATCGCTGCAAAAGGGAGAAATATACGGGTTCTTAGTGATACCGGAAAGTTTCGAAGCAAAAGCTATGGCCGGCCGCAGACCGGAAATATCGTTTTACACCAATAACGCATACTACATACCTGCGTCTTTGTTATATAAGAATTTCAAAACGATGTCGGTACTTGCCTCCGGGGCTATCGTACAGCAAACCTTACTCGCCCACGGAGAATACGGATATGAAATTATGCCCCAATTACAACCTGTGCCTACGGCAGTACATGAATTAGGTAACCCTTGGATAAGTTATTCTGTCTATTTGAATAATACATTTATTCCGGGAATGCTGCAAATAATGATATTATTGACAACCGTATTCAGCATCGGGACAGAAATCAAACACGGAACATCCAGAGAATGGTTAGCTCGATCACACAACTCGGTCGTATTGGCTATTACAGGGAAATTACTTCCGCAAACCGTTCTGTTTTTTATCATGGGAGCATTACTGCAATCTATGCTCTACGGATACTGGCATTTCCCATTACATAACGGAATCTGGCCGATGCTGGCGGCAATGTTCTTGTTGGTTCTTGCAAGCCAAAGCTTCGGCGTTATCATGATGAGTATAGCACCATCGTTAAGAATAGGGTTGAGTATAGCCGCATTATTCGGAATCATTTCTATTTCGATTACCGGATTTTCATTCCCCGTGCCTGCCATGTATCCGCCATTTCAGTTATTGTCGAACATATTCCCGCTACGACATTATTTCCTGATATACGCAGATCAAGCGTTGAACGGCATACCGTTATATTACAGCCGAATGCATTATCTGTATTTGTTCCTTTTTGCCATAGCTTCTTTACCGTTACTGAAACGACTCAAAACCGCTTTGCAAAATCAAGTATATGTTCCTTAGCAATAAGCAGGATAAAAAAGTATTAAAGATGAAACTACAAATATTCGAATCGATAAAAACCGGAATGCTGGATATCTGCTATATCTGGAGAAAAGAATATATAACGGTATTCCGGGATTTCGGAGCATTGATTTTTTTCTTTGCCCTGCCATTTGCATATCCGATATTATATGCTCTTATTTATAATCCTGAAGTCGTACGGGATGTTCCGATGGTTGTAGTAGATAACGCCCGCACTCCGTTAAGTCGTGAATTATGTAGGAACATGGATGCAAGCCCGAATGCAAAGATCGTATCTTATTGCGCTAATATGGATGAAGCAAAAAAAATAATGTATGAAAAGAACTGTTACGGCATTATGCTCATTCCGGAGGATTTCAGCAAAAAACTTATGCGAGGAGAGCAAAGTCCGGTTATTTTTTACTCAGATATGAGTATATTACTTAACTACAAAGGATTTCTGATTGCTTTGACAGAAGTGACGATGAACTTAGGATCAAAATTACAAGTCGCCGCATTAGGTGGTGCGACCCCCGAGCAAGCTAAAATGGCGATGTCTCCTATTCCATACAGTTCTATAACTCTCTATAACCCCGAAAGCGGTTTTGCGTCGTTTCTTATTCCGGCAGTCTTGATATTGGTTTTGCAACAAAGTCTCATTCTGGGAATCGGACTTTTAGCAGGGGGAATATACGAACACAAGAAATTGCATAGATATTATTCCAACCGGGAAATGATGCATAACAATATCATGCATATCGTTTTCGGAAAAGCGATATGCTATTATAGTCTCTATATCGTTTCTACCATGTATATATTGCACGTAGTACCTTGGCTATTCAAATATCCCCAAATAGGAAACCAATGGGAAATATACGCGTTCATCGCACCGTTTTTATTATCGTCCATATTTTTCGGAATGACACTCTCTATATTTGTAAGAGAACGGGAGACCTCATTCCTACTGTTTGTTTTTACTTCGTTGCTGTTTCTCTTTATTTCAGGTATCACATGGCCACGTTATGCAATGCCCGAAATCTGGAAAATAATAGGAGCTATCATACCTTCGACATGGGGAATCGAAGGCTTTGTACGCATGAACACCACAGGTGCCAGTATCAGCGATGTACATGATGCATTCATTAATTTGTGGATACTTACCGGAGTCTACTTTATAACGGCATGTCTGGCATATAGATATCAAATATGGCAAGATAAAAGAAGAGGTTTCAGAGGAAAGATAGAAGAAAACTATCAAGTATAAGAGGCTGTCTAAATCCGAAATAGATCAAAAAGATTACACATCTATGAAAAATGCCCCTCGATTTAGGGGCATTTTTCATACAATAAATAAAAAGCGAACAGTTTATTTGATGCGACGAGGCTTAACACCCTCAAACGTTATTTTAACAGGAAGAATATATCCGTCCTTATCAAAATACATCCGGTCGATACACGTTTCTCTATGATTCTGATTGGTATCACCTAAAGGCCTGCGATGGTAGACGATATACCATTCGTCTTTCCCGGGAATCTGAATCACCGAATGATGTCCGGCTCCGGTTGCTACATTATCATCCTGTTGCAATATTTTACCGATACGTTTGAAAGGACCAAAAGGAGAATCGGAAATAGCATAAGCCACGCTATAATCAGAGCCACCCCAGCTACCTTCAGACCACATAAAATAATATTTGCCGTTTCGCTTCAACATAAAAGGCCCTTCTACATAATTTTCAGGAGTAACCGATTTATATAAAGTACCGTCATCAAACGGAACAATGCTCAACAAATCATCACTCAACTTTACCATATTGCAATGATGCCAGCCTCCGTAATACATATAATAAGAGCCGTCATCATCACGGAATACGAACTGATCGATAGGTTGTGCGCCATTCACGATTTTATCGATCAGCGGTTTTCCTAAAGCATCTTTGAAAGGTCCCTCCGGACGATCGGCAACTGCTACACCTATACCACCGTATTGGTCATTATTCTGAATATCATTAGCCCCGAAAAAAAGATAATATTTCCCGTTTGCCGAAATTACCGACGGAGCCCACAAAGCAAACTCAAGCCACTTTATATTCTCAATCGAAAGGACTTTCGGATGCTTAGTCCAGTGAACAAGATCTTTAGACGAAAATGCGTCCATATATGTCTGCACATTGTAAATTTGATGCACAGCCCGAGTTTTTTTGCCCGTATCCGGATCTTTTCCATCAGCAGTTACCAGTCCGGACAATGTAGGATATATCCAATATTCATCTCCATACACAATAGCTTCAGGATCGGCATACCATCCGGGCAAAATAGGATTTCCGCTCGTTTTTTTCTTCTTTTGAGGAAAAGCCAATACCGACACACAGCAAAAAAGAAATAAAAAGAAAATTTTTTTTGTAACCATAATTAACCCGATGAAACAAAAAACGCCCTTAATGGGCGTTTTTTGTAATTAAATAAATCTTTATTTTACAGACAATTTATAAGTAGCTACATTACCCTTCGCATCGGCAACTTTTACCAAATAAATACCTTTTGCCATAGACAAAGTACTCAATCCGGCAGCCACCTTAGTTTGAGAAATATTCTGTCCTGCGAAATTATACACATCAACAGTCAACGACTCAGTAGCAGACTCGATGCAAACAGCATTTGTCATGCCCCAAACTTTTACACCTTCAATTGTTGCCGTAGAGATAGAAGAAGGATCATAGTCGGTATCCAAATATACACCATGAATGTTCGCACCGGCATCGGTCCTAAATACCATATACAAATCATGCACACCTTCTACTTTTGATGTCATAGTTCCGGCAGTTTTCTTCGGAGTAGCCCAGTTACTTGTACCCTGAGCCTGTACTGTTGCCAATTTCGTATCATTTTCCAATACCGATAGATCGCTATAATCATCATGATCCAAGTCGATATAGAAATCGAACGTACTGCTTCCCAAAGACGCCTGGTCTGAAGAATGATCTACCAAAATACGAGTAAATTGTCCATTTTGGAAATCAACGTCAACAAATTTCAAAACCACACCATAAGAAGTATAACCGATATTAGAAGCCTCAAATTTCAGATCATCTGAACCGTATGCCATAAATTCAACGGTGTTCTCAATACCTCCCATTGCATCAAAATGCATGCCATAAGCGTTATCAGTAAGAGGTTCGTCTATCAACTCTATCTTTTCAGGCTCATCATCTTCTACTTCCCAAGGAGTTCCTTCGATCAATTGAATTTCTTTCAAGTTTGTAGCACCGGTCCATTTTACATAAAGATCATGCACGCCGCTGATATTTTTCTCCAAATTTTTTGCCAATGTACCGTAAACAGTCCAATACCAATCACGAGCCGTCCATATTCTAGCAATCATGTTATCTTCACTGTCCGTGCCATCAATATAAATTTCGAGGAAACCATCCGGATTTGTAGATCCTCCATGAGTAGAAACCACAGCTATCTGTTGATATGTATTTCCATCTTTAAAATCTATAGACGGGAATTTAACGATCAATCCTTCTCCTGTCCAACCCCAAGCTCCCTCATCGTTCAGCTTCGCATCGGGAAACTCTTCCGGATTGACGACACTTCCGAGTCCTGCACTTATTTTTTGACAACTATAGGTCGGGTCCGGCATTTCTCCTTGTTCTTCTTCAGTAAATTCATTGTTATAAAACACGATCTTTTTCAGATTACCTTCACAATTATTATAGCGCATATATACTTGATGCTTTCCGGTAGGCCAGGTAAAACCGTCAGTACCTTCAGGATAAAAATTATAACGGAAAGTACGATAATACTGAAAAGCATTCGTACCTTTAACATCGATTTGTGTAAACAATAAACCTCCGTTATCCGGATCTCCCATGTAGAAATCTAATGTACCTTCCGTATTCGGATTTTCATGTGCAAATTCCGCACCGTTAGCAACATAAGTCGTTCCGTCTCCAAAATCGATTTCACCCAAACAGATGGTTGTTCCGGGCATTGTATTTCCCAAACACTTGTTTACAATATCAAAACGGGCATCATTCACAATTTCGACACCGCTTTCTTCTGTCATTTTAATGACAAGGTCTTCAGCCGAAGCCGTCGCAAACAAGCCGGCAAAAAGCCCTAAAAAAGTAATTGTTCTCGTTTTCATAACATACAATTTAAAAGTTAATGTATATAATAATTAAGTTGTTTTTTAACTTTTTGGAACCGACTTTAAATAGTCGGTTCCAAAATTCTCTATTTCTTTACTATACGACCATACGAACGAACAGACTCCCCGTTCAATCTCCAAACATATATTCCCGAAGGCAAGTTATTCCCGGAAACAACCAATTCCCGATCACCCTCATTCAGGAATATCCTATTTCTATATACACAGCGTCCTGCAAGATCGAATAAAGAAATTTCTATATCTTGAGACTGTTTTATAGAAACCGGAATATATATTTCATTAACAAACGGATTCGGATAAGCAATACCGACAGAATTTTCAGAAATAATAGAGTGGTCCACTCCCGTATAGTCTGCAGCTTCTTCTATCCTAAATTTCTGATTATCGTCCCCTGTCAAATCTCCTACAGATAACTCCGCTCCTTCGTCCATCGAACTATCCGAAATTTCGAGATATTTCAATGTTCCTTTTTGTACGATAGTGAAACAGCCGTCTCCTTGATAATACAAATTCCATTTTCCGTTATTCACGGTGCAATCAAAAGGAAATTGACCGATCGTATTCGTTCCTCTCAAAACGATATTCAATCCGGAGGCGACATTCTGCAAACCGTAACATGCATCACCGGCGACGTTCAATCTCCATATCTCCGTATTGTCTCCGGTATATTCTTTCTGAATAATTTTCGTTCCGTTTGTCGTATTATTCGTTTTCAAAGCCAATGCCTTGCCACTATGTACCGCGATGATTTTATATCCTTTGCTTCTCTCTATTACAGGAATGGTCTCCGTATCTTCTTCGAAATCGTAATAGTCGAGATTCATTCCACCGTTCGTTATCTGTACCCGTAAATTATGAGTTCCTTCGGGTATCGTTACCCTTACCATATAATCGGCATAATTATCGACTCCGGATGTAGATTTCAACTCCATTGAAGAGAGCACCTCATCATCCAACATGACACAAATACCTTTATCCTGTCCTGAAGGTGTAGAATAACGGACAGTCATCTTATACGTAGCTGTTTTTTCGACATTTACCGTATAATTCAACCATTCTCCGGTAGTAGTCCAGCCGATATGATACCCCGATCCGCCGACTCCCACACCGACATAATCACCCTCTTCATTTCGGTATGCACCGCCTTCATTAGAAGTCGCCATATCATAAAAACCAGCACCTTGACCTCCTAAATCGAAATCTTCAGCTTCTATACGACCCGGAATAGCCAGATCCTTATAGGGTTTCTGTCGCTCTGTAAAATATTTTTTTGCCGTAGCCAACAAATCGCTGGCTTTCAGAAACACATATTTTCCGGGAAACTCACTTTGCAAACGTTCCACAACACGGTTTATCGCAGCATATCCGGCGCCTCCCAATCCAGCCTGAACCATATATACTCCGGTAAATACAGGAATATCATTTCGAGCAGCAACGCCCTTCAAATAATTATAAATACCGTCTTCATCACTGCAAACTCCGCCTGTACCGACAACCGGCATACCGCACCAGTTATAGGCATCTTTGTAAGCCCCGTTTGTCCATGCCAAAGTCCCGGTAACTCCTGTTTTTACAAAACCATTGTTATAAAAAGGTTGTGCAGACCAACGTAATGAGGATGCCGTACTGAACATGCCGGCGGCTTTCAGATACTGTCCATTCATTACACACCATGATTCATAATCATCCGGTTTATAATAAGGTTCTTGGATATATTGTACTCCCGAAGGACCTCCGATAAACTCATCATTATCGGTTCTATTCTCATAATAATATTGCAAAATGAACGGAGCGATTTCGGTCAAAGCCGGAGATAAAGTCATAGAAACAGGCACTTTTCCCCGTTCAGACTGTTTCCAAATATCCAATGTCCCGTTATGATTGAATTGAATATTGTCCCCGTCACTCCAATGCAATGCAACATATACTTTATTCGTTTCCGCATCGACAGCCACACCTTCTGGCTGACGCTCCTCAAATGTTTCGGAAGGGAACGAAGAATAATAACTGGCATTCGGGAAAAGATCGCTCACTACAAATCCGAACCCTTCGGGATTAGTCGTGAGATTAAGATCGTCTCCATGCATACCGTACCCCATTACCACCGCATTTTTAGGATATCCCGGCGTATTTAATATTTTTTTAATAATATTCTTCCCCGTAGTCGTCTCATCATCCACCCAAAAAGCAAATGAGCGTGAAGCCACGGCATAATCATAAATACGCCAACCGCCATTTCTCCAATCGTCACGCAAGCCGATACTAAAAACCAATTGCTTGTTAAGTTTAGGCATAATTTCCTCTAACGCCCAATTATAAGCCTGAGTTATCGTGCTCCAATTATTCCGGATATCGACAATCTCCTTATCCCATCCGAACTCGGCAACCAACTCATCCTTAAGTTCTTCTGATACAGGCAAAGCATCTTCGGCACAAGCCATCAACAACGCCATATTGAAGGTATAGTCATTATCCGAAAAATTACATATTACCAATTTATCCAAACGGTCTTTATACGATTTGAACAAAGTGCGCAATCCCCGATTTTCACCCGTGACAATAACACCTTGATCCGGACGTTTATATTTAACGTCTAAATACTTAAACCAATCCAATTCTTTATCTCCGGTCGAAAGGAACACTTCCGCAGAATCCCGGTTAATAATTCCCTGAAAGATCCGGCAGATATGAAGCGCTTCAGGACTTTCCGTCGCACCTCCTACCGAAACGAACACAGGCGTCTGCACCGGTTTCATTTTCGGAAAATGTACTCCGGAAATTTGAGCGGATACTCCACCCAAAACTCCGTAGCATATTATCAATATCACTAATAGTCGTTTCATGAATAATCTCTATTAAAGTTTAACTACTTGCTGCAAACGAATATCATCCGAAGACGATCCGACCATGAAAATATAATTACCCGAAGGCGTATAAAATTTTCCGTCCTTCTCATCCCAAAGACGCAACTCTTTTTTAGGAATAGATACAGATACCTGAGCAGACTTGCCTTTTCCTATATGTACACGTTCAAAACCTTTAAGCTGTTTTAAAGGGACTTTTATTCCCGATTCAGGGAAACGCACATACACTTGTGCAACTTCATCTCCGGCATACTTCCCGGTATTTTTCACCGTAAACTTCAAATTCACGGCATCATCGGAAACTTCACTCTTCAGGTTTTTATAATCGAAGCGGGTATAACTCAACCCATATCCGAACGGATACAAAGGTTTATTTTCAAAATACATATAAGTTCTGCCTTTCTGAATATCATAATCATCAAAAGCAGGGAGCTCATCAAGGCTTTTGTAATATGTCAAAGGAAGACGTCCTCCGGGATTATAATCACCGAACAATGCTTCAGCAACGGCAGTACCGCCTTGTTCTCCCGGATACCAGGCATTTAATATAGCAGGAATATTCTCATCAATCCAGTTAATCGCCAAAGAACTTCCGGCAACCAATACGACTACGGTATTCGGGTTAGCTTTATATGCTTCCTTGATAAACAGTTGTTGATCGGCAGGCAACTCTATCGTATATCTGTCCTGTCCCTCCCGTTCGATAGACTTGTTGATACCCAATACGGCAACCGTAACATCGCACTCGCGAATAGCCCGTCCGGCTTCTCCGTAAAGATCGAGTAAAGCTTTCTTCCCTACATCCGGAACACGCCAATATAATTTTGCCGTAGCCTCAGCTCCGTCATCGAAATATTCGGCAACCAGATTATATTTTTCGCCCTTATTCAGCTCGACCACTACACTATCGGTCTGTACCCCCCGATTGTGCCAAGAATCGATCAGTTTCTTACCGTTAAGATATAACCGGCAGCCGTCATCAGTAGCAAAAGCCAAAGTATATTTTCCCGATACACTCGGCACAAGATCTCCGCTCCAGCGAATCGACAACGGAGACTTCGGCAAGAAAGGATCGGGAGCTTGGTTGGCCGGTTCAAAATTGATATTTTCATCGGTACGCACTTTTGGTGTTCCTTCCAAGTTCTTATTTCCATAATACTCAGCTTTCAAACCATTCGGGAAATTCGCTTTCGTAATCATCTCATATCCAGAAATCGAAGAAGACCACGGTGCATATACGATTTTCACATCATCCCCTACTCGATTTTTAATTCCTTCAAGAACAGATACCGGAGCATTCACCGGAGTACCGCTATAATCTCCGAATTCGCAATTCCCGGCATTGATGCCGACCACAGCGATCGATTTTACTTTTTTCGGATTTAAAGGCAAGAAGTTCTTTTCGTTCTTAAGTAATACAAGACTTTGACGTGCTGCTTCCAATGCCAATTGCCGATGCTTCTCACACCCTACGATAGAGGGAGATATAGCATTATACGGATTCTTTTCGGGATCATCGAACAGCCCCAGCATCATACGGGCACGTAAAATCCGATAAGCAGCAGTATCTATATCTGCATCCGTCACCATACATTGCTTGTAAGCATTCATCAAAGGCTCGATATATACATTGTCGCCGCATTCCAAATCAAGACCGGCTTTTATAGACAATGTCGCTGCAGCTTCGGGAGTCTTCACATATTTATGATGCGTCACCAAGAAACCCGGTCCTCCGCAGTCAGACACGACATACCCGTTAAAGCCCCATTCTTTCCGGAGAACTTGAGTCAACAACCAAGGGTTCAAAGTACACGGGACATCATTGATCGCATTATAAGCAGACATGATAGATTGAGCTTTACCCTCTTTAATACAACTTTCGAAAGCCGGAAGATAATATTCTCTTAAATTCCGTTCAGAGATATGAGGATTACATTCAAAACGGTTATGCTCCTCATTATTGGCTGCAAAATGTTTCGGAGTAGAAACAATTTTAAGGTAACGAGGATCATTACCTTGAAGCCCTTTTACAAAAGCAACCCCCAATTTGCCGGAAAGGAACGGATCTTCTCCGTATGTTTCAGGAGTACGTCCCCAACGAGGATCACGAGCCATGTTTACTGTCGGTGACCAGAAAGTCAGCAAATCGCTGAAAAAACCTTTTTGATCTTTCCCCCGATTCAATTCATTCCAGCGTCCGCGTGCTTCGTCTGAAATCGCTGTCGATATTTCATACAACAATTCAGGATTCCACATACTCGCCAGTCCGATAGCCTGAGGAAAAACAGTAAAATTACCAGGACGAACAACTCCATGAAGCGCTTCATTCCCATGATAATATTTATCGATACCTAAACGGGGAATTCCCGGAGATGTAGCCCGCAAAAGCGATATTTTCTCTTCTACCGTTAAACGGGACAACAAGTCCATAATCCGCTCATGCTGCGGAGCGTTCATATCTTTATATAACTCCTTAGTCTGGGCAACTGCCACAGAAGTAGTTGCCAGACAAAAAGAGAATAACAAGGTCTTTATTTTCAGATTCAAAGTCATAATGTCAGTTTAAATTAAGGTGCGACAATTTCAATAACAGGAGTATAATTATACCGTTTCAAAGTCGAATTATAGCTGCAGCTTGACAGAGCGGCAACACGGATATAATACTTCTGCCCGCTTTTCAAATTCTTGACAGGGTCTTCATATACCTTTGACTCTATCGAAGCATCTGTAGAACGGCTAAGCACTTTTGTCGTAGAATTTTCCTCTATGTAACAACTGTTATAACAGGAAACTACCGGATAGATATTGCAAAGCAATCTGGATTCGGAAATTGTTTTCTTACCGATAGTCATTCCTTCCGGAGTAGTAGAACGGCGGATTGTATATTTAACCGTAACCTCGGCCGAACCGGGCTCTCCATAAACAATCTCTTCTATATTTACTTTCAGGAACGGAGTCACCTTAAAATCATGCTTAGTAACACCTTTAAGATGTACTCGTTCGGCTTCTACCGGGAAAAATGGACCTTCTGTCGGCGTTACATCATAATCCCCGCTAAAAAGAGCTACATTACGGAATGTACCGTCAGCTTTAGCCCAAAACTGAAGCGGTGTAGGATTTTCATAAGAAAGATCCATCAATTCAATACGGCAGCCATCCGGCTGTTCGGTGTAAACCGGAGATCCGGTCTCAATATCGATCAAAGTCCCGTCGATACCCGCATCGGGAGCATCATAATTATCCAGTTGAAAACAAGATGTCATCAACAAAGGGAATATGGCAAATATCAAACTAATCTTTTTCATGTATTTACAATTTTATTTTTAAGGACTGTCTGAAAACTTCCAGACAGTCTTGTCATATTTCTATTATTTACTTATCTGCTGACGATTAATAGCCGGGGTTCTGTTCGATGCCCGGATTCAGTTTTCTCTGATCGTCATTAATACGGATATAATACAAATAGGGCTTAAAATCATGTGCATTACCGACTTCGACTTTTCTAAAAATCCAAGTCTTTTTATTAGCTACCCAATATGGATAAAGACCTTTCATCTTCTTATTATTCATAACCTTATCGGCCTGACGCCACCGTTTGAGATCCCAGAACCGATGATTCTCATACATCAGTTCAACTTGACGTTCATTACGCACGACATCTACTGTAAGAGATGGAGCATCTTCTACACCTGCACGGTCACGTACGTCATTTAAATAAGTCAATCCGTTAGCTACATAATCCGATACCCCCATCGTAGCCAATTCGGCTGCAGCTTCAGCATAATTCAGCTCGATTTCGGCATATCTGAATTCGAACCAATCCTGTTCTCCACTCGTATGTTTCGGATCTTGTGTCGCATTTCCCTCATATAAGAATTTTTTAATATACAAACCGGTAATAGTAGATTCGGCATTACCTCCGACACCTTGCGCCCCGATTACATATATCGAAGTATCTTTCTGTGTTTCCGGATCGGTATAACTAATCTGATCGGTAAAAGCACCTCCCTCTTTTAAGATCGTTACATTCTGACCGTTCATTTCGGCAATTCCTCTTTTTACATCGATTATACCGCTTACATCTCCTTTTGCATTGGTCCACTCAGCACCGGGAATCAAAACTGTAGCATACAATCTCGAATCTCGTCCGTCGAAAAGATCGGTACGGTCTTTCACCTCAAGAATATTTCCATCATCCCCGACAATCCAACCCGAAGAATTGGTTTCAAACTCTCCCGATGTACCATCTGCCATAGGAAAGGCCTCTATCAAATCCAATGTCGGAGACAAGCGAGAACCATAACCTTCCGGATAACGGTATCCCCAAGGTTGATTCCATAAATCCCAGTTATGAGCTTTATCGGGATACTCATATTTCTTTACAAAAATCACTTCAGGACAATCTCCCTTGATCCAGAACATTTCCTGATAGTTTTTTGCCTTGTCTGCATTTCCACGATATAGAGAATATCCTCCTTCACGAACGACATCTACCGCCTTGATTACTTCTTTATAGTATTTTTCAGCTTTCGAAGGATCATCGAACCCTACCAATCCGTTTTTATCATACGAACCATATTTGGCTATAGAAGCGGCATAAAGCATGGCACGACTTTTCAAAGCTGCTGCGGCATATCGATTGATTCGGTATTTTTCCCGAGACGAACGGGTCGGCGGAAGCATAGCGATTGCATTGTCCAAATCTTCCAATATAAATTCATACGTCTCTTCCTCTGTGCTTCGATTTACTAACAAAGCCGAAGGATTAGAATCATCGTATTCTTGAGGAACCTTTATAATAGGAACACCTCCATAACGTTTTGCCATACCGAAATAGTACCATGCACGTATTGCGTATGCTTCACCCAGTAACTCTTCTTGTTTCTCCGGAGCGAAAAGCGTAGATTCTTTTAATTCCTGAATCAACTGATTTACGTTACGCACATTATCATATGTCCACCATTGATTCCAGGCATTATTTTCCGTCGCTGGTCCGAATATTTCATGAGGGAACTCGCAATGAATAGCTTCATCGCAACTCAGAGCCGGAACAAAACAACCTCCGACCCAATTATTAAATCCAGATTCACTTCCGTAATTGAAATCTTCTATCGGAAGGCGGTTGTACAAAGTAGCCATGTAAGCCTCTATTCCGGCTTCACTACCGAAGATATCATTTTCTGTAATTTTATTGATGGGCGCCAAGTCGAGAAAATCGCTACAAGAAATCGTACCGAAAGTAAGCGTCATGGCCAATGCCCCGTATATAATCTTTTTCATCATATCAGCCTTTAGAATGTTACGTTTACACCAAAATTAAAGTTTCTCATAATCGGATAACGGGCAAGAGAACCTCCGGGATTTTCAGGATCGGTATAATTCAGATCTTTAGAACAGATCGTGAATAAGTTAAACCCGTTAGCATATATACGAAGATTACTGATCCCGATTTTATTCGTCCATTGTTTCGGCAATGTGTAACCCAACTCAAGATTTTTGAGTCGCAGATAGCTACAATTATTATAGAAATATGTAGATTCTTGTCCGTAGTTTTGAGGATCTTGCAAACGAGTCGACGGATAACGTCCGGCCACCCACGTTCCCTCACTATCGAACGGTGCGGGATTACCTTCTGCATCGACTTTATGCCAACGATCCATGAAAATATCCCATGCTCCTCCGAACTGTAACGGACGGTCGGTCAAGTTAGCATTAAACATGGCTGCACCTTGGAATGTCACATTCAAATCGATACCTTTCCACTGTCCGCCAAGAGTAAGACCATAGTTCATCACCGGAGTATTCCCCCTAAGAAGAGGTTGTTTATCCCAATCATCAATAATACCGTCTTCATTATAATCGACATACATCAAATCTCCGGGAAGGTAAGAATACTGCGTATAAAGACCGTCTAAAACCGGATTTCTGTAAATTTCATCCATACTGGAGAATTGTCCGCGAACATCATATACCCACTTGATATTACTGTTTCGATCATTCTGATTATTGCGCCAATTATCATAAGAGTTTCCGGACGGAGTACTTTCGATATATTTATTACGAGCTAAAGTATAGGTAAAGTTTCCTGAGATATGATAAGTAAAATCAGCAACTTTCCCTTCATGCCCCAACACTAATTCAAAACCCGATTGCATATCCGAGTTGATATTCTCTTTTGCGAATGTAGCTCCGAAAGTTCCCGGAACAGAAACTATACGATTTGCCAACAATCCGTCACGATCACGGCGAAACAAGTCGAATTCAACAGAAAGAGCACCTCTCCATAACGACATATCGAAACCGATATTTTTTGTCGTAGATGTGTACCATGTAGCATCATAATTTGGTATCTGAGGCATTCCGACACCCGGAATAAGACCTTGATCTCCCAATACGTATTTATCACCACCCGGATAATCGAATGCCATCATCCACAAGTAAGCATCAGTGTTGTCATCCCCCATCTTACCGATAGAACCACGAATTTTCAAATTATCGATAAAGTCTACATTATCTTTAATAAACGATTCTTCAGAAAGACGCCAGCCGAGAGAAAGAGACGGGAAGAATCCCCATTTCTTATTTCTGAATTTCGAAGATCCGTCTAAACGGAAACTTGCTTGAACCAGATATTTCGATAAAAAGTCATAATCTATACGTCCGACAAGCCCCATATTTGAGTTACGGTCGGCAGAACCGTTTACACTACGAGCATCATCTACCAATCCTGCGTAAATCTGATCGACGGCATCCATCAACGTATTACGGCTTCCGCTCAATTCAGAAGTTTCCCATTTACGGGTTTCGAACAATAATAAAGCTTTCAAATTATGTTTATTTTTGATCGAAGTTTCATAGTTCAAAGACAACTGTGTTGTCGGAGTCGCCGTGTTGCTGCGCCATTCTGTCACACTTGCCAAAGAAGATGTTGTTACTACATCATAAGATTTCGCGTCGGCATTATATCTGTAAGTCTTATATTGCTTTTTGAGCATTTTATCAGTATGATATTTAGGGTCATAAGCAATAAGTGCTTTTGCCGACAAACCTTTTACCCAAGGTATATCCCAACGCAAAGAGGCGGTTGCTTGCACTTGCAAGTTTTTGGTACGACGATATCCGCCATATTCTTGAGAACTTTTTATCAAAGCGTTCTTTTCGTCATTATATTGATAGCCCAAATAATCGGGATTACCATTGGCATAAACTTCATAAATAGGAACTTGTGCCGAAACAGCATCGAAAATTTCACTGGGATAATAAGCCGGAGCGTCCTTGTCGTCATAATATCCTCCTATCTGGAATTCGGCAGTCAATTGATCGGTTATTTTTGCCGTAATATTCGATCTCAGATTATAACGTTCATAATTCAAAGAATTCGCTTTCCACAATCCTTCTTCCGAGTAATAACCGATACTATTGAAATATTGTACCCGATCATTTCCTCCAGATATATTCATATTTATCTGCCATTGCGGTACCGTAGAACGAACAACCTGATCGAACCAATTGACATTAGCATAAGGAGATCCCGAAGTTACCAGACTCGGATCATAAGTCGGAACTGTTTCTCCTCGATTGGCCATCGCTTCATTATAAAGTTCCATATAGCCATAAGCATCTACAGATTTCGGGAATTTGGTAATATTCTGTATACCGTATGAAGCGTTCAATGTGATTTCCGGTTTACCCTTTGTACCACGACGGGTAGTAACCAATACGACCCCGTTCGCAGCTCGCACACCGTAAACGGCAGCCGAAGCATCTTTCAACACAGACACCGACTCGATTTCATTCGGATCGAGACGATCAAAGTCATCACGTGGAATACCGTCTATAATAACCAAAGGCGATCCTAAACCACGAATATTAAAGCTGTTATCGTAACTACCCGGTTCGCTGGAATTTTGTTTGATATTCAAGCCCGGCACTTTTCCTTGCAAAGCATTCGTCAAGTTTGAAGTAGTTACAGCCTTAATCTCATCCCGGTTAATTGATGCCACAGAACCGGTAATCTCTTGTTTTTTTTGAGTTCCATAACCTACGACAACCACTTCGTCCAAGAGTTTGGTATCCTCTTTTAAAACCACGATCAGGTTATTTTTTCCCTTTACCGGAATCTCTTTTTTCTCAAATCCGACAAAAGAAAAAACCAAAGTAGCCTTATCTTTATCCGCTTTTAAAGAAAAATGTCCATCGACATCCGTAGCTGTTCCGACTTTAGAACCTTTTACAATTACACTCACACCGATGAGCGGTTCACCCGCACCATCTTTTACTACACCGTTTATCTCGGACACTTGTGCCATCAAAGAGAGCGGCAGTCCTGCCAAAAACAGTAAAATCATCACTTTTAGATGTTTCATTGTATTTCAGATTTAGTATATAATAATTCTTGTTTTTTAACTCCAAAAGATTTTTCAGGGACATTGCCCATCGTCAATTCCAAAACTCCTCCTTGCATAATATCTTCATGTGAAATCCAAGCTTTTTCATAAGGTTTTCCGTTCAGCTTGACCGACTGTATGTACTTATTTTCCGGAACATTATTCAATGCAATAATTTTAAAGCTCTTTCCTTCCGGCAAAGAAATTTCAGCCTTGTCAAACAACGGAGAACCCAAAATATAATCACCTCCTGCAGGCACAACCGGATAAAAACCTAACGCAGAAAAAATATACCAAGAAGACATTTGCCCGCAATCTTCATTCCCTTGCAATCCATCCGGCCGGTCACTATACATGTTCTTTAGAATATAGCGAACTTTTTCCGCAGTCTTCCACTGTTGTCCTGCCAACGTATATAAATATGTAATGTGATGTCCTGGTTCATTTCCATGAGCATACTGTCCGATGAGTCCGGAGATATCTCCTGAAGCATTTTCACCCATGGATTCGTTCAAAACAAAAAGAGAGTCCAGTTTTTGTACGAACGCCTCTTCGCCTCCCATTAATTTAATCAACCCTTCGACATCGTGAGGGACAAGCCAAGCATATTGCCAGGCATTCCCTTCACAATAGTCGTCAGCCCGATGTTCTGAGCGGAAAGGATTAAAACCTTCCCGCCAGTTTCCGTCAGCATTTTTACCTCGGAAAAATCGAACCGAAGGGTCCCAATAATGGCGGTAATATCCCGCCCTTTCCATAAACAACCTATAATCATCTTCTTTACCTAATTTCTTCGCAACTTGTGCCACCGACCAGTCTGCCAACGCATATTCCAAACCTTTAGCAACACTTTCTCCTTCTTTATCTGCCGGTATATATTCATTTTCACGTACAAAATTCAGACCTTTATAATCACTTAGCATCGACTGCTTCATGGCGTTATAAGCCTGCTCGTAGTTAAATGTATTATACCCCTTTAAAATCGCATCTGCAATTACCGGAACAGACTGTATGCCGATCATTTCATAAGTATCCGATCCATATAAATGCCATACGGGCAAACATCCTTTCTGATCGAAAATAGCCAACATGGATTTCACGAAATCCGAAACCCGTTCAGGTTGCAGTATCGTATATAACGGGTGAGCTGCCCGATAGGTATCCCACAATGAGAATACCGTATAATTTTTAAAAGGTGCGTTGGAATATACTTGGCGATCGGCCCCCCTGTAATCGTTATTTACATCATTAAAAAGTACCGGTTGCAAAAACGCATGATACATGCCCGTATAGAAAACACGTTTCGCTACCGTATCATTTGTTTCTACGATGACTTTCGACAACTCTTTTTCCCACGCATCAGTCGTTTGTGCGACAACCTGTTCAAAATTCCATTCCGGAATTTCCGAAACTATATTTTGTGCCGCATTTTCAATGCTGACCGGAGAAATACCTACTTTAACCTGAACATCTTCAACATCATCCGCAAAACGGACATTTGCCTTCACACCCTGAGCTTTCAGAGATTTTTCGGAAACCTCAGCCGTGTCATTTAATAATATAACGGAAACAGGCAAAGAAAATTTTGCTGTGAAGTAAATTTGTTGTACACCTTTAGACCAACCCGTTGAAAAACGGTAACCGCTTACCGTGTATTCATCGGTCTGTTCGATAAAACTTTCCAATGTCCGGTCATCTCCATACCCGCTTTTCAGGTCGATCATCAATTGTTTTCCTCCCGGTTCTTTCGGGAAAGTATAGCGATGGTAGCCGACACGCTCTGTTGCTGTCAACTCTACCAAAACATCATAATCGTCCAACATAACCGAATAATATCCTACTCGAGCTTTTTCCCGATCGTGAGAATAATGCGAACCATAACCCGAAGTAGGATTTTCCTGTGTTCCGGCGACTTTTTTCATCTCTCCGGTATAAGGCATAAACAATAAATCTCCGGAATCGCAACATCCAGTTCCATTTAAATGCAGATGTGAAAAACCGATCAATACTGAGTCGGAATAGTGATATCCCGAACACCAATCCCAACCTTTATTTATATTCGTCGGTCCTAACTGCAACGCCCCGAAAGGTGCAGCTACCCCCAAAAAGGTGTGTCCGTGTCCTCCCGTACCGATATAAGGATCGACCCAATGGGTAAGGCTCGTTGCATTTTTGTCACGACAACCGGACAATGCCAGAAATGCGACCGCCAGACATATACTCAAGAAATTTTTCATTATTAAACTATTATTTTTCATTGCTCAGCGAATAGGGAAAATCTTTTTTATCGATACCCCGTTTTTTATTGGGGACATTACTCATTTCATAATCAATTACGGCTCCTTGTTTTAACCGGGAATATGAAAACCATGTAGGAGTATATTCTTTCCCGTTTACTTTAATACGTTTTATATACCGGTTTTCTTTAGTTACATCAGGAGCATTCAGTACTATTTTTTTTCCATTTTCAAGAGTAACGGTCATTTTCTTAAACAACGGTGTTCCGATTACATATTGATCTGTTCCCGGACAAACGGGATAAAATCCCATGGCAGAAAATACATACCAAGCCGAAGTCTGCCCGTTATCTTCATCACCGCAATAACCATCCGGAGCTGCCGTGTACATACGGTCCATCACCTCTCTTATCCAATATTGTGCTTTCCACGGCTCTCCCGCATAATTATACAGATAAAGCATGTGTTGTATGGGCTGGTTCCCGTGTGCATAATTACCCATATTCATAATCTGCATCTCCTTGATTTCATGAATACAGAATCCATAATAACTGTCATCATATATAGGCGGGACGACAAACACGGAATCAAGCATTTGAACGAAAGTCTTCTTACCGCCCATCAGATCGATAAGCCCCTGTACATCATGAAAAACACTCCATGTATAATGCCAGCTATTTCCTTCTGTAAAAGCATCTCCCCATTTATAAGGATTGAATGGTGTTTGGAAAGAACCGTCTTGATTTTTCCCACGCATCAGGTTATGACTCTTATCGAATACGTTTTTATAATTAAGACTGCGGTTACGGAAGAGCTCGATCTCTTTTTCAGGACGTCCTAACTTTTTAGCCATCTGCATGATACACCAGTCATCATAAGCATATTCAAGCGTACGGGCGACATTTTCAGGGATCTTTACATCATAGGGTACATATCCGAGTTTGTTATAATAATCCGCTCCCCATCTTCCGGTCGACGGAACATCGGGATGTACTTTATCCGTAGCCGCCAATAATGCATCATAAAGCGTTTCACTATATTTCACTCCTATTCCCTTTAAAAACGCGTCGGCAACCACCGATGCAGAATTATTACCGACCATACAGAAACGATGTCCGGGGCTTGCCCATTCGGGAAGAAATCCGCTTTCTTTATAAGCATTCGCCAATCCTGCCTGTATCTCTTCATTAACAGAAGGATACATCAAATTCAGAAATGGGAACAAGGCTCTGAAAGTATCCCAAAAACCGGTATCCGTATAAAGAAAACCTTTTTTTACTCCCCCTTTGTACGGACTATAATGAACAGGCTCTCCTTGTGCATTTATTTCATAAAATTTACGAGGAAACAGAACCGAACGATAGAAACAAGAGTAAAACGTACGATACTGATCTGTAGAACCGCCTTCTACCTGTATTCTACTTAATATATCATTCCAACGATCACGTCCGGACTTTTTAATTCTTTCGAAATTTCCGTCTCCCAACTCTTTCAGATTCAACCATGCCTGATCAAAAGAGATAAAAGATGAACTTACTTTCGCCTGAACAGTCTGTCCTCGACGAGTCTTAAAACCTATAATAGCACCTACATGATTGGCTTCCAATTCTTTCTTTCCGGTAACGACCTTACTGTCACTCCAGACATCAGACGAGGCAAAAGGAGTATCGAACTCGATTACAAAATAATTTTTAAAGTCAGGAGTAACACCTCCCGAATTTTTCGTAGTATATCCTATTACCGTATTTTTTTCGGGGATCACCTTTATATAAGAACCGTTATCAAAGGCGTCGATCACAATATAAGAACTATCGCTTTCAGGAAATGTAAAGCGAAATGCTGCCGAACGTTCGGTCGGAGTCAATTCTGTCGTAATATCATGGTCGGCAAGATACACACTATAATAATAAGGTGTAGCAACCTCTGCTTTATGAGAAAACCAACTGGCTCTCTCCTCCTGTCCTATCTTATATCCGATAACGGGCATTAAAGAAAACTGCCCGTAATCATTTATCCACGGACTCGGTTGGTGGGTCTGCTTAAAACCCCGAATCTTATCGGCCGTATAAACATACGTCCAGCCATCTCCCATCTCTCCGGTCTGCGGAGTCCAAAAATTCATTCCCCAAGGTAAAGCAACAGCAGGATAGGTATTCCCTGTTGAAAGCAACTTCTTCGACATGCTCCCGACAAGAGGGTTGACATAATCGACTACTTCTGTTGCAAACAAAGAGGTAGTAAAAAGCGAAAATAAAATTGTCGTTAAAAAACTCTTCATGGCTCAATATTTTCTCTAAGCATAAATGTGTTACGAATATATTATAGTAATATAGAAAAGATCATTAATTTATCATTAACAGAAATGGTTCAACCCCAATTTAACAATAAACAAAGCCGAAATTTCTCTTTTTCATCATTAATAATTCATTAATTTTTCAGTTCTATACGATCTTTTTATTCAAAGAAATATATCCTATAACCAAATCATTTATAATACATTAAACAAGTATAATCATCTTTTTTTCTTATCAAAATAGCGAGCGGCAGATGCAGCAAGATCTTTCGGTAACAAATACTCATAAACACCCGGACGCTCTTTCTCTAACCGGTCTATTTCCCGCTTTAACTTTGCAATACCTCCATTCCTCCCATATTCGGCGGCAATCGGATATACATTTACAAATACAGGCTCATCCTCCTTTACCTTAACCTTTATTAAAGCATTGTATAATTCACCTTCCTTGCAAATATGTTCTCCCTGATTCATAATGATCACCCCATTCTTATATGCGATGCCGGTTTTATCATCACCATCGAATATCCCTTGCAATCCGGCAGTCTCGATAAAACGATCGAAACAATGACTTCCGAATGTGGCATGCCAGAAACATGCGGTATGAAAACCTGCCGATGCAAGCCAACGGCGATTTTTCTCTAACCACGATTCATAACCCTCTTTTTGATAATCTCGACCATAAATAAACTGATATCCCGACGGTCCGGCAACCAACTCGTCATTCTCGCTTTTATGTTTATAATACCACTCAAGTAAAAACGGATTGATTTCTTGCAAACCTGCCGCCATAGTCGTGCCGACCGGAACTGTTCCCCGCAACGAGTCATTTTCCCACATTAGATACAAAGCATTCTGATCGAACTGAAGATTGTCTCCGTCACTAAATATGATACTGACATATATTTTACCGGGTTTGACTTTCTGTGCCTTGCCTTTAGGTTGATAAAAAGATTTGTTAGGATAAGCACTCCAGAAACTTCCGTTGGCATAATAATCACTGACCACATAACCTATTCCGTAATTATTGACTGTAGCCAACAAGTCATCTCCGCTTTTGGCATACCCCATGACGATCGATCCGGGGCGATACTTGCCTGCGACACAAATATTCCGGATAATTTGCTGCTCATCTTTTTGGGCGTCATCCAACCAGAAAGCAAATCCTCCGGATGCGGTAGCATAATCATACAAAGTCCAAGGAGCTCCACGCCAATCATCTCGCAAGCCGACCGAAAAAAGAATATTTTTATGACATTTCGGCATCAATTCGGCGATAGCCCAGTTATAAGCAGCCTCTTTATCCACCCACTTTTCTGATAAATCGACAACTTCACCTTTCCAATTATATTGTTTCACCACCCAATCGGCATATTCTCGTGTCAACGGAATACCTTTGTTCTGGGAGGAAAGCATCAAAGCCATATTCCACGTCCAATCTTTACAAGTATCCCATACATATATATAAGAGAATCTGTTCAAATATTTATCCAACAATGATTGTAATCCTGCAGTTCCGACTCTCGGATCTCTATTCAGAACCGTATATTTCCGCTCCGTATCATTCAACTGACGAACGTGATGATCTCCAAGAAATAAATAAACTTCTGCCGAATCCTGATTAATAATTCCTTGGACTGCCGTAGCTACCATTTTTGACAGTGCCGAATCCTTACGGCAATCGGCAACCCAGATTTCAGAAGACATTTTACACTTAAAAAATTGTCCTGATTCAGGAGCTAAGCTGCTCTCATATTTCGGCTTCGAAACACGGAGAGAACAACCGGTCAGAATAACAAATAATAAAAATAAAGGGATTTTGTTCGTGCCTTTCATCTCAACTAATTTAAAAAACAACAAATAAATATCGTATGGCAAAAATATTCCCGACCTATATCTGCCGTCATTAATTATTCATTAATAACCGAATGAACAAAAAATAATCGAGCCCTACTCTAAAATTTGCAGAAACAGGAACAGAAATTATTCATTAATTTTCCCAAAAAGCAAAAAACAGTATTCCTTTTTATTTTTTTTGTTTTAGTCTTTTAAATATATTCACTACCTTTGTTGGAACACATTATACATCAACAAAAGCCATGAAGAAAATTTTCATATTTTCTATTTTGTCGTTTTTCTTCCTTTTACATATTTCAGCAACGGATATCTCTTCCGGTTTAAATTTTGCATCCCATGAGGTAATCAAAGAAAAAAGGACTTCTTTATTGTTGAATGACGGTAAAGAATTTTACTTGCCTGAAGGATTTTCTTTGGATTTCGGATTGCGGTTCAGAACCGAATTACACAACTACGGATATATTTTCAGAATCATAGCTAACGATACGGTATGCTTTGATTTGGTATCCAATTATTCCGATGGACGGAAATCTTTAAGTTTTATCGAAGGAAACAGAATATTCGCTCCTTTCAGCAGCCAAATATTGGAGCAATACGAGAAAAACAGTTGGGTTACGGTCCATTTCGGTATCAACCCCAAAACAAAAGAAATAACAATATCGTTTAATGGAAAGGAGATCAAAATTCCATATCATTACAAAAAATTGTCTCGATACCGTTTTCAATTTGGATATTGCAGTCATCCCGACTTTCTTTCCTACGATGTTCCTCCTATGGCAATCAGAAATATTCGCATCGAAGATCAAGAAGGTAAAATAGAAGCATACTGGCCGTTAAGAGAACATCAGATCGCAGAAGTATATGACTCGGTTTCTTGCAGATCTGCAATTGTGCACAATCCTATTTGGGAAATAGATAAACATACGCAATGGAAAAAAGAACGATCTTTCGTTTCGGGACATTACACTCAAATTGCTTTCAACGAAAAAGATAACATACTTTATTTTGCAGATCAAAAACAAATTCTCGTTTACCATCTAACCGATAACCGCATAGATACAATCCCCGTACAATCGGGTAACCCGTACTATGTAAGCTCGAACCAGTTAATTTATCAACCTTCGACAAACGAGCTATGGTCTTATGACTTCGACGGTCCTATCATCTCCCGATTCGACTTCAAAACCCATAAGTGGAGTCAAGCCAATAAAGACACAAAGAACCCTATCCATACTCACCATAACTCCTTTATTTCTCCAAAAGATTCCAATTTATACACATTTGGAGGATATGGTGAATATCATTATAAAAATGATTTTCTCAAACTATATTCCGACGAATCGAAATGGGAGAAAATCGATATGAAAGACTCGATTCCTCCCCGTTATCTGAGCGCATTAGGCATAAAATCGGAAAACTCTATACTGATATTCGGAGGATATGGCCATATCAGCGGATTACAAGAATTAGGTCCTTATAATTATTATGATTTATACGAAGCAGATCCCTACACGGGAAAAATAAAGAAGTTATGGTCGTTAGATAAACAAGAAGAGCCTTTTGTCGTATCGAACGCTATGATAATAGATACTACCGAAAACTTATTTTACACACTTTGCTTCCCTAATAACCGGAGTAACAGCCATATTGTTCTGAAATCATTCGACATAAGCAACGGAAACTCCCGGACATTAGCAGATACGATTCCTTACCTATTTGAAGATATAAATGCATACTGCTCTCTATTTTACGACAAGAAAGACAATAAGTTATATGCCGTAACCATCTTTCACGAAAAAGACAAATCTCAAATATCCGTATATTCATTACTATATCCGCCATTGTCCGCTGCAAGTATTATTCAACCGGCCCGGAACAAAGCCGACTTTATGTGGTTATATATCGCAACGGCAATTATTCTGATTATAGGAACGGCACTATTCATAATATATAAAAGAAAGAAAAAATCTACAGTTCAAGATTCGGTGATCTTAAATATGGAAGAATATGTTCCCGAAGCAATTCCAAATCGATCGGCAATATTATTTCTCGGAGGATTTCAAGTGTGGGACAAAAACGGGAACGATATAACCAAATCATTCACTCCGACATTAAGATATCTACTTATATTGATCATTCTCTACACACAGAAAAACGGAAAAGGAATTTCCAACTCTACCATGTGTGAAATCTTGTGGGCAGACAAAAGCGATGAAAGCGCACAGAACAACCGGCGGGTTACCATTCGGAAACTAAAAGTTTTGCTTGAAGAAATAGGAGGTATCGAATTAGTAAATACAAATACTTATTGGGCGACAAAATGCAGCGAACCGTTCTTTTGCGACTATTATACGGTTTTCGAGAGTCTGAAAAAGTTACAAAAACAATCAAAGGTTCAAGTAAATAAATTATATGACGTACTGCATCTCATCGCCAACGGATTACCATTGCCATATCTGAATCAGGACTGGGTCGACTCTTTCAAATCCGATTACGCCAATTATGTCCAAGATATGTTATGGAATATCGTACAATCAGGGAATCTGACAGATTTCAGACTCCTTACCAAAATTGCAGACATTATTTTCTTATTCGACCCTACAGATGAAAATGCCATACACTTAAAATGTAACGTACTGGTAAAAAATGGTAAAGTAGGACTGGCGAAGAGCACTTATGATGCATTCTGCTCAGAATATGAACAGTTATTAGGAACTCCGTATAATAAATCTTTTAATGATATATGTCATTAAGTATATCTTACAGATTATTAATCGGTTTTATATATCCATTTATCAACAAAAAGAAATAGTGCAAAATGAATTTCGTGTCATAAGGCAAACTTCAAACGCATAATGAGGAAATATATACTATAAAAGAATTTTCAACTGCAATTAGGAATTTTCGACAATAGAAAAGCACGGAAACAATCATTTTACTATATTTGCACCGTTCTAAAAATAAACAAAATGGACGATTATCATTCGGAATATTAACGTAAGGGTAGGATTTTATACAAATTCTACCTGTAAAAGTATGGGAGATTTGTATATGAAGACTTATCTGAACGGCATAAAACTTATGCCCGAAAAAATCTGGATGCCCAATTATTGGATCAATATCGAACAACCCGACAAGATCGATATCGACTATCTGCTTAACGAGCTCAATGTTCCCGAGTCTTTTCTGAAAGACATAGAAGACCCTGAAGAAAGGCCACGTATCGAATACGAAGACGAATGGCAAATGATTATCCTTCGTATCCCGACAAAAGGCCATGATACCGGATATGCCTACACGACAGTTCCTTTAGGTATTTTCTTAAAAAACGACCTGATCATCTCTGTATGTTTTTACGAAAATGAAATGATAGGGGATTTTATCCGGTATAATCAACGTAAAGAGATCGGATTCAATAATCCCTATGATCTGGTTCTTCAACTCATATTTTCTGCGGCAGTATGGTACATGAAATATCTCAAGCAACTGAATATCATTATAAAGGAGAGCGAAAAAGAATTAGAAAGATCTATTAAAAATCAAGAGCTTCAAGCGCTATTGCAGATAGAAAAATGTTTTGTCTTTTTTATAACCAGTTTAAAAGGGAATACTATTCTCCTGCACAGGATCAAACACGATAAAAGGAGCAGTAAATATATTGATCCCGATCAGGTCGAAGATGTAGAAATAGAAATGAGACAAGCCCTTGAGACCTCTAATATATATAGCGACATTCTTGCCGGTATGATGGATGCATACGCTTCTGTGATCGGAAATAATATGGGCGATATCATGAAACAGCTAACCTCAATCTCCCTTATTCTCATGATTCCGACCCTCATCGCAAGTCTATATGGGATGAACGTACCCAACTCGTTACAAGATAGTCCGTATGGCTTTCCCATCATTTTAATAGCATCAATCACTTTATCGACTTTCGGTGTATGGCTATTCCGTAAACGTCGTTGGTTTTAATGGTTATTCTGAAGTTTTTCTTGTTCAGAAAAACTTCAGATACTCTTTATTCTTGCACCTTAGAACCTGTCATCCAAATTTTACAATCGCATTACAAAAAATAAAAAATTCAAATCCTTTACACTTTCTATGTAAATATCTTTCCTTTCTTATTTATATATACTAATTTTGATACCCTTTTTCTTTCAGAAAGATAAACGATACCTAACAAATATAAATATGAAAAAATTTTTACTTTACTCCTTTTCGTGGTTATTGTTTGCAAGCATGTTATCCTTACACGCCCAAGAAATTCCCACAGGCTATTATGACAAAGCTATAGGAAAAAGCGGAAAGGCTTTGCAAGAAGCATTATCTACGATATTAAATAACGGAGCTAAAGATGTCGGATATGACGGGCTATATTCCGTTTATCGAACTTCGGATAACCGGAACGGAAAAGTATGGGATATGTACTCCGACATAACAGATTTTTCTTTTAGCAATACATGCGGGAACTATAAAAACGAAGGAGATTGCTATAATCGGGAACATTCAGTTCCGCAAAGCTGGTTTAATGAAGCTCGTCCTATGAAATCGGATGCATGGCTGGTATATCCGACAGACGGGAAAATAAACGGATACAGATCAAACAATCCTTTCGGAGAGGTCGGCTCAAAATACAGTTCTTCGGCAAACGGTTTTTCTAAATGGGGGACATCCGCTACTCCCGGGATAACCGGAACGGTATTCGAACCGAACGATATGTATAAAGGGGATTTTGCCCGTGCCTATTTTTATATTGCCACCCGATATGCCGATAAGTGCGGAAACTGGCAAAGTCAGGTATTCAGTTCTTCATTTCCCCATTTAGCCAAACCGACTTTGGATATGATGCTCCGCTGGCATCAAAAAGATGCCGTAAGTGAAAAGGAAATAGTCAGAAACGATGCTGTTTATAATGAACAAAGAAACCGAAATCCGTTCATCGATTATCCCGAACTTGTCGATCTCATCTTCGGGGACAGGACCGACGAACCTTTTAATCCTGACGGAAGCGAACATCCTTATCTGATTTCTCCATTAAGCGGATCGACAATAAACATTGGAACTACATTGTTTAATCACTCCGTCAGTAACAATATTCTCATACAAGGGAAAAATATCGAGAATGATCTGACTCTTACTCTTAGCGGAACAGATGCAACACTCTTTTCTCTATCGGAAACGATTGTTTCCGCATCGGATATTAACGACGGGAAACAGATAACCGTAACCTATTTACCGACAGAAGTCGGTCTGAATAACGCGACATTGACAATATCGGGAAAAGATTTGGCCTATTCTACACAAGTTACCCTAACCGGAAAAGCGATAGATGGATTTGCGGCATTAGACCCGATAAATATTACCAATAATTCTTTTACCGCACAGTGGAGCGCAGCCAATGGCGCAACCGGATACTTGTTGGATGTCTATTATTTAGATAATACATCTTCGGGAGAAGAAGTCACGGTATTAAATACGAATTTCAAAGAACTGACCCAGATTCCTAAAGATTGGGAAACTTCCGGGTTCGTTGCGATAGAAGGCGATAACGGTGTACGCCTGGCTTCGGGAAGTAGAGACGGATCTATCTCCACTCCGGCTCTCGACCTTTCGGGTAATGAGACTTCATTATATATAAAAGCATCTCCATATAAAGGAGCTGCACCACTATATATTTATCTGGACGGTAAAAAGATAGACGAGCTGAATGTCAGCAGCCAAATAGAAAAAAAGATGCCGCTCCCGGCCGGGACATCATCTTCGGTAATAAAATTAGAAGCCTCTTCGGACAAACGTATTTATGTTGAAGAAGTTATCATCAGTAAAGGAGGCGGATATAAAGAAGTACGAGTAAACGGTTATCCCAAACAAGTAGGAAATACACTTTCCGAAACTGTAACAGGGCTTACCCCTTCTACAGAATATTACTATACAGTTACGCCTATCGGAGGAACAGCTTCGAAATCGAATGAAATCAAAGTAACGACTTCCGATGACCCCGCAGCTCTTCCCGACATAACAGATATTAGTTATTCTGTCATATATAGTAATGTAAACCGACTATATGTCTCTAATGCCCCGGCAAATACGAAAGTATATGTATTTACCATAGACGGACAATTGATTCTGGAACGCACTTTACATGATGAGAATCTTGAAGAATATACAATCGATACGGCAGGTGTTTATATTGTAAAAATAGTCTCACCGCAAGGAAGTAAAAGCAATAAAGTTATTATCGAAAACTAAATTTTTCATTTTATGAAAATCAAATATTTTGTTTGCCAAAGCATAATATCATTATTTTTTACTCTCTCTGCATATACTCTGTGGGCACAGATTCCTAATGGATATTACGATGCAATCGAAGGTAAAAAAGATAAAGATCTGAAGACTGCCTTATATCAGATTATCAGTAATAATGGATTCAAAGTTGTCGGATATAGCGGATTGTGGGATGCTTATAAAGACACAGATGCCCGTCCGGACGGAAAAGTTTGGGATATGTACTCAAACACTTCGAATTTCACATTTGTAACAGATCAGGATAAAGGTTCGGGAGGGACAATAGAAGGCGATAAATATAATCGTGAACACTCATTTCCGCAAAGTTGGTTTGAAAAAGCCTCAGGGGACATGAAATCCGACTTATTCAATGTTTATCCCACTGATAAACTCGTTAATAATAAACGAGGTAATTATCCGTATGGAGAAACCAATGGCGAGATCTATAAATCCGATAATAGTTTCAGCAAATTGGGGGCATGCTCCTTTCCCGGATATTCGGGAACTGTTTTCGAACCTAACGATCAATATAAAGGTGATTTCGCCCGTTCCTATTTTTATATTGCAACATGTTATGAAGATGTATTTCCCCAATTCGGAGGAGAAATGACTGCCGGAAATTCGTATCCCGGTTACAAAGACTGGGTAATCGATCTTTTGTTGAAATGGCACAGAAACGACAACGTAGATTCGAAAGAGATCGACCGGAACGAAGCCGTCCAAAAGAAACAACACAACCGTAACCCGTTTATCGATTATCCCGAACTCGTTGAATATATCTGGGGAAACAAAAAAGGTATAGCATTCAATCTGCCGACATCGACAGGCAAAACAGATATGAACACCATACATATCGCTACCAGAGAGGAATCGATAATCATCACGACTTCCGTTCCCGTACATGTTTTTCTATATAATACTTACGGAACTTTGATACAATCCCAAAACGGACAAGGAGAGATACATATACCGACAAATCGATCAGGTATTTATATTCTGAAAATTCAGAACGACAAATACATCATTACACGAAAAATAAAACTTTGACTATGAACAGTATGCTCTTGAAAATAAAAATTTCTTTCCTGCTCTTTCTCGGAATATCTTTACAATTATGGGCACAAATTCCTGACGGATATTACGATAGTGCATTAGGGAAAAAGAAAGCCGAACTAAAAACGGCCCTACACAAAATTATAGGAAAAGCCGATGTCTTGGACTATGGCAGCGGAGCGGGTAAAACTTGGTCCGGTTTCGTACAAACAGATGTCGATGATGAAGGTTATTATGTAGATATGTATTCGCCTAACCGAGTAAAAGCCAACGGAAACTCTGCCGGATCGGGAATGAATATAGAACACTCTTTCGCAAAGAGCTGGTGGGGAGGCACAAAAAATCAAGCATATAAAGATATACAGCAATTAAGACCGTCCAATTCAGGAGCTAATTCAAGTAAAGGAAGCTGGCCTATGGCGATAGTCGATGGAAAAACGACTTACAATAATGGAGTTATCAAAGTCGGGAAATCTTCAAGTCGTCCCGGCGGCGAAATAACGGCATGGGAACCGAGCGACCAATATAAAGGAGATTTTGCTCGCATCTATATGTACATGGTCACTTGTTATGAAGATTTCAGTGAGAAATGGACAGGAAACTCGGTAAACCAGCTTGATAATAACACCTATCCTGTTTTTGAAAATTGGACAATAAAAATGTTATTGGAATGGTGTGAAAAAGATCCCGTCGATGACTGGGAAATAGCTCGGAACGACAAAGTCTATAAAATACAAGGAAACCGGAATCCGTTTGTCGATCATCCCGAACTTGCCGAATATATCTGGGGAGATAAAACAGACACGGAATGGTATCCCGAAGATAATAATGAACCGGCAATTGTTTCTCCCAAAGATAAATCGGAAATCGACCTCGGTATGACCGCTGTCAATTATCCTTTATCCCGGGAATTATTAATAAAAGTCCGTAATCCCGAAGGGAATATTTCCTTATCGGTAAGCGGTACGGGATTTTCTGTCTCCCCTGAAACGATCACGGCAGAAGAAGGAAAAATCGGGAAAAATGTTACCCTTGCCTATACTACGGCAATAGCAGGACGGTCAGAAGGAAATTTAACCGTTTCTTGCGGATCTTTGATTGCTAATGTAGATCTGAAAGCCGAAGCCGTCGAAAGTATTCCCGCTCTTCAAGCTACGGACATTACAAAAAATTCATTTACGGCAAATTGGATAAATCCGGCACACATACAGGATATATCTCTTACGGTATATCAAACCTCATCGGGTTCTCCTCTTCCGGGATTTCCGAAAACAGTCGATGAAAATACGACAAAAATGGAAATATCAGGATTAACACCTGACACCGAATATAGTTACAATTTATCCGGAGGAGGTTTGACATCCAATACGGTTACAATTCGGACTCTGCCGTTAAATCCTCATATAGAATATAACTTAGAAGACGGAGACCTGCTTTTTACGACAATAACAGGTTATGCATCGGACAGCAAACGCATACGAATATCCGGAACAGACACTTCGCTCCCATTGCAAATAAATACTGAAAGTCCGTTCGAATTATCTGGAGATCAACAAGAATGGAATACACAACTTGTCCTTCCTGCAGAAGGCGGATTAGTTTATGTCCGGCTATCAGCTTCAGAAGTACCGGGAAATTATTCTGCCGATTTAACGATATCCTCATCCGAAATAGAAGAAGAAACAGAACTTTTATCTGGAGTTATCGAAATAAAAAAAGCATTTTCCGAGACTTTTGAGAACGGAACAAAAGGTAGCTACAATAATGGAAATGTCGAATGTTCAGCTACAGAATGGTATATGGAAAATTCCCTGATCGGAACTCAATCGGGAGATAAAAAGAACGGGGAACAATCGGCTCGCATAAAAGGGTCGATCGAAATGGCCAAAGATAAGCCGGGAGGTATCGGAATGATTTCTCTATACGGTGCAAATTTCAGTAGCGATAATGACGGTAGTTTCAGCTTGTTTTACTCAACCGATCAAGGGACGACTTGGAAAACCGTTCAAAAGTCGGAAACATTGACAAATACACTGCAAAAATTTACATACATAGTTAACGAGCCGGGTAACATCCGAATCAAAATAGTGAAGGATAAAGGTAACCGCATCAATATAGACGATATAGAGATAAGCGATTACGATAATCCTGACGGAATTACTCGGATCGAAAATTCTTTCTTTAAAATATATAGCTTTCAGAACGAACTGATCATCGAATCTCTTCAAAAAAGCATCTTTGCAATATATGACATTACCGGTGCTTATATAAACCGATACGAAGTAAACGGAAATATTCGTATTCCCCTTTCTGCCGGAGTATATTTAATAAGAAATCTTTCTGATGGAAAAACTATAAAAATAAATATAAACCGATAAACTCTGTTCTGCAAAACTAAAAAGAGGAAGCCAAATAATAATCGACTTCCTCTTTTCTTTTTACAACACTCACACATTATCTTTCATAATGGTAATCTCTCAATCGAGACTGCAATTGCTGACGCGTCATATAGATACGGCTCTTTATCGTTCCGATAGGCAGATGCATTTCATCGGCAATTTCCTGATATTTATAACCGGCAAGATAAAGTGAAAAAGGCACACGATATTCTTTCGAAAGATTATCGATCGCTTTATTTATTTCTTTGACATTATATAAAGATTCAGGTGTATCGTCCGAAGGACCATTTGCAACAGATTTCATTATTGTTTCGTCTTCATTATCATAAACCGTTCTGCGATTGACGTTACGGTGATAATCATTAATAAAAATATTACGCATGATCGTATACATCCACCCATTCAGATTTTCATAATGAACTAATTTTTCTACATTGCTAAGCACTTTAAGAGAAGTTGCTTGCAACAGGTCTTGAGCATCATCCCGATTCATGGTCAGGCTATAAGCAAAATTGAACAAGCTCTTTTGCATCCCGATTAACAGACCGGTCATTTTTTTTTCGTCCATATTATTATCTGTCTTAAAAAATTAAACATTTGTAATCCATTTCCCTTTTGGATGTTACAAATGTACAATTGAAGTTATAAGTATATTGTAAGTATTATAAGGCAGGGCATAAAGATTTTATAAAGAAATCATCAATATAAATAAATATGCAATATCACCCACTATTATGCACATAATAATGCAAAAACAGTTATACATATAACAATAAAAAGATACCTCTTTTAATAACAGATTTGCTACAAGAAAAAAGCGAAAAGAAAATGAAAATAAAGTTCCTAAGAGCTTGTCCAATAAATATTACGAAAATCCATGAGAACTGAGAACAAAGTGTAAATAGAAACTCAAAAAAAAAGGTTGCCTGCAAACAGACAACCCTTTCATATTTTTACAGAAATAATAAGTTATTTCAATTTTGCCAATGCCTCTTTTATACGACGTAGAGCTTCTACCAAGTTTTCGTCAGAAGTCGCATACGAAAAACGCAAACACTCGGGTGTTCCGAATGCAGCACCACCGACTGTTGCGACATGACCTTCTTCTAACAAGAACATTGCCAGATCTGCTGCATTTTCTATTTTACGGTCTCCGAAAGATTTTCCAAAATAGTAACTTACTTCAGGAAAAAGGTAAAAAGCTCCCTGAGGAACGTTTACCTTAAAGCCGGGAATCTGTTTTGCCAGATCGACAACCAAATTACGCCGACGTTCAAATGCCTTGCGCATCTCTCCTACACACGATTGATCGCCTGCAAAAGCTGCCACCGAAGCTTTTTGGGCAATAGAACTCGGTCCGGAAGTGTATTGACTCTGCAACTTATTGCATGCTTTTGCCAACCAAAGAGGTGCGGCAATAAAACCGATACGCCATCCGGTCATTGCGTAAGCTTTCGATACTCCGTTTATAATAGCTACACGATCACGGATATTTTCAAATTGGGCAATACTCTGATGCCCTCCTATATAATTAATGTGTTCATAGATTTCATCAGCCAATACAATCACCCGAGGATATTTAGCCAACACGTCGGCTAAAGCTTTTAATTCGTCTTTCGAATAAACGCTTCCTGTCGGATTGGACGGCGAACACAAGATCAATGCTTTAGTCTTAGGTGTAATAGCAGCTTCGAGCTGAGCGGGCGTGATTTTAAAATCCTGATCGATACCGGCTGTAATAATCACACTCTTACCTTCGGCAAGCTTCACCATTTCTACATAGCTCACCCAATACGGAGCTGGAATAATCACTTCATCTTCCGGATCGATAAGGCTCAATATCGCATTACAAATCGATTGTTTTGCACCGTTCGAAACGACAATCTGGTCGGGAGTAAACTCCAGCGCATTTTCATTTTTCAGTTTCGCACATATAGCTTTACGCAGATCCATATATCCGGGAACCGGAGAATAGAATGAAAAATTATCATCAATCGCTTTTTTTGCTGCGGCTTTAATATGATCGGGGGTATTGAAATCAGGCTCTCCTACACTCAAATTGATGATGTCTATTCCTTGCGCTTTCAATTCATTACTTTTCTGCGACATAGCCAACGTCTCTGAAGGAGAGAGGCTTGCCAAACGTTCTGAAATCTGATTCATGGGTGATATTTGTTTAAATTATTACTTTCTGCATTTTAACTATTTTACGCTTGCAAAGATAAGACAATCTTAAATGATAGCAAACAATATACCTAAATATTTCGATATACAATAACAAAAATATGGGAAATACACGTAATAACAGAACAATATGTCACAAAATCAAGAAAAGTAAAAACTTTTAAGATAATCCAGGATCTACGAGGAAACCTCTTTTTTATTTTTAAGAACATCCTAAAGACAACATAAATTCCTTGAAAATGCTTTTTCGGAAATTTTGAGAAATCAATACAACCCGTAATTTATTTTCAACACACGAAACTCGGTGCGACGGTTTATCTGATTGGCGATTTCTTGCTGATCTTCAGGCAATGCGAGAATATATTCTTCGGTAAGCACATCTCCTTCTTTAAACATCGGATATTTCTGTGCCATTTTTTTGGTTATCGTTTTAGGCTGACTTTCTCCATAACCTTTCGGAGTAAGACGGTCTGCCGCAATCCCCCCGGCAATCAAATAATCCACGACAGACTTAGCCCGACGTTCCGACAAATTCAAATTATAGGCATCTGTTCCTTTCATATCGGTATGTGCACCCAACTCGATCGTCACATTCGGATTGTCTTCAAGCATTTTTATCAACTCATCCAACGCTGTCGCCGACTCGGGACGCAATGTAGCCTTATCAAAATCATAAAATATATTTTCGATCAATACCGGTTTCGTTATGGATGCAAGAATAAAATCGACCGAATAGGTGATATTTTTTTCCTCATCACTGGTGCGCATTTCATTCTTGGCATTCAAGAAGCCCCGGCATCCCGCCATCATCACATAATCCGTACCTAAACTTAAAGGGAATTTATAAGTCCCGTCCTTTCGGGCTATAGCTTTTTGATTAGAACCATCCTTGCCGACAATGCGGATAATAGCATCCGGAACAGGTTCTTCATCACGGTCGATAACGACTCCGGTCACCCACACATTGATCGTAGGCAATTCAAAACTATAAATATGGTCATATCCTCGGGCATCATTACGGTTAGAACTGAAAAATCCGGATTCACCCGGTCCGAACGTAATACCGAAATCATCAGAGGAAGAATTGATCGGATACCCCAAATTTTCAATCTGCCAAACACCATACTCGTTCATCTTTGCCTTAAACAGGTCGAGCCCACCCATTCCCGGATGTCCGTCCGATGAAAAATACAGATCTCCGTTTTCACGGATATACGGAAAAACTTCATCTCCCGGAGTATTTATCTGACTCCCCAAATTTTCCACTCCTCCTTTTTCATCATTCAGAGCAATACGCCAAAGATCCTTTCCTCCGTATCCTCCGGGCATATCTGAGGTAAAATACAGGTACTCTCCATCAGGCGATACTGCCGGATGTGCAAAAACAGACAACGTATCCCCGGTGATCTCGTATTTCTGCCCGGCACTCCATTTAGCCCCGGAACGCGACGAGGTAAATATCTCAACAGATGTATCTGAATTGGGTTCTCTTCTTGCTTTTGTCAAATACATCGTACTGCCATCGGGACTGAAACTGATAATTCCCTCATCCAACTCGGTATTCACCTCTCCTTCTACCAATTCGGGACGCATCCATGCCCCTTTTTCATCCTTTTTTGAAAAGAAAATATCATTATTCTTCACCCCCGTAATATCGCTCTTAGTATTTCCTGAAGCCTTGTCGTTCGTAGAAGAAAAATATAATTGATCATAATCACTTCCCAAAAACATCGGACTACATTCGCTTCTTCTGGAATTAAACAGGTTAGCCCGCTTTACAACATAACGTGTCGGCTTAGCCTTTAACTCCACAGCCAATTCACATCCTTTTTTCCCATTCAAAGCCAAAGGATCATCCGGTTTCTTTTCCAAATAAAGGTCATAATTCTTTATCGCATCTTTATATTTGCCCTGCATTTGAAACGCTCTACCCAAATATAAATAAGCCGTACTATCCGGATAATGGTATCTGATCGCATTTTGATACGCCCCGGCACAACGAGGAGCGGAGTTCAACATACGATAACAAGTTGCCATACGGAATGCTATCTTGCCTCTAAGCGCCCGTTCTTTACGAGGAGAGGTCTTATTATATACTTTACGATATGTCGCGGCGGCGGCAAAATATTCTCCCCGGCGAAATTGTCCCTCGGCCGTGCTCAGTTTTGCACTGTTGCATCCCGTAAACAACCACCCTAATAAAAAAAGAGATAAAGGCACGTATATCCGCTTCGACATCAAATGCAAATTATTTTATAGTTTATACGGCATATTCCGCAAATTATTGTACATCCGCTCCAATTTAATCAGGCAATAACAGAGAACTGTCTCCATAACTTAAAAAACGGAAATCGTGAGACAAGGCATAATCGTATATCTCCCGCCACCTTCCGTCTACAAAAGCCGAGACCAATAACAATAAAGTGCTTTGCGGTTGGTGAAAATTAGTAATCATTCCCCGGACAATCTTAAACGTATATCCCGGAGCAATTATAATTTGCGTAGCTGTTACGAGTCTCGACAGACCTTTTCGGTCTAAATAATCTACAATATTCCGCAACGCTTTCCGATAATCGATCTCCGCCACCGTATCGTCGTAAGGCTGCCATTGTCCGACTTTCAGCTCTTCCGGAACAGCATCGGGATTGTACTCTAACGTCCGACCGATATAATAAAGACTTTCCAATGTACGCACCGAAGTTGTTCCTACGGCAATAATCCGACGGTCGGTTTCGGCAAGAGAAGCAATCAATGAACGTTCGACCGAAATAAACTCGGTGTGCATTTCATGACCTTCGATCGTCTCGCTCTTCACCGGTTTGAATGTCCCCGCCCCGACATGCAACGTCAATTCCAGGCACGGAATGCATTTCTCTTTCAGAGCAGCCAATACATCTTCCGTAAAATGAAGACCGGCCGTAGGAGCGGCAACAGATCCCTCTACTTTTGAATATACTGTCTGATAAGTCTCCTTATCGCTCTCTTCCGTTTCCCGATTCAAATAAGGGGGAATAGGGAGTTCGCCGACTGCATCGAGCAAAGCTGCAAAAGAGATTTGCGGATTATCCCATGAAAAACGAATCTCAAAACTATTTCCGTACGCATTCAGCCGATCAGCATTTAAAGTCACGGATTTACCCTCTATAATAACCGTCCGGGATAATGTTCCGCTTTTCCACTTTTTTAAATTTCCGACCATACATGCCCAAACACATTCCCTGTTGGACTGGAACGACAACAAATAATCATTCGGAGAAAGAGGTTCAAGGCAGAATATTTCGATCAATGCACCTGTCTCTTTCCTGAAATGAAGCCGTGCCTGTATCACCTTTGTATTATTGAATACCAACAAGCTATTCTCCGGCAACAGATCGGGTAAATGAAAAAACTCGGACTCAGAAACCGAACCTGAACGATATAACAGCAATTTAGAACGGTCTCTTTGCGATAAAGGGAATTTTGCAATGCGCTCATCCGGCAGCGGATAATTGAATTCTTCGATACGTATATCTCGTGTTTTTTGCATAATCTATTGAATATATCTACAAAAATAAGCAACTTTGTGAGATAAACAGATAAAGATATGGTTAAAGTAGGTGATAGAGTACGCTTCCTGAACTCTGTGGGCGGAGGAATCGTAAAAAAAATAAATAAAGATATTGCTTTGGTCGAAGAAGAAGACGGGTTTGAAACTCCCGTACTGTTACGGGAATGCGTAGTGATAGAAGCCGGGAAAAAATACAGCGATCCTGTTCCTGAAAAACGGACTGATTCGCCTCAAATATCCCGGAATATTATTCAAGAAGAGGAAGAAGAAGCAGAAGATGAACTGCCTCTACTCGAAACACCGGAGGGAGAACGTCTGAACATTTTATTAGCATTCGTACCAGAAGAGCGGAAGAATTTGCAAATCACACGTTTCGATGCTTATTTAATAAACGACAGCAATTATTTTCTCGATTTTACCTATTCCTGCAAAACTGACGCAGGTTGGCTCGTAAGATACCACGGATCTATCGAACCCAACATAAAGCTACACCTGGAAACATTCGGAAAAGAGATATTGAACGACCTGGAACGTATCTGCATCCAGGCAATAGCTTATAAAAAAGAAAAAGCATTCAAACAGAAAAATCCTATATCGGTAGAACATCGCGTCGATACGGTCAAATTTTACAAACTGCATAGCTTCCGGGAAAATGATTACTTCGATGAAGATGCCCTAATCTTCCCGATCGTGCGCAATGATATTCCTGAACGATCATTCATCATAGATCCCGTTGAGATCGAAACTGCCATAAAACAAAAAAAAGATTCGGAAAAACCGGAACGGCAGGCGATCAAAAAGAAACACCGTCCGATAAACGAGCCTTTAGAAATAGACCTCCATATTAACGAACTTCTCGATACTACTGCAGGAATGAGTAACTCTGATATACTTCAATACCAATTGCAAAAAGTAAGGGAAATTCTGAATGAACACAAAAACGAGAAAGGCAGAAAAATCATATTCATACACGGCAAAGGCGATGGCGTATTACGCAATGCATTGATAACCGAATTAAAGACAAAATATAAGACTTTCTATTATCAAGACGCATCTTTCCGTGAATACGGATATGGGGCAACCCAAGTTACAATACGTTAAAATATGAGCCATTATATATAGAGCGATAGAATTAAAGCCTATCGCTCTATATATTGTTATCCTCCGATACTCCCAATTCGTCAAGCATCTTGGGATAATTATTTATAAAGTACTTTGTCAACTTAAACTGGTCAGTCTCTTCATAAGTCACCGATTCGAATCCGTTATTCGTTATGCGGTAAATATCAGCTCCGGGATAAGACAACAATATAGGGGAATGAGTAGCGATGATAAACTGAGACTTGTTGTCCACCAGTTCTTTCATCCGAATCAGCAGTCGGAACTGGCTGGAGATAGACAAAGCCGATTCCGGTTCATCGAATATAAACAAGCCGTTCCCCGACAGTCGATTCTGAACAAGGGCCAGAAAACTCTCACCATGCGAATACTCATGAAGCATACCGCCATAATTTATCATTTGAAATGCACGGCCCGAAATACGATCCAATTCACTGGATACATTATAAAAACTCTCGGCTCTGAGAAAATAGCCGTCTTTATTCCGGTAAGCCGATCTCACCAATTTAAGATCATTGAACAGGCTCGAATGAGAATCATAAGTATGATAATTCAAATTAGGACTGCCTCCTTCCGGATTGAATCCGGCACAAATGGCAAGAGCTTCGATAAAAGTAGATTTTCCCGCCCCGTTTTCTCCGGTAATAAACGTAACGCTTTCCCGGAACTCAAACTCATCCATATGTAATATAGACGGAATATTATAGGGATATTCGCATCTTTCTTCTATCGGTTTACGATTTATTATACGCTTGATATAAATCATAATAGAATAATTTCGTTTTTGTCACACTCGACCAAGAAATATCGATAACGAGCGATTCGTATTAATGATCTTTTTTTAAAATGATTACCCCTAACGAGTAAATAAGCCTTATTACTGTTGAGAGCCATATCTACCGAAACGCTAACACTACCATATTCGACACCCGCATAGATAGGTGCTTCGTCATTTTTTATTATTTCAAATCCTTTCATATTATCTCATTTAGCATATACCAACCCTTTTCAATAAGAATAATAAATCTACCACAGCACAAATAACCTAATACTATAAAAAGCCTTCTTCTTTGAGCAATTTTTCAAGCGCATAATAATCCGCCAAATCTTTAGCCCACATCTCATCGCTTTTTTCCTGATTCGATTTTTCTCTTTCAGGAAAAAACTTCTCAACCGATATCGGCATTGAAGATCGATTAAGTTCAGCTATCTCTATATCAATGACATCACCGGTATTCATCAAGGAATTAAGCCAAGTATAAGTATCCTTTTCCCTATCCACACCCACCAAACTGGCCGCACCCTGTTCCTTCTCACTCTTAGTACATATCACCAGACTAACTCCAAAATCAGATGAAACATCTGTCTCTTCTCCATTAAAAAAAATTTTAAGACCTTTCATTTTAGCAGCCCCTTTTTTGTTAAATGTTCTTTCAACTCATTATATCTTCTATACAGATTTCGGCGGTCAATAATTGTACGCTTTACGGGCAAATCACTTTCTTCCATTTCCGTGGCGACTATTCTGATTTTATCACCTATCGTCAGATCTTGTCTAACCCACCCTTGATGCTCTTGCCTTTCAGTGTCCAATCCCGAGACAGTTATACAAAATTTATCACAAGTCTGATCTACAATAATCATAGAAACACCATGCTTTATTGCGATATTCACTTTTTTATCATTAATATAAATCGTAAAACCCTTCATTCTTATTTGGTTATTTTAAAGGAATCAATCCCTCTTCGATAAGTTTTTTCTTCAATCGATTATACGAAGCCAACAATAATTGATTTTCCTGCTCCTTATCATTCACATCCCGGATAAAGACAGGCATGGAAACATCAGACTCATCTATATCCTCATACGTTATCGAAAATTTATCTCCGGGTTTAAGATCCTCACTGCACCATTTCGGAAAAAGACCTTGTTCGTCCATACCTCCGAAATATAATCTCAACACATCTATATCATCTTTATTCGAAATAATTATTCCCGAACAAGCATTTCTTACAGCTCCCGATATTGTTTTACCATTCCATTTCAACGTAAAACCTTTCATAATATCCCCCGTTCTTTTATTAACGATTCTAACTGATAAAATTGTTCTAATTTCGAAATAGGCCGTTCTACATCTTTCTTTTTCGTCTCTACCGGCTCTGTCATTCGGTCGGTTTCAACAACTTCAAATTCAAAGGTATCGCCCAACTCTATGGGAACTATCGGATACCAAACCCGACCGAGCTGTTCATCATAATCGACACTACCCGCATAAAAAAATGACTCTCCCCGAACATCATGCATATCGACAACTAACAAATCACTATCTTTGACCGCGGCAATCGTATTTTTTCCTTTATAGTTAATTTTTAAACCTTTCATATACTAATAATCAACAAGTAACAATATTCAGAAAATTTTCAAGCACCGAATACATACAATCCTTTCTCACAAAATTTTATATCAACCCTTCATCCATAAGTTCTTGTTTCATCCGATGATATGATTCCAACAGCTTAAACTCATCGACAACATCGATAAACTCTGCAAATGCAGAAATTTCCGACTCATCTATATCCGTATATTTTATTGAAAGCCGATCTCCGGCTTCAAGAGTTTTCGTACACCATACACAAGAATGTGCCAGTTTATCCATACCGCCAAACTCTAATCTAAAGGTATTATTCTTTCCCGTAATAGTTATAGTGGAACATCCGTCCATTGCCCCAGTAAATACCTCACCATTCAATTTTAATATAAAGCCGTTCATAGCAATCCCCTTTTCTTTAATAACGCTTCCAACTTATAGAAACTCTCCAACTTTGAAATCGGAGATTTAATATTTGCTATATCGGTCATAATCGCAGATTCCGTCGTACCATCTGACTCAATTACCTTAATATCGACTACATCATCCGGTTTTATCGGTTCATTTGAGAACCAAACCTTCCTGCGTTTCTTATCACGATCTGTACTTCCCGCATAAATAAAAGCCTGTTCTTTACTATCATTAATAAGAATAACTATCGACTCTTCATTTTTAGCAGAAATTGTTGTGGTCACTCCACGATAATTAATTTCAAAACTTTTCATTTTCACTCTATTTTGCCTGTTTATTCACCGCTCTATAATTTATTTATGTTTAGCGTAAGGAGTCGATATACAAGTCACATTAAAAAAAATCGTGATAGTATTATCTTCTTTTAGATCAGAATCATAATAACTCCATAATTCATTATCCCGAAGTTATACCTCCAATGCGAGCAGAAACTTCTCTTTTTTTCATTCCGAACTGTAACCATTTCACCATAAGTATTATAAAGTATCGAACTATCTATAAAGTCATATCAGATTCTCTTCTTTTAGAATCTCCTCTAATTTTCTAAATTCCTCAAGCTTGCACTTCAAATTCCAATCAACATCAGCTTTCTGTTTATCTATCATTTCGATATACAGAGGATCGATCTGACAAGTATCTTTATAATTATCAGCGGTAATCGGGATAGAAGCCTCATCAAATTCAGCCACTTTGACATCAAGTTCAATCTCGTCTTTCTGCAATTGAAACGAACTTATGTAAGGCTGCCCACTACTCCCCTCAAGAATAAACTCATTTCTTACCAACGTCACGTTCAACGTAGCATCAGATTCAGAAGAACCGACTTTAAAATTTCGGCCTAAATATTTAACAATAAATCCTATCATCTTTCACTCTTTCCTTCCAATTCTTTTTTAAGAGTATAATATCTCTCTATCAATTCCGCCCTATTGATCGGATAGCGTTCTAATAAAGGATATATCTCCTCATCGACCTTCGTTACTCGTATTTTTACTTTATCTCCCAATTTAAGTTTTCGCTTATGCCATCAAAGGTGATACGACTTCGAATCTATTCCATCTATGCACATAATGTCATATCCATGTCCTGTATTCATCACTACATGCACCAAATTATCAGAAATTACAGAAATCTCTTCCTCTTCATTAATTGCAATCCTGAATCCTAACATATTTATACACTTTGCAAAACATTTGATAATCTTAGAACCTATTTAAATTTTTCCGATAAAATCGTCTTTTTAAATTTTTTAAGACTTCCTCTCGAACTGTTTTCTCATTCTTGTACCTAACATTCTTGAAAACATCTCTAAAAAAGATCTTATGCAAAATTTAAACAGATTTTTAAAATGCCGATAATCACCAAGTGATAAGATCTATAAATTTATAAAAAGAATACATAGATACTAAAACGGCTATTTTGTTTTATTTTTATTTAACAATAAAACCTTAAAGATATTGTATTATCCAACACAACCGATAAAATACAGAAGACTACAAATAGAGCTGATAAAAAGAAAAGATTTTCAAATGACTTTCAAATGATTATTCAAATTTTACAACAACGATATTCATAAAATTCTTTACCGTTTTCGGTAATTCCCGAATTCCATTTCTGCATACCGCATTTTTCACATAAACGAACAGAGGCCTTATTGGAAGCATACATGCGGGCAAGTACACATTTTGCTTTTAATGAAGCAAATGCATAATTTATCAATCCTCGGCATATTTCCGTTCCATACCCTTTCCCCCAATAAACAGAGTCTAAAATATACCCTAACTCAAAAATTCTATTTTCCCGATCGAAAGAAAACAATCCGGCCTCACCGATAACCTCACCCGAATCTTTAAGCTCAACTATAAAAATACCGTATCCATAAGAATAGCTTTTGTTTATCCGGGAATATTTATCCCTAAGCTCGAATATTGTCCAATCATACCTACCGTCAGAAATATACCTCATATTTTTTTCTTGCGTATAAATAGAGAACATAATATCCATATCTCCCTCTACCACATCCCTGACAACCGCCCGATCTGTTTCAAATCTGACCATGAGAAAATTATCAATGAGTATCCCGAACAATAAGGTCTTTCATACCCGGAGTCATTTTAACTTGCGTATTTACAGAATCGACTGCATAAATAAAATAAGCATTCAATTGCAACTTTTCTGCTAATTGCAGGCTTTTATCAATCCCCATAACCATGAAAGCCGTAGCATAAGCATCGGCTGTCATGCAATCGGGCGCAATCACCGTAGCGCTGAGTAAAGAATGCTGCACAGGATATCCGCTGACCGGATCTATTGTATGGGCTACTCTTTTACCGTTTTCATATCTGAAATTACGATAATTACCCGAAGTAGCCATCGCCCCGTCGCAAATCGCCACAATCTCTTCTATTTCACCCATTACACTTTCACTATCTTCTTCAGGCTTATTGATTCCCACCTGCCAGCACTCGCCTTTGGGATTACGCCCTTTGCCGACCAACTCGCCTCCGATTTCCACCAAGAAATTCTCGATGCCTTTCGACTCTAAAAGTTCAGCAACGACATCAACGGCATACCCCTTAGCTATTGCCGAGAAATTAAGCGACATGCGCGGATCTTGTTTTATCACCTTCCCGTTATCTAAAGAGATCTTATCCATCCCGACAAACTGAAGCAGACTGTCTATATCGTGCGATGATAACGAATACCCTTGTTTAAAACCGAATCCCCAAGCATTGATCAAAGGCGACACCGTAGGATCGAAAGCTCCGTCCGTCTGCGTCCAGATTTCCCGAGAACGGCTGAAAACATTGACAAACCATTCATTCAGCACTACGGTAGAATCATTTTCATTTACCCGAGTTATGACCGATGTTTTATTAAACGGGGAGAGTGTCGCATCGAAAAGATGCAGCTCATCTTCTATTTCTGCTTGCAAATCAGAATCATACTGATAAGTTATATGATAAATCGTATTGAAGATAATTCCTTCATTCTGTTGATAAACGGCTTCTTTTGTCTGTTTTGTTTCCCGATATATTGTCACTATGGCAAAAACGGCAAGAAACAGTATGCATGCAACCAATCCTCTCTTATTCTTCATTCGATAAATTATTTATCCGGCAGAAAACCGGCAAAAAGATATTTTTACTGAAAAAATAAATGTTCTATTAATATTTTAGTTCCGATCAAAATCAAAATAACTCCGCCCAGCATTTCTGCTCTATGTTTCAACCGTCTTCCACAATATCTGCCCAAATAAAGGGCTATCATAGAACAGGCAAAAGTAACTCCGATAATAATAGCCGTAGGCATAAGCATATTCATGCTCAAAAATGCAAACGATACCCCGACCGCTAATGCATCGATACTCGTCGCAACCGACAAACCGAGCAAAGTTTTTGTCTTTGCAGGATTAAAACAACAAGGAGTCTCTTCGTCTTTAGAACGCCCCTCACGAATCATATTTATCCCGAGTATGAGCAGCACCCCGAAAGCGACCCAATGATCATAATCTTGTATATATTTTTGAAACTCTCGCCCGATAAACCAACCTATCAAAGGCATAGCCCCCTGAAACAGGGCCAAGAAAGAAGCTATTTTTAATGCCGAAGATATCCGGAAAGGCTTTAACACCACCCCTGAAGTCACCGATACGGCAAAACTGTCCATCGAAAGTCCGATTGCCAATATTAGTAATTCAAAAATACTCATCCGTTCATTTTTTGTTTAAATGTTCCCGGGCATATTGCATCACATTTGCAGGAGGCCGTTGATTTTTTAATTCCTCCGCCATATAATTCATATAAGGCATGACATGTGCATAATATTTTTGTAATCCGGCACAAAGATAGTTCAATCCCGGCTCTCCCGTTACAGTTTTCGAAATCCTGTTTTTAGGACATTCTCCGTTACATAAATTCAAGAAACGACATTCACGACACTGCCGGGGCAAAGTATTTCGTTTGGCATTGCCAAATGCCATTTGTTCAGGAGACAACATCATACTTACCAAAGTATCTGTTTTTATATTCCCTCGCTTATATTCGGGAAAAACAAAATGATCGCAAGCATACACGTCGCCGTTATACTCCATAGCTGCCGCATGTCCGCAAGTCTTCCCGTAAATGCAAACTCCCGGAGCTGCTCCGACAACGCCCGCTAACGTGGCATCGAACATCTGTACAAAATAACGTCCGACATCATTGCAAACCCATTCATCGAAAATGTCACAATAAAACTGGCCGTAATCCAGCGGATCAACACACCAAGGAGGCATTTCCGTATCCGGAAATTCGCCCGGAGGAAGCAATTCCAGCCCATCGGGACGATCTCCCCAACGCTCTACAATAGGAGAAAACTGCATATAACAGCTTCCTATTTCTTTAAAAAAACGATACGTTTCCAGTGCATAATGAGCATTATAATCGTTGACGACCGACAAAGTGTTAAATTCGACCTGGTGCTTCTGCAACAGTTCGATTCCTCTCATCACCCGGGCAAAAGTGCCTCTTCCTCCTTTATCCTTACGATAACGGTCATGCACATGTTCGGGTCCATCGATAGAAATACCCACAAGAAAATTATTCTCTTTAAAGAAACGACACCACTCATCATTGAGCAAAATTCCATTGGTTTGTATCGAGTTAGCGACAGGACGACCTTTTGCATAACGTTTTTGCAGAGCAACGGCCTTTCGGAAAAAATCGAGACCCCTCAACAACGTTTCACCACCGTGCCATGTAAACAAAACTTCAGGTGTAGTCTGACAATTGATATATTCCTCTGTAAATTTTTCCAGCATTTCATCTGTCATCCGATTAGACCGTTGCCCCCGGTAAAGTTCACCTTTCTCCAGATAGTAACAATAGCTGCAATCGAGATTACACATCGCTCCTACCGGTTTTGCCATAACATATATCGGATAATCCAAAGGATTATACGCAATTGTTTTTCCCATGTAGATTCCTCTTCTTTGAAAGGCCAAAGATACTAATTTGTTCCGACATTAGCAGAAATCCGGATTCAAAACAGAGAATATCTGCAAATTTTATTTCTGACGCGCAAAATAATTAAACCGGTAACTGAACTGCAACATAAAATAACGAGGTTGTGTATTATAGGTCAAATCTTCTATATAATTGGAACGAACGATACGGGATACGATTCTTCTCTGATTCAACAGATCGAATCCTTTCAAACTGATCGTTCCCTGTTTTTTCTTAAATACAGATACATTCAACTGTATTCCGAGAATGTGTTGCGGACGATCGAATCCGTCTGTATATCCTGTTTTGAAATTATAATCATAATCACATAAGAATGTAATATCTTTAGGAAAACGTATCTCGACATTTCCGCCATTGCTTATATCGAATGCATTGACATTCATATTCGACTGAAGCGAATACTTCGCCGTATTATATCGTATAAGACTTTTTATCCCTACTTCCAGCCACTCGTTTGTATAGGTAACACGCAAACGCTCATACAACCGCATTTCATTGCTGACACTTTTTTCTCCCAACAAATCCTTATCCGATAAAAAACTTATGCCACGGCTATAATTTCCGGTCGTATAAGAACTCAATCGGAAATAGGGATTTAGCGGCATACTGTACATAAAATTAAAATAGCCGTCACAAACACCATTTACATTAATCGGCATTGTTTTCTGTACACCTTCTTCTATATACTCGGTACGGTTTGCTATGGAATTCTGCTTGAAATTCATACCCATGTTCAAAACTATAGTCCGTTGGGTAACTTTATTATAATCATTATAGCGTAGCCTGAAACGGGTGGTAAAGGATTGCTTCAAATCGGGATTACCTACTCTCAAATGATTCGGATTGGCATCATCGACAATAGGCTGCAACTGTGAAGGAGAAGGCTGCTGGCTATTTCCCCACACATCAACTCTCAAAATCCGCTCTTTACTGAATGGACAAACAAAATTTACATAAGGCGCTATATTGAAACTTTTGTTCGCAATCGTATAGAATAGAGTGTCGGCTCTGAAACTGGAACTTCTCATATCGGTAGGTTCTAATGTCGCACCGATCCTTAAATTTATTTTTTTCCAAAATTTCCGGATTCCCGCTTCTATCCGATGAATGTAAAAAATGTTCTCGGAACGGTCGGTCTGATTCGGAGATAATTCGAACTCTCCCGTTTCCCTATCCATACTTTCCGTGCGCCTGTCCTCTTCCGAATTATTTCGCCGGAACTGATACGACACATTTATTTGCCACGTAGGAGATAAAGGTTCGGTATAATAAAAACGGACACGATAATCATTTCGACTTATATCTCTATTCATGAGCTGATAAGTAGGCTCGGGATTCTGCATCTCCGTACCATTCTTGAATTTCCACTTATCCGTACGACTATCTGAATTAATGTTCGTATTTGAACGAGTTCCCGAAATATCGACAGAAAAATTCCTTCCGCGTTTATCAAAATTATGCCCGTACGAAAGAGTCCCCTGCAAATAATAGTTTTTCTCTTTCGCCCAATAATCTACATAGGAACTGTCGAGTAACATCGTATCTCCTTTTAACGTTTTATAATCAGCCCATTCTTTACGATTACCGTCCCCCCAAACGATATTAGGACGGAAATACAAACGGTTCTTCTTATCTATCTGATACTCCCATTTCCAGTCTGTACGGAATTGTGTAGATTTATTGTTATTCCATTGATTCCGATGCAAGGTATTAAATCCCGATATTTGAAAATTTTCACGGTAAAGAGAGCGGGATATATCCTGATCAAAATTAGCCACAAAAATATTTCCATTCAGTTTCATCTTCCCATCAAGATAACGATCGGCATAATTAACTCCTCCCATGTGCGTACGCATAATGCCCCAACCAGAACGAGCAGCCTGAGACGCTTGAGCTGCAACTTGAGAAGGAATGCCTTTCAACATATCCGAAAAGCCCATATTATTCGTGTTGTTCGATCCCCCGAGTACGGTCAACTGTGTCTCTTTCGAAAATTTATTAACCAAAGCATTCGCTTCATATTTTTCCTGAGTTCCGCCTCCGGCAAGAGCCGTACCGAACACTCCCCGCTTCTTATCTCGTTTTACCTTCAAATTGATAATATATTGTCTGTTTCCATCATCGATTCCGGTCAACTCTTCCATGTCCGACTTTTTCTCGACAACCTGTAAACGTTCGATCATATCGACCGGCAGATTTTTCGTCGCGACTTTAGGGTCATTTCCGAAAAACTCTTTGCCGTCCACCATCACTTGAGTTATCTCCTGCCCGTTTACCAGAATTTTTCCTTCCTCATCAATTTCTACACCCGGAAGTTTTTTAAGCAAATCCTCGATAACAGCATTTTTCGTCGTTCTAAATGCAGTCGGCGAATACTCTAACGTGTCGTTATTAACCATCACGCCCGGTTGTTTTCCTACAACGACAGCCTCCTTTAATTGCGTATCAGCCGAATACAATACCAATCGGCCCAAATCGACCCTATCCGAAAGGGCCTTAATTTCGATATTTTTATAAACAGACTGATACCCCAAATAAGTAATATGAATAAAATATTTTCCGGGGACGAGCCCGGACAATTTAAATAATCCGTCTTTATCCGAAGCCGTACCCGATATAAAAGTACTGTCCGGTAAACGAGAAAGGCGTACGGTCGCCATTTCGACCGGGATCTTCAATGCAGCATCGAATAGAGTTCCTTTAACCTCCGCATCTTCAGAAAATGCAGAAAACGGTATAAGCAAAAAAAACGATATAATCCAATATTCTATATAATGGTGTGTGCGTGTCATGGAAATTTGTGTATGTGTGTGTTATGTGTGTTTCGTACAATCAGTATCAGAAAGGTCTCATTCTACCGACCGGTGGCCTGCCCCCTCCCCTTTCTCTCATCATTCCGGGAGGGCCGTCCGGCCTTCCCGATCGTTGCTGTCTTTTCCCCATCGTATTGAAACGATAAGAAAAATAAAGCATACAATAACTGGACAACGTATTATATTCTACATCCTGAATATAGTTTCCGGTCGCTGTTCTTGAAATATTAGAAACCTGTCTCAAAATATCATATATCTTAAACATGAGAGTAGCCTGTTTTCCCTTTAAAAATTGCCATGAAGCCTGAGCATTCCACATCCACTGATTCCGGTCATAACCGGCTGAATATCCCGAGCTTCCCGAATAACGAAGATCTGTACCGATCGTTACATTTCCCGGGATATAGACAGCGACATCCATCCCCCCTCCAAAGTTCATGGTTTGCTGTCTCTCTCGACTTTGAATACTGTTTCCGGTAAGAGCATACGAATAATTTCCGGTTATTCCGACATCAAACAAATCAGAATTATAATTCAGCCCCAGGTTTTCATACACGTTCACAGTCCTCGAAATATTTCTTTCACTCTCTTTTCCCCCGGTATTCACAAAGCCTATATTATGGTTATACGATGCGTTCGTCATGGTATTGAAACGGAACTTTTTATTCTTAAACGGCATATTATACATTACCATGCCATTTACATTCCAGACACCGTTTACATTGACCGGCATAGTCGTTTGAACTCCCGTATTGTTATCATAAGTCGTCTGATTGACAATACTGTTTAAAGTAAAACTTCCGTTCACAAAAGCCATTAATCCCCGTTGTTTTTCGGGTTCGAAAGAGTTATATCGCAACCTGAAATTATTGCTGTATGACGGATTCAAATCAGGATTACCTTTACTGATCCTCAAAGGATTCGTAATATTTTGTACCGGTTGCAATTGGCTGACGCTCGGCTGTCGGGTTCTTCCCCGATATTCAAGATTAAGGCTTTTCTGCTTACTGATACGATATGCGGCATTGAACAGCGGAGAATAATTAAATACCATTTTACCCGGCACATCCCGTGCATGATCCATGAGATTCTCCGACTCCGAACTGGACGGGTTCATATCGAATCCGACATTGTATCTAAATTTGGGATATGTTCCTCTCAATCCTACACTGATGCGATGCGACTGAAAGACATTCCGGAAACGGTTACTGTACAGCGAATCCAATTGCAACTCTCCAGAACCGTCAGTCGGTATATTATAAGCCATTCGGTCGGCATTGCTATAATTGTAATTATAGTTATAAGCAAATGTCAAAAAATGATTTTTAAATATCGGCTCTACATAAGTTACCCTCACTCCGAAACTTCCGCCCCAATTGCGGTTATCATCTTTTTGATCTACGACACTGACACTATCATTCAGATAGAACAAGTTTCTACTATAACTCATTCCATCCTCTTCGTTACGATTAGAACTGAAGTTAAAAGAGAAAGTCATCTGTCGTCCTTGTTTAGAGCGAAAACGACGACTCAGGCTCAAACGACCAGAAAAATTATATCCGTGACCGTCGCTTGATGATAACATCTCTCCGCTGTTAATGCTATCACGCAGGCTCTCCTCTTCTCCCGAGTGCCCCCCCAATGTAGCAGATGTACTGTGATTATACATTTTTGATTTATTATAACCGAAAGTCGGCATAAATTCCAATACGGTAAGGGTATCTATTTCCCAATGCAAACGAAAATTCATATTTATATTATGACTTTTCGTATTGTATGTTTTCTCCGAATTATCATAAGAAATACTGTCTTTCAGGAAATTTTGCTGCTCGCTTTTTTGCCAAACATCGTTATTCGAGTAACCATACCGAATATCTCCTCCAAACCGCAATTGATCGGTCTTACCCATATTGAAATTAGCGCCTGTAGTAGTAGATGTCGTTGTTCCCTTTCCTCCTCCACCGCCAAAACGGCGAGAACTTCCCGAAAACATCGACGCTCCCATATCTCCCGCACCCATATTTCCGGTATTGTTAGTTCCTCCTAAAAGCGAAATTTGAGTCTCATCCACCAACCGGTTCAGCATTCCGTTGAATTCATACCGCTTATCAGTACCTGCACCACCCGTCACATGACCGAACCAGCCTTTTTTCATTCCCTTCTTTACGGTCAAATTAATAATGGTTTCATCCTCCCCATCATCTACTCCGGAAAAACGGGCTTCGTCCGATTTCCGGTCTATCACCTGCAATTTCTCTATAATATTAGCCGGGAGATTCTTAGATGCAACTTTAGGATCATCCGAAAAAAACTCTTTACCGTCCAACAATATTTTCTTGACCTCTTTTCCCTGAGCTTTTATCTTTCCGTCTTTATCAACCTCTACTCCGGGAAGTTTTTTCAAAAGATCCTCGATAACCGCATTGGGTTGTGTTTTAAACGACCCGGCATTATACTCCACTGTATCTTCTTTCGTGACAATATCCGGAACTTTTCCGACAACAACAGCTTCTTTCAACTCTATATTTGCAGGCTCCATCATAAAAGTCCCCAAAGAGACAGAGGAGTCTTGAACAGAAAATTTTACTAATTTAGAAATAGTTTTATATCCCAAATAAGAAAATACTATCTTATAATTTCCCGCATTTATCCTGGACAGTAAAAAACGACCGTTTGCTCCTGTAACGCCACCGGTAACCATAGAGCTGTCCTTTTGTACCAATAGTTTGACGACAACAGCTTCCATCGGTTGCCCCGACTCATCTTTTACGAGTCCGTTAACCGATATTTTCCCCACTTTTGCATTTTGCGTTACCTTTCCGGAAGATTGAGATTGCTGAGCCGTCACAGAAACAATCGTCAATAAACAGAGTAAAGCCGCGATTAATCTTTTCCCTTTCATCATTTATTTACTCACAAGACATATTGTCATTATATTGTGTTGTGTAGTATATTGTGTAGAATCGTGATCTTTTTAAACTTAAACTTCTCTTAACCGCACCGATCTCCTCAAAAAAAATCAATTCCGAATTATTGGACAAAAATAAATTATAAAGGTTTAAGAGACTGTTTAAATTTTCCGATAAAAAATATTATCAGATCATTTTTGCGTTCTCTTCCGGTCTATAACGATGTCGACGATATCGGTACGCCTCCCCTTTCGAGAAAGAAACGACTATTTATGAGGCTTCCCCTCAAACTTCATCCGCGCAAAATTTAGACAGACTTTTACAAGATATAGCAAAATCAATGAGAAGAGAGATAATCCCTCATATTAGCCAGAACTTTTTGAGACAAGCGCTCAATACTCTGTATTGATTTACCAGAAATATAAGGCGTATAAAGCACATTAGGAAAACCATTTAGTCTATCTTGCAAACCTCCCATACCCGTTGCATCACACAAATAAAAACTATCCGGACAATTTCTCAGCCAATTACAAATCGCCTCCGTTTGAAAAGTCTGACCCACCGATGTGTTTACCAATATTTTGCCATTTCCCATTAATTCAAATTCCTTTTCACCCAATATATAATTATTACGAGGTAAACAAGTACAAACGATTTCTACATCTGCAAGTAATTCTTCTAACGGTTTATAAACTATACCGACTTTCTCTGCTTCAGGTTTTCGAGTTCTGCTATAATAACTAACATCCGCACCTAAAAACAACAATGCATCGGCGATCATTCTACCAGTCTTTCCTAAACCGACAATCCCGATTTTACGTTGCGTCAGCTCGGTACTCTCCTTCAACCATCGTACCCCTCCGAAACCGTGTAACAAACGAACCAACTCACAAATTACATACTCGACAACCCCCTCATCTCCATAATCTTTCACACCTAATACAGTAATGCCTCTCCTATATGCTTCTATGACATCAACATTGCAACTACTCGGATCATAAAGTGTACAACACATGCCTATATAACGAATATTCGGACAAGCATCAAGAACAGCACGTGTAATTAATGTTCTAAAGGAAACCAACACGCAATCAGCATTACCAATGCGATCAATAATCTCTTTTTCTTGAAGAGGAAAATCATGATACATAAAAACTTCTTCTCCTAAAGAACGCAATTGTTCAAGAGCAGAAGCATTTAATAAAGTTTCATCAACTCCGACTATTTTCTTAAATTTCATAATTACGACTATTCTTTAAAATAGTTTTTAACAAAAAAGCAAGTAAAAATACGATTTTCATATTTAATTATGGCTTCTGCAAAAAAAATTTTTATACAATTTTTCCCAAAATCAAATTTATCAAATACTATATAGAAAACCAAACCGTAATATTCTTTCCGTAATCTACATTTCTTCTCGTTTCTTTGTTGTATCTTTACCGCCGAATAATCGAAAACAAGAATTCACAATCAGATTTCAAATTTTATGATGAAAGATTTTATACAGATACTCAGACGTTTTGTTCCTCCCTATAAAAAATATCTGTTTCTAAATATTTTCTTTAATATATTTTCTACCGTTTTAAGTCTATTCTCCTTTGCTCTGATCATCCCGATTCTGGAGATTCTGTTCAAGATGAAAGAAATTTCCTATAATTTCATTCCATGGGAAACTACAGGTATGGATTTGAAAGATATAGCAATAAATAATTTTTATTGGTTTATCACCGAACAAATAAATACACATAGCGAAGCATGGGCTTTAATGATATTAGGGGCTTTTTTGGTTGTCATGACATTCGCCAAAACATGTACCAGCTATCTGAGCTCATACTTCATGATACCGATCCGTTCTGGCGTAGTTCGGGATATCCGCACATTCGTATTTAAAAAAGTAATAAGCTTACCTATCGGATTCTTTACAACCGAACGAAAAGGAGATGTAATGTCGAGAATGACAGGAGATGTAGCCGAAATAGAAAATTCCATTATGGCTTCATTGGACATGATGTTTAAAAACCCGATCATGATTATCATATATTTAGGCACCATGTTCGCCATAAGCTGGCAGTTGACTATTTTCGTTTTAATCTTACTGCCTGTCGCCGGATTTGTAATGGGACAAATCGGGAAAAAACTAAAACGGACATCTCTTGAGGCACAGCAACAATGGGGCGGTTTAATGTCCCAAATCGAAGAAACTCTCGGAGGTTTGCGCATCATCAAAGCTTTCAATGCAGAACATAAGATTTTAGACCGGTTTATCAAATCGAATAATAAATTTTTCAAAATCACGAACCGGATCAGCCGAAGGCAAGCAATGGCTCATCCGATGAGCGAATTTTTAGGAACTTGCACTATCGCCATCGTCCTCTGGTATGGAGGTTCTTTAATTTTATCGGGCGACAACACAATAAGCGCAGCAGACTTTATTTACTATTTAGTTATATTTTATAGCATTATCAATCCGGCAAAAGATTTGTCAAAAGCAGCTTATGCCGTTCAACGGGGGCTTGCATCCATGCAACGGGTCGATAAAATCTTATCAGCAGAAAACCCAATCAAAAGTCCTGCCAATCCGGTACGTATCAACTCGCTCAACGACAAAATCGAATATCGGGACATATCATTCAAATACAATACCGACTGGGTTATTAAAGATGTCAATTTGACCATAAAAAAAGGACAGACCGTCGCCCTTGTGGGACAGTCAGGATCCGGTAAATCGACAATGGCCGATTTATTGCCGCGGTTCTATGATGTAGAAAAAGGAGGGATATTCATAGACGGAGTCAATATTAAAGATATGGCAGTATTCGACCTCCGTGAAATGATGGGAAACGTCAATCAAGAAGCGATACTATTCAACGATTCTTTTTATAATAATATCACTTTCGGAGTGGAACATGCAACTAAAGAGCAAGTGATAGAAGCAGCAAAAATAGCCAATGCTCACGATTTTATCATGGCAACGGAAGAACAATATAACACTAATATCGGAGACAGAGGATGCCGTCTTTCCGGAGGACAACGCCAACGGATCAGCATAGCCAGAGCCATTCTTAAAAATCCTCCGATTTTAATATTGGACGAAGCCACATCCGCTCTCGACACCGAATCTGAACGGTTGGTACAGGAAGCTCTGGAAAATTTGATGAAAAACCGAACAACTTTAGTCATAGCCCACAGGTTATCTACTATTAAAGACGCCGATCTGATATGTGTCATGCATGAAGGAAAGATCGTAGAGTCAGGACGTCATGATGAGCTGATAGCTCTCAACCGCTATTATAAACGATTGGTCGATATGCAAAAATTCTGACAAAAACCAAAGTAAAAATTGTTATTACAATATAAATCGATACTTTTGCAGTAAGAGTATATGAAACGGGAATACAGATATATCGTAGTTTTGATAATAGCTATATTGGTAAGCAGTATGGCGGGTATTACGAATGCTGTGTTGAATTCGAAAATACAGGATTCCGTAGCCGTTTCCCAAGACCCTTCGCATCATAATACCCACACGACTATCGATGTATTGGTACATCATACACCATACATCCTTACTTCTCATGAACACTTTTCGTCTTTTTTGTTTCAATGCGGATCAAAATTTCAGACTACATATCGAGCAGATGCCCTACATCTGCAAACATATTTATACACAGCCTATAAGACAAGACTACAAGAAAATGCCCAATACTTTTCTCAACTGAGAAGTGACGGACATTATCTGTATGCTCTCTGTCAAATGCGTATTTAGAGTTTATTTTTATTTTGTTTTTGAAGTAACTTATTCGGTGTACTTCTTGTTATCCAATAACCATAACTCCTAAAGAACAGAGATTTTCTTAATCTCCCATTACAGGTATAGGTCTTTTTGGGTATACGATTTATTACATCATGATATTCACTTCCCTTTTGGATATCTATAAAAACAATTATAAAAATAAACTCTAATTATATTAAAAATGGAAACAAACGAAAAAAAAGAATTTATCAACGATAATATCATTTACAAGAAAACCCTCTCTATTTCAGGGATTATTTATTTAGCAATAGCAATAGCTATATTTTTCGGAAATACGCTTATACAAGGTGAAAATACTTCATTAAAAATGGCTATGATGATTGCCGGATCTATATTTGTGATCATAGGTCTCGTAAAAATCATGGCCGGAAAAAAGAAAATCGTATATAAAGCGAACGGATGTCCGATGAAAAAATGCGATTTGTACTTCGACAATCATGAAATGCATCGATTGCAGCAATCATTGGAAAACAAACAATTCGACGTATTGCCCAAATTAAAACCTGCAGAAGGGAATAAAGCCGGGATCAAGCTCAATTTATTCATTTCCGAGGACAAAAAATATGCATCGGCACAAGTGTTACAATTCATCCCGTTTGATTATGAACCGGTTTCCGCTCCTATCAGTTTCTACGATGAAGATGTAGTAGCCCTGACTCAAGCCATATCTAACGGCAAATAAGTTAATACGATTACTATAAAATAAACCATAAAAACGAGGGTGACCCAAAAGTCAATAACGACTGAACGGGTCACCCTTTTTCATTATCTT
>ERZ791919.87-NODE-87-length-111484-cov-6.049888_pt1 | contig 111484 bp, 99 predicted proteins | sample MGYA00510137_ERZ791919 | MGnify/ENA primary metagenome ERZ791919 (study PRJEB30046, sample SAMN00792059) | human gut metagenome | study: EMG produced TPA metagenomics assembly of the A metagenome-wide association study of gut microbiota in type 2... | reverse complement strand
CCAGCATTGTGTCTCTCGTGCTGTATCTGCACGATAAAAAGAAGTGAGCCGTCTGTCGCTAGCAGACGGCTCATGTGCTGAGGGTTAATCTCTCGGTGCTGTAAGCCATATGTAGTGTGGCAACCGTCGGGTTTCCACCACGGGGAGGTGCCTGTTTGCAGCGGACATCTCCTTGTACGCTTATTATAGACCGGCAGCAAGAAAAAGTCAAGGCCCCGATGGCGTGCACCGTCGGGGCCTTGTGTTCTGTTTGGAAAGTACCTTAGCCGTTCCGCACGGTCATGAACAGGCTCTCCATCTCCCGGGAGGTTTCCTCGGGCAGGAAGTCGAAGGAGGTGGCGTTGCGCAGCTGCTCCTCACTGGGATAGGCCACTTCATTGGCAACCAATTCGGCATCCAGGTACTGCTTGGCCTCGGTTTCCGGCACGGAGTAGCCCAGGAAGTCCAGGTTCTGGGCGCAGATCTCGGGGTCGATCAGGAAGTTGATGAAGGTCTCGGCAGCTTCCTTCTCCTTGGCGCAGGTGGGGATGCAGATGCCGTCTACAAAGATGTTGTAGCCCTGGTCCTCGGGGCGGAAGAACCGGAGGTCCGGGTTCTCCTCCACCATAGTCAGGTAGTCGCCGGCATAGTAGGGGGCGATCCAGGCCTCCTCGTTCTCCATGGCATCGAAGATCTGGTCCATGACGTACTGCTGCACAACAGGCTTTTGCTCGGCCAGCTTGTCGGCGCAGGCCTGAAGCTCGGCGGAGTCGGTGGAGTTCACAGAGTAGCCCAGCAGATACTCGGCAATGCCGAAGGCATCCCGGGAGTTGTCGAACATCAGGATCTTCCCGGCGTACTTTTCATTCCACAGCAGCTCCCAGCCGGTGACATCGGCCTCGTCCACGTACTTGCTGTTGTAGATGATGCCGGTGGTGCCCCAGGTGTAGGGCACGGAATACTTGTCCTCGGGGTCAAAGGCCATGCCGCGATAGCTGGCGTCAATATACTGGGCGTTGGGGATGTTGTCGTAGTTCAGCTCCTGAAGCATACCCTCCTGGCGCATCCGGCCGATCATATAGTCGGAGGGGATGACCACGTCCACGGTGATGCCGCCGTTTTTCAGCTTGGCATACATGGTCTCGTTGGAATCAAAGGTGGAGTACTGAACCTTGATGTTGGGGTACTTCTTCTCGAACTCTGCGATCACATCGATGGAGCCATCGTCTCCCTCGGAGATATACTGGCCCCAGTTGTAGACGTAGATGGTGGTCTTTTCGCTGCTCTTCCCGCAGCCTGCGCACAGGCAGACCAGGGTGGCAAGGACAAGGAAGACGGAAATTACTTTCTTCATAGCTTTTCTCTCCTAAATGGTAAAATAATAAGATGATAGTAGTCGGCTAAAAGCTCGACCGTAAGGGCTTGCTAAATAGTGCTGTCACTGGTGTTGCAATCTCCCGGTTATAGGAAAAAATTCAGATTTTCTCCTTAAGATGTTTGAAAATCCGGGGGATTCCCACGCCAGTGTGCGCACTGGCTCGGAATGACATGGCTTTTTAACAGGCGAACAGCCTCAATGCTTTTTCCGGTCGGCGATTTTTTTGCGGTCTGCAAAGAGCTGCATGAGGTTCATGGCGGTCATCAGCACGAAGATCAGCAAAAACAGCAATGTGAACATGGCGTAGATCTTGGGCTGAATGGGCTTTTTCGTGTAGGAATAGATTTCCACAGGCAGTGTTACAAAATCCAGACCGGTGACGAAATAGCTGATGACGAAGTCGTCCAGGCTCATGGTAAAGGCCATGATGGCACCGGACACCACGCCGGGCATGATCTCGTGGAGGGTCACCCGGAAGAAGGCCTGCCAGGGGGTGCAGCCCAGGTCCATGGCCGCGTCCGTCAGAGAGGTGTCCATCTGCTTGAGCTTGGGCATGACGTTTAAGATGACGTAGGGCAGATTGAAGGTCACATGGGCAATGAGCAGCGTCCAGAAGGTCAGGCTGTTTCGCTGGCCCAGCATCTTCGTGCCTACAAAGACGAACAGCAGGCTCAGGGACACACCGGTAACAATATCCGGGTTGGTCATGGGGATATCCGTCAGGGCCATGGCCGCCTTGCGCATTTTGGGGTTCAGGTTGTGAATGCCCACGGCGGAAATCGTACCGAAAATTGTGGCGATGAGGCTGGCAAGGATGGACACCAGCAGGGAGTTGCCCAGCAGCTTTAACAGGCTCCGGTCCTGGAAAAGCCGCTCATACTGCCGCAGGGTGAAGCCCTGGAATTCCGTAATGTCCTTGCCGGTGTTGAAAGAGGCCACGATCAGCACGGCCATGGGGATATACAGGAAGATGAAGATCAGGACGGTCATGATCCTGTTGGCTCGTTTCATACCACCACGCCTCCTTCCGCCTCGTCACCGCCGAAGCGGTTCATAATGCCGGTGCATACGAACACCAGCACCATCAGCACCAGGCTCAGGGCCGCGCCCAGGTTGGGGTTGTTGCCCTGCTTGAACTGCCGCTCGATGACGTCGCCGATGAGCACCGTGTCGGTGCCGCCCAGCTTCTGGGAAATGTAGAAGGTGGACACGGCGGGCACGAACACCATGGTCATGCCGGAGAGAATGCCCGGCATACTCAGGGGCAGGACCACCTTGCCGAAGGTCTGGGCAGGGGTGCAGCCCAGGTCCTCTGCCGCCTCAATGAGCCGCTTGTCGATTTTCAGAATCGTGGCGTACAGGGGCAGGATCATATAGGGCAGATAGTTATACACCATGCCGAGAACCACCGCACCGGGGGTGCGGATCAGGGTCAGCCGGGGCAGGCCCAGCTTGGAAAGCAGGGTGTTGATAATGCCCGTATCCTGCAGCAGGCCCACCCAGGCCAGGGTGCGCAGCAGAAAGCTCATGCACATGGGCAGCATCACCAGCATATACAGGAACTTCTGGGCCGTGGGGCTTCTGTGGGCGATATAGTAGGCCACGGGATAGCCCAGCAGCAGGCAGATAAAGGCGGACACCAGGGAATACCCGATGGATTTCCACAGAACGGGCAGATACATGCCCAGGCTCTTCACATTGCCCAGGGAGAAGGCCCCGGTGGCGGGGTCTGTCAGGGCGTAGTAGGCAACCACGCCCAGGGGAATCAGGGTAAACACCACCATCCAGACGAGGTATGGGGTGCTCAGCAGCAGAGATTTAGTCTTCTTCATTCCCGGCATCCTCCGTCAGCTCGTCATACTCGGCGGAGTAGGAGCTGTAGTCGCCAAACAGGCCGGAGTATTCACTCTTATGCATGATGTGAATATCCTCCGGGTTCAACCGAATGCCGATGGTGGAGCCGACGGCGTGGTAATCCGTGGTCTGGATCAGCCACTTGAAGCCCTTGAACTCCACAATGATGTCATAGTTCAGGCCCTTGAAGGTGATGCCGGTGACGGTTCCCACCAGATGGCCCTCGGAAGCCTGCACAATATCAATATCCTCGGGGCGGATGACCACGTCCACGGGCTCGTTCTTCTCAAAGCCCTTGTCTACACACACAAAGGTCCGGCCAAAGAACTGCACCCGGTAGTCCTCCAGCATCACGCCGTCGAGGATATTGCTTTCGCCGATGAAGTCTGCCACAAAGGCATTCTTGGGCTCGTTGTAGATATCCTCGGGCCTGCCGATCTGCTGGATGCGGCCCTTGTCCATGACCACGATGGTGTCGGACATGGACAGCGCCTCTTCCTGGTCGTGGGTCACGTAAATAAAGGTAATGCCCATGGCCTGCTGGATGCGCTTCAGTTCATTCTGCATGTCCTTGCGCAGCCGCAGGTCCAAAGCACCCAGAGGCTCGTCCAGAAGCAGTACCTTGGGGCGGTTCACCAGGGCGCGGGCAATGGCCACACGCTGCTGCTGGCCGCCGGACAGGGCGTCGATTCGCCGGTTTTCATAACCCTTGAGACTGACGATTTCCAGCATTTCCCGCACCCGCTGGTCTATTTCCGCTTTGGGAACCTTGTTGATTTTAAGACCGAATGCCACGTTATCATAAACGTCTAAGTGCGGGAACAACGCATATCGCTGAAATACCGTATTGATCTGCCGCTTATAGGGCGGTACATCATTGATCGTTTTCCCATCAAATGTCACCGTGCCGGATGTGGGCGTTAGAAAGCCGCCGATGATCCGCAGTGTGGTGGTTTTGCCGCAGCCGGAGGGGCCTAGCAGGGTTAAAAATTCGTGATCGTTGATGTAAAGATTGATGCCGTCGAGAATGCGTTCCCCGTCGAACTCCATGGTAAGATCCCGGAGCCTGATGAGTTCCTTGGACATTATCCTCCCCCGTTTCTTTTTATCAAAAATATGCCGAAAAACGACAGTATAACTATATCGCATTTTTCCCGGTTGTCAATAAAATTTTCATGGGAAAACGTAAAGTTTAGGTATCAATTTCTCCTAACCTTCCCCAGCGGGGAAGGGGGACCGCCGCAGCGGTGGAAGAGGGGCGTTGCGGGAGTGAGCGGTTCGTATGTTGCGTTTTTTCCCACTGCTCCCGCTCATTACGCCCCTCCTCAGTCAGGGCTGCGCCCTGCCAGCTCCCCCGTAGGGGAAGCTTTTTCTCCCAACCTTCCCCGATGGGGAAGGTTAAGGATTTTTCAGCTCCCCTGATTAAACACGGGAAAACCTGGCTATACTCAGCCTCGGAGGTGCTGAAAAATGCGCAATAACAAAACCTTCGGAATCGGAGGAAAGGGCTACTACATAGCCCTGGTCCTGTGTGCGGCAGCTATCGGGATCACGGGCTATGTGTACCGGAACAATCAAAAGAAGGTGGAGCAGGTCTCCCTGCTGGAAACCCAGGAGGTAGCACTCCGGGCCAGTGAAACCACTGCGGCGGCCACGGAGCAGCCGGTAACGAAGGGAACCGCCCCCAGCCGGGCGGAAACCCAGCCGCCCCAGACCCAGACGACGGTCCCCTCGAAGCCATTGAAAACCGGCCTGCCGGTTCAGGGCAGCGAGGCTGCCGTCTACTCCATGGACGCGCTGAGCTACAATGAGACCACCCGGGACTGGCGGGTGCACAATGGCGTGGACTACGGCGCAGAAGCGGGAACCCCCGTCCTGGCGGCAGCCGACGGGACCGTGACGGCGGTGAAGGAGGATGATCTCATGGGCTGCACCCTGGTGCTGCGCCACAGCGGCGGCTATGAGACCACCTATTCGGGCCTTGCCCAGATGCCGGAGCTGGCAGTGGGGGAGACGGTGGAGCTGGGAGAGCAGATCGGCGAGGTCGGGACAAGCGCCCTGGCAGAAACCGCCCTTGGCCCCCATGTCCACTTCTCCGTCACCTATCAGGATATGCCCATGAACCCGGAGGATTTCCTGAGTCTGGGATAGTGCAAAGTGTTGAAGGCTGTTAAATCCGCTATTGGCGGATTTAACAGCCTCCTTTTCCTTTATTCATTCAGCAATTCCGCATCAGACAATGTGGGGTCAAAACTGCCTTGAATGGTGGGTACAGAGCGAGTGTTGAGCACATAGCCGGCAGGCAGCGTAGTGGGGGTAAAGCCAGTGACTTCTCTAAAGACACGGTTGAAACTGCGAATTGTATTAAATCCACAGCGCAGCATGACATCTGTAATTTTCATAGTCGGGGCGCTGTCAAGCAGCTGTACAGCCTTTTCAATGCGTACTACGTTTAGATATTGTGAAAAGGTCATGCCAGCCTGCCGCTTGAAATAGCGGGAGAAATAAGCATCAGACATATTCATAAATTGTACGGCATTCTGATATGTGATGTGTTCATATTCCAGATCAATATGGTTCAGCAATTGCTTATAGCGGGTTATTACGTCACTGAATTGCCACTGAGCTTCCCTTAATGGTTCTCCTCGAAAGACGTCAACTAAAATTTCTCCTATCATGGCTTCTGTACGGCATTCGAAGAAGATAGGCTGATTCTGGAGTTCATGTCTTATTTCAGACAGCTTTGGAAGAATGCCATACCGGTCCTCAAACACTGGGTTTTCTAATGCGAAGGGGGAGGTGATGGAATCATACAACTTCTCATTGAACAGGCAGACGAGTAGAAGACTGTCCGGGCTTGCGCTGATGTAATGAACGCGGCCACTATGACAGAAGATACATTGGTGCTGGGTAATGTTGAACATGGTATCATCCAGCATAACCTGAGCACTTCCCTCACGGCATGCTATTAATTCATGTTCCATGTGCCAATGTGAGATGTTGTGTAAGTTCCTGTATTTGCCTACCCAAACGTGCTCATTGCCTGCATACGCTCGTTTCTCAAATTTTGCTAACATTAGAGAGGTCTCCTTAATAAGTCAATAAATGTCTATAACAGAAAAAAGAAAGACTTTTAAATCATGAAGCAGTGGTGTAATATTAACACAAAGAATAGATAAAGACAAGCTGTATTTATGAAAAACGCCAATGTGAGACAAAAAGAAAGACAGGGCGAAATAATCAATGTCCATGTATGTTGTACGGTGATCGCGACGCCGTATCACAGATAGAAAGAACTAAAGGAGATAACAACATGAAAGAGAGTAAGCTGCCCAAACGATTTTGGCTGATCATTGCGGTCGCTATGATCCTCGTGAGTATGATTGGATCCAATTTGGTGCAAAGTGATGGCGGGAAAGTAAAAATTCACAAAGTGAATCTGGTGGTTGCTGATGGTGCGGAGCTGTATGCGCAGATGTACATTCCCGAGCAGGCCAGCGCAGATCATAAGCTGCCTCTGGTAATCGTACAGCATGGCAGTCAGCACAACCTGCAGATGCAGGACATGAATATGGTGGAGTTAGCGCGCCGGGGCTTTATTGTAATCTCCGGAGACGCCTTTGGACATGGCAGTTCTACGCCAAGAGGCTTTGTTGCCCCATCTATGAACTTTGCCAATATGCGCTATCTGCTGGAATACGCTTGCAACAACCTGGATTGCATTGACATGGACAAAATTGGTATCTGCGGCCATTCCATGGGCGCTGCCATCACCACAACCACGCTAAAGTATTATGTGGAACAGGAGGCCCGAGATCTGGGGGTCAACAAGATCAAGGCATGTCTGGAAATTGGTTATGACCCGGAGTATGTCCCCTATACCTTTGAGGGGATTGAAGAGCCAGTTTACGCGGATTCTGATTGGGGCGTTATTGCCGGCAAATACGACGAATATTTCTTCCGTCAGCCCGATGCGGGCAATGATCCTGCCCATATTCTGGAAAGCCAGGCGGCGCTGGACTTTATCCACCAGGTAGACCCTACAGCGGAGGGTCCTGTTCAGGAGGGCAAATATTATAAGGGGGAGATTAACGGTAAGGAGTGCTACCGTGTTTACTATCAGAACCCTGAGATTCATCCGCAGAATACATTCTCTTCCAATACTTCTCGTGATGTAACGGAATTCTTCTACACCTGCTTGGGTGTGCCGGATGGCTACAGCTACATTGACCCCAGTAATCAGGTTTGGCTCGGCAAGCAGTTGCTCAATGGCCTTGGGCTTGCGGGTATTCTGTTGTTCCTGTTCCAGTTCGCTTCCTGGATTATGGATGCGGTTCCCTTCTTCTCTACACTGAAACGAGGAAATAAAGTTCTTCCGGAGGCACCCGCACTGGATACACCGAAAAAGCGCTGGGTCTATTGGGTAGGTTACGTGCTGAATATGCTGCTTCCGGCGGCACTTGCCATGCCGGTTATGCACTACTGGGTTGGCAAGCAGTCCTTTGCACCTATGACGGTTACAAAGTGGTTTGGCGAAGGTACAACAACGGAGATTGCCGCCTGGGCGCTGGTTGCATCTGCCTGTATTCTGGCCGTATTCCTGCTGTCTTATTTCCTGTTCAGCCGGAAGTACGGAATGTCTGCCGAAGGCTGGGGTTACAAAACCAGCGCACCCAACTTCTTTAAGAGCTTGCTGCTGGCCTTTGTGACGTTCCTGGCTGCCTATGGCTTTGTCTTTATTGCAGACTTCTTCTTTGTCACAGACTTCCGTTTCTGGCTCATTGCTATGCGTACATTCAATGCTAATAAGGTAATGTATTGGCTGGCCTATCTCCCTGCGTTCATGGCTTTCTATTTGGTCAACTCTCTGGTTGTTGAGGGTGGCAACCGAATCAAGGGAATGCCGGAATGGGCGGTCACGGTACTGAGTTGTCTGGCAAACTTCCTGGGTTTGGCGATCCTGATTTCTATCCAGTACATTGTTTATGCTAAGACTGGAACCTTTGTTTTCAACGCTATGCGGACCCACAACTTGTTCCCGTTCCTGGTACTGGTGCCTGTGGCAACCCTGATTACCAGACGGTATTTCAAGGAGACCGGGAGCATTTACCTGGGGAGCTTTACCATAGCGATGCTGTATACCATGATGCAGGTCACGCAGGTTTCTACCAACGTGGGCTTGATTCCCTAATGGCGTAAAGCGCACATCTTTGAACGGCTTTCTGGTGCCCTTTTTATTTCTTCTTTTATTTACGCTGTTGCGATAATAATTGTCGGTTGATTGTAAAATGAAATTTGGAACATGGTATGGAAAAAAGGAGAATCTATATGAAACAAACCAAAGGCTTATCTATTGCCGCTGTGATAATGGTATTCGTCCTTTTACTCTCTCTGGTGCTGATTGTTGGCACGGATACGGCCTGGGGAAAGGTGGAAACAACAAAACTGAATCTGACCAGTGCAGATGGCGATCAGGTCAGTGCAATGCTCTATAAGCCCAAATCCGCATCCGCTGAAAATCCGGTGCCTCTGGCCATGATTTGCCATGGCGGCAATGATATGCTGGAGCAGATGGGGGCCTATGCATTGGAGCTGGCACGCAGAGGCTATGCGGTTGTCACTTGGGATTATACGGGCTGCCATAATTCCGATGTGCCCACCGGAACCTCGGAAACCGCAAATGGTGAGCTGTCTGGCCTTCCCACTATGGGTGCGGAAACTGTGTGGAACACCGTCAAGTCTTTGAACTTTGTTGACTTCAGTAAGATTATTGCCATGGGTCACTCCATGGGTGGCCAGTACACGATGGCTTTCTCTCTGGCCAATCAGAAGGACGTATTTCTGCAAGTTAACTTGGGCATGAATGTCTATGGTTCCCCTGACAACCATGATTACAATTTTAACTTCGTCAACATCCTGGGCGTGGCTGATGAAAGTACTCTGGCGAGAACCGATAACAACGTGATGAAGGCATTCCAAGGTGAGCAGAACAAACGGATTTTCTTCGGTGACTATGAAACCGCTGCTGAGGAATTGCCGGATATTGAAATTGCCAAGGTCTATACTGTTACAGGAAGCGATGGTAATTCCTACACCCGCACCGCCTATATGCCCGAATCTTGTCATGCTTACTATCTCGTGACCAATGATGCGATTCAGACTGTTTTGTATGCCATTACCAGCAGTGTGGGTAAGGGAGTGGATACCGGTGTTGACTCCTATGCGGATCACAATAAGATCAGCACTGTCTGGCAGATAAAGGATATCGGCTTTGTACTACTTTTCTTGGGAACCGTTGGCCTGATGTTTGTTGTGGCGGCCGCTCTGCTGAAAACCAGGGCCTTTGCAGATCTGAAACTGGAAGCTCGGGATTATCCAAGCCTGAAAAAAGGCTCTCCTGCCTGGATTGTGTGCCTGATCGTGCTGACGTTGCTGCCTGTAGTGCTGTACCGTCCCGGTGTCCTTTCCTCCAACAAGTTCCTTGGAATGAATATCAGCAGCCTATGGCTCATTGGCGGCACAAATAATTCTTACATTTCCTGGCAGTGGATGCTGTCCCTGGCAATGTTGGCATTCTTCCTGGCCTACCATTTTGCTTACGGCAAGAAGCATGGCGGGACCCTGGAGAACTATGGCTTCGCCAGCGGAAACGAGGCAGGATTCCATTTGGGATATGTCGCAAAGGCGTTTCTCTTCGGCCTGGCGGTTGTAGGCAGCGGCTATCTTGCATTTAGCCTGGTCTGCGCATATACCAAGCAGGGTATGCATATTGCAACCTTTATGGTCTCCCCTATCAATGTTAATCGTACTCTCTGCGTTGTGATGTATTTCCTGTTTCAAATTCCGTACTTCCTGACCAGCAGTCTTGCCATGAAGAGCATCGGCATCGACAAGACTGAGGATACCGGAAAGGGAAGCCTGAAGACTATTCTCATGGGTATGCTGGTTTCTATGGCGGGGCTGTTCCTGCTTTGGCTGGTGTTCATTCTCATTGTCACGAAGGGACATACGCTTACCAACGCCAAGTACTTTGCGACCAACAGAATGTACATCTACACGATTGCGATTCTACCGCTGATTATTGGCATGACTGTGGCAAATGCTCTGAATATCTATGTGAGCAAGAAAACGAAAAGTATCTGGACAGGCCTGTTTACTGCGTTGCTCTGGGGCTCCTGGATCATCATTAGCTGTGGCGGTATGACAAAGTATCTGTACTGAGCGAAGTGAAATAGAATAATTGCAATAGGCGCCTCCCTTTGACATTTGCAGACATCGGAGCAAACGGGATGTTTCCGGGTTTGCAGATGCCAAAGGGAGAGTTTCTTAGGGAGGCATTTATGAAAAACCACGAATTCTGGTTTATCGTTGGCAGCCAGACCCTTTATGGGCCGGAAGTGCTGGAAACGGTGGACGCCCGGGCAAGGGAGATGGCGGCTTATCTGACGGAAAGACTGCCATATCCTCTGGTATACAAGGGAACCGCCAAATCCGCTGAAGAGATTTCCGCGGTTGTGCGGGAGGCCAATTATCAGGAAAAATGCTGCGGCCTGGTTACCTGGTGCCACACTTTTTCACCCAGCAAGATGTGGCTCAGCGGTCTGGAGGCTTTGCGGAAGCCCTACTGCCATTTTGTGACGCAATATAACCGGGATATCCCCAATGACGAGATCGATATGGATTTCATGAACCTGAACCAGGCGGCGCATGGAGACCGGGAGCATGGTTTCGCGGGGGCAAGGCTGCGCCTGCCGCGGAAAATCATCGCGGGCTATTGGCAAAACCCTGCCGCGGCGGAGCGGTTGGGCCGCTGGATGCGAACGGCGATTGGCGTTGCCGTGTCCAGGAACATGAAGGTCATGCGTTTTGGAGACAATATGCGAGATGTTGCCGTGACCGAGGGCGATAAAATCGAGGCCCAGTTGAAATTCGGCTGGCAGGTCAATACCTGGGCGGTAGGTGATCTGGCGGCGGAAATGGCCACGGTTACGGAAGATGAGGTCAATGCCCAAATGGCGGCGTATCTGGAAAAATACGATCTTGCCACGGAAAACAGGGAGGCCGTTGCCTATCAGGCCCGGGAGGAAATCGCCATCAAGCGGATGCTGGGCCGTGAGGGCTGCCGGGCCTTTGCGGATACCTTCCAGGATCTGTACGGCCTGGAGCAGCTGCCTGGTCTGGCGGCTCAGGATCTGATGGCGCAGGGCTACGGTTTCGGCGGCGAGGGCGATTGGAAAGTGGCGGCGCTGCTGGCGGTCATGAAAGCCATGGGCAAAGACGAAAACGGCGCTTCCGCTTTTATGGAGGACTACACCTATCATCTGGAGCCGGGCAGAGAGTATTCGCTGGGCGCGCATATGCTGGAGGTCTGCCCCAGCGTGGCCCAGGGAAGGCCCCGGATCGAAACACATCCTTTGGGCATTGGCATGAACCGAAAGGATCCTGCCCGGCTGGTATTCAACGGCAAGGCGGGGAAGGGCATTGTGGCGAGTCTGATCGATATGGGTGGCCGGTTCCGGCTGATCGTTCAGGATATTGAGGCGGTGGAGCCGATTATGGACATGCCGAAACTGCCCGTGGCCCGGGTCATGTGGCGGGCCATGCCGGATCTGCTTACGGGTGTGGAATGCTGGATCACCGCAGGCGGTGCCCACCATACGGTTCTGAGCTATGACGTGACTGCCGAGCAGATGCGGGATTGGGCCGCGATTATGGGTATCGAGTATGTCCATATCGACAAGGACACCACCCAGGAGAAGCTGGAACAGCAGCTGATGCTGCAGGACATCGCCTGGAAGCTGCGCTGAAAGGGGAAACATATGGAGCTGAAGGATACGGTCCTCGGTATTGAACTGGGTTCGACCAGAATCAAGGCAGTGCTGGTGGACAGAAATTTCCGGCCGCTGGCTTCCGGCAGCTATGCCTGGGAAAACCAGCTGGTCGATGGGGTCTGGACCTATGCCATGGACCAGGTCTATCAGGGACTCCGGGCCTGTTACGCGGACTTGAAGCGGCAGGTTCAGCAGCGCTTCGGCCAGACCATCCGGCAGGTGGGGGCCATTGGCGTTTCCGGTATGATGCACGGCTATCTGCCCTTTGACGCACAGGGAAACCAGCTGGCGCAGTTCCGGACCTGGCGAAATACCATGACGGAACAGGCTGCGGAAGAGCTGACTGCCCTGTTTGGCTTCAATATTCCCCAGCGCTGGAGTATTGCCCACCTGTATCAGGCCATGCTGAACGGGGAACCTCATGTAAAGGAGATTTCGTTTCTTACGACGCTGGCGGGTTTCCTGCACTGGAAGCTGACGGGAGAGAAGCGCATGGGCGTGGGCGAGGCCTCCGGCATGTTCCCCATTGGCCGGGGCAGCTGCGCCTACGACAAAGAGATGGTCCATAAATTTGATTCGCTGGCGGCGGAAATGGGCTATTCCTGGACATTGGAGCAAATACTTCCCCAACCGGTTCCTGCGGGAACCCCAGCGGGAGTTTTGACTCCGGAGGGGGCCGCACTGCTGGATCCTTCCGGAGATTTGCAGCCGGGAATCCCGTTGGCGCCCTGTGAGGGAGACGCGGGAACCGGTATGACGGCTACCAATGCTGTCCGGCTGGGAACCGGCAACGTATCCGCCGGAACCTCCGATTTCGCAATGCTGGTTACGGACCGTGAAATGGCAGTACACCGGGAAATTGACATGGTGACAACGCCCGCGGGGATTCCCGTCGCAATGGTACACTGCAACAACTGCACTTCGGACATCAACGCGTGGGTTTCTCTGTTTGAGGAATTTGCGGAGGCGATCGGTGCGCCTCAGGAGCCGGGAAAGCTGTATACCCTGCTGTTCCAAAAGGCGCTGGAGGGCAGCCCGGATGGCGGCGGGCTGGTCAGCTGCAATTTCTATTCCGGAGAGCCTGTTTTGGGCCTGAATCAGGGACGCCCGCTGATGGTCCGCAGTCCGGACAGCCAATTGAACTTGGGAAACTTTATGCGGACGCACCTCCTGTCTGCCCTTGCCGCACTGAAAATCGGGCTGGATATTCTGACGCGGCAGGAAAAAGTGGAGCTGACCAAACTCTATGCCCACGGCGGATTCTTCAAGACGCCGGAGGTGGGACAGCGGATCCTGTCCGCGGCCACCGGGACGCCTGTGGCCGTTATGGAAACGGCGGGAGAGGGGGGGCCCTATGGCATGGCGCTGCTGTGCGGGTATCTGCTGTGGCACCGGTCTGGGGAGACACTGGAGGATTTTCTGGAAAACAAGGTGTTTTCGGAAGCGGAAGCCCATACGGTTATGGCGGAGCAGCGGGAAATTGAGGGCTTTGCGGCATTTCTGGTGCGCTATCGTCAGGCACTGGAAATCGAAAGAACGGCTGTAGCTGTTTTGCCGGACTGAAAGGGGAAGCGAATATGCTGGAAGAACTGAAAGAGCAGGTCCTGCAAGCGAATCTCTGCCTGCCGAAGCTGGACCTTGTGACGTTTACCTGGGGAAACGTCTCAGGAATAGACCGGAAGCGCGGGCTGATTGTCATCAAGCCATCCGGAGTACCCTATGAGACCATGACCCTTGCGGATATGGTTGTGGTGGACATGGCGGGCAATACTGTAGAGGGAAAATGGAGACCATCCAGTGATACGCCGACTCATCTGGTGCTTTATGCCGCGTTTCCGGACTGCGGAGGCATTGTGCATACGCACAGCCGTTGGGCAACGGCCTTTGCGCAGGCAGGCGTGGAGGTCGTGCCCTACGGAACGACGCAGGCGGATGATTTTTATGGGGCGGTGCCATGTACCCGGGCGATGACTCCGGAGGAGATTGCCGGGGACTATGAGCGGGAGACGGGAAACGTCATTGCTGAGACTTTTGCGGGCAGAGATCCCGCCGAGATCCCGGCTGTGCTGGTTCGCAGCCATGGCCCTTTTGCGTGGGGCAGAGATCCGGCAGAGGCGGTTCACAACGCGGCGGTGCTGGAACAGACGGCGTTCATGAATTATCACAGCTTGCGGCTAAACCCGTCTTTGCAGCAGATCCAACAGCCATTGCTGGACAAGCACTATCTGCGTAAGCATGGGAAAAACGCTTATTACGGGCAAAAATAAGGCAAAGCGGCATCTTTCTGTTCTGAAAGATGCCGCTTTGCCTTGAATTCGTTTATTTCAGAAATGCAATGGCGTCCCGGTTGCCCACGGCGCAGAAGACGGCGCTGTCCTGGAAGGTGCGCAGCATTGTTACAAGCCTTTCCAGGTCTTCCCGGGTGGTGTGCAGAAGCTCGCGGCGGATGCGCAGAATGTCGGCATGGGAAACGCCCCGCAGGTAGCGGCTGCATTCCAGCGACAGGGCGGTGGAGGGGCCTACCAGAGGATCGGTGGTGTTGACGGTGCCGATGACGGTGCTCTCCAGGTCCTCGCCCTGCTTCAGCCAGTCCTCCAGGAAGTCTGCCATGGCGGCGAAGGCGGCTCTGGTTCCGGGCAGGTTGGGGTCACGGTAGGAGTAGCAGCAGACGTTGCCGTCAGACCCGGCCTTCATGCCCGTGCCGTAGGCGCCGCCCCGAACCCGGACGGCGTTCCACAGGTAGCCATAGGTCATCAGCGAGGCCAGTACGGAAACGCTGCCGGTGTAGCCGCTGCCGATGGCATAGAGGTTGGCGCCCAGAGCGCTGTAGCCCACATCGGAGGCGATCTCAATGGCGGCGGGCTTTTTCTCAAAGGCGGGAACCTGGGCGGGAGCCCCAACAGGGCTCTCCGGCAGGGCGGCGCGGAGGGTATCCACCAGGCCGCGGTCGAGCCTGCCCGTATAGGCGGTGAAGAGCCGGTTTCCGGCAAAGGCCTTTTTCGCCAGGGCGGACAGCGCATCGCACAGGGTGCTGTCCCGGAAGCGCCGGGTCAGGGCCTCCAGCCAGGTTACATAACTCTCACCCTCCAGGCACTCCCGCAGGGCAGTGTCCTTGGAGAAGGGGGCCATGGCCTTGTAGATGGCGAACATGTGGCCGCTGCTGACCAGGGCCTGCTTGTAATAGTAGCTGCCCTGGCCGATGATCTCGGCAATGCGGTCCGCCTCGTCATAGCGTGTTTCGGTCAGCAGTTCGGTCAGCAGGGCCAGGGCCTTGTGGGCGTTCTCCTCCAGCATGGCGGCGGAGACCACAAGATAGGGCTTGCATACATCCAGCTGCTTCGGCGGGGCGATGCGCTCAATCCCCGCGGCCAGGTGGCCCAGGTTGGCCTTGATGCGGGTTTGCAGGTCCTGGGCAGAGGTGCGGGCCGTGTGCAGCTTGCCGAAGCAGTCGGAGAGCACATTCAGCAGCCGCAGCTGCTCCAAATCCAGATCGGACACATCGAAGAAGAGCTTCAGGTACGTAATGCCGTTGGATTCGGTCTGCACCTGCAAAAGCCCGGCTTTTTCCAGCTTCACCGGGGTTTCGGGCACATCCTCGGCCACATCGGAAAGGGACAGCGTGGGCAGAGTGGCCAGGGCCTCGGGGGAATCCGGAGCTTTCTGCCAGTCGCCCATGGCTTTAAATGCCGCATAGGCCTTCTCCCGGGCGGCAGCGTCCCAGTGGGCAATGTCGGCTTCCAGGCGGGCCTGCTCGGCGGCCTGGTCCTCCTGGGCCTTGGTCTCGGAGGGCAGCAGATAGACCTTGCAGAGCTTGGCCGTGTCGCCCAGCAGCTCCGCCAGCAGGTCTGCAAAGCAGCTGCCGTCTACCTTCCGGCGCAGCGCGTCGTAAATTCCGGCGGTTTCGATATAGGTCAGGGGGTCGTCGCCGTAGAGCCAGCCGTCCAGGGCCGTCAGCCCCAGGATCAGGCCGTAGGGCTCCTCAATCTCCCGGCTGGAGAAGGCCATCCGCTCCAATTCCGCCAGCAGGGCTTCCTTGTCCAGACCCCCGGCGAGGATCTCCCGGACGGTGTCGCTGAGGCACTTCTCGGCCTCGGCGAATTGCGCCTGCCGGGTGTTGCGGATGCTCAGTGTGACAAAGGGCTGGAAAACGCCGTCGGTCACGGACAGGGAAACGTCCTGGCACAGGCCCTTTTCCAGGAAGGCCCGCTTCAGGGGGGCCTCGTTGGAGCCCGTCAGGTATTTTGCCAGCACCTTGGCGGCAATGACCTTTTCCGGCTCGTCGTGGCGGCACAGCACCTTGGAGAAGACCAAGTGGGCCTTGGCGTCCTCTCCGGGCTTGACGCAGTAGGAGACGGTTTTTTCCGCAGCTGTGGGCTTCTGGACCAGAAAATCAAAGTCCGGGGCGCGGTAGTCGTATTTGCTCAGGTATTCTGCGTCTATGTAGTGCAGAATTTCGTCGATGTCCATTTTGCCGTCCAGGAAGATCCGGGAATTGGAGGGGTGATAGAACCGCCTGTGGTTGGCAATGAACTGCTCGTAGGTCAGCTTGGGGATGCTCTCCGGGTGGCCGCCGCTGACGAAGCCATAGCAGTTGTTCGGGAACAGAAGCCGCATGGATTCCGTCTCCATCAGCTCATCCACGCTGGAAAACGCGCCCTTCATCTCGCTGTACACAACGCCGTTGTAGTAGGGCTGGGCCTCTGCACTGTCGAATTCGTAGTGCCAGCCCTCCTGCATGAAGATCTGGGGCTTTTCGTAGATGGCGGGGCAGAACACCGCGTCCAGGTAGACCTCCATCAGGTTGTGGAAATCCCGGTCGTTGCGGCTGCACACGGGGTACACCGTCTTGTCCGGGTAGGTCATGGCGTTCAGGAAGGTCTGCATGGAGCTTTGCAGCAGATTCACGAAGGGCTCCCGGACAGGGAAGCGCTTGGAGCCGTTGAGCACGCTGTGCTCGAGAATGTGGAAAACGCCGGTGTCGTCCTCCGGCAGGGTCTTGAAGGCAATGGCGAAGGTCTTGTTCTCGTCCGCCCGGTCAAAATACAGGAGCTCCGCCTGGGTCTTCTCGTGGCGCAGTGTATAGAGATCGGCGTGCTTGGAGGGCACATATTCCTTTTTCACCAGCCGGAAGCCGGCGCAGGTCTGCCCGATGTTCGCGGTTCTCAGCCGCAGCAATTCTGTCTGCATGGGGTTCTCCTTTTCTTTGATTCTGTTTTTGGAATACTGGGACTATTATAGCATGAAAGAGAAAAAAAGATAGAGAAAAAACTTCCCTGAGGGGGAAAAGGGAAAAGGCTTCCTTCTATGCAAAATTACGTGAAAACCGGCGAAATAATAACCACTTTTTTAGGATGAAAGCAAAGGATATTTGTAGGAGTTGACAAAACCCTTTTTGCGCTATGAGACTGTAACGCGTAAAAATTGCGCATATTTCAGCTCGCTTTTTCGACATTTTGAAGACAGTTGCCTTCTTTTGCTTCCCTTTGCCCAAGTGGGCGCAAGCTGTTGAAAAAATTTTCATTCTCGCTAGAATTAGTAATCGAACGGTAGATATCAAATGGAAAATGCCGTGTATGATGTATCCTATATTAAGGAGGGATGGTTCCATGACAGACCGTCAGCTGCGGCATCTGCGCAGGGAAGAGCTGATCGACATCATCTATACCCTGCAGCTCCGGCAGGAGCAGCTGCAAAAGGAGAACGCAGCGCTTCGGGCAGAGCTGGAAACCCGGCAGCTCCGGGTGGAGAAGGCCGGCTCCCTGGCAGAGGCGGCCCTGGCCGTCTCCGGCGTGCTGGAAGCGGCCCAGAGGGCGGCGGACATCTATCTGACCTCCCTGGGCATTTCCAAGGAATCGAAGGAGGAACCGTGATGCGGCAGAGAAACTGCAATGCCGAGGTACCCTCCCTGGACCAGGTGAAGGCCGAGCGGAAGCGCCTGCGCTACCGCCGCCGGTATCGGCGCACCCTGGCCAGCACCCTGACGGCCCTGCTGGCTGCGGCGGCCATCGGCGTCCTGGCGGCAACGCTGTGGTTCCCGGTGCTGGAGATCCACGGCAGCTCCATGTCCCCCACCCTGCGGGATGGGCAGATCGTGGTGGCCGTCAAGAGCAGCCGCTTTTCCGAGGGCGATGTCATCGCCTTTTACCATGGCAATAAGCTGCTGGTGAAGCGCTGCGTGGCGGGACCTTCCGACTGGGTGGACCTGGATGAGAGCGGCAACCTGTATGTCAATGGCACTTTGCTGGAGGAGCCCTACCTGACGGAGAAGGCCTTCGGCGATACCAATATCAGCCTGCCCTATCAGGTGGGCGACGGGCGGTGGTTCCTGGTGGGAGACAACCGGAAAATTTCCGTGGACTCCCGGAATACGGCGGTTGGCTGTGTGGCGGGGGAGCAGATCGTGGGGCGCATCGCCTTTTGCATCTGGCCGCTGTCGGACTTTGGCCTGATCGGATAAACCATTCTTTTAGTTTCGCTTTTGGAAAAGAGGTGCGGCGACTTTGCGGGACTTCGGAACCTATGTTCAGAAACGAAAAGCGGCTCTTCGCCGCAGAAATATTGTATGCATCCTGTGCGCCCTCGTGACCCTGGGGGCCGGATGGGTGCTCATGCGCCCGGCCATTACCCTGTCGGACCAGCCGGAATGCGGCCTGGAGGCCCATACCCATACCGAGGAATGCTACACCCAGCAGATTGGCCCGGCCCCGCTGGTGTGCACCCTGGAGGAGCACGCGCACAATGACGACTGCTACGATGCGGAGGGGAATCTCCTCTGCCAGACGCAGGAGCACGTCCATTCGGAAGGCTGTTATGGGGAGCCGGTGAGCTACCCGGTTTTGACCTGTACAATCCCTGAGCACACCCACACGGACGACTGCTGCCCAATCCCGGAGCCGACCCCCGCCTATACCCTGGCGCCGGAGCTGTGCTGCGGCATGGCAGAGCACACCCATGGGGAGGGCTGCTACGATGGGGAGGACCTGATCTGCACCATCCCGGAGCACATCCATACGGATATCTGTCTGGTGCAGCAGGAGCCCCAGCAGACGGAAGCGGCGGAGCAGGAGCCCCTCACACCGCTGGAGGAGCTGCGGCAGCGGCTTGGCATCGAGACGGAGGAGGACGCAGCCGCCCTGGATGAGCTGCTGCAAGCGTATGGCCTGACCCCGGAGGAGATCCTGGCGGGGTTGGCGGAAATGGAGGCAGACCCGGAGGCGGAGAAAATCGATTCCCTGGAGACCCTGCAAGCCCTGCTGGAGGCAGCGGCGGCGGTGGAGACTCTGGAAACGGAGGACGGCACCTTGGTTCCAAAGACCGGCGGCGGCTACACAGGTACAGTGACAGTCGGGGATTTGACAGTGACGGTAGATACCACAACCTGGACAACCGGCATGGGGGGCTATAGGCTGCAAGTCACCGCCTCAGATACGGAGCCTGTGAAAATGGACCATGGCAGAGTTGTGGTAGATAAAGGTATCAAAGTCGGAATTCTGACTGCCGATGGTATGCCATATACTTGTGGAGAGCTTACCTTTACTGTGGACGCCGCATCGCCTATGACGGAAAGCGAGAACCCAAAGATCTATCACCATGTGGATGGTGCGTTGGCGGAATGGGACAGCTGGCAAAAAGTAAAGCTGTCCGAGGACAAAAAGACACTGACAACGGGGAACCAGATCACCGCCCCGGCGGAGTTCCTGATCGACCACTGGGAGCCGCTGACGGAGACCTATCTGGACTGGCCGGGGGCCTCCTACTCCATCGGCTATATCCTCAGAAAATACAATGTGTTTGTGGAGAACAATTATGACGGAACCCATGTGGTTGGACCTGTCGTTGCAGGCGGAACCGTAACACTGAACGGCCTGGGCGGGCTGTCCTCCGGAAACCCGTACGGAGCCCCCCACAGTGCACCAAGCTACATTGGAACTACGAAAGTCAATACGATCATTACGGCCCAACCGGACCTGCCCGTATATCTGGGGAAGGAAATGTATCCAACCGGAATCGGCGTAAATGACGGTGTCGACGGCGGCCGGGATACCGGAAACTACTGGTATGCAGAGAAATATGTGGATTTTGCCGCGGCAAAGGCCCAGATATTGTCGGAGATGCAGGGAATCAGCGGCACAATGGCAGAGCTTGGCACAGACGACAAGGGCAAAACACTGCCTGCGGGAGGCTGCTATGAATTCCCGGCGGGAACGTTTGGGAGGGGACAAGACCTGGACCTGCTGAACGTTACAGCCGGTCAGGATACGACCATCATCCTTCGGGGGGAAACGGTAAATATCCCCAAGGTATGGTTGGACGGCAAGCAGCCGGACAGCATCGAATCCGGCCGGCAGAGCGGCATCGTCTTCCTGTGCCCGGATGCAGCCACCGTCAACGGAACGGCGGTGACGGGCCACATTGTAGCCCCCAATGCCCATGTGGACCTGGACGGCGGCTATTTCAACGGCTGCGTCATCGCCAAGAGTCTGAAAGCGGCAGCCGAGGGCCATATGTGGGCCTACAGCGGCCAGAGAATGCCCATGACCACCAACAATCTGCAGGCGGTCAAGCTCTTAAACGGCAAGCAGATCACAGACCAGACCCTGCCGAACGCGACCTTCACCTTTGACCTTTACGAAAAGAATGGGGAAGGCGGCTGGTCCGAGACCCCTGTTCAGAGCGTAAACAATGCGCTCTCGGAGGTCAATTTCAAGGAAATCATCTATCAGTCACCCGGTGAGTATCTCTATAAGATTCAGGAACGGAACGAATCGGCAACCCACCCGGGAATCATGTTTGACAGCACCGTCTACTATGCCAAGGTAACGGTGAAGGCTTCGGGCGGAAGCCTTCTGGCCAAGGCGACCTATTATTCCGATGAAGCCTGCCAGGACCAATTGCCAAACGCCTATTCCGTGACCTTCAACAACCGCTACGGCGGCAAGCTCCCGGACACCGGCGGCCCCGGAATGACGGTATACATTCTCCCCGGCGTTTTCTTAATGGCTCTGGCCCTTGCCGGAGCGTGCATCTCCCGGAAAAGGAGGGCAGCGTAGTTCCCCCAAAATCACGAAAAACAAAATTTACAAAGGAAAAGGAAGGAAAACACAATGAAACATACGAGACAGTTTTTTGTCCTGGTTCTGGCCCTGGTCCTGACCCTGGGACTGTGCGCGACGGCGTTTGCAGAGGATGCAAAGCCCGGCAGCATCACCATTTCCAACCCCGCCCAGGGGAAGACCTACGAGGTGTTCAAGCTCCTGGATGTCGTTGAGGACGAAAGCGACCTGGCAAACAAGGGCTTCATCTACAAGCTGACGGCCGATGCCTGGGCAGACTTTATTACCAATGTCAAGGACGGCAGCGATAATAACTACTTTAATCTCTTTGAGAATGGCGGCACGAAATATGTCCTGGCAAACGAAAACCTGAAGAACGGTATTGCGGATTTCGCCGCCAAGGCCAAGGCCTATGCAGAAACCAATAAGCTCGCTCCAATCAAGACTGCTAAGGCTGAGGCAGAAGGCGCATTGGAAATCAGCGGCCTGGACCTGGGCTACTATCTGGTGCGGTCCGACCTGGGCATCCTCTGCTCTCTGGATACCACCGCTCCCAACGCACAGGTAAAAGAGAAGAACGAAGCAACGGTCATTGTGAAGAATGTGGAGGATACCACCAAGAAGCAGAACGTGGCAGAGATCGGTACATATGTTAAGTTTACCATCCAGATCACGGTAAAGGACAAGGCCCCTGTGAACTACAAGCTCGTGGATGAGATGACGGACAGCCTGACCTTTGTCAACAATGAAACCTATCCTTTGACCGTAACGGTGAATGGAAGTGCACTGGCTGCTGAGAACTACAATGTCGCTGAGACTACTGAGCCCAGAGGATTTACCCTTATTTTTAACAACAATGCCGAAGGCAGCGCAAGCATCCTGAAAACCGGCGATGTGGTAACGGTCACCTATTACGCGCAGATCAATGAAAACGCCAAGATTGCCGACGAAGCCAACGTCAACAAGGCCAAGGTGGAATACGGTACGAATTCCCATACGGAGTACGACACGACCGAGACCTACGTCTGGAAGATGAACATTGTCAAGTACACCATGAAGAAGGCAGCTGACAGCGACCAGGCAACGGAAGAGAAACTGGCCGGTGCAACCTTTCAGCTGAGCAGAGATGAAGCAGGTACGCAAGTTATCAAGCTTGTCAAGGTTGATGACACGACCTATCGCCTGGCACTGCCCACCGAAACCGATACCGCAGTCGATACCATTACCACCGGTGAGACCGGTGAGCTGGTAATCAACGGCCTGGCAGACGGCATCTACTACCTGACCGAGACCAAGGCCCCGAGGGGCTACAACCTGCTCAGAGAGCCCGTCAAGGTGACCATTGGTCATAAGGATGCGAACGGCAAGCTGACGGAAACCAGCTTCGTTGCCGATCAGACGGAAACGGATACGAGCGGCATCGTCAAGGTCGAGAACAACGCGGGCGCCGAGCTGCCCTCCACCGGCGGCATCGGCACCACCGTCTTCTATGTCCTGGGCTCTGCCATGGCCCTGGGCGCCGTGATCCTGCTGGTCACCAAGAAGCGCATGGCAGCATAACAAAGACCCATTTCTTTCCCCCTTTCATTTCCCCACGCCCCCTGCGCAGGGGCGTGGGGAAACAAGGTAAAACGACAGCAGAAAGGAGAGCTCTGCATGAAAAAGAAAACGTCCGGGAAGCTGACCAATATTGTCCTGGTGCTGATTTTTCTGGCAGGGCTGTCCTTGCTGCTGTACCCCACCGTCAGCGACTATTGGAATTCCCTCCACGCCAGCCGGGCCGTTTCGGAATACGCCGAGCAGGTCAACGCTCTGGATCAGGACCGGTATAAGGACCTGTGGAAGCAGGCGGTGGACTACAACCGCACCCTTTTAGACCGGGTGAACAGCTTCACCCTGACGGAGGAGCAGCAGGAGCAATATGAAGAGCTTCTGAACCTCAGCGGCACGGGCATTATGGGCTATATCGAGATCTCCAATATCAATGTATCCCTGCCCGTCTACCACGGCACCGCCGAATCCGTTTTGCAGATCGCCGTGGGCCATGTGGACTGGACCAGCCTGCCCGTAGGCGGCGAGGGCACCCACTGCGTGCTCTCCGGCCACAGGGGCCTGCCCAGCGCCAAGCTGTTTACCAATCTGGACAAGATCGTAGAGGGGGACACCTTCTCCATCCGGGTGCTGGACGAGGTGCTGACCTACGAGGTGGACCAGATCCTCATTGTAGAGCCCACCGAGGTGGACGCGCTGCAGATCGAGCCCGGGAAGGACCTGTGCACTCTGGTGACCTGCACCCCCTATGGCATCAATACCCATAGGCTTCTGGTCCGGGGCCACCGGGTGCCCAATACGCCGGAGGCGGCCAATGTGCGCCTGACCTCCGATGCCATTCAGATCGAGCCCATGCTGGCGGCCCCCCTGATGGCGCTGCCGGTGCTGATCATCTTTTTCGCGGTGCTGCTGCACACCGGCAGAAAGCACCCCTCGGAAGGAGAATCCGATGAAGAAGAGAACCTGGATACGACGGATATTCTGTAGCCTCCTGCTGCTGGTGCTGCCCCTGGCGGCTGCTGCCGGGAGCCCCTACAGCCTGGCGGTGCACTGCCGGTATGGGCAGCGTGCCGTGGCGGGCATGGAGCTGGATTTATACCGGGCGGGCAGCCTGGATAACCGGGGCCGCTTCGTCCCGGCGGAGGGGTTTGGCTCCGACAGTGTGCTTCCGGAGTCCTGGGATGCCCTGGCGGATACCCTGGCAGAGCTTGCCAGGGACCGGGAGCCCCTGGACACCCGAAAGACGGACACCCAGGGGGATGCCCTGTTCTCCGGCCTGGAGGCAGGGGCCTACCTGGCAGTCCCCCGGGATGAGAAAACCGACTATACGGTCCAGACCTTCCTGGCGGTCCTTCCGGGCCAAGACCCGGAGACCGGGGCAGCGCTGGAGGCGGTGGAGGTTTATCCCAAGCTGCAAAAGCGCCAGCCTCCGGCTCCGCCAACCACCGCCCCGTCCCGGGTTCCCGGCAAGCCATCCCGGCTGCCCCAGACGGGGCAGGACTGGCAGGGTGTCTGCGTACTGGGCCTGTTTGGCCTGGGCCTCGTCTGCGGGGCCGTCATGACCCGGAAGCGCATCCGCCGGGTCACCGCCATTGCGGGGGCTCTGTGCATTCTGGGAGCCCTGGGCTTTGTGGGCAGCAATCTGCACCGGTCCACCGAGAGCGGCCGGGAGGCCGGGGCGGTGCTGGAGGAGCTCTTGCCCGTGGTCTATGCCAACGCCCGGGAGGCGACGGCCATGCCTCCGCAGACCCTGGCCCCGGAGACGGAGCCCACCGCCCCGGTGCCGGAGATGCCTACCCAGACCGTCAATGGCTGGGACTATATTGGCTATCTCAGCATCCCCTCGCTGGAGCTGACCCTGCCCATTCAGAGCCAATGGAGCTATGAGGGCTTCCGGGTGGCCCCCGGCCGGTTTGCCGGCAGTACCTATTCAAAGGATCTGGTCCTGGCGGCCCACAATTACCCCCAGCACTTCGGCCACATCGGCGATCTGCAGCCCGGGGACACCGTGTGCTTTACGGATATGGACGGCCACGTGACCCATTACCGGGTCGCCGCCCTGGAGACCCTGGCCCCCGAGGACGTGGAGGGCATGCTCTCCGGCGAGTATGATCTGACCCTCTTCACCTGCACCGTCGGCGGCAAAAGCCGGGTCACGGTGCGGTGCACGGAAGCATAAAACATCCCCGCATTTCGGAGCACAGCGCCGTGCCCGGAATGCGGGGATGCTTTTTCGGTATGCTTACAGCAGATTCGTCATGCTCTTCATGCTGATGCCAAGGGTGGACATATTGTGCAGCAGGGCGCTGGTGGTGGGGGGCAGGATGCCGATGAGCCCCAGACCGATCAGGCTGCAATTGAAGCCGATGATGAACCGGTAGTTCCGGTGAATTCTTGCCATCAGCGCGCAGCTCAACTGCCGCAGAGTGACCAGGGCCATCAGATCCTCCGAGGAGACGGTGATGTCCGCAATCTCCTGGGCTATGGCCGCGCCGGTAGAAATGGCAATGCCCACGTCCGCCTCGGAAAGGGCAGGGGAGTCGTTGACGCCGTCGCCTACCATGATGACTGTATGGCCGTTTTCCCGGGCCTGTCGGATGAAGGCGGCCTTGTCCTCCGGCAGCACCTCGGCATGGACCTCATCCACCCCTACGGCTTTCGCCACGGCCTGGGCCGTTCTGTGGTTGTCGCCGGTCATCATGACCACATTGGAAATGCCGCAGTCATGGAGTGCCCGGACCGCTTGCGCCGCTTCCGCCCGGAGAGGGTCACAAATGCACAGCACCGCGGCCAGGGTGCCGCCAATGCACAGGTACAGGTGGGAATAGCTGGGGTCAAGCTGCTCGTATTTTTCCTGCTCGCCATCGGGAATGACGCACTTCTCGTCCTCAAAGACGAAGTGGGCGCTGCCGATGATGACCTTTTCTCCCTCCACCATGCTGGAAATGCCGTGGGCCACGATGTACTGCACCTGGGAGTGGTACTCCTGGTGGTCCAGCCCCCGGTGCTTGGCCTCCTCCACCACGGCATTGGCAATGGAGTGGGGGTAGTGCTCCTCCAGGCAGGCGGCCAGGCGCAGCATCTCCGTCTCGGAGTGCCCGCCGAAGGGGACGATCTGGGCAACCGTGGGGGTGGCGTGGGTCAGGGTGCCGGTCTTGTCAAAGACGACGGTATCCGCCTTGGCCATGTTCTCCAGGAATTTGCCGCCCTTCACGGAAATATGGTACTGGGCGCTTTCCCGCATGGCGGACAGCACCGCAATGGGCATAGCCAGCTTCAGGGCGCAGGAGAAGTCCACCATGAGCACGGACAGGGTCTTGGTGATATTCCGGGTGATCAGATAGGTCAGGGCCGTACCGCCCAGGGTATAGGGCACCAGCTTGTCCGCCAGATGGGAGGCGCTGGCCTCTGCGGAGGACTTGAGCTTTTCGGAATCCTCAATCATTTTCACGATTCGGTCGTACCGTCCGCTGCCCTGGGCCTTCTCCACCCGGATGACGCATTCGCCCTCTTCGGCTACGGTGCCTGCATAGACGAAGCTGCCGGCCTTCTTGGGCACGGGCTGGGATTCGCCGGTCATGGAGGCCTGGTTTACCATGGCCTCGCCGGAGATCACCTTGCCGTCCAGGGGAATCAGGCTGCCGGTGCGGACAATGATCCGGTCCCCAACCTGCACCTGCCCCACGGGCACCAGCACCTCGGCCCCATCCGACTGCATCCACACGGATTCCACCTGCAAGGACATGGCCCCGGCCAGATCGGCTACGGATTTTTTGTGCGTCCACTCCTCCAGGATCTCGCCCAGCCGGAGCATGAACATGACAGACCCGGCGGTATTGAAGTCCCCCCGGACCATGGAAACGGTTACGGCTGTGGCATCCAGCACGGCAACGCTGAGCTTGCCGTGGAGCAGGGCGGACAGGCCCTCTTTGATGTATTTCAGGGATTTCACCGCCGCAATGGCCGCCGTCACCGGCAGGGGCAGGAAGAGCTTGGAAAAGGTCCGGCAGCAAACCGTCATGGTGAGCTTTTCCTCAAATTCCCGGTTCAGAGCCCGGGAGGTGTGGTCCGGCACCAGGTCCATGGCCTCAGCCCGGGCAAAGGCGAAGGCTGCCAGAGCGGCAACCACTGCGCTGCGGCTCCCTTTATAGCGGACCACCGCGTCCTGGGTGCGGTCGTAGACCGTCACGTCCAGAACATCCGGCACATTTTTCAGATAATATTCCAGCACATCCGCCTGATGCAGGCTCATCCGTCCGCAGTGGAGATGGACGCGCATCCGGCCTCTGGATTCATGTAAAATACTGCACTTCATATTCTGTTCTCCAAAAACCGTGCCATTGCGCTGGGCAATGACACGGCTGCTGTTTGGGCTTTATTCCGCTGCCTCGGCGGGAGCGGCCTCCATGGGAGCGTCCTCAATGACGGCATCCTTCTGTGCGCGGATTTCGTTGATGTCCTGGGCATCGGCGTAGATATCCTGGGCGCCTTCCCGGACGGTGGTGACGGCCTTCATGACGCAGTCCTTGGCCCGCAGCACGGCGGCGGTGGTGTGGGCATAGACCTTTTTGGCATCCTCGCTGCCAAGAATCTTCAAACCGGCGGTGCCGAACAGAACACCGGCGGCAAAGGAACCGAGCTTCTTCATATTCATGGGAAATACCTCCAATATATTTCTAAGCAGTCAGCGTATGCTAACTACTGTGCATATTCTAGCACCGGCCGCAGAGAATTTCAATATTACTTTCGGAAGTTTGTGAAAACTGTCAAAATATGGGACTTTCGCCCTTCCTGAATTCGGCGCACAGCGGTGGAATCTCCTTTAGCCTTCCCCTCCGGGGAAGGTGCAGACTGCCGAAAAACCCCCTTACGGGCTTTTCCGACAGTCTGAGGGGCTGTTAGAAAACGCTCTGTCATTGCGAACCAGCGCGCACGCTGGTGTGGCAATCCCCCGGATTTTCAAACATCTTGGCCGTAAAACCAAGCTGTTTCCATCCAACCGGGGGGCTGCCACACCAGTGACGTCGGTCACTGGTTCGCAGCGACATACCTTTCTAACAGCTCCCTTTTTTACGCCTTTTCCACCAGTGCGCAGAAGGTATCGATCTGCTTTGCGATGATGTCCAGAGCGCCGCGCCAGAAGTTTTTATCTGTCAGGTCAATGCCCGCGACCTTGGCGGTGTCCTCGGCGGAGGCGACGGTGGTGGTGTAGAGCAGCTGCTTGTACTTGGGCACGAAGGCAGCGCCCTCCTTTTCGTACTGGGCATACAGGCCCCGGGCGAACAGCGCACCGAAGGCATAGGGGAAGTTATAATAGGTGGAGCCATAGTAGTGGCTCTTGCAGACCCACATATAGGGGTGCAGGACGGTTTCGTCCAGGCCGTCGCCGTAGGAGGCCTTCTGAGCGCGGAGCATGATGTCGCACAGGGTATCGCTGTTCAGGAACTCCTGCTCCCGGCGCTGGAAGACCTCCCGCTCGAAGCGGAACCGGGAATAGATGTCGCAGATGACCTGGGTGGCATCGGACAGCTGGGATTCGATCAGCGCCAGCTTCTCCGCGTCATCTGCCGCGTCGCCAATGGCGGCAGCCATGACCACGCACTCATTGAAGGTGGAGGCGGTCTCGGCCACGGGCATGGAGTAGTCCTTGTTTAGGGGGCGGTGGGCGCGGATGTTCTCATTGTGGAAGGCGTGGCCCAGCTCATGGGCCAGGGTCACCACGTCGCCCATCTGGCCGTCGAAGTTGGTCAGAATCCGGCTTTCGCCTAAGGATTCCACACCGGCGCAGAAAGCGCCGCCGGCCTTGCCGTCTCTGGGGAAGGAATCGATCCAGGCGTTGTCGAAGGCCCGGGCGATCATCTGCGCTTCCGCTTCATCGAACCGGGAGAACAGTTCCACCAGATAGTCCCTGGCCTGCTGAGTTGTAAAGGTCCGGGAGGACTTGCCCACCGGGGCGAACAGGTCGTACCAGGGCAGGCCGTTCTCGTGGCCCAGGAGCTTTCCCTTGGCCTTGAGGTACTGCCAGAATTTGGGAAGATACGCGTCCATGGCGGCAAACATGGCATCCAGGGTCTCCTGGCGCATGTCGCAGTTTTCCAGAACCATGTCCAGCGGGGATGCATAGCCCCGGAGCTGGGACATGGTGATGGTTTTCAGCTTCAGAGAGTTTAGGGCGAAGGCCACGGGGTCTTTGATGGCGTCGTAGCAGGCAAGTTCTGCCTCGTAGGCGTCCTTCCGGACGGAAGGATCGTCGGAATAGGCCAGATTCCGGATGGCGGAGAGATTGGTGGTCTCTCCCCGGTAGTGCACGGCCACGGTGCTGGTGAGGTGCTGGTGCATATCCGCCCAGGCGTCGCTCTGGGAGAGCTTGGCCACCACCTCTTCGCCAATGCCGGGCAGCTGGTGGACCTTGTCCTTCTGAATCCGCTGCAGCAGGTAGGCATAGTCCTTCAGGACCGGGTCTTGTTCCGTCAGCGCGTCCAGGTCCTCCAGAGAGCCGATCCATTCTTTGATGGCGGCCAGAGGGGCGGCAGAGGCCGCATCCAGGGCGATGACTCTGCCCATGGCGGACATGGCGGCGCTGTTTCTCGTGTCTGCGGACTGCTCCAGGCTGGCATAGCCGGCCAGCTTGTTCACAAGCTTTACCAGCTGCTCCTCCAGGTCCAGAGCCTCCAGCAGGGCAGCCTTATGGTCCTGCCGGGGCAGCTTTTTTGCAAAGGCTTCCAGGGACTTTACGGTTTCGTCCAGCTTCTCCAGGTCGGACGCAAACTCCGGGGCCTCCAGGCCTGCATAGATCGGGGTCAAATCCCAGCGTTCATTCATAATTCCATTCCTCCTGTATTCTGTGCTGCCCAGGGCGGACAGCGGTTTCTCCCTGATAGAATACATCATTTCCGCCCTGGGTGCAACCTGTTTTTTCCAAAACCTTCCCCTACGGGGAAAGGGGACCGCCGCCGTAGGCGGTGGTGGAAATGGTATAGCTGCCACCGGCAGCTATTTAATTAGATTCGCTGCGCGACGCACCGCTCGGAGGGGATGCTTTTGGGGCACAAAATCCCCCGGGGTGCGGATGGCATCCCGGGGGGAAAGAGGGCAGAATCTTATGCGTGCTGCTCGGCGGCGTCCATATCGGCCAGGTATTTCTTGACGCTGACCAGCTTGACCACACAGGTGAAGACCTTCATGGCCATTGCCAGGTCGTCGCAGTTGGGGAAGGAGGGGGCAATGCGGATGTTGCTGTCGTGGGGGTCTTTGCCGTAGGGATAGGTGGCACCGGCGCCGGTGAGCACCAGGCCTGCCTTCTTGCAGCGGGAGACGATCTCCTTGGCGCAGCCGTCCAGGGAGTCGAAGGACACGAAGTAGCCGCCCTTGGGGTTGGTCCAGGTGCCGATGCCCAAGCCGCCCAGCTCGGTTTCCAGGGCGTTGTGGACCAGCTCAAACTTGGGCCGCAGAATGTCGGCGTGCTTGCGCATATGCTCCACCATGCCGTGGATGTCGCCGAAGAAGCGCACATGGCGCAGCTGGTTCACCTTGTCATGGCCGATGGTCTGGACCTTCATCTGGGCGCGGATGTCCACCAGGTTGTTCTGGGAGGCGGCCATGGCGGAGATGCCGGAGCCGGGGAAGCTGATCTTGGAGGTGGAGGCGAACTTGTAGGCCAGGTCCGGATTGCCTGCCCGCTTGCACTCCGCCAGGATCTCGATCAGGTGGTCCTGGTCGTGGTCGTACAGGTGGTGAATGGTGTAGGCATTGTCCCAGTAGATCCTAAAGTCCACGGCGGCGGGCTTCAGGCGGGCGAAGCGCCTTACGGTTTCATCGGAATAGGAGATGCCCTGGGGGTTAGAATACTTGGGCACACACCAGATGCCCTTGATGGAGTCGTCGGAGGACACCAGCTTCTCCACCAGGTCCATATCCGGGCCGGTGGGCAGCATGGGGATGTTGATCATCTCAATGCCGAAATACTGGGTGATGGCGAAGTGCCGGTCGTAGCCGGGAACGGGGCAGAGGAACTTCACCTTGTCCAGCTTGCACCAGGGGGTAGAGCCCATAACGCCGCTGATCATGGACCGGGCCACGGTGTCATACATGACGTTCAGGCTGGAGTTGCCGTAGATGATGACCTGGTCGGGCCGGACCTCCATCATGTCGGCCATAAGCTCCTTGGCCTCTTCAATGCCGTCCAGCACGCCGTAGTTCCGGCAGTCGGTGCCGTCCTCACAGGTCAGGTCGCTGTCGCTGCTGAGCACATCCATCATGCCCATGGAGAGGTTCAGCTGCTCCTGGCTGGGCTTGCCCCGGGCCATGTTTAAGGAGAGCTTCCGCTTCTGATAGTCGTTGTATTCCACCTTCAGGCTTTCCTTCAGCTCCAGCAGCTCCTGGCGGTTCATTTCGCAGTAGGGTTTCATAGCTTCCTCCGAAATTCATAAAAATTTTGCAAGTTGAATCCTGCGTTCTTGCGTCTTGGCTATATCATACTCCCTTTTAGCCAAAATATCAATGGGCAGTATCCACAGATTCCGAAGGAAAAGAAGGTAAATTATGCACGCACTGTTGCCTCCTCTGAAAGGCAAAGAGACGCACAAAGGCCGCGGCATGCACCGCGGCCTTTGCTATTTGTTGGAGGAGAAAATGAAAAAGAAACAAGTAATCAAGTTGATTAACTTTGTACCCTTAGTATACCCCAAGATTATTAAGAGAAAAAGTGGATAAATATTAAGTTCCTGTGAAGTTACGCAATTTCTCGCTTTTGGTATATGCGGATGGAAATCAGCCAGCTGCACACATACAGGGCCATGCAGACAAGAACAGCGGCGACGATCCCGGAAGCAGTCCCAGCCCTACCCCAGGCGGCGATGGAGGAGGCATCCGCGGCGGAGATCCCCAGGCCGTCCGCCAGCGCGTAGCTCAGGGCAAAGAAGAGGCCGATGGAAACATAATAGGCCATGCGGCCCTTTTCCGTGCCGAACCGGAAGATAAAGGGCAGGCAGAACGCGGGCGTCACCAGTGACAGGCAGAGGGTTAGCCCCAGCAGAAACAGCTGAAAGGCGGGAGAATAGGTGCCTGCCGCCAGGAGTACGGCAGTAAGCCCCAGCAGCACAACGCCGCTGCAGCACAGCCCAACCAGATATTTGGCGGATACCAGCTGGGCGCGGGTGAAGGGCAGCGTCCCGGCGAAGCAGGCCCATTTTCCCCGCTCGTCATAGGTTTGCAGAGTCGCGGGAATCAGACTGCACAGCATGGCGGGATAGGTGATGAAAAACAGGTTGCCTTCCCCTGCCAGAGAAATGCCAAAAAATACGGCGCAGATCAGCAGATAGCTTTTGCAATAGGCCCGCAGCTGATAAAGGTCCTTTTGAAGCAGCGCTTTCATGTCACTTTGCCTCCTTGCTCATGAATACAAACAGCTCTTCCATGCTGATGGGGCTTAGGGCCGTTCCGGGCTTTACGGCATCCCGGCGGACGATGGCCTCTACGCCGTAGGGGTTCTGCTTTTTGTGCAGCACGCCGTTTTCCGGCAGCTCATAAGGCTTACAGTGGAGAATGCCGTATTCCGACAGCAGCAGATCCTTTTCTTCGCACAGCAGCAGCTTCCCCTTGTGCAGAAAGGCCACATAGTCGCAGAGTTTTTCCAGGTCGCTGACGATGTGGGAGGAGATCAGAATGGCGTGGGTTTCGTCCCGGGTGAATTCCGCGAGCATATCCACCACCTCGTCCCGTATCACCGGGTCTAAGCCGCCGGTGGCCTCGTCCAAAATCAGCAGCTTCGCCTCGTGGGACAGGGCCACGGCCAGTCCCAGCTTCATCTTCATGCCCTTGGAGAACTCCTTGAATTTTTTGTTCTCCGGCAGGGAAAATCTCGTCAGCAGCCGTTGATAGGTCTCCGCGTTCCAGTGGAGAAACACGTTTGCCATGACCTTTCCCACCTGTTTTGGGGTCATGCACTCTGGAATGCCCACCTCGTCCAGCACAACGCCGATGTCCTGTTTGGTAAGGACGGGATTCTCCCGGCTGTCCCGGCCCAGCACGGTCACGGTGCCGGAATCTGCGTGGAGCATCCCCAAAATCAGGCGGATGGTGGTGCTTTTGCCCGCGCCGTTTTCGCCGATGAGCCCCAGAATGCAGCCCCCGGGCAGGGTCAGATTCAGATCGTCCAGCGTAAAATCAGCAAAATGTTTTGTTAAGCCCCGAATTTCCAGTGCGTTCATGTTTCTCCCTCCATTGCAAAACGAACCATTTCCAGAATATCAGCCTGACTTAAGCCGCAGGCGGCGGCCAGGCTGAGGATTTCATCGATATGCCCCTCAATTTTTTTCAGATTTTCTTCCCGCAGCAGCTCCTTGTTCCGGGGGGCCACATAGCACCCCTTGGCGGGGATGGTATAGAGAAAGCCGTCCTTTTCCAGCTCCTCATAGGCCCGCTTGGTGGTGATGAAGCTGATGCGCAGATCCTTGGCCAGTGCCCGGATGCTGGGCAGCGCGGAATCCGGCTCCAGCTCTCCGCTGAGAATCTGATTTTTGATTTGTGTGTAGATTTGGTCGTAAATCGGGGTACCGTTTTTGTTGTCGATGAGAATATACATGGAATCACCTCAAACTGTGTATATTGATTATATACAGTAGATACAGATTTGTCAAGAGGAAAACCTTCCCCCGCAGGGGAAGGTTCAGGCATTATTTCTCTTCCAGATACCATCCGGCGTTGTTGGGGGCGTGGGGGTATTTGAAGGCTACAGCGGCCTGGGCGTACCAGTCCATCTTGGTTTCGTCGTTGACGTACCGCCAGCCTACGCCGTATTCCTGGGTACCCCGCCAGAGATTCTGACAGTCGGGGTGGGCGGCTTCAAAGGCCTGCTGCTGCTCGGTGCCCAGACGGGTGCCGGTGCCGCCTACGGCTACCAGATGGGTCAGATCCAGGTCCTCCAGGGGGGACAGGTCCTCTGCCTTGGTGTAGCTGATGTTCAGCATTTCCAGACTTTCGCACTGGGCCAGGGGGGTCAGGTCCGTAATATAGCCGCAGTTGGCAATTTCCAGAATTCGCAGGTTCTTGCAGTTTTCCAAGGGGGTCAGGTCCTTGATGGGGGAGCCCGAGAGGATCAGCACCTCCAGGCTGGTCATGCCCTCCAGGAAGCTGGAATCGTTCAGGTATTCGTCATGGCCGAAGTCGGCGTAGACCGCATCCTCGCAGTAGCGCAGATCGGCGCAGTTGCTGTCCTTCAGGTCGTAGACGCTGCGGATGACCTGGGCATCCGTCAGGCTGCTGCCATTGCCGAAGGATACCCGCCAGACGACCTTGGTCCTGTCCCGGTAGTCCTCCCGCAGCTGGGCCATGATCTCATTGGACACGCCGCAGCCATCCAGCACAAAGCGCTTGCAATTGGACAGCAGATCCAGAGCATCCCGGATGGCCTTCTCTCCGTCATCGCCGATTTTGACATTTTTCAGGACGACCTCCTCCATATCCGTGGAAAGGGTCTGGCCATAAAAATCAAAGGCGTAGTGGAAGACGGCATTGGGCGCGGCGGCGATCAGCAGCTTGGCCTCCTCCTCCGTGAGCTTGGAGGTGCCGTCACTGCCGCAGAGCTCTACGGTTTCCAGCTGGGGCAGCAGGGAAAGCTTCCGGGCCACCTGGTCCAGGTCGCTCTCCTGCATAGCGGACAGGTCCAGCGCCGTTACGGTGCTGTCCTGCTCCCGGTCCAGAAGGTACACGGTATAGTGGAAGTTTATATTGGGGAAGGCCTCCTGCATGGCGGCAAATTGCTCCAGGGTCAGGTCCAGCTTGTGGATGGTCACATCCGTCACCTCATGCAGGTACAGCAGGGCTTCCTTCAGGGTATCCAGGTCGTAGTCTCCGGGCTCCAGGTCCAGCTCTGTCACCGTCGGGTCTACAAAGGAGCCGCCCAGAGCCACCTGGTAGAGAACCTTTACCTGGGGGAGCGCGCTTTGCAGCTGCTCCAGCGTTTCGTAGTTGTCGCAGCCCGCCCCATTGACGGTTTCCAGCTTGGGGAAATAGGTCCCCAGAATGGAGATATCCTCTGGGCTGGGGTTGGTGATGGAGATTTCCGCCGCATCGCTGGAAACGGTCTTTCCCTGGAAGGGGACATTCCAGAGAATTTCACACCCCGGCAGCGCCTCCTGCAGAGCATTGTAGTGGGCGAAGGAGATATCCTCCTCCCGCAGGTCCAGATAGGTGGCGTTCAGGGGATAGGCCTGCCCCTCCACAAAGACATGGGTGTTCTGATAATAGATATAGGCCAGTGTGCCCCCTGCTGCCGCAACGGAAAGCACGGCAATGACGATGAGAACGGCCACCAGCTTACTGCTTTTCCTCTTTTTCAAAGCGTTTTCCTCCGAATTTTCGAACTGCCCCCAATCATAATACAATTGAATCAAAAAAGCAACCGGATTCTGTGAATTTGCATACGCGAAAAAAAGCCGCGCCTGGCTTCTCGGAATGCCGGACGAATGAAAATGGGAAGCAGACGGTGCTTTCAAACAGGCGCGGCGCAGGCCGCAAAGGAAGGCCGTGGGTTTCTATTCATAATTTATTTACGGAAAAACCCAATTTGCCTCTTGCTTTTTTGGATCAACTGCGCTATGATATCTTAGCACTCAGGAAGAAGGAGTGCTAAGCAAGTAGATAAGAGCCGGGCAACTCCGGCGGTCTAAATATTGCACACATGGAGGAATTTGTTATGAAGCTGAAACCCATGGCTGACAACGTGCTGCTGAAGGCACACGAAGCGCAGGAAGCCACCGCTTCCGGTATTCTGCTGGCTACCAGCAACAAGGAAAAGCCCGCAATGTACGAGGTCGTTTCCGTAGGCCCCGGCACCAAGGACGTGACCATGACCGTGTCCGTTGGCGACAAGGTGGTTGTCGGCAAGTTCACCGGCACCGATCTGACCCTGGATAAGGTTGATTACAAGTTTGTCAAGCAGGACGACATTCTGGCTGTCGTCACTGACTGAGGAGGTAATGCGTTATGGCAAAGATGATCGTTTATGGCGAGGAAGCTCGCAAGAAGCTGCAGTCCGGCATTGACCAGCTGGCCGATACCGTTAAGGTAACTCTGGGACCGAAGGGCCGCAATGTGGTTCTGGGCAAGAAGTACGGCGCTCCCCTGATCACCAACGATGGCGTGACCATCGCCAAGGAGATCGAGCTGGAGGATGCCTTTGAGAATATGGGCGCACAGCTCATCCGCGAGGTCGCTACCAAGACCAATGACGTGGCCGGTGACGGCACCACCACCGCGACTCTGCTGGCCCAGGCCATCACCCGCGAGGGCCTGAAGAACCTGTCCGCCGGTGCAAACCCCATGGTCATGCGCAAGGGCATTGAGAAGGCCGTTGCCGCCGCTGTGGAGGCCATCAAGGCCAATTCCGTGCCTGTTCACGGCTCCGAGGACATCGCCCGTGTTGGCACCGTCTCTTCCGGCGACGCTTCCATCGGCAAGCTGATTGCCGAGGCCATGGAAAAGGTCGGCACCGAGGGCGTCATCACCATCGAAGAGAGCAAGACCGCTGAGACCGGCCTGGACGTGGTGGAAGGCATGCAGTTCGACCGGGGCTATATCTCCCCCTACATGGTCACCGATACCGACAAGATGGAAGCCGTCCTGGACGATGCTTACCTGCTGATCACCGATAAGAAGATCGCCAACATTCAGGAGATCCTGCCTGTTCTGGAGCCCATTGTCAAGTCCGGCCGGAAGCTCATCATCATCGCCGAGGATGTGGAAGGCGACGCTCTGGCCACTCTGCTGCTGAACCGCCTGCAGGGCCGCTTCAATGTGGTCTGCGTTAAGGCCCCCGGCTTCGGCGACCGCCGCAAGGAAATGCTGCAGGATATCGCCGTGCTGACCGGCGGCACCGTGATCTCCAGCACCCTGAACATGGAGCTGTCCAATGCCACCATGAATGACCTGGGCCACTGCCGTCAGGTGGTCGTGACCAAGGACACCACCACCATCGTCGATGGCGACGGCACTGCCGAGGCCATCAAGGAGCGTGCCCACATGATCCGCTCCGCCATTGCCACCACCACCTCTGACTACGACCGCGAGAAGCTCCAGGAGCGCCTGGCAAAGCTCAGCGGCGGCGTGGCCGTCATCAAGGTCGGTGCTCAGACCGAGGTTGCCATGAAGGAGCAGAAGCTGCGGGTTGAGGACGCTCTGAACGCCACCCGTGCCGCTGTGGAAGAGGGCATCGTGGCCGGCGGCGGTACCGCTCAGGTCAACGCCATTGAGGCCGTTGAGAAGCTGGTTGCCACTCTGCACGGCGACGAGAAGACCGGTGCCCGCATCATTGCTACCGCTCTGCAGGCGCCTATCCGTCAGATCGCCCAGAACGCCGGCGTGGACGGCTCTGTGGTCTACGAGAAGATCCGTTCCTCCGGTAAGGTTGGCTACGGCTACAATGCCTACACCGAGGAGTATGTGGATATGATCCCCGCCGGCATCGTTGACCCCACCAAGGTCACCCGTTCCAGCCTGGAGAACGCCGCTTCCATCGCCTCCTGCGTGCTGACCACCGAGAGCCTGGTTGTGGATAAGCCCGACCCCGCTGCCGATGCCGCCGCAGCCGCCGCTGCCGGTCAGGCAGGCGGAATGTACTAAGCCAATTCCGAAAACCTGTTGATATGCCAAATGCCCGCCCCCGAAAAAAGGGGCGGGCATTTTTATGGGCCGTTACTGCTTCAGCGCCTCCAGCGCCAGGGCGTTTTGGGTGTTGTAGAGGTCTGCGTAGACCCCGCCCTTTTGGAGGAGCTCCCCGTGGGTGCCGGACTCGGTGATGCGGCCGTCGGCAATGGAGATGATGCGGCTTGCAGAGCGGATGGTGCTCAGACGGTGGGCAATGATCAGCGTGGTGCGGCCCCGGCTCAGGTTGTCGAAGGCACGCTGGATTTTGGCTTCCGTCACGGAATCCAGGGCGGAGGTGGCCTCGTCCAGAATCAGAATGGGGGGATTCATCAGGAAAATCCGGGCAATGGCCACCCGCTGCTTCTGGCCGCCGGAGAGCAGGGTGCCCCGCTCGCCTACATAGGTCTGGAAGCCCTTGGGCATGGCCTGGATATCCGCATAGATCTCCGCCTGCCTGGCGGCCTCGATTACCTCCTCATCCGTGGCATCGGGGCGGCCGTAGCGAATGTTTTCCAAAATGGTGTCCGCAAACAGGAACACATCCTGCTGGACAATGCCGATGGCCTTGTGGAGGCTGTGCTGCTGAATGTGCCGCACGTCCTGGCCGTCAATGGAGATGCTGCCCTCCGTTACATCGTAAAATCTGGGAATCAGCTGGCAGAGTGTACTCTTGCCGCCGCCGGAGGGGCCAACGATGGCCACGGTCTCCCCGGGGGCCACGTCCAGGCTCACGTCGTGGAGCACCGGCAGCGTGCCGTCATAGGTGAAGCTGACGTGGTCAACCCGAATGGAGCCTGTTACGTTTTCCAGGGGCTTGGCATCTGCCGCATCCTGAATGGTTGGCTCGGTGCGCATGATTTCTACAAAGCGGTTCAGACCCGCGAAGCCGTTGGCGAACATCTCGGACAAGGTGGAGAGCTTGCGCATGGGGTTGACAAAGGTGGCGATATACAGGCTGAAGGTCACCAGATCCCGGTAGTCCATCTTGTCCTGCATGATCATGTAGCCGCCAACCGCGATGACCACCACGTTCAGAACCGTCAGGAAGAGCTCCATGGTGCTGTTGAACCGGCCCATGGCCTTGTGGAAGGCCCGTTTGGAGGTTTTGAAGATCTCGTTGGCAGCATCGAACCGGCGGATCTCCATATCCTCATTGCCAAAGGCCTTGGCGGTGCGGATGCCGGAGAGGCTGGATTCGATCTCCGTATTGATGTGTCCGGTCTTCTGCTTCACCCCGACGGAGACGCTGCCGAGGGAAGACCGCATGGACATAATGACGAACAGAAAGATGGGCACCAGAATGCCCACCACCAGAGCCAGCTCCCAGCGGATGGTGGCCATGACGACCAGTGCGCCGATGATGGTCACAGAGGAGGTGAGCACATCCTCCGGGCCATGGTGGGCCAGCTCCGTCAGTTCAAACAGGTCCGAGGTCAGGCGGCTCATGAGCTGACCGGTGCGGTTGGCGTCGTAGAAGTCGTAGCTCATGTCCTGCATATGCCGGAACAGGTCCGCCCGGATGTCCGCCTCCACCCGGATGCCGAAGGTGTGGCCATAGTAGCAGACAATATAGTTCAGGAAGCTGCGCAGTACATAAAAGGCCAGGCAGGTGCCCATCAGGGCAAAGAACACGCCGAATTTTCCGTTGGGCAGCAGGTCATAGAGGCTGGCCCGGGTTACCAGGGGAAAGGCCAGATCGATCAGCGCAATCAGCAGGGCGCAGGTGATGTCAACGGCAAACAGCTGCCGGTGGTTTTTGAAGTAATGCAGAAAAATCGCCAGGGGCCTCTTTTTCCGGTATTCTTCCGTGGTCATGGGTAGAATCTCCTTCAATAAAATGTATTTTTATACAATATAGCAGATAATTTCAAAACTTGCAATGAAATGTGGAAAATTTTTCGGCGGTGTGGTATGATCGGGGAAGGTTAGTAGAAAATCCAAAGGAGATCATCTATGGAAATTATCACCCAAACCCCGGATCTTGTGATCTGCATCAAGCCTGTGGGAGTGGATTCGGAAAAGGAAATGCCGCAGCTTCTGGCGCAGGTGCTGCCGGGGGAATTCTTCCCCGTACACCGGCTGGATATGGGCGTGGGCGGGCTGATGGTGTTTGCCCGCAGCAAGCAGGCAGCGGCAAAGCTTGGCGCCCTCATTGCCCAGGGGCAGCTGAAAAAGGAGTACCTTGCCCTGGTTCATGGCTGCCCGGAGGAGAAGACGGGCCGCATGGAGGACCTGCTGTGGAAGGACAGCCGGAAGAACAAGGTCTTCGTGGTCAAGCGGCAGCGCGCCGGGGTGCGCCCTGCGGCGCTGCGCTATCAGGTGGTCCGGGCCGGGGAGGAGAGCCTGGTGCGCGTTTTCCTGGAGACGGGCCGCAGTCACCAGATCCGTGTCCAGTTTGCTTCCCGGGGCTTCCCTCTGGTGGGGGACCACAAGTATGGCAGCCGGGCAAAGAAGACGGAAATTCGCCTCTTCTCCGCCGGTCTGGAATTCCCCTGGAACGGAAAACGGCTGCGCTTTGAGGCGCAGCCGGAGTGGGTATGAAAGAAGCGGGTTCGCTGGAAAAAGCGGATATTTGCTTATGCATTGCGCGGCGGATACGGCGGCTGAATGCCGGATTCCACGGATTCTCTGTGGGACCGTTCCAACGCAAGAAGGGCTTGCTTCATTGCCAGTCCGCCGCCGTAGCCGGTAAGGCTTCCGTCTGCACCGATGACGCGGTGGCAGGGGATGGCGATAAAAACAGGGTTTGCGTGATTTGCCATGCCAACCGCGCGAAAGGCCTTCGGGTGTCCAATGGCCCGGGCGATGTCTTTATAGCTGCGGGTTTCGCCGTAAGGGATCTGCTGCAGTGCTGCCCAGACCTTTTCCTGAAACGGAGTCCCGTGCAGCCGGTACGGAAAATCAAATACCCTTCGCGTCCCGGCAAAATATTCATCCAGCTGCCGAAACACCGACTCCACCAGCTCGTTCGGTGCATCGGCTTTTGCATCGGCCTGGGGGGTCTTCAGTGCCGTGACCGCGCCGTCTTCCCAATCCAGTTGTATGGCGCCCACCGGCGAATGATAAATGGCGGTTCCTTTCATGGCATTGGCGGCGCTCAGCGGAACCGGACGGCCAGCCAGCGGTCCATTTCCATGCGCTTGGCCCGGGCATCCATGCGGGAGGTCAGGTCCTTCAGAAGGGTCTCCCAGTCCTCAGCCTTGCGGCTGCCGTGGACACGGGTGACGATGTAGGGGCACTGGGGGAGCTTGCGCTTGCCGAAGGCCTGGGTAAAGGGATGCAGCACCCCAAGGGCCATGGCATAGGGAGCCATGCGGAAATAGTAGCTGCTGTCCGCGGCCAAAAGCCGCTGCACGTCCTCGGCGGGCATATGGGAAAGATAGTGCCGCAGTCCCCGCAGCTGGGCAACCTCGTGCCGGTTCACCTCGGACCGGCGGCCGCCCCAGGCGGCAGGGAAGCCCAGCAGGATCTGCCCGGCGCACTCCGCCAGGGGAATCCAGACGACCTTGGCAATGAGCCCAATGATGAGCCATACCGCCAGGCTGATGCCAGCCAGCAGGAAGCCCGTCCTGTCTCTGCCGATGACGCAGAAGGCAGCCTTATGCAGCTGCCAGGCCGTCACCACGGCCAGCGCGCCGAAGAGCAGGCACAGCAGAATTTGCAGCGCCGTAATGGAGGTCATGTTCATGGCCATGCAGATGCCGCAGAACACCTGACTGGCGCAGAGCAGATAGCGATAGATGTTCCGCTTCCGTTCGGTGGAGCGGCAGATGGTATTTTCGCCGGGAATCATGGATTTCGCCTTGCGCAGGGTCTTGGCGTAGGCCAGGCTGGAGGCATCCACCACCCGCCGGTCTCCAAAGAGACTGCGGAAGGTCCTCACCTCGAAGAGGCTGCGCTCGTTGCCCATATCCATGCGTTTGTGCAGCAGCACCCGTCGGCCGTCCACCTGAATGAGAATGTAGCCCAGCTGTGCCCAGCAGAGCACCATGGTGGTCAGATCCGCCCCTTTCAGGAACAGACGGCAGCCCAGCTCACCGGCGGTAATGCCCTCGGGGGGGATGGTGCAGTTCTCCCGCCGGGCGGGGAAGGTCCGCAGGAAGAGCAGCCAGTACAAAAGGGCTGCACCTGCCAGAATGCCCATGGGTACCAGCTCCGGATTGCCGGTGCGCTGGTAGGTGCTGACACCGGGGAACATATCCGGGGACAGCGTCATGGTCATATAAACGGATTCGTGGTCGTTAAAGTCGGATTTGCTGCTGCCGGTGAGCATATTGCCGTTATACAGCAGGTTCAGCTCCGAGGCAAGGCCGTTCTGCTGATAGGTGCTGTAAAAATCCGGGGTAGAGGTGAATTCACCGGGCAGGGTAATGGTGTAGTTCATGGCGCTGATGGGATAGGCAAAGCCGCTGAGCAGCGGAAGCTCCAGCTTCAGATTGTCCTTGTCCACAATCTGCTTGCTTTTGTTCAGCGGGTCGGCCTTCATGGCCACGGTGACCACCTTGGGAAGGCTGTAGGAAATGGTGACCACATAGTCCCCCGGCTGTCCGCCGGTGACCCGGGTCAGGCTGACGACGGTCAGGGAGCCGGACTTGTTGGTGGCGGGGGAGGCACCGTTGACGGTGATATTGGAGGCGGTCCCGGGCAGGGGATAGCTCAGATTCTGATTGGCATCCTCCAGGTGAAGATTCAGCGTCAGGCTGACCATGGCATCGCCGTCCACGTTGATGGTTGCAGTATAGTCCAGCCGGGTGGCCGCACTGACGGCATCGGCCCGCAGCGGCAGAAACGCAAGAACCAGCAATAGCACCCCAAAAATGTGCTTGATCCGCTTCAAAGCAGATACCTCCTATTTTGCATAGTTTTGCTTATTCTACCATGAAGGCATGTAAAATGCAAGAAAAAATCAAAAAAAGCCTAGGTGAATGGACAAAAAAGCCTCGCAGAGTTTGGCGGCGCAGGCCGCCAAATAGAATGAAATCATTTTCTGTCGGAAAAGCCCGTAAGGGGTTTTTCGACAGTGGGAGCCTAAGCCCGGCCGTTCTCTGCGGCGATTCGCTCCAGGGACAGCCGGAGATTGCCCTCCAGCAGAACCCCCATGCGGGAGATCATGCGCTCCACATCGCCGCGCATATCGGCGTTGAGCCATTCCAGCAGAATGCCGGTGACGGCGCACTTGTAGAAAAGTGTCAGATAGTGGATGTCCTCCTCGGAAACGGTCATCCCGGCGGTCAGGTGCCGGATGAGCCGCTCCATCCGCTCTTCGGAGACGCGATACAGGCTGCGTTCCAGATCCTCCCGATAGGCGGAGCGGTACACGTGATACACCGCCCGGCGGTTTTCCAGGGCAAAGCTGGTGCACGAGCGCAGACTCTCCTGCCAGGTGGTGACATTCTCCTGGAGAACCCGGTCCACCACGGCGGCAAAGGTGGCCCGCAGAAGATCGTAGATATCCTGATAATGGTAGTAAAAGGTGTTCCTGCTGATGCCGCAGGCACTGACAATGTCCTTTACGGTGATCTTATCCAGGGGATTCTGGTTGAGAAGCAGCAAAAAGGTGTCCATGATTGCTTTTTCCGTCCGTTCCTTTGCCACCGAAGGGCCTCCTTTCGAAAATCGTATAATTATAATATTTTAGCATATTCCGCCTGTTTCCGCAAGGCAGGAAATATGCTGATCTTTTTCTGACAAATCCGGCACTTTGCCTATTTTTTCTTTTGGAGTTCTATGATATTCTAAAGTGTGATCTGGACAAAAATGCTGATGGGAAAAACTCCCCTCAGCACCCCATAACTTTTTTAAGAAAGGAACCAATGCTATGGAACAAGAAGAAAAGTCCGAAGGCGGCGGGATGCGGAAAATCGCAGCGTTCATTGTGGACAAGCGAAACCTGTTTTTCCTGCTGTATGTGGTGGCGCTGGTGTTCTGCCTGTTCTCCCGGAACTGGGTCGAGGTGGAAAATGACATCACCACCTATCTGCCGGAGGAGACGGAGACCAGGCGTGGCCTGACCGTCATGAATGACAATTTCATCACCTACGGCTCGGCCCGGGTCATGATTACCAATGTGACCCAGGAGCGGGCACAGGCTCTGGCGGATCAGGTCGCGGACCTGGACGGCGTCTCCCGGGTGACCTTTGACAATTCTGAGGACCACTATCGCGGCACCGCAGCGCTGCTGGACGTGAGCTTCGATGGAACGGAGACGGATCAGGTGTCCATAGACGCCATGGAAAAGATCAATGAACTGCTGGAGCCCTACGACAGCTATGTGGACACCACCGTGGGCGAGGACAGCTCTGCGGACCTGGCAAAGGAAATGGGTGTCATCGTGCTGATTGCAGCGGTGATCATCGTAGTCGTGCTGACGCTGACCTCCAAGGCCTATATGGAGGTGCCGGTGCTGGTGATGACCTTTGGCGCGGCAGCCCTGCTGAATATGGGCACGAACTTTTTGTGCGGCAAGATCAGCTTCATCTCCAACTCCGTGACGGTGGTGCTGCAGCTGGCCCTGGCCATTGACTATGCCATCATCCTCTGCCACCGGTTCTCTGCCGAGCACGTGACGCTGGATACCCGGGAGGCCTGCATCGAAGCTCTGAGCAAGGCCATCCCCGAGATCTCCTCCAGCTCCCTGACCACCATTTCCGGCCTGGGGGCTCTGGCCTTCATGCACTTCGGCATTGGCCTGGATATGGCTGTGGTGCTGATCAAGGCCATTTTGCTGAGCCTGCTGTCCGTGTTCACCCTGATGCCGGGCCTGCTGGTGCTGTTTTCCAATCTGATCGACAAGACCCAGCACAAGGAGCTGCTGCCCAAGATCACGGCCATCGGCAAGTTCGATGTGAAGACCCGCTTCATCGTGCCGCCTCTGTTTGTGGCGCTTACGGTGTTTGCCTGCTTCTTCGCCAACCGCTGCCCCTATGCCTATACCTACAATGATCTGACCACCGCCAAGCAGAGCGAGAAGCAGATCGCCGTGCAGAAGATCAAGCATACCTTCGGCTACAACAATATGGTGGCCATCATGGTGCCCTCCGGAGACTATGAGAAGGAGGGGGCCATTCTGGAGACCCTGGACAAGGACAGCCGGGTGAAATCCACCATGGGCCTTGCCAATATCGAGGCCATGGACGGCTATGTGCTTACCGACGCCCTGACGCCCCGGCAGCTTTCCGAGCTGGCGGGACTGGACTACGAGGTGGCCCAGCTGCTCTATACCGCCTATGCCACGGACCACAGCCAGTACGGCGAGCTGATCAACGGCATTGGCGCGTATAAGGTGCCCCTGTTTGATATGTTCATGTTCCTGAAACAGCAGATGGAGGACGGCAACATCACCCTCAGCGGAGAGATTCAGGATACCCTGGATGACCTCTTCGACCAGCTGGATCAGGCAAAGGTCCAGCTGCAAAGCGATAACTACAGCCGCATGGTCGTCTATCTGGACCTGCCCGAGGAGGGAGACGATACCCGGAGCTTCCTGGACGAGGTCCACGATCTGGTCCGCTCCTACTACGGAGACGACTTCTATGTGGTTGGCAACAGCACCAGCGCCGTGGATCTGAGCTCCTCCTTTGCAGAGGACAATCTGCTGATCTCCATTCTGTCCGCGCTGTTTGTTATGCTGATCCTGCTGTTCACCTTCAAGTCGGCGGGCCTGCCCGTGCTGCTGATCCTGGTCATCCAGGGCAGTATCTGGCTGAACTTCTCCGTGCCTGCCATTGAGAATACGCCGCTGTACTTCCTGGGCTATCTGATCGTCAACTCCATTCAGATGGGCGCAAACATCGACTACGCCATTGTTATCTCCAGCCACTACACGGAGCTAAAACAGCAGTATCCTCCCAAGAAGGCCATTGTTGAGGCGCTGAATGCCTCCTTCCCCACCATTTTCACCTCCGGCACCATTCTGGCCGCCGCCGGCAGCCTGATTGCCGTGATGACCACCAACCCCGTCATCGCCACCATCGGCGACTGCCTGGGCCGGGGCACCATCATCTCCATTGTGCTGGTTCTGGCGGTGCTGCCCCAGATCCTGGTGCTGGGCGATACCGTCATCGAGCGCACCAGCTTTGAAATGCCCGGCCTGGACCGGAAGATCCGCACGGCCAGCGGCACCATGCATGTCCATGGCCGCGTCCGGGGCTACATCAGCGGCGTGATCGATGCAGAGGTCAACGGTATCCTGACGGGCCAGATCAACGCCTCCATTGCCACCGGTGACATGGAGGTGGTGGAGGATCATCCCGCCTTAGAGGAAGGAGCGACGAAGCAATGAAAAAGAATCTTGTGCGCATCCTTGCGCTGCTGCTGATTGCCGCCATGCTCCTGCCTTTGTGTGCCCGGGCAGAGGAGAATACGGCGGAAGAGGACACCGAGCAGACGGTTTATGAAGAGTACCCTGTGTCCACGGCGGAGGACCTGGAAAAGCTTGCAGAGCTCTGCAGTCTGGACAGCGCCAGCAAAAATCTGAAGGTGATCCTGAATGGGGATATTGACCTGAAGGACATGGAGGATTTCCAGATCCCCACCTTCGGCGGTATCTTTGACGGGCAAAACCACAAGCTCTACGGCCTGGTCGTGAACCAGGACGGCTCTGCCCAGGGCCTGTTCCGCTACATCCAGGAGGGAGCCACGGTCAAAAATCTGGAGATCATCGGCCGGGTGACCCCTTCCGGCAGCTCCACCAAGGTGGGCGGCCTTGCAGGCGTCAACGCCGGAACCGTTGAAAACGTCAGCTTTTTCGGTGCGGTCTGCGGCATCAGCCAGGTTGGCGGCATTGTGGGCCTGAACGAGGTCAGCGGCAGAGTGGAAAAGTGCACCATGAAGGGCTATATCCGGGGCAGCAAGGTCCTGGGCGGCATTGTGGGCGAGAATGCGGGCGTTGTGTACGACTGCGTGAACAAGGCCAATGTGAACACGGTGCTGGCAACGGAAACCCTGTCCATTGAGGACATTACGGTGCCCAGACTTACCAGCGATGAAGGCGGCATCAACGGCTCCGACATCGGCGGCGTGGCGGGCGCCAGCAGCGGCGTGATCCGGCTGTGCCGGAATGAGGGCAATGTGGGCTATCAGCACACGGGCTACAATATCGGCGGCGTGGCGGGCTCCAGCAGCGGCTTCATGGCGGACTGCGTGAACTATGGCGACGTGTACGCCCGGAAGGAGGGCGGCGGCGTGCTGGGCCAGATGGAGCCCAACAACATGCTGGTCTACGATGAGGACACCCTGCAAAAGCTGGAAAAGGAGCTCAATACGGCCCAGGGCATCCTGAGCCGGGCGGCCTACGATGCGGGGAATGCCAACAGTACCATTCAGGACGGCCTGGTCCAGGTGGAGGCCTCTTTGAATGATGTGCTGGATGCCATCGAATATATGCTGGAGGTCGTCAGAGACAATATCTCCGTGGATGGCCCCAATCCGGACTGGAAGCCCGGGGACGATATTGAGCTGCCGGACATCAATGTGAACGACAAGGACGCCATCTGGGCTGCCGCAGGTACGGTGGGCGACCGGATGAACGACCTGGTCTGGCAGATCAGCTCTGTGAGCCAGTCTGCTGCAGAGGAGGGTGGACAGGTCATCAGTGATCTGCAATCCCTGGCAAGCCAGATGAGCCGGGTGGTCAACGTCATGAGCGGCCGGGAGGAAAACGAGAATGTGGTGCAGGATGTATCCGGCGAGGACCTGGAAGCGGACTCCGCCGGTAAGATCCGCAGCTGCATCAACTACGGCACCGTGAACGCCGACATCAACGCCGGCGGCGTTGTGGGCGCCCTGTCCTGGGAGAATGACAAAGACCCGGAGGACGATTTGACCGTCCAGGGGGATAGCTCCCTGAACTTCACCTTCCGTACCCGGGCGCTGGTGTACCAGTGCCAGAACCGAGGCACCGTCACGGCCAAGAAGCATTGCGCCGGCGGCATCGTCGGCAAGACGACCCTGGGTGCCATTGTAGGCTGTGAGGGCTATGGCACGGTGGATTCTCCCGATGCCAGCTACGTGGGCGGCATCGTCGGCCAGAGCCAGAAGCAGGTCTCCGACAACTGGGCCAAGTGCCATGTGTCCGGCGGCAATCTGGTGGGCGGCATTGCCGGTGAAGCCTCCCAGCTCATGGGCAATCGCGCCCTGGTGACGCTGGAAAACGCCGGAGAGTATACCGGTGCCATTGCGGGCCGACTCTCCGGTGACGGGGAAAGCACGGAAAACCTCTTTGTCGATTCCGGGGCATTGGCCGGTATCGACGGTATCAGCTATGCCGGCTCCGCCGAGCCCATTAGCTACAACCGCTTCATGGAGCTGGAAAATGTGCCGGAGTATTTTGGCAAGATGATCATCACCTTTGTTGCGGATGATGTGACCTATACCCGCCGGGTGGATTATAACCGCCGCCTGAAGGATGTTCCGGAGGTTCCGGAAAAGGACGGATGCAGCGGCGTGTGGGCGGACTTTGAGCCTGCCCATATCCGGGCGGACAAGACCGTCTACGCGGAGTATACCGATTTGCAGGCGGCAGCGGATACCGGCAGCGAGACGGGCCAGCTGGCCATTGCACTGGCAGAGGGGGCCTTCCCCTCCGGCGAGAACATGACGGCATCGGCCCTTGCTGCGGACCTGCCGGATGGTGCGGAGGCCGGATGGTGCCTGACGGTCCCGGAGGACGGGGCGCAGAGCCATGTTATCCATCTGCGCATGCCGGACAGCGAGAAGAAGTACACCCTCTATGTGGATACAGGAGACGGCTGGGAGGTTTCGGAGGCGACTCAGGACGGGAGCTATCTGATCTTCAGCGCTGCAGGCACCTCCTTCCGGGCTGCTCTGGCGGAGAAGAAGAGCGAGCTTCCGCTGATCCTTGTCTGTGCGGGAGCCGCTGCTGTGGCGGCCCTTGGGGCTGCACTGGTGCTGCATAAGAAAAAGAAGCGGAAGAAGACCGCTGCGAAGGCAGCAAAATAAGGAATTTCAGAATGCCCCGGTGTGGACGCAGAGGTCCACGCCGGGGCATTTTGCAATGGCTGTGGAAAAGTTATCCACAGGGGGTGTGGGAGCCCATTTGACAAGTATCTATAAATGTGCTATTATTCATACAGGGTTGAATTAAATGAACTGCATGGGGAGAAACTGCTGCATCCCCGGCGGATCGGCCCATAAAAGGAAAGGAGAGAGAATATGCCGGAAATTCATATTGCGGTGGAGAACGGTGTGGCATCCCAGACGGACGGAACCGTCTATATCTGCGGAAGCGGTGATTTCACCGCCGTGTTTGCCTTTGGAGAACAATGGCAGGCTGAGGATCTGAAAACCGCCCGATTCCAGACAGAAAGCACCTATCAGGATGTGCTCTTTCGGGGCATGTCCTGCCCCGTGCCGGTGTTTACGAACGCCAGAAAGCTGGAGGTGGGTGTGTTCTCCGGAAATCTGCGGACCACCACGCCGGCCAGGATCGCTCTGCGGGAGGGCATCCGGAGTGCCTGGGGCCCTCCGGAAGACCCGTCGCCCAGCCTGTACGATCAGCTGCTGGAGACGCTGGAGGATACGGGCCTGCGCCTGGAGGAGGTCCGGGACGGCGTGGTGCTGACGGTCTTTTTCCGGGGCGGGGAACAAAGGGCATTCCTGCGGCACAGCGAGGTCTATGTGGGCAGCGGCCCTATGCCGGAGGGCTACCGGGTTCAGGTAGACCCCACGGGGGAGAAGCCCCAGCTGCTTGTGCGGGCCTCGGACGGAAGCATCGTGCAGATTCCGGCCATCCAGGGTCCCAGAGGGGAGAAGGGAGAAAAAGGGGATAAGGGTGACCCCGGCCCACAGGGCCCCAGGGGAGATGTGGGTGCGGATGTTGTCCGCAGCGTTGCGGGGCAGCTTCCGGATGCGTCAGGGGGTGTCTCACTGAAGGCGGAGCACATCGGGGCTTTGCCCACCTCCGGCGGGGCCATGCACGGCGGGATCGATATGGGCGGCAACGGACTCACGGACCTGAAAACACCCTCCGCTGCGGCAGACGGTGCGACTAAGGGCTATGTGGACGGAAAGCGGAAGACCTTCACGGCGACCGTCGGCACCGGCTGGACCGGTTCCGGGCCTTACACCCAGACGGTGGCGGTAAGCGGCATTTTGGCATCGGACATGCCCCATGTGACGCCGGTGTATGACGCGGACAACACCACGGCCCAGGCCCAGCGGGAGGCCTGGGGCTGCGTGAGCCGGGGCGTGGCTGCGGCGGGCGGCATTCAGTTTACGTGCTTCGAGGACAAGCCGGAGACGGCGATCCCCATTCAGATCGAGGTGATGCGGTAATGGGACAGTGCTTTTTGTATGGGAACGGCAGTGCGGGCACCGGACTGACCATTGTCTCCGGACTGACGGAACCGGTGAAGCCAAAGGAGAATATGATCTGGGTAAAATCCGACAAGGCCGGGAAGAAATACGTCTTTGCGGAGGCCGCGCCGGAAGCGCCTTTTGAGGGGCTGATCTGGTTCAGTGCCACGGGGGACGGGATCATCACGCAGGTCAACGTCTATGCCGATGGCGCGTGGAACCGGGTGGATGCGTATATGTACCTTTCCGGGGCCTGGGCGCACATTGCAAGCTCGATCGTGTACCTGTACAACAAAGGCGACACCTGCGATGCGGTGTCTGGCGGCTGGGAAGCAGCGCAATGGTACATAAACAGTGGATCTACCGGATCAGTCCCCAGACTTACGGAGGGAGCCAGCAGCCTTGCGGTTAGCTATACCGGAAAAGACGGCCTGTTGGACACCCGCGCATCGGTAAACCTGGATAAGATCAGAAAGGTGTGCGCTGTGATCAGCGGCAACGGCAGCGCCAAAAGCGCCCTTGCTGTGTCCGCGGGTTCCGGCGCAATCGGATTCCCACCAAATGTTAAGGCGTCCAAATCCCTTTTCAACGGTACTGTGGAACTGGACGTGAGCGCTTTGAGCGGGAATCACTTTGTGGGCTTCTTGGTACTTGGGAACTTTACCGTTGAGGCCGTTTGGCTATCCTACTGATGCGGGAGGCGCGATATGCAAATTTATATTGATGCTGATTTTAAGTGCCATACTGCCCTGAAGGAGGGACGGACAGTGCTTGAAACTGATTTTTTTGAGGGCATGTGCGCCGCCTATATCGAGGGCTACCGCTTTGTCCCGGCCGGGAAGACCTGGACGGCAGCGGACGGCACGGTGTATTCCGGCGAAATGATTACTCCCTGGAAGCCCTGGGCGGAGCTGGACACCGCCCAACGTGCCTATGAGCGGGAGCGCGCCGCCGCGCTGAAGGCCCAGAATGACGAGCTGGTGGAGGCCATGGCAGCCATGGTGGAGGATGTGTACAGCCAGGACCTGGCTGCAATCGAGGAGGGATAACGCTATGCTTGGCGTTACCGTAAATATTTTTGACTGGAGGAAATTTGTTATGTACAAAAGCATGAAAATTCTGATCGGAAAGAAGTTCTATAGGACCGCAGAGCAGGCTCAGAACAAGCTGGATGTGTTTTTCGCCTGCAATCGCCTGACGGACGATGAGTACACAGAGCTCACCGCTCTGACGGCGGATCTCTATGGAGGCGAGGCCGCTTGACGGTAAGGCAGCTGCAGCTTCTGCTGAGTTATCTGGACTATAGCCCGGGAGAAATCGACGGCGTGGCGGGGGAGAAGACGAAAAGCGCCGTGGAGGCCTTCCAGCGGGCAGAGGGCCTGGCGGCAGATGGGGAAGCGGGGGTGAAGACCCAGGAAAAGCTCAAAGAGGCCGTATTCCAGGGCCGCTTTCGGAAGCAGGAGGCGGAGCGCTTCTGGAAGGACATCCGCTATTTTTCCAGGAACGAGCCCTACATTGCCTGCCCCTGCGGGAAATGCGGCGGTTTCCCCACAGAGCCTGTGGAAAAACTGATGCGCCTTGCGGACCGGGTGCGCGCTGCTGCGGGCGTTCCCATGGTCCCCAGCAGCACTGTGCGGTGCAGGGCTCACAATGCAGCCGTAGGCGGCGTGGCCAATTCCAGGCACCTGACGGGCTGTGCCATGGACTTCTCCCTTCGGGGCTGGAGCGCCGAGAGAACGCTGGCACTGGTGCGGCAGCAGAAGGAGGTCCGCTATGCCTATGCCATTGACGGCACCCATGTGCACATGGACGTGAACCCATAATAAAAGCCGTCCGGCGTTGTGAACCGGACGGCTTTTCGTACCTATGGAGGAATTACTTCTGCTGCAGCTTGGCTGCGTTTTCCTGGGCGCATCTGGCGGCTTCCGCATCGGTAATCTTGTAGAAGATGGCCATGATGGCGGCTGCTGCAAAGTAGATGACGGCGGGAACGATCCAGCAGATGAACATGAAGCTCTTGACCCAGGCTTCGTCCGGGGTGAAGCCCGCAACGTAACCGGTGGCGCCCAGCAGGTAAAGGCCAATGGTGCCGCCTACGGCCATGCCGATTTTCAGCGGAGGGGAGGCCAGGCCGATGGCAATGGTGCGCATATCCTTGCCGGTCTTGTTCAGGTACCACTCGCCGCAGTCCAGATACATTGTGACCTGGAAGGAAGAGTAAATATAGGTTCCGCAGGTGCCGAAGCTCATGAAAATGATGTACCATACCCAGTGCTGAGCGCCCATCAGATTCACGCCCACCAGGCCCAGGCCGAAGAGTATGAAGCCTAGGACGCAAGCCCACTTCTTGCCGATCTTGGTGCCCAGTTTGGGCATGAACATGGCGGCTACAACGCCCACCAGGGAGGCGGCCAGGGTGGCCAGGGTCAGCTTGGTGAAGTCACCAATAACGTAGATGAAGTAGTAGGTATAGTTGGCCTGATACATGAACATACCGATCTGCAGGATGGTAAAGGAAATGAACAGGGCCAGCAGCTGGGGGTTCTTAAACAGGGATTCCAGCATGTCCTTGATGGTTATCCGGGGCGCACCGGCGGGACCCTGACCAACGGGAAGATCCTTGCCCTCCGCCAGCCGGGAAATGTTGCCCAAAGCCCAGGGCATGGGAAGCATGAAGACCAGGGCGACGATAAAGTAGTTCCAGCTGCCAAAGGGAAGCTTTGTGACCAGCGTGGGGATGAAAGAACAAATCAGCATGACCACGGTGTTCTGGCGAATCATGTTAATGGTCATGGCGTTCCGGTTTGCGGGATTGGGACCGGCAACAACGGCAACCACGCCGTAGTAAGCGGTCTGCATGATGTTCATCAGGCAGTTCAGCACGGTGTAGGACAGGCCCAGAACCACAACACGGGCGGCCATAGGGGCAGTGCTGGTGTTGATAACCTCCAGCATAATGGCAACGGCCAGTATCCAACGGCCGTAGTACAGCCAGCCCTGGTTTTTGCCTTTCTTGCCCAGCTTGACTTTTTCAACGATGATGCCACAGAACAGGCTGACGACAAAGTCGCAGCTCTTGGCAATCAGCAGAGCGGTTGCCAGGGTGCTTGCAGGGATTTTCAGAACCTCGGTGGCGAAGGTGTTCAGGTACATGAAGCCGACCATGATGGACAGGGTCAGCAGAGAATAGGTACCCATGGTCCATATCTCTTTTTTACTGCTTGTAGGCTGCATAACAGTTCCTCCTAACTTTCTCTTTTCCGGCTTCCCTTATTCCTGGCCGCAGCAGCCAATGCGGGAGGCTCTGTACAGCTCTTCCCGGAAGGCGGGGGTCAGATAGGCGGGGTTGGAGTACATGTAGCTGAACACACAGGGGCGGTCGGGCTTGGCATACTTGGCGGCAAAGGACCGGGCGGCGGCGCGGAGCTCCTCTTCGGAAGCGGTTTCGGGGTGCTCCAGTTCGTTGCAGACCACGGAGATGACGATCTTGTCACCATAGTCACGCCACAGCTTGTCCGTATCGTTCATGGCCATGGGCGTCCAGGAGTCGAAGCCCGCGTCTACGAAGACGCCGCAGCGGGTCTCGCCCTTGCCGCAGGAGTGCAGGTCGATGAATTTGCCGCGGGAATGGACGTGATCGCAGAAGCGCTTCATCTCCGGCAGGAACACCTCTCTGGCCACGGCCTCGGAGAAGAAGGGGGCCATCTGGGAGCCCCAGTCGTCGTGGATGCAGAAGCCGGGGAAGTCGTAATACTGGCAGCACTTGTCAACGATGCGCATATACAGGGAGGTGGTCTCGTGGATCAGCTCCTTGATGGCATCCAGCTGGTCATCGTCCAGCAGGGCCATGGCGGCGCCCTCGAAGGTCATGAAGGAAATCAGCCGTTCAAACCAGCAGCCGTTCAGCATCCACAGGATCTTGGGACCGGAGGCCAAGTATTCCTTGTTCATCTCGGCGCTGCCTTCCCAATCCCAGCTGTCGATATCGGGGAAGTGGACATATTCCCGCCAGTCGTTGGCGTCATCGAAGAGCTTGCCCTCGCTCATGGAGCCGCCGGCCACATCGATGTACTTCCAGTTCAGGCCGAACATATCCTTGCCGCCGAATTTTTCCCTGGGAGTGGGGACCGCCTCAAAAACGAAGCCGCGGGCCACATGGTCGGGTATCACGGAGGGGCAGAAGAAGCCGGTTTCAGAGCCGTTCAGAATCCACAGGGCTTCCTTGTCGCAGAAGGTGCGCTTTGCCAGCTCCGTGGTGCTGATGGGGTAGTTAAATACGGGAATGGTGCCGCCGCCGAAGGCCGGCATCTGGGCGACTACTTCCATTTCTTTTTCATTGAAGGGAATTTTCATAACAGTCACTCCTTTTCGTGTGTGGCCGTTTTCCGGCCCGCTGCTTTTCTTGCTGGTTTCATTGTAGCATCCGAGGGCGCGAAAAGATACGGTCCAAGAGTACACTGCTTTTTCGGGGGAAGAATAGATTTTTGTTCTAAAAGTACAAAGCCGCACAATGTGCGACAAAAGGAGTTGGTGAAAATTACAAAATAGGCTTCCTTTTTTCGGGGAAAAGTGATAAAATAAAAGAACATAAACAAAAAGCCGTCCTCCCATTGGACAGAAAGGACAATGCCATGAAGCTCAGTATGTGGATCATCGCCAATTTGCTGGAATCCTTCGAGCCGGAGGTGCATATTCGCCGGGAATCCCCCCGGGTTCTGCGCAGCGCACGGCTGGCCTATGCCACAGACTGCGTGCTTGTCCAGCAGGACGGGCCGGACTGCCTGTACCTTTGGAACGAAGACAGCATCCGTCTGCCGGACCTGTCCGCCCGGGAGGGCTTCGAGCTGCTGCAAAGCCTGTTCGACTCCATGTTTGACTGGGAGGGCCGCATTTCCGAGGCCATAGAGCAGCGGAATTTCCGGGCGCTGGTGGAGGAAATGGGGGTCGTCTTCAAAAATCCCATCGCTTTGACGGACGCCAACCATGCGGTTCTGGCCTGCTCCGCCGCCTATGGCGCAGAAGCGGTAGACCCGGAGTGGCTGCATTTGAAGACCTACGGCTATTCCTCCTTTACCTCGGCCAAGGAGATCTCCGAGGCCAGACTTTCCTACCATATGGACGGAAAGGTCATTCGCTTCCGCTTCCCGGAGGGCAGCGGGATGTCCGACAGCCTGTCCATTTCCCTGTTTCAGGGGGAAATGCCTGTGGGGTATCTGACCGTTGTGGAGAAGGACCACCCCATGAATGACGGCCACATGCAGCTGATGGTCATGCTGGCCAAGGCCCTGGCCCCTGTGCTGAGCGGGGAGCAGAAGAGCAGTGAGCTGGGAAATTCCATGCTTCAGCGCTTTTTAGAGGGCGGGAGCCTAAGCGACGAGGGGGCGCAGCACTTCCTGGAGCAGCGGGGCTGGACGGAGAAGGACAGCTTCCGGGTTTATATTCTGGACCTGGACGGTTCGGAAGACAAGCTGCAGCTCCAGCGCAGCTACCGGCAGTATTTCGCGGCCATTGCGGCGGTGTTCCCCTGGGACCTCTCGGGGGTGCTGGAGGGGCGCTTTGTGCTGCTGGCCAACGACAGCCGGATGCCGGACGACCGCCGCAGAACCAAGCTGGAGGAGCTTCTGTGCGCTGCCCCGGTGAAGGGCGGCGTCAGCCTGAGCCGTCAGGGCTTCCAGCTGCTGCCCAAGCTCTTCGAGCAGGCGGAATATGCCCTGCAATCCCCCAAAGGAAAAAAGGGCTTCCTGACGGACTATTACTACTTGGCCATGGACCACCTGATTCGCAGCCCTTACGACCCGGACCGGTGCCTGGCCGCCTGCCAGCCGGATGTGTACCGGCTCTTCTGCCAGGACGAGGTGCTGTATCAGACCCTCTGGGCCTACCTGATGCAGGACCGGTCCGTCACCCGGACGGTGCAGATGCTCTTTGTCCACAAAAACACCCTGCTCTACCGCCTGCGCCGGATCGAGGAATCCCTGCAATACAGCTTTTCAGACCCCTATACCCGTTCCTATATGCGCTTTTCCTTCCTCCTGCTGGAACGCCACGCAGGCCTGGAAAAGCCGCCCATTGCCGCATTTGAAATGCCGGAAGGATAAAAACGATGCCGCGGCTTCCGATTCCCGGAGGCCGTGGCATTTTATGTGTCTTTCTCTGTGCTGATTCTCATGCCTCTGCAGCGGCCGGGGCGGGAACGGCTGAAATTTGTTGAAAAAGACAAAAACACGGGCAGTGAATTGTCGGAGATCCACAAAAATCAGCCTGAGATATAAAAATATACCAAATTGTGTTGACAAATGACGGCTCCTGACGTATGATTTGTTTAGCTGATATATATAAATATATCAAGTTAAAAAAGGAGGATCTATCTATGACCAGTGTTCCATTGTCGCTTTTGCTCATCATCGCATCCATCGTCACGTTCATCGTCCTATGCTACAAGGGCTTGAGCCCAATTGTAAGCGCGCTGATTGCTACTGCAATCGTCGCAATTGCAGATACAAACGGATTTAAGTTTGGGTATTTTACCATGTTCCCCATGGTGACCACCGGCTTTATGCAGTATATGCTGCTGCCGTTTCTCACGGGTGCCATCTTCGGAACACTGATGAATTCCTCCGGCTGCAATGCCAAGTTCGGCACTTGGCTGGTTTCCAAGGCCGGGCCGCAGCTGGCTCCGTATACGCTGGCGCTGCTGACAGTCATCCTGCTTTTGGGCGGCGTTATGAGCTACGTGTTTGTCGTTGCCTACCTGAGCTTTGGCATCCTGAAGGCAGCCAATTTGCCGAGAGTGGTTGGCCTGACGATCATGTCCGGCTATATGCCCATTGGCATGATCCTGCTGTGCGGCGCAACGACCACCCAGCTGATCCCTACCCAGTTCCTGGGCACCACGATCTATGCAGGCCTGCCTATGGGCGTTGTTATGTCCGTTGTCTGTGCAATCATGGTCACGATCTACGTTGAGGCACTGATCCATGCTTGCCGCAAGGACGGAAAGGGCTGGGACGGTACGGAGGAAATGGAAGCGCAGATGTCCTTTAACGAGGCGGATCTGCCCAGCTTGATCTCCGCAATCCTTCCCATTGTGGTCGTTGTTGTTGGCTGCATCGTGCTGATCAATGTTTACAAAATCGACTCCACCGCTTCTATCGTGATCGCCCAGGCGGCGGCCTCCGTTTTGATTCTCGCAATGAACTGGAACCGAATCAAGGAAAACAAGCTGAAGGTCCTTTCCGAGGGTGCACAGGCCGCGCTGGTGCCCCTGGTTGGTTCGTCTCTGGTCGTTGGCTTTGCCGGTGTCGTAGGCAATACGGCGGCCTACGGCGCAATGGTGAACTGGGTCTCCACGCTGCAAATCAATCCCTATGTGCTTACCATCGTCGGAACGGCCCTTTGCTGTGCAATTTGCGCGGATGCCATGGGCGGCCTGTCTGCCTTCTTTACGGTGATGGCTCCTACGCTAATTGCGTCCGGTGCCAACCTGAACGTAGTTCACAAGCTGGCAGGTGCCGCCTCCGCAACCTTCGATTCCCTGCCCCACAACGGAAATATCAATATTTCCCTACAGGTATTTGGACTGACCCACAAGGAGGGCTATAAGCATATGTTTATTGTCCAGACGCTATTCCCTGTGGTTTATACATTGATCGGCCTGGTCATTGCACTGGTATTCTGCTGATTGGGGAGCGGGGTATAGGACAGGCACACCACAAAACAGAAAGGACAGTAAAATGGGTACAGTGGCAGTAATTGGAACGTTTGATTCCAAGGGAGAAGAGTTTGGCTTTTTGATCGGGCAGATCAAACGGGCCGGTGCACAGACGCTGAGCATCGATATCGGGACGAAGGGACCAGCCATGTTCCGGCCGGATATTTCGGCGGAGGAGGTTGCACGTGCAGGCGGTGAGGATCTGGATGCCCTGCGCAAGACCAATGACCCTGCCCGCTGCATGCAGGCAGAGGCGAAGGGCCTGCCGGTATTGGTTGGAGAGCTTCTGAAGCAGAACCGCATTCAGGGCGTGATCGCCATGGGCGGCGGCCAGGGCAGCAGTGTGCTGAGAAAATGCCTTGCGGCGCTCCCGGCGGGCTTTCCAAAGGTGTTGGTCACGACAATGGCGGGGGCCGGGAACAAACTGCTCGGCGGGATCAAGGATACGCTTCTGATTGATTCCATCGTGGATTTTTCCGGCCTGAACGATATCATTGCGCCAATCATCACCAACGCCGGTACTGCAATTGCAGCCATGTCCTGCATCCCCGTCCAAAAGAAACCGAGAAAGAAACGGGTCGCTGCCACAATGTTTGGCATTACGACACCCTGTGTAGAGGCCTGCCGCCAGATTCTGACGGCAGAGGGCTATGACTTTTATTCCTTCCATGCCAACGGCATGGGAGGGCCGGCCATGGAGACGCTGATTGCCGAGGGAGAATTTGACCTTGTGCTGGATATTACCACAACGGAGCTGCTGCAGGATATGGTGGTTCCGGGTACCGGCTGCAGTACACGGGTAGAGGCTGCCGGACGCATTGGCATTCCGCAAATCGTATGCCCGGGCGCCTTGGACTCCACCAACATTTTCTATTTGGATGCAGCGCGCTTTCCGGGTCGGAAAATGCATCAGCACAATGCCGAGGTCTACCTGATGCGCGCACGTCCGGAGGATGAGGCTGCCGTAGGCACCTGCCTTGCGGAAAAGCTCAATCAGGCAATCGGTCCTGTGCGGGTTGTGGTGCCTATGGGTGGATTTTCAAAGCTGAGCACCTGGCTGCCGGATTCGGAAGCAGACCGGGCAATGCTGGAAACGCTGCAGAAGGCGCTTAGACCGGAGATCCCATTGATCGTCAGCGACCAGACGATCAACGCCCCGGCCTTTGCGGGGCTGCTCTGTCAACAGGTCAGGGAAATGCTTCCACTTTACTGAAAGAGAAAAATACCATGGACAAAGAAAAACAAACGGCTTCCCTGGTTGCACCCAGAAAGCGATTTCAAAGGGAGCAGATCCAAGGAGCATTATCGGAGCGTATCCGAAAAAATCAGGCGATCCTGGCGGTAGACGCAGGAATTGGACTGGTGTCTAAAATGGCGGAGAATGCAGGAATTCCTCTCATTTTTGCAACTGCGGAATCCCGGCTGCGAATGATGGGGCTTCCGTCCTGCAGCGCCTATGTTGCAATGCGCAATGCAAATGATCTTTCTATAGAGGCAGTGCAAAAAGCAGCCAGAATGGCGCGCCGCACTCCGGTCCTGGCTGGGGTTTGCCCGGGAGACCCCATGCGGGAACCTTATGACCTGCTGCTTCAGATGAGAGAGCTCGGTGCAGACGGCATCCTTGTGGGCCTGCCGGGGGGAAACGGCTTTGGGCCAAAGCTGGATCAGGATGTGGCGGGAAGCGTACTGAACGCCCAGGCAGACCTGGAACTGATTGGCCTCGCTTCGGAATTGTCCTTTTATACGGCGGCAGTGTGCTACGATGCTTTGTTTGCGGTGAAGGCAGCGGAGCAAGGAGTGGATCTGATCGTTGCACATGCAGGCTTTACTGTGAGCGGTTTTTCCGGCGCTTGTCCGGGAAAGGCGAGAGATATGCAGCAGACAATTGAATTCGTCCGGGAATTGGCAGAGGCGGTGCGGAAAATCGACCCCCATATCCCAATCCTGTGCCATGGGGCCTGCCTGAATACGCCGGAGGCTGTGCAGAAGTGCATGAATGAAACCGGAGTGCAGGGCTTTTGGGGCGGCTCCGTGTTTGATCGGATCCCTATGGAGACAGCAATCGGCGGCACCGTGTCCGAGTTGAAGGCTCTGCCTCTGGATGCCATGGAGGGTCAGGCATGAGGTATATGGAAAAGAAAGCACTGGTGGAGAAGCTGCGTAGCAGTGTTCGGCAGGGAATCCCTATTATCTTGGCGGGGGCAGGCTGCGGTCTGTCGGCAAAGGCAGAGGAAGCCGCCGGTGCGGATCTGATCATGGCTTATAACAGCGGTATTTACCGCATGGACGGTCATGTTTCCCTGGTTGGCTATCGCTATTACAGCGACGGAAACCAGGACACGCTGAATCTGGCACGGGAACTGATGGGCGCCGTTTCCCACACGCCCGTCATCGCCGGAGTCTGTGCGGATGATCCCTGGCGGGAGAAGGAACGTTTCTTGGAGCAGCTGATGGAGTTGGGTTACAGCGGAATCACCAATGTTCCAAGCATTGCCGGTGCGGCGATGGCGAGGGGCTCGGTGTTTGGCGCGGATGCCCGGTATTATGGCATGGGTGCTGCAGCAGAGCTGGATATGGTCCGCAGATGCAGAAAAAAAGATATGTTTACGGCCATGTACGCCTATAATGCAGAGGATGTCCGCATCCTGGCAGGCGAAGGCGCAGACCTGGTCAGCGTACACGTTGGCGGCACAGCAGGCGGAAGCACAGGCTCCCTGGGGGAGAAACTGCTGCCGCTGGAGGCGGCTGCAGCCATGACGGACAGATGCTTTGAGATCGCAATGCGGGAAAATCCGGAGGTTTTGCTGGTCACCCACGGAGGACCCTTTGAAGATCCGGAGGCAATGCGGTATTGCTTTGCCCATGCAAGGTGCCATGGTTATATTGGTGCATCCGGAATCGAGCGGATCCCTGTGGAAAAAAGACTGACAGAGGTCTATGCTGCCTATGGCGCTTTGAAAACAGGGAATATGCAGCCATGAAAAAAGTACATTATGCCTGGGTGAACGTGCTTGTATGCGTTCTGGTCCTCTTTGCCTGCGGAACGGTCTGCCAGACCTATGGGGTTTTCCTGCAGCCCATTGCAGCGGAGCTTGGGGTCGGAATGGGGCAGGTTTCCGGCGCAATCACGGTTTTAAACTGCGTCGTGGCACTCAGTGGACCCCTGGCCGCGAAGATCGTGGATAGGTATGGCATGAAAAAGATCCTCCCTCTGGCGCTGCTGGGTGTTGCCGCCGCGCTGGCGATGCTGTCCATGGTGCGCACACTGCCAATCGTTTACCTGCTCTATGCGGTGTGCGGATGCGGACTGTACTACGGGATGTATTTCCTGTGTCCCTACATTGTGAATCGCTGGTTTCGCACAAGGGTTGCGGAGACCATTGCTCTGATCATTACGGCTATGGCCGTAGGCGGTACGGTTGGAAATCTTGTGCTGGGGGATTTGATTGCTCGGCAGGGGTGGAGGGCAGCGTACCGGCTGGAGGCCATATTCCTGTGCGCCGTAGCGGCGGTGGTTTTCCTGTTGCTCCGGGATGACCCGGAGGAAAAAGGCTGCAAACCCTATGCTGCGGGCAGCGGGGATGCATCCAGGGTGCAGACAAACTTCAAAGGCGGGCAAGGCGTAACAGCCCGTTCGGTATTTCGTCGGCCTGAATTTTATATGCTCGTGTTCTATGTGGCCGGGATGCAGTTTTGCGTGGGGCTTCAGTCTCAAATCCCCAATCTTGCGCTGAGCATAGGACTGCCTGCGGTCGTGGGCGCCAGCGCGGCGTCCCTGAATTCCCTGGGAGGGATCCCTGCGAAGGCACTGCTGTCCTTTTTCAATGTGAAAATCGGTGTGACCCGTTCGGTCATGCTCTATAATGCCATTGGAATTGTGGGATTGCTGGGAGTTCTTCTTTGCCCAAACAGAACCGGGATCCATCTGTTTGCGCTGCTGTTTGGGTTTGCAATCGGTTCAACGACGGTGCAGCTGCCACTGATGTCCAACCGGCTCTTTGGAGCCTCAAAGGCATACGGAGAGATTCACGCCAGAATTGTTCTGCTCAGCGGCCTCCTGGCTACACCCAGCTCCCTGCTGGCAGGACTGGTTTATGATTCCACGGGGCAGTATACTCTGATGCTGGTTTCGCTGATCGTTATTTTTGCGGCAGCGGCACTTCTTGCCGCAGGCGCATGGCGCATTGCGGAGCGCAGCGAGGAGACTGCACCTTAGAAAATCCGTGAAGTCAGATACAGAAAACGGTACACCCCGGCAGAAAAATGTCGGCGTGTACCGTTTTGACGTAAGGGCAGATACTTGCGAATTTCCGGTGTGCGCTGTATAATGAAAAGCAAAGGGAGGGAGCGCAGACATGACGGATACAAAATATGAGGCTATTCGGGATAGCTTAAAATATCAGATCCTGGCAGGAGAATTGAAAAGAAACGATCGGGTTCCCTCTGAGGCAGAGCTTTGCCAGCTTTATGATGTAAGCCGAATCAGCGCAAAGCGTGCGCTGAATGAACTGGAAAATGACGGCTATGTGAAGCGAATCCCGGGAAAAGGGACCTATGTCAGCTTTTCGCCTATGGTCCATGCGCTAAACGGATATTATAGCCTAACAAGCGCCATTTTGGAGCATGGCGACAAGCCTTCCTCGAAGCTGCTTTCCGTGCGGCGCGGAAAGGTCTCTGAGACGATGCCCTTTGACGGGATCGGACTGAAAATGTTTATGGACCTGTCCGAGGAGGATGAGATTTTCACGATCATGTGCCTGCGTTACCGAAACGACGATATTCTGGCGTTGGACACCACCTATTTGCCCTGCCGCTATTTTGAGGGCTTTACGCCGGAGATGATCAACCGGGACGGCTCTCTGTATGAGGTCATAGAGAAGGAATTTCACTATGAAAAGCTCAATGCCTGGGAGCGCTTTTTTGCCAGAACCGTCAATAGCCAGGAAGCGGTCTACCTGGGGGTAACGCCGGGCTCACCTGCAATGAAGGTCATGCGGATCACGGAGTGTGCTGGAAAGCGCCTGGTATACAATTGGCGGGTCTACAAGGGAGAGACGTTTCACCTGACCATCGACCTGGGGGAACGGAAGGACTTCCCTTCTGCCGAGGAAAAGAAAATCTGAAACGCTGCGGCAGTCCATGGGCTGCCGCAGACGGATAAGGCATAAAAATGCCGCGGTTTCTCAAAAAACGGAAACCGCGGTTGCTTTATACTCCGAAAGCTTTCCATACGGAGAAGCTTTTTTATTTTGCACTGTCAATCGTCTTGCCGAACACGAAAAAACGCTGGTAGAGGAACTCCGTGGAGAAATTCAGCAGCATATTCACAACCGTCACCAGGTATTCGTTCCAGCCAAGGCTCGTTGCCAGAAAATTGCCGAGCAGGGTAGAAAGCGGGGTGAAGACTGCGTAGTAGGCGGCCACCTTGGCCATGGCCACGGGCACATTGGCGGCGGACTGGAAAGTGAACTTCCGGTTCAGCGTGAAGTTCCACAGCACACTCAGGCACAGGGCGATGAGGTAGCAGGGCCAGTAAGGCAGGGCTGTAAACTCATTGAGCAGGGCAAAAGCGCCCATTTCAATCAGGCCTGCGCTGACGGAGAAAAAGGTGAATTTGAGAACGCGGATGAATTCTTTCATAGGGATTCCTCCTTGGAAAAATTTCTGCCCCGGGAACTCCGGGGCAGAGCTATTTACGGGAAAAATTACTTCACGGTGACAGAGGTCACGTGGGGCTGTGCACCGTTGTACCAGTACAGGAAGCCCTCCACATCGATGACATCGCCCACGTTCAGGTTGGTGACGGTGGTGTAAACATCGGTGCCCTCGCCGCACAGGTAGCTCTCTACGGTGAAGGTGTAGGTGTTGGTGCCGTCGGACACGTTGAAATACAGGTCGTTGTTACTGCCTGCAGCGCCGGAGCCATCCCAGTTGTACAGGAAAGCAGCGCCCTCGTCATTGGCGGCAACCACGGTCAGGCCGGAGACGGAGATCTTGGCATTCTGCCAGTCAATCAGATTCTGGGCACCCAGGCCGCCTGTGATGTCCTGGGGCTCGGCAATGTAGGAGCCTTCCAGAATCTCGAAGGTTGCGCCCTCAGCCACTTCAACCTCATCGTGATAGCTGGTTTTGTAGCCGTTGACGCGGATCTTGGTGCCGGGCACCAGCTTGGCAGCGTCCTCTTCGGAGCACTCCATGTTGTAGATGAAGTATGCGCCGTCTTCGCTCTGGGCGTAGACAGTCAGCTTATTGTCCCACCAGGACTGATGGGCCTGGACATAGGTCTCGATGCACACGGGGCTGTTCAGCTCGGCGGCCATGTAGTCGGCATGGCTCATGACGTCGGCCTCGGCCTCGGCAGGAGCGGTGACTTCCTCGGTGGTCTCGGCAGCAGCCTCGGTGGTGGGGGCCTCGGTGGTGGCGGCGGTGTCGGACTTGGCGCAGCCTGCAAAGGCGGCGATCATGCAGACAGCAAGCAGCAGGGCAATGATCTTTTTCATTTTTCGTTTTCTCCTTATCGGATGATGTGTTTTGCGGAGAATCCCGCAAACTAAGACCCATTATAGCGGCTGGCTGTGGAAAAATCAATGGCCTTTCCCGGCCTTTTTCCGTTTTTCCAGCAGAAATGCGGAAATGATTCCCAGCCAGCACACTCCAAGACTAATCAGCAAGGCGATGGCACCTGCGGGCAGGGGACCTAAGTCGGAGAATCCCTCTGCCTGTTGAATCTGGTCTAAGTGATTTAAAGAGGCGACTCTCTCGTATATGGCTTCCAGCCCTGCATCATCTGTCGGAAGCTTGCGTAGTACGGCTCGAACGGTTTCATCGATAAGCTGCCCGGAGGCTTGCCGTACAGAGGCAGAGCCGTTAAATACCGGTGTTACAAATGTGTGTTCACTGTTCTCAAGCAGAAGCTTTGTAGCCTCGATCTTTACATTGTAATGGGTGTTGTTGTCCTCGCCTGCACGGTTCAAGTAGTCTGAATAACTGGGATCTTGTCGTGCTTTTTCCGTGACAGGGACATAACCTTCGGTCTCGGCATAACGAATTTGAACGTCATTTGTCAGCAAAAACTGAGTAAATAGCCAGGATGCCAGTACCTCCTGAGGGTCATCCTTATAAAATACGCAGATAGAAGGCCCCTGGGAAATCATGCTGATATTGTCCGTATCATATTGTGGGATGGGATAAACTCGGGTTTCAAACTGTACGAGAGATTCTTCGCTAATATCCAGAAGAGGCGCGTTGCAACCCATCCAGGTGGAACCAGCGGTAGAGTCAATGGCAAAGATGCACTGACCAGCATTGAGGTAATCCGCCGGGTAGGAGCTGATTTTAAAGGTAGAGAAAGCACCTGAGGCGGTGTGATCCCGAACTTGCTGCATGATGTCCTTGCTTTGCTCGTTCCACAGTTCTACAGTTCCATTTGCTTGAGAATAGGGGGCATCTAATTGATGAAGCATCTGAATCATCATATTATCCGAGGACTTATACAGGAAGGGAATCAGTACCTTTTGACTGTTTAGCTTGTAGGTGCCATCGGTGTTTTTTTTCATGGCTGCTTCACTGACTTCCCAGACAAAGTCCCAGGTCAGAGTTTCCGGCAGAGTAAAACCCAGCTTTTCCACATAGTCCGTGTTTACATAGCAAGCCTCCGTGGAGCGCATGAACGGCAGAGCGTAAGTTGTACCGCCGATGACACACTCAGATAGGAATTGAGGTACAAGTTCCTGTACTGTTGGCCCATCAAAAAGCAATGAGCTGCCGCCCAAGCCATAGCGAGGATCACTCATGAGAGCATCCAGTGGTACAACAGTGTTCTCGCCGGATAAATAGGTAGCAATATGATCCGGGTAGGTGATGCAGATATTTGGAGTGGTATTTGTAGAGATATTGGTGATTACATCGGTATAGATGCGGGAGTAGTCCGTATAGATTCGCAGAGTAATATGAACATTGGGGTAAAGCTTCTGAAAATCTTCTATAGCCTGCTGATAAGTGGCTGTTTGGTATTTGTTCGTGTCACTTTTGCACCAGAAAACCAATTCGTAATTTTTAGAGGTATCGAAGCTTTCCGGCAGCGTATAGCTTTCTGCGTTCTCCGCGCCCTCCGATACCAGGTGACCGTGGCAGCCGGTGAGCAGCAGGGCGGCGGCAAGCACCAGGGCAAGCAGCTTTTTCATCCCTTGGTCCCTCCTCTTGCCACGCCGGACATGATTTTTTTCCGGAAAATCAGGAACAGCACGATCAGCGGCAGAGAGATGACGGTGACGGCGGCCATCATGGCGGGGATATTCTCCCGGCCGAAGCCGTTCTCCCGAATCTCCTGAATGCCCACGGATACCAGAAAATAGTCCTGCTTGTCCGTGATCAGCCGGGGCCAGACAAAGCTATTCCAGCACTCAATGATTTTCAGGATGGTGATGGTCACCACCGTGGGCTGGCAGATGGGCAGCAGCACCTTCCACAGGTATTTGAAGTCCGAGGTGCCGTCCACCTTGGCGGCGTAGTACAGCTCATCCGGCACCTGGGAGAAGTTCTCTTTTAGCAGATAGATGTAGAATACCGAGGTCACTGAGGGCAAAATCAGCCCCAGAAAGGTGTTCCGCAGCCCCCACTGGGTGACGGTTACGAAATTGGTGATGACCACCAGCTCCGAGGGGATCATCATCAGGGCCAGAAAGGCGGCGAAAATCAGGTCCCGCCCGGGAAACCGCAGCCGGGAAAAGGCAAAGGCGGCCAGAACGGTGACAAAGAGCATCAGCGCCGTGGTGATCACCGTGAAGATGGCCGTATTCAGAAAATACCCGGCCAGGGGCACCTGGGAGAAGGCGCTGGCGTAGTTTTCCAGAGTGGGATGCAGGGTGAAGAGCTTGGGCACAAACTCGCTGCTGTAGCTGCCGTAGCTCTTGACCGAGGTCAGCAGCATCCAGTAAAAGGGAAACAGGACAATGATGGCCCAGAGCACCAGCACCAGCCCAATGGCGGCGAGATACCCGATCTGCCGCCCACGGGCCCGTTTTTCAATCAAATCATAATCCATGGCCGCACCTCACACATAGTGGACGTGCTTTTTGCTCACCAGCAGGTTGATGCAGGTGATGGTCAGCACGATGGCAAACAGAAGAATGGCCGCGGCGGAGGCGTAGGAGGGATAGCCGCCGGCATTGCCGTAGAGCATATCATAGACATAGCCCACAATGGTATTCATGCCTGCGGCGTTCAGGTCCGTGCCGAACAGGGCCACGGCATCGGAATAGGCCTTGAAGGCCCCAATGAAGCCGGTGATCACCAGGTAGAAAAGGCTGGGGGAGATCATAGGCAGGGTGATGCGCCAGAAAATCCGGCTTTTGGATGCTCCGTCTACCCGGGCGGCGTTGCGGTAGGTCTGGTCCACGGAGGCCAGGGCAGAGGTGAGAATCAGAATCTTAAAGGGCATGACGATCCACACGGTGTAAAGGCACAGTACCAGCATCTTCGCCCAGTATGGCCCCGAGAGAAAGTCCACGCTGGCAAAGCCCAGGGCGTTCAGAAGCACATTCACAAAGCCGTCGGAATAGGCGGTCTTCCGGAAGAGGATCATGAACACCAGGCCCACGGCCAGGGTATTGGTCACATAGGGCAGGAAGAAAACGGTCTGGAACAGCTCCCGCAGCTTTTGAATGGAGCTCAGGCACAGGGAGATGAGCAGGGCCAGTCCCGTGGACAGGGGCACCGTGATAATCACCAGCAGGAAGGTGTTTTTCAGGGCCTGCAAAAAGTAGGGGTCGTGGAGCACATAGGCGTAGTTGTAAAGCCCCACCCCCGTATAGGTCTGAGAGGCAAAATTGTAGTTTTCCTGGAAGGAGTAGACGAATACGTCAATCAGGGGATACACCAGGAAAAAGCCCAGAAACACGAAGGCGGGCAGCAGGTAGAGAAAGCCCTTATAATTGTTTTTCTCCATGCTATGCCTCCCGGGGCCGCAGCCGCGCGCCGGTTTCCGGGGCGAACAGAAGCACCTTGCCGGGCTTCAGGCGGAAAGATACGCTCTGCCCGTGGCTGCCCTCCGTGCCGTCGGACTGGCGGATGGCCCGGAAGGTCTCCGCCTGGCAGCCATCGTGGGTACACAGGAAGCTCACGTCCCGGCCCATGACCTCCATCCGGTTCAGGCCGCAGCAGAAAGGCCCGTTGTCCTCCGGCACAAAGCCCTCGGGACGGATGCCCACAGTGACGTTTCCCTCCGGCAGCCCGGCGGCGGGCAGAACCCGGTCCTGGCCAATATAGAGCCATTGGTTTTCGATACGCCCGTCAAAGAGGTTGATGGGGGGCGTGCCCAAGAATTTTGCAACAAACAGGTTGGCGGGGTCATCATAGACCGCCTGGGGCCTGCCCGTCTGCTGCACCACGCCCTCCTTCATCACCACGATCTCATCGGAGATGCTCATGGCCTCCTCCTGGTCGTGGGTGACGAAGACGGTGGTGATACCGGTCTCCCGCTGGATTCTGCGAATCTCCTCCCGGGTCTGCAGGCGCAGCCGGGCGTCCAGGTTGGACAGGGGCTCATCCAGCAGCAGCACCGAGGGCATCTTCACCAGCGCCCGGGCGATGGCCACCCGCTGCTGCTGACCGCCGGACATCTCACTGGGCTTCCGGTCCAGAAGAGAATCGATCTGAACCAGCTTGGCGGCTTCTGTGGCCCTGCGAACCATCTCCGCCTTGCCGGGCCGGTCCTTGCCCTTCAGGTTTTCCAGAGGGAAGAGAATGTTTTGCAAAACCGTCATATGGGGGTATAGGGCATAGTTCTGGAACACCAGACCCACCCCACGGTTCTCCGTGGGGAGCTGGGTCACGTCCTTGTCCCCAAAGAAAATCTTTCCTTCCGTGGGGGCCTGGAGGCCGCAGATCATGTAGAGCGTCGTGCTCTTGCCGCAGCCCGAGGGGCCAAGCAGGCCCACCAGCTTGCCATCGGGAATCTCATAGGTAAAGTCGTCCACGGCGACAACCTCGCCGCCCTGCTTTTTGTTCCGGTTGGGAAATCGCTTGGTCAGGTGCTGTAAGGTGACATTCATAGCAGTCCATCCTTGGTTGTGTAGTTTAGAAAATGGAGCGCCCTAACCTTCCCCGACGGGGAAGGCTTTAAAAGCCCAATTTACAAGATACTCCCATTATACCCCCCGCCTCTGCGCATTGCAAGGAAAAAGATACCTGAGGAACCTCTGAATCAATCGTCTTCGGCTGGATGACGGGCCTTTTGCCCCATCCGTGCAGTTCTAAAAGCGGGAAATCCATACAGGATTCCTCCACTTTCAGAACTTTCGCCTGAGACAAAATCCCTCGTCACCAACTCTTGCCGATTGAATCAGAGGTTCCCTATTTGACAGCCAATTCCCGCTGCGGTATAATAAAAGGAGCTGTTAGAAAACACTTTGTCATTGCGAACCAGCGCGCACGCTGGTGTGGCAATCCCCCGGATTTTCAAACATCTTGGCCGTAAAACCAAGCTGTTTCCATCCAACCGGGGGGCTGCCACACCAGTGACGTCGGTCACTGGTTCGCAGCGACATACTTTTCTAACAGCCCCCGAAAACAAAACATATGGAGAAATACCATGATCGAATTTACCGAAATCACGGATTTTAACGCCCCGGAGCTGGACGTGTATGCCCGGCTGACGGAAGCCCAGCTATTAAACCGCTTCGAGCCCAAGAAGGGGATGTTCATTGCCGAGAGCCCTAAGGTGATTTGCCGGGCACTGGACGCCGGGTGCAGGCCGGTTTCCCTGCTGGTGGAGCGGAGCCACTGCAATGAGGAGGCCCAGGCGGCCATTGCCCGGTGCGGAGATGTACCGGTGTACACGGCGGAAATGCCCATCCTGACCCAGCTCACGGGCTTCCAGCTGACGCGGGGGATGCTCTGCGCCATGCTGCGGCCCAGGCAGCCGGAGCCGAAGGAAATTCTCGCTGCCTGCCGCCGGGTGGCGGTGCTGGAAAACGTCATGAACCCCACCAATGTAGGGGCCATTTTCCGCAGCGCGGCTGCCCTGGGCATGGATGCGGTGCTGCTGACCTCCGGCTGCACAGACCCTCTCTATCGCCGCAGCGCCCGGGTGAGTATGGGCACGGTTTTTCAGGTGCCCTGGGCCTATGTGCCGGAGAATTGGCCGGAAATCCTGAAAGAGGCGGGCTTTGCCACCGCCGCCATGGCGCTGACGGACGACAGCGTGTCCATTGATGCGCCTGTTCTGCGGCAGCAGGAGCGTCTGGCCGTGGTTCTGGGCACCGAGGGGGACGGCCTGGCCGAGCAGACCATTGCCCGCTGCGACTATACCGTAAAAATCCCCATGTATCACGGAGTGGATTCCCTGAACGTAGCCGCCGCCAGCGCCGTGGCCTTCTGGGAGCTCCGGGCGCGTTTTTAACCTTCCCCTGCGGGGAAGACTAGGGAAAAAAGCTTCCCCTCCGGGGGAGCTGGCTCGGCGCTAGCCGAGACTGAGGAGGGACATAATGGGCGAGAGCGGCTAAAAAGACGCTAACTACGAACCGCGCTCTCTCGTAAGGCCCCTCTTCCACCACCGCCTGTGGCGGCGGTCCCCCTTCCATGAATTATAGTATAGCTGCCACCGGCAGCTATAGAAGATTAGATTCGCTGCGCGACGCACCGCCGCAGGGGAAGGTTAGGAGAAAAGCTTCCTCCGCACATCTCCCAGCTTCCGCATGGCGGTGCCTACGGTGCACAGGGTGCGGTAGCGCCCTTTTTGCATCAGGGCCAGACAGCGGTCCTCTTTGGGGGCTGTGGCGATGATCCTGGCATAAAAGCCGTCCTGGGAGATGGCTTTCAGGAGCGCGCAGCGGTTGGCGGCGGAGGTGGCAAACTTCGCCACCAGCCAGATTTGAAACCGGGTCAGCCGCCGGAGCCAACCCATGTATTCTTCAAAATCCTCCGAATTCCAGACATTCTGGCTGTTCAAAAAATTCCAGCAGGTTTCCGGCACCAGGGAGGTTACCCGGTATTTTTCATACCCCAGGCCGTTGGTGGCGGAGTTGGGGTTCTGGGTGTAGTTGTACAGGCTGTCCGCCAGGAAGACCGCCTTCCGGCAGTCCCGGTACAGGGGGATGCTTTGCAGCAGGTCCTCGCCGAAGCGGACGGGGTAGAATTCCGGGTGGTCCTCCCGGGGCAGCAGGGACAGGGCCGGGACCTTTTTCCACAGAGGATTGTACCAGCCGTCCTGAAAGACAATCTTATACAGCTGCCGCCGGTCCGTCACCGTGCCGATATAGGCCATGTCCCTGGGGAAGGGCCGCAGCACCTTGCCTTCATACACCTGGTCTTCCCCAAGGAATACCAGGTCTGCCCCGGTCTCCCGGATGCACCGGGCCAGGGTTTCCAGAGCCTCCGGCTTCAGGCTGTCGTCTGCGTCCAGAAAGACCGCCCGGTCCTCCGGGCTGCCGTGGTCCAGTATAAAGTGAATCGCCGTTCTGCGGGCTCCATAGGGGCCCGTATTTTTTTGGTGGATGGCGTGAATCCGGCCGTCCCGGGCGGCAAATTCGTCGCACAGCCTGCCGGAACCATCCGGAGAGCCGTCGTCCACCAGGACGATCTCGAAATCCTGACAGGTCTGGTTCAGTACGGAGCTGACGCACTCTGACAAAAATGCCTCCGCCTTGTAGACGGGAATTGCAATGTAGAATTTCATGGGCTCAGCCTCCCATCCGGTTTTTCAGCCACAGGGTCTCGCACAGCCAGAGATAGTTCCGGAACCGGCCTTTTTCCAGGCTTTCCGCCAGAGAAGCATAGCTTTCCGGGGCGGAAACGCCGGAAAAATAGGTGCTTTGCAGCTGCCGCTGGCACAGAAAGACGGCATAGGGCACGTCCTTTGGCAGCAGCCGGGTTCTATGGTAGGTCAGCAGGACCATGTGCAGGAAGTGGGTATAGGCATCCTGATCATAGCGCAGGCCGAAGAATTCCCGCTCTTTCAGCAGCCGCCGGGTGACATAGAGGCTTTCCAGGGATTTGGGCCTGCCCTGAGAGGCGGCGGAGACACCCTGGGGGTTCAGCAGATAGGCAAATACCGGGGCGTCGATTGCGTAGATCCGCCGGGCCATGGGCAGCAGGATCTGGGAGATGACGGAGTCCTCGTACCAGTAGCCCAAGGGAAATTGAAGATTTGCCCACGATCTGCGCCGGAAGGCCTTGCCGCAGGTCATGCCGGGGATGCGCTCCCGGTCCGTCACGGGACCGGCAGAATACGTTTTCCCGGGGGTGACGTTCCCGGCGGCGTCCTTGCAGACATAGCCGCCAATGGCAATGTCTGCGTCATTTTGAAAGGCACAGTCCAGCAGGGCCTGGATGCTTCCGGGCAGAAGGGTGTCGTCACTGTCGTGGAAGAGAAGATATTTTCCCCGGCAGACCGACAGCCCGGCATTCCGGGCGCCGGAGTGCCCCTGATTTTCCTGCCGCAGCAGGCGGACGCGGGGATTCGCCGCATAGGCCTTTAGAATCTCCGGCGTTTCATCCGTGGAGCCGTCGTCAATGACCACGGCCTCAAAGGAGTAGCCCGTTTTCTGCCCCAGCACGGAATCCAGGCAGCCGCGCAGATAGGGGGCATTGTTGTAGCAGGGAATGATGATGCTCAGGTCCACCTGGGCTTCCAGCCAGCTTTTTCCCCGGTTTCGAATGCAGCTGCCGCCGCGATCGGGCCACAGGGCTTCCAGGGTGTCCTCTTGGGCTCCCTTCGGGCTGAAGAGCTTGCCGACGGAGCGCAGCCCTTCCCGGGCGATTTTTGGAACATTCACAGCGGCGCACCCTCCGTCACACTGGCGTAGAGGGCTTCATAGCCCCGGGCCATGGCGGGCAGGGAAAACCGCTGGGCCTCCTCCCGGGCCTTTTTGCCCAGGCTTTGCCGCAGGGCTTCATTCCGCACCAGCTTCTCAATGGCCGCAGCCAGGGCCTCGGCGGTGGGCTCGATGAGCAGGCCGCTCTCGCCGTCCGTCACCATGTCCGGCACGCCGCCTACCCGGGAGGCGATGACGCTCAGGCCGGTGCCCATGGCCTCAATAATGGTCATGGGCATCCCCTCCCAGCTGGAGGGCAGGATGAACAGGTCCGCCTGGGACATGGGGGTGAACACATCGGAGGTGACGCCCTCGAAGAGGACCTGCCCCTCCAGCCCCTGCTCCTGAGCGGCCCGGCGGGTCTGCTCCAGCAGAGGGCCGTCCCCATAGCAGTGGATGCGGGCGTTAATGCCCCTCTTTTTCAGAAGGGCAGCTGCGCCCAGAATGGCTGCGTGGTTTTTCTGGGGGAAGAACCGGCCCACGTGGAGGATCTCTACGGGGTAGTGGAGGGCGTAGTCCTCCTTTTCCTGGCAGGCGCTCAGGTCGATGCCGTTGGGCACCAGGCTTACCTTTTCTTCGGGCAGGCCGTAGACCTCCATAATGGATTGCCGGATTTCCCGGGTCAGGGCCACGGGCAGAGCCCGGCCCCGGCGGAAGCAGTATTTGCCGATCTGCTTGTCCAGGAAGACTGCCTCCTGGGCGGCCTGATTGTGGATGGTATGGACGATGGGAACCCCGGAAGAGGCCAGAGCCGCGTATTTCAGGGCATGGAGATGGGTGTGGATCAGCTGGGGATCGAGGGTTTTCAGCAGTTTTTTCAGCTGTCCAACGCATTGCAGCCCGGAGCCCAGGGCCTTGTCCAGATAGTAGACGGGTACACCGGATGCTTCCAACCGCTGACTTATGACGGTTTTCTCTCCGGAAAGGCTTATGGCGGAAACCTGGTGGCCGTCCAGCAGCAGCTGACGGCTCAAGGCCGCGCACATGGTTTCCGCGCCGCCCATGCCAAAGCTTGGGATGATCTGAACGATTCTCATTGTGTACCTCCTGTTCCGTAGGCCTCACGAAGGGCCTGCTTGTAGCTTTCGGCATCCAGCAGGACTTCCGCCCGGGCCACGGCGTTTTGAGACAGGCTTTGCCGCAGGGCTGCATCCTGAATGATTTCGGCGCAGCGCCGGGCCAGAGCCTCATCCGTTTCCTCCAGAAAACCGGTTTTTCCCGGCTCCACCAGCTGGCACATGCCGTCCACCGGGGTGCTGACGATGGGCACCCCCAGGGCCATGGCCTCCAGGGCGCTCATGGGCGTGCCCTCCCAGAGGGAGGTCATCAGCAGAACCCGGGTGTTCTGGAGCAGTCCATAGGGATTGGACTGGAAGCCCAGCAAATGGATACGGTCCCGGGCGGGGCTGCGCTCCCAGCTTTTGCGGAAGTGCTGCTCCAGCTCCGGGTCTGCCACGTCCGGGCCGCCGATGACCAGGGCGTTCAGGTCCGGCAGGAGAACTGCCAGCTGTTCCAAAACCCGGAGCATCCGCAGCGGATCTTTGGGCTTGGACATCCGGCCCAGGAACACCGCATGGCTTTCCTCCCGGCGCTCCGCTGCCGCAGCCTGATTCCGAAGGGCCTGAGGGTCGATGATATTGCGCAGGACGGAGCTTTTGTCTGCCACGGCGTTGCGGAAATAGAAGCTGTCCATGGCTGAGGAGGACACCCAGAAGATGTGCCTTGCTTTTTTGGCCGCAAAGTAAAACAGGGCCGTTTTTGGGGTCAGCCCCCGGGAGTCGAAGTTGTTGTTGTGGATGTGGCAGACCAGGGGTGTCCTGCCGCAGGCTGCGGCGCAGACCACGGAGGCAAGCATATCATGGGCCTGGATCACATCCGGCTGCTCCTGCCGGATCAGCCGCCGGACTTCCTTCACGGAGAAGGCAGCCATGGGAAGATAGGGAATGTTTCGCTCTTCCAGGGCCTGCCGGATGGGGCCTTCCGGGCAGCAGTAGTACATATCCATCTCCCCGCGGAACAGGGCAATCATCTGGCATACCACGTTTTCCGCTCCGCTAAAGGAGTTCCTGGGCAAAAAATGCAGCACTTTTTTTCGGGTTTCCATAATTTTCCCTCCCCAATTGACCTTTTTCCAGATTATAGCACAGAAGAAAGGGAAAAGAAAGAGAAAAAGGAGCCGCCGGGAGAGAATCCCGGCAGCTCCTGCCTTTGTTATGCGTGTTTCGGCCTTATTTCTGCGGCGCGGTACAGCCGTTCGGCATCGGCGGCGCTCAGGGTACCGGCGGCCAGATTCCCGGCCACGGCCAGACTGCCGCACAGCTGGCTGAGCCTGTGAGAGATGTCCGCCTCCGAAAGGGGCATATTCCCCTGCTGAAGCAGGGTACACAGCCCGCCGCTGTAGATCAGCATATGGGCAACCAGCTCGGATGCGGCCTCATGGGACAGGGAGAAGAGCTCCGTCAGCTCTGCCAGCAGCGGCGCTTCCAGCTCCGGAAGCACCCCGCGCTTGTCCTCGGACGTCCACATCCGCTGCATAAGAAACCTGTATAAATTCTGGTTTTCTGCTGCATAACAGACCCAGCGCAGGCAGTAGGCCTGAAAGGACGGCGTGTAATCCAGGCAGCCCCGAAGATATGCCTGAAATTCTGCCTTTGCCCGCTCATAAACCGTCTGCCTCAGCTCGGACATGTTGGTAAAACTGCCGAAAATCGGGGTGACCGTCATGTTCAGTGCCTTGGCCACTTCTCTGGCAGCCACGGCCTCAATGCCGCGCTGCTTCGCCAGCTCAAATGCGGCGTCTTCAATCATCTGTTTTGTAAATCTCGCCTTTGGCGGCATAACAGGACATCCTCCTCGTGAATAATACCAAAGTATGATACAGTATTATTATACGGGTTTCGACAGGAATGTCAAGGCGGAGAAACAGCGAAACTTTGCGAAAAATTTGTGAAACCGCTTACTTCACAAACCGCTTCAGCGCCTTGGTCAGCAGCAGGGCTACGGCGATTTTTACGGCATCCGGGATGATGTAGGGAATGACGCACATACCCAGCACGGCGCCCAGGGTGATGGCGCCCTTGGAGCTGGTGTAGACCACCATAAACCAGGCGGTGCCGAAGGCATAGCAGGCGATAAGACCCACGACCATGGACACGGGCAGCACCCACTTCTTGCTGCCGAACAGCGCCTCCATGGCCCACATCAGCAGGGCGGACACCAGAAAGCCCACAATATAGCCGCCGGTCATGCCCAGGAGCTTGCCCAGGCCGCCGGCAAAGCCGGAGAATACCGGCAGGCCCACGGCGCCCATGAGGATATACACCAGCACGGCGACGGTGCCCCGCTTGCCCCCCAGCAGGCCAACTGCCAGGAAGACGCCCATGGTTTGCAGGGTGAAGGGAATTTGCCCGGGAATGGAGATCCAGGCGCAGATGGCCATCAGGCAGGCGAACAGGGCGATATACACCATGTCCAGGGTTTTCATTTTCTTTGTTTCCATATGTATCTATCCTTTCTTCTCTCGAATACGGACTTCTCCGGCCTTTAAGGTCTGCCGGGTACCGTCCGGATATTCCACAATCAGGCCGCACTGGCCGTCCAGGTCCACTGCTTTGGCGGGGCGCTCTGCCTGGGCGGTGATGATGAGCACTTCCCGGCCCAGCACCATGCAGTGCCGTTTGTATTCCTGTTCATAGCCCTCCGGGGCCTGATACAGCGCCCAGAAGCGATTCAGAAATGCCGCCGTCAGGGCGTTTTTTCCGTTGTCCCGGGGCGTGTCCAGAATGGCTCCGGCAACGCCCGCCAGCTCCGGCGGGAAGCCCTCCTTCGGGGCATACAGGTTGAAGCCCACGCCCAGCACGATGTAGTTAACGGCACCGCTTTCCATGGACAGGGCGGCTTCCGTGAGAATCCCGGCCACTTTTTTGCCCTTTAGAAATACATCGTTGACCCATTTGATTTTTGCCTGGTGCCCGGCAATGTCCGTCACGGCCTGGCAGGCGGCCAGGGCGGCCAAAGTGGTCAGGGCGGCAGCCCGGGATGGGGTTTCATAGTCCGGCCGCAGCAGGATGCTTAAATAGACGCCGGTGTCCGCCGGGGAGAAGAAGCTTCGGCCCAGCCGCCCCCGGCCCTTGCTCTGGCTGCCGGAGACCAGAACCGTCCCTTCCGGCGCGCCGCCCTCTGCCTGCTCCCGCAGCAGGGCGTTGGTGGAGGTCACCGTGGGCAGCAGCTGAATTTTCAGGGGCAGTCCGGGGTTCAGGAGCCCTTGAATGCCCGAGGCGGAGAGAATATCCAGCCCCGTTTCCAGCCGGTAGCCCCGGTTGGGCTGGGCCTCGATGGGAAAGCCCGCCTCCCGCAGGGCTTTCACGCCCTTCCACACCGCCGCCCGGGAAATGCCGATGGCCAGGGCCAGCTCCTCTCCGGAGAGGTAGCTCCCCCGGCAGGACAGCAGCAGGGAAAGAATCTGATCTTTGGTTGCCATGGGGTACCTCCAGGGTGGAAATAACCTTCCCCTACGGGGAAGGGGGACCGCCGCCGTAGGCGGTGGTGGATGAGGGGCCTTACGTGCGAGAGCGGTCGGTATGTTGCGCTTTTCCAACCGCTCCCGCTCATTACGCCCCTCATCCGTCTCGGCTGTCGCCGAGCCACCTTCCCCGGAGGGGAAGGCTTTTGCGCGACTACGTTACCATGGCTTTCTTTGCTTGTCAACCAAATATTTTTAATGGTTTACAATCAAAACCGCAAAAAAGCGCCCCGGAGATCCGGGGCGCGAAAGGTCAATTTTTAGCAGCCAAAGCCGCCGATCTGGCAAAGAATCTGCCAGATAGAGCAGAAATGAAAACGCATCCTTCCAGCCTCCTTGTTTAGATTCCGTCTCGCGAGGACAAAAGGATTGTAATCTATTTGTAATCATTTTGCAAGCTGTAAATCTTGGAAATCCTCAGCCGTCTGTGCCGTCCCCGCTGGGAAAGGACAGAATCAGCCCGTTGGGCAGGCAGGCGATGGGCAGCCCGCTGTCGCACCAGCCCATGGCCATGCAGATGTGGTCCGGGCAGCTGGCGTGGGTCACGGCCACCTTGCCGTCCTTTACTTCTACGGTGTTGGTGCCCCCGTTGGCCCCCGTGAGCTCCAAAATCTGGTCCTTGCCCAGGTCCAGCACCTGGGTGACCACTCCGTCCTGCACCACCGTTACGGTCTTCTCCGGCGCTTTCGGCCGCAGCAGCCACAGCCCAAGCCCCAGGCTCAGGGCCAGAGCCAACACCAAAATCAGAATCCAATGCTTTGTTTTCATGGTCCGCTCCTAAAAGGTTTTCTCTACTATAGCAAGCCCCCATCAAAAAGGCAAATGGTTTTTGCTTGCTTTTTTGTCCGCCATTGGCTATACTGGAAGAAAAACGCTTGGGAGGAACATCCTGTGAAAAAGCACATTCTCTGTATCGGCGATTCCAATACCCACGGCTACTGCGCAGACCCCGCCGACTGCGCGGACGGCGGCATTCGCTTCAATGAGGACGAGCGCTGGACCTGCCTGCTGCAAAAGGCCCTGGGGCCGGAGTACCTGGTGACGGAGGAGGGCCTGTCCGGCCGGACCACCGTCTTTGAAGACCCCATCAATGAGAATATGGCCGTGCTGCCCTATGTGTATGCCCTGCTGAAAAGCCATGAGTATGTGGACCTGCTCGTCATCATGCTGGGCACCAACGATTCCAAGCAGCGGCTGAATACCACAGCCTATGAGGTCGGCAGAGGCATGGAGCGGCTGGTCCGCAAGGCCATGACCGTGGACTGCTGGGGCCCCGGCAAGAAGCCCAATGTGCTCATCATCGCTCCGCCTCCCATCGGCAAAGGCGTGGAAACCTCTGCCTGCGCCGAGGATATGGGCAAGGGCGCGGTGGAGACCTCTCAGGCGCTGGCAAAATACTATGCTGCCGCCGCAGAGCTCTTAGGCGTGCATTTCCTGGATGCCTCCTTCTGCCAGTTCAATTCCGTTGATTTCATGCACCTGACCCGGAAGGGCCACGCCCAGCTGGCCGAGAAGCTGACGGAGCTTGTGCCGGAATATCTGGAGAAGTAACAAAATATCCCCGGCGTTCGGACAGCCCGAGCGCCGGGGAATTTTCTGATTTATTGGGAGGGGAGAACGGCCTTACTCTGCACGCTCCATGGCCAGCTGGAAGTCCCGGGTGTCGGTGAAGATCTCGTTCTTATAGGGATTCTTCTTCTGCTGGATGGCCCGGCGGATGATGATTGCCAGAGCCAGTGCGTTAATGGCCAGAGACAGCACGGAGATCACGCCCTGGGCGGTGGGGTTCGCAGCGGTGGGACGGACAGCGGCGTCCATGAAGCCATCGGCGTACAGCACGGGGATGGTGGTGAACACGCTGCGGTCCTGGAACAGGGGGAATACCTGGGCGAACATGCACCAGATTGCCAGGGTATTGGCACGGTTCTGAATCCAGCCGCCCTTGTTCCACAGGGAAGCGGCCACGGTGGGGGCCAGCAGCAGGGCCAGGCCGCAGTACCAGGCGTGGGTAGGCAGGTTCAGATAGGTATACTGGAAGTTCCACACGTCATAGGCCAGAATGTACAGCCAGATCATGTCGGGCCAGAGCATGTCGTCCTTCTTCTTGGAGGAGTAGATGCCCCACCAGCCGGTCATGCAGAAGATGTTCAGCAGGCCTGCAATGCCGTTGAGCCAGTTCCACCAGCCGCCGTACAGCCAGACGTTTTCGCTGGACAGCCACCAGCCGTCCACGGAAAGAGCGCCCTTGATGGCAGACTCAAAGTCACTGCCCACGGCGATGAGAATATTGATGGCAACGATGACGAAGGGGAAGGGCTTGAACCAGTCCTTCTTGCCAATGCCCCACTGATACTTGATCATCATGAAGCCGATGCAGCCGATGGTGGCGGCATAGAGCTTGGCATAGTGGAACCAGCTGTTCATGTACAGATAGGTGGGGTTATTCACTGCCCAGCCCGCGCCCATGGCAGCGCCCACGGCCACGGCGATGAAGTACACCGTCAGTGCCCCCGGCAGAGCCAGGAAGAAGAAAATGCCGCCCTTTTTGGTGCGCCGGGCAATCTCGTTGGTGAGAATCAGCCCCAGGAACACCAGCAGCCAACCCAGCAGCTGGTAGCCCGCTTTGTCTCCGTAGATTTGAAATAACATACCGTTTGCCTCCTGTTTGTCTATTTGCCCCGCCCTACAAAGCCGTGATGCAGAAGAGAGGGGCTTATGAAATCAGTATAGCAGGTGTTGCATGGGATGTCAATTCCAAATCGATAGTTCTGGAACGATTTGCACAAAGGCTTCCCCTCCGGGGAAGCTGGCAGGGCGGCAGCCCTGACTGATGAGGGGCGTAACGGGCGAGAGCGGTTGAGGAAATACAGACAGCTCAGACGTTCGGTGCCCCTCTTCCACATAGGGCAATGTCACTGACCTGGGAATTTGGCCGTAGGGTCGAATTTGCCTTAAACGGATGACATTAGGTTAACAGGAAGCGCGCCACCGCAGTGCCAGGCCGATCATCAGGCCCAGGGCGGCGGGGAGAAGCCAGCCCAGGCCATAGGAGAACAGCGGAATATAGCTGTTGGCCCAGCCCAGCAGTCCTTCCAGGTGCAGGATGCTTTTGGCGGCTTCGGGCAGGGCGGCGAGGAAATCCAGTACTGCCGCTGCCAGGGTGAGCACCGTAACGCTGACGAATACCCGGCGGTCCCGGCCGAAGAGCCCGCCCAGCAGGCTCAATAGGATCAGGGTAATGGACAGGGGATACAGGAACATGAGCACCGGCAGGGAGAAGCTGATAATGGTGGTAAGGCCCAGGTTGGAAATGGCCAGAGGGAACAGGCTGAAGATCCAGGTCCAGGCCTTATAGCCGATGCGCGGGTACAGCAGGTGAAAGGTCTCGGCGCAGCTGGTCACGAGACCGATGGAGGTTTTCAGGCAGGCCAGGGTCACCGTGGCGGCCAGAATCAGCTGACCGGCCCGGCCAAAATAGTGATGGGCGATGTCCGCCAGAGCAATGCCGCCGTTGGCGCTCAGGGGATAGGCTCCCCGGCTCTGGGCACCCATCCAGGTGATGAGGGCGTAAATCAGAGCCATAAGCAGACAGCTGAACACACCGGACAGGCAGGTCCCCTTGGCGATGTCCTCCGGGCGGCGCAGGCCCAGCTGCCGCAGGACCTGGACGATGGTGATGCCGAAGGCCAGAGCTGCCAGGGTATCCATGGTGTTGTAGCCCTCCAAAAAGCCCGTTAAGAAGGGCTGGGTGACATAGTCCCCCTCCGGGGCCACCTGGGACACGGAAGCCATGGGGTTTGCGAAGGAGGCAATCACCAGCAGGGACAGAAGAATCAGAAAAACCGGGTTGATGACCCGGCCAACCCAGGTCAGAATGCCGCTGGGCCGCAGAGAGAAGAAAAGCACCAGCAGGAAGAAAACCAGCGAGAACCCAAGCAGCCACAGCCTGTCGTTGCCGGTCAGCAGCGGCTCCACACCCACGGTGAAGGAGGTGGTGGCGCACCGGGGAATGGCAAAGCAGGGGCCGATGGTCAGATACAGCAGCACAGTGAAAAAGCGGCCGTAGCCCTTACCCACCTGCCCGGCAAGCTGGGCCAGACTCTCGCTGCGGCTCAAGCCCATGGCTGCCACACCCAGCAAAGGAAGACCTACGCCGGTAACAATAAAGCCCATAGAGGCTACTACATAGTTCCGTCCGGCAGCCTGTCCCATATGTACGGGGAAAATCAGATTGCCGGCTCCGAAGAAGAGGCCGAAGAGTAGACTTGCTACGGCCAGGGTTTCCTTTGGGGTCAATTTCCGTTTCATAGTAATGTCTTCCTTTCTTAAGAATGTTTGAGAACACCGGTTCGCCCTTTGAATGCGAATTGGAAACAGTATACCATTTTGTTCAGAAAATGTAAACAAAAATTTTCAGAAAACGGAATGTTTTTCTGAAGAAAAGAAGGCAAAAACGCGGAAATATGAAAATTCCTGAAAATAATGTGCTTCTAAAAAGGACAAATGTGCGTAAGAAGACAAAACGGGGAATTTCCCGCAGAAAACAAAAATCCGGGAACCTGCGGCGGTTCCCGGGATATGATTGAATTCAGGTCTTTCGGATAAATTTCTCCCTGCATTTGGGGCAGGTGATGGAGATTTTGCCCTTCCCCCGGGGAACCCGGACGGTCTGATGGCACTTGGGACAGTTGAAATAGCGGTTGTTCCGGTCCTTCAGACGGTCGAAAATCAGAAGAAACTTCCGGTTCTCCTGATACCGCTTGTAGGTATTCCGGGAAAGTGCCCGATAAATGGCCCAGAACATCAGTGCATAGCTCAGCACAAGGAAAATCATCCGCACGGTCAGATCCCGGAACAGGGAGGAGAAAATACTGGCAATCAAGCCTGCGCACAGAATGGCCATGTTCAGCCGGTCGGAGCCATACCGCCCGGACATAAAGCTGCGAAGCCCTGCGCTCATGCGTGCGCCGGTCTGGTGCAGCCAGAGAGAAAATTTGCTCATAAATATCCACCTTTTCCCAGGGAAAATAAAATCATTACCAATATTATATTGCGTATTTTGGGAATTTCAACACCGATGCCGCAGAATTAACGGATTGTTTAAGAATGTCAATTTGTAAAAAATTAAAAATGCTATTGGCGAAACTGGGGAAATATGATAAAATAGGGCAAAACTTTGACGGAAGGGGGCAGCCTATGAAGCCGCAGCACAGTGCCAGGAAGCACGGAAAGCCTATGAAATCGGAGCTGGTCATGATTCTTGTGGCCATGGCCAGTGCGCTGGTACTTATGGGGATGCTCATTGCCTGCATTCCTTATTATGATACCGGCACCCGGGAGATAGCAGACCCGGAGCCGCTGCTGCAGCAGCAGCGGGAGCAGGAGCAGGAGGAGCCGCCGGAAGAGCCCCCCACGGAGGAAACCCAAATGCCCACCGTCCCGCCGGAAAAGAATCCCTACAACAGGCGGGATTTCCAGTTCGACAGCCACAATTACCTGCTCTGCACCCAGCAGGACAGCTATCCCGGCATTGACGTGTCCTCCTTTCAGGGGCGCATCGACTGGCAGAAGGTGAAGGCCTCCGGCATCCGCTTTGCCATGATCCGCCTGGGCTACCGGGGCTACGGACAGGCAGGCAACATGGTGGAGGACGACTATGCCCGCCGGAATCTGGAGGAGGCCAGGAAGGCCGGCCTGGAGATCGGGGCCTACTTCTTCTCCCAGGCCACCACCGTTGACGAGGTGGACGACGAGATTTTCTTCTTTATGAAGATCCTGGGGGACACGGAGCTGACCATGCCCATCGTCCTGGACTGGGAGCGGGTGGGGGTGGAAACTGCCCGGACCAACAATGTGGACGCCGAGACCCTGACCGCCATGCAGAAGCACTTTTGCAAGACCATGGTGGACTTTGGCTACACGCCCATGGTCTACTTCAACTGGCATCTGGCGGAGAGCAGCCTGTATCTTTCCGAGCTGGAGGACTATCCCTTCTGGCTGGCCCTGTACCAGAACTATATGACCTATCCCTTCCGGGTGGAAATGTGGCAGTATACCTGCACCGGCCGGGTCCCCGGCATCCAGGGGGATGTGGATATCGACGTCTATATGCCGGACCCCACAAAAATCCAATAATCAATAAAAAACCCCCGGGAGCACCGAAATGTGTTCCCGGGGGTGTTGCGTGTAGGGCTCCTTTCAGGGGAGAATTAGTTTTCGGGGGAGCCGTTTCCTTTCAGCCCGAAGCACAGGCCTCCGCTCAGGGCGAAAACGGCGGCGGAGAGATTCCGGTAGGTCATCCAGCAGTGGACCAGGGAGTGATTGCGCAGCAGGAAGTACCAGACAAAGGGCACGGCAAAGGCAATGGCCAGGCTCAGAAGGCTTGCCCGTTCCAATGCGAAGCGGCAGCGCTTTGTGACCAGCAGCCACACCAGCAGGCCCAGCAGCGCCAGAACGATGACTGCGGCGGCAGGATTGGCAAGGACGCCCAGGTTCCGGCCGAGAACGGCGCCGAAGGTAGCACTGACCCCGCCTTCGGCAGCGGTGACTTCGCCGCCGCTGCGGTACTGGGCCTGCTCTACGGCATCACGCATCACGCTGTTTCCGGTGATCAGGCTGGCGGCCAGCCACTTCCCACTCCACATTCCGCCATAGCCGAAGGCCCAGGCTGCGCCGGAGCCGACGGTTTTCAGCAGCCGCGTCTTTCCGTCTGCCCGGCTCATGAGGGCTTGAAGCGCCAAACAGGTACCAACGGCGCAGGCGGGATAGGTCAAAAAGTCAAAGAAGGCTGTGCCGATCCCGAGGAACAGGAATACCAGATACCCCCAGGACCTGTCCCAGCTTTCCGTGAGAAGCATAATGAGAAGCCCAAGCAGCGTCAGGTAGTAGATGCTGGAAAACTGCATGCTCAGGGCGGTGGAGACGGGATTGAGCACCAACAGAGCAAGGCCCATGGGCAGCGCCAGCCGGAGCCCCCGCTTCCGGAAGGCCAGCAGCAGCACCCCGGCGGCCAGAATCAGCTGCAAGGCTGCATTCATCATCCGGATATCGCTCAGAGAGAAAAACAGCAGCAGAGGCTTGAGAAAGAGCAGGTAGCCGTGCCAGTACCGGGCATAGTCCACCACATAGCCGGACCGGTCTCCGTAGACGTATTGCTTCAGAGAGCCGGCAGGGTCGAGCTTTCCTTCGGTGAACTCCATGCGGTCATTTTGCATGGCGGCCTTCAGGGGGTCCGCATCCCGGATGTAGACGGCAATTTGCATCATGATGGCATCCGTGAAGCCATCCAGACGGGCGCTTTTCTCCTCCGGGGCCCAGCAGAAGCTGGTACCCTCGTTTTCAAAGATGGGCAGACTCCTGTCTGCCTGGGTCAGCATCCGCCCTGTGGGAAGGATATACACGCAGGTCATGAGAAGAATGCCTGCCAGAATGGAAAGCAGCAGGCAGACAAAGCATTTCAGCCCCGCTTTGCCGAAAGATTTTCGTGTCATAGTTGCCGGAAGTCCTTTCCTTTTTCGCCTATTATACCATAGCCGGGCTGAAAATACCAGCCCGTTTTCCGATGCCCTGTGGAGAGGCGTTGAACAATAGTGTCAAAGATGGGGCGGCTTTGAACGGAATTTTTGCTGATTTTTACTTGACAATTGTCTTTCGTGCCGATACAATAAGACTTGATGTGGGCCGTCTGCTTTTAGGCGGCTCCTTTACCGGCGCGAAAGCCGGGAGTTGCGTTTTGCGCCTTGTGGCGTTTTGCGATAGAATGGCATTTGCCAAAATCATCTCAATTTCACATGGGCCGCTGCGCACCCTGCCGCGCCAATTTTATGGAAGGAGGTGCGTTGTGGAATTATGGAATGGTATACGATTCTTGCAATCGTTCTGGGCGTCCTGATCGGTATTGGCGCCGGTTTTGCCGGTGGTGTTCTCTACCGGAAGAAGGTTGCCGAGCGGGAAATCGGCTCTGCGGAAGCAGAGGCTACCCGCCTGATCAATGAAGCCATCCGAAACGGTGAAAACCGGAAGAAGGAAATGCTGCTGGAAGCCAAGGACGAAATCCATAAATCCCGCACAGAACACGACAGAGAAGTCAAAGAGCGCCGTGCCGAACTGACCAAACAGGAACGCCGGCTTGAGCAAAAGGAAACCACCCTGGACCGAAAGACCGAAGCCTTTGAGCGCAAGGAAGAGGACCTGAACAAGCGACTGGCCAATGCCGCCCAGACCCAGGCCGAGGCCGAGAAGATTCGCCAGCAGCAGCTGGAGACTCTGGAGCAGCTGTCCGGTCTGACCCAGGACCAGGCAAAGCAGTATCTGCTGGACAGCATTGAAAACGATGTCCGCCATGAGGCCGCTATGAAGATCAAGGAGATCGAGCAGCAGCTGAAGGACGAGGCCGAGGAAAAGGGCCGGGAGATCATCGCCACCGCCATTCAGCGCTGCGCGGCGGATCATGCCGCAGAGACTACCGTCTCCGTGGTGCCCCTGCCCAACGATGAGATGAAGGGCCGCATCATTGGCCGGGAGGGCCGGAACATCCGGACTCTGGAGACCATCACCGGCGTGGACCTGATCATCGATGATACCCCCGAGGCCATTACCGTCTCCAGCTTCGATCCCGTCCGCCGGGAGGTTGCCAGACTGGCACTGGAGAAGCTGATCGTAGACGGCCGGATTCACCCCACCCGCATTGAGGATATGGTGGAAAAGGCCCGCAAGGAAGTGGACCGCACCATCCGCGAAGAGGGCGAGCGGGCCTGCTATGAGACCGGCGTGCACAACCTGAACCCGGAGCTCATCAAGATCCTGGGCCGCCAGAAGTACCGCACCTCTTACGGCCAGAACGTGCTGAACCACTCCATCGAGGTTGCCCATATTGCAGGCCTGATGGCCGCGGAGCTGGGCGTGGATGTGGCTATGGCCAAGCGCGCGGGCCTGCTGCATGATTTGGGCAAGGCCATTGACCACGAGGTCGAGGGCAGCCATGTGCAGCTGGGCGCAGACCTGGCCCGGAAGTACAAGGAGAATCCCGTCATCGTCAATGCCATCGAGGCCCACCACGGTGACGTGGAGCCCAAGACCGTCATTGCTGTGCTGGTCCAGGCTGCCGACGCCATCTCCGCCGCCCGTCCCGGTGCCCGCAGAGAGAACGTGGAGAACTATATCCGTCGGCTGCAAAAACTGGAGGAGCTCACCAGCTCCTACCCCGGCGTGGAGAAGTCCTATGCCATCCAGGCCGGTCGGGAAGTCCGGATCATGGTCAAGCCCGAGGTGGTTTCCGAGGACAACATGATCCTGCTGGCCCGGGATATTGCCAAGAAGATCGAATCCGAGCTGGAATACCCCGGTCAGATCAAGGTCAATGTCATCCGGGAAACCAAGGCTGTGGAGTTTGCAAAGTAATCAGAGCGAAAGTTATGGAGGCTGCCCGATTCGGACGGCCTCCGTTTTTGCGCAGGGAAGGTTTCGTGATTATTGTCGGGATATGCCATAAAAAGTGCTTGACAAATAAAAGAAACCATGCTAGAATATCAAAGCTGAATCGCTCAGGTAAGGGCTTACGCGGGTGTAGTTCAATGGTAGAACACCAGCCTTCCAAGCTGGATACGCGGGTCCGATTCCCGTCACCCGCTCCATTCGAGATGCGCCAATAGCTCAGCTGGATAGAGCAACTGCCTTCTAAGCAGTAGGTCGGGGGTTCGAGTCCCTCTTGGCGTACCAATTCAGAAAAGTACATATGGTGGATATGGCCTAGTTGGCTAAGGCGTCAGATTGTGGCTCTGAAGATCGTGGGTTCGAGTCCCATTATCCACCCCATAAAAAATGGACACCCTAAAAGGGTGTCCATTTTTTACGGAATCCGGCGGATAATGGGACTCGAAGAGGGCGGCGGCAGCGTAGCTGCCGTAAAAAACAGTCCAGTGGACTGTTTTTTAGCCCGGGGGAGAGTCCCGCGCCGTCAGGCGAATCTCTGCGGCTTTGTGCATCGCGATGCGGCGCTTTTGGGGTTCCGGTCTGGCGGGTCCTTCGAATTTCAAAGGGAGTATAGGTCCTGCATGGACCGGAGAACGGTATCTTTTTCCGGAATGCTGGGGATACCGCCGGAGTGTTCCGTGGAGAGGCTGGCGGCGGCGGCGAAGGAGCCGATATAGGCGAGGTCTTCTGCCGTCAGAGCCTGGATGGGCTTCTCCAACTCCAGAAGCCTTGCCATGGCGCTGCCGCCGAAGATGTCTCCGGCACCGGTGGTATCGATGGGGTGGACCTTGGGGCAGCGAACTCGGCAGACGGCATTTCTTGTTTTCAGCAGGCAGCCCTCCGGCCCCAGGGTCACCATGGCCAGGGACACGCCGCATTCCGCCAGCAGTCTGTCGGCACCCTCCTCCGGGGTGCAGCCCCAGAGAAATTCCACCTCGTTGTCACTGATTTTTACCACGTCCGCCTGACGGAGGCTCCAGAGAATCTGGGCTTTGGCGGCATCCTCGCTGGGCCACAGGGGAAGCCGCAGGTTGGGGTCACAGCTGATGAGCTTTCCCCTGCCCTTTGCGTAGGCAATGGCCTTTTGGGTGGCGGTGCGGGCGGGCTCGTCCGTCAGGCTCAGAGTGCCGAAATGGAAGACCCGTGCGTCATCAATAAGGGCGGTGTCGATCTCCTCCCAGCGCAGCTGGGTGTCGGCCCCGGGCTTCCGGGCGAAGGAGAAGGAGCGATCCCCTTGGGCGTCAAAGGTCACAAAGGCCAGGGTTGTAAACACACTGTCGTCTACAACGATTCCCTTTGTCTCGATCCCGGCCTGGGCCAGGGTGTTGAGCAGCAGGCGGCCAAAGGCATCCTGCCCCACCTTGCCCAGGAAGGCGGTCCGGCGGCCATAGGCATTCAGGGCAGCCAAAAAGTTTCCCGGTGCGCCGCCAGGGTTGGCGGCCATGGTGGGATATCCTGCCGCATCTGTGGCTTTGGCGGCGAAGTCAATGAGCAGCTCGCCCAAGGCAACAACATCGGTCATGGCTTCATCCTCCTGTCAGTCCCTGGCCGCCGGGTATTCGGTGCAGAGCAGCCGGTAGGGGGGCTCGTCCTCTTCAATGGCCGGGAAGCGGCCCATGGGGGGATTGAATCGGTTGTCGATGCTGTCGTCATTGCACTGGCTGACCTCGCCCAGGAGCACATCGCCGGTGCCTGGCTCCACCTCAAAGTCGTGGTACAGCCTTTGGGTGATGTAGATGCTCTCGCCGGGGGTCAGGCGGATCTGAGTTCCGGCGGGGACTGTGTAGGCTCTGCCGTCCGTATGGACGGTGACGTCGGAAGTGTAGTCGATGGATTCATCCGGCAGAGAGTTGTATACCCGGATCAGCACATTTCCGCCGCCCCGGTTGATAATGTCCTCGGTTTTGTACCAGTGGAAATGATTGGGGGAGTACTGGCCCTCCTTCAGGAACAGCAGTTTTTCGGCATAGACCTTGGGATATTTTTCCCGCATGGTCTGGCTGCCGTTGCGGATGGTGATAAGGGAAAAGCCAATTTTATCGAAATTGCCCTGGCCGTAGTCGGTGATGTCCCAGCCCAGGCAGCACTCCCGGACCTCGTCATACTCGTGGCCTTTCGTTTCCCATTCCTCCGGGGTGAAATTGCAGAAGGGGGGCAGATAGCAACGGTACTTTTCACACATGGCCTCCAGCTCCTGCAGAGCCTTGTTGATTTCGGAACGCTTCATAAAAGAGATTCCCTCCTTAAAAAAATCGCCGCCTGAAGGTGACGCAGTTGACAAATGAAAAAATAGGGCGTATACTATAGATACAAAGGGCGCTGCCAGTAGGTCGGCTCCCCAAAGGTTTGCTAAGAGATAGCCGTTACTTTGGCGAGTGGGCGGCTATCTCTTTTTGTCGTTATCCTGGCGAACCAGGGTAATAACGGCTATAATGACCAGGCAGAATTGAAAAATTCCTTCCCATGTAACATCCATAACCATCACCCCCTTCCTGTCATGAAGGGGCAAAGAAGATATCACCCCCGAAAAAGTCGAGGGAACCGCCTACCGGGGCGCTACCGGCAGCACCATTGACAGCATAGCACAGGATTCGGGAAAAAGCAAGGAAAAAACGGGGCATATATGGCAGCAATGCTGCGATATATGCCCCATTTCTCCATTCGTCTGGTGCCAGCGTCATCCCTGTGAAAATACTGATGGACATTCGACCTGACCTGTGCTAAAATTTCTGTAGTTTTTTTCGGAGGCGGCACAATGAAGCGCGGTACGGCAACAAAACAGATCACGGAAGGGGTCATCTGGAAACAGATCCTGGCCTTTTTCTTTCCCATCCTGTTGGGGACCTTTTTCCAGCAGATGTATAATACGGTGGATACCATCATCGTTGGGCGCTTCGTCAGCACCCAGGCCCTGGCGGCGGTGGGAACCACGGGGCCGCTGGTAAATATCTTCAACGGCTTTTTCACGGGCCTGGGGTCTGGGGCCACGGTCATTCTGGCCCAGTTCTACGGAGCCGGAAACAAGCAGGGCGTCCGGGACACCCTGCACACGGGTGTCACTCTGTCGCTGCTGCTGGGCCTTCTGATCATGGTCCTGGGCATTGGCCTGGTGCCGGTGGCGCTGAAATGGATGCACACCCCTGCGGACTGCCTGGACATGGCCTCGCTGTATGTGCGCGTTTATTTCGCCGGAGCGCTGGCCTCCATGCTCTATAATATGGAGGCGGGCCTTCTGCGGGCTATGGGCGACTCCCAGCGGCCGGTGATCTCTCTGATCGTAGCCTGCCTTGTGAATATTGTGATGGACCTGGTGCTGGTGGTTGGCCTGAAAATGGGGGTCGCCGGTGCGGCGCTGGCGACAGTCATCTCCCAGGTGGTCAGTGCGGTTATGCTGCTGGTGGTACTGCTGCGGGAGAAGGAGAATCCCCTGGAGCTGTCCAGGCTGGGCATTCAGCCCAAGCTCCTGAGGAGAATCCTGGCCATCGGCGTTCCGGCGGGGCTGCAGCTGGTGATGTTTGACCTGTCCAATACCCTGATTCAGTCCGGTATCAATTCCTTCGGCTCCACGGTTATGGCCTCCTGGACCGCCTACACGAAGACCGACGCTCTGACCTGGATGGTCTCCGGTGCCTTTGGCGTGGCCATTACCACCTTTGTGGGCCAGAACTACGGTGCCCACCGCTACGACCGGGTGCGCCAGAGCGTCCGGGTGTGCCTGGCTATGAGCATCGGCACGGTGGGTGTCATCAGCTTGCTGATGACTGTCTTCCGCCGGGTCATTCTGGGAGTTTACACCACGGATACCTCCGTCATTGAAACCGGCGCGTACATCATTTCTGTCATCGTGCCCTTTGCGGCCACGTTCATGCCAGTGGAGATCTTTGCGGGCACCATGCGGGGCATGGGGGACTCCATGCGTCCTACGGCCATTATCTGCCTCAGTGTTTGCGTGGTGCGGGTGCTGTGGATCATGACCGCGGTAAAAAAATATCACACGCTGCTCATGCTCTGCGTGTGCTATCCCATGACCTGGGTGTTGTGTGCAATCGTATTCATTGTGACTTATCTGCGGGCATTCCGGCCCAGATTGGAGGAAGTATGAAAAAGCGTTTCCTGATCCTGCTCGCAGTCCTGCTGTTGGCGGGATGCACCCAAGCCGTTCCGGCCCCGGGAACGGAGGAGACAACACCCCAGACGGCTGCCCCGGAGACCACTGTGCCCCAGCCGCCTGCGGAAACGGAGCCGCCCCGGGATGTGCTCCGGGAGAAGCTCGACGCGATGACCCTGGAAGAAAAAGTGGGGCAGATGTTCCTGGGCCGCTGCCGGTGGGAGACCGGCGCTGAGGATATTGAGGCGTATCACCTGGGCGGCTTCGTCCTCTTCGGACGGGACTTTGATGATCAGACCCCGGAGAGCCTGCGGGCCAGACTGGACAGCTACCAGAATGCAGCCAACATCCCGATGCTTCTGGCTGTGGATGAGGAGGGCGGAACGGTGTGCCGGGTCAGCAGCCATACTGCCTTCCGGGAAGAAAAATTTCCATCCCCCCGGGAGGCCTATGCTTCCGGCGGCATGGAAATGGTACTGGCCATGGAATGGGAAAAGGGGTATCTGCTCCACAGCCTGGGGCTCAACGTGAATCTGGCCCCGGTGTGCGATATCTCCCAGACGCCCGGAGCCTTCCTCTATAATCGCTCTCTGGGCACCGACCCGGTGACCACAGGCCAATTTGTGGCGGGAACCCTGGAACGCCTGGCGGAGAACGGGGTAGGGGGCGTTATGAAGCATTTCCCGGGCTATGGGGACAACGGGGACACCCATGTGGCCTCCATTGTGGACAATCGCAGTCTGGAGGCGCTGGAGAGCAAGGACCTGGTGCCCTTCGCCGCCGGAATCCAAACCGGCCTGGGAGCAATCTTGGTCAGCCATAATATTGTGACGGCGCTTGATCCGGACCGCCCGGCTTCCCTGTCGCCGGCGGTTATGACCTATCTGAGAGAAACCATGGGCTTCGACCGGGTCATCCTGACGGACGACCTGTCCATGGGTGCGCTGGACGGCTATACCGCCCAGGAGGCCGCCGTTCTGGCGGTGCAGGCCGGGGCCACCATGCTGTGCAGCACGGATTTTGATATCCAGATTCCCGCCGTTTTGGAGGCCGTCAACGCCGGAACCGTTTCCGAGGCAGCCATTGACGATGCAGTGATGCGAATTTTGCAGTGGAAGCAGGATTTGGGGCTGCTATAAATATGGGGCTGTTAGAAAACACTTTGTCATTGCGAACCAGCGCGCACGCTGGTGTGGCAATCCCCCAGATTTTCAAACATCTTGGCAGCAAAACCAAGCTGTTTCCACTCAACCGGGGGGCTGTGAACCAGTGACATCGGTCACTGGTTCGCAGCGACATGCTTTTCTAACAGCCCCATATTTAACAATTATTCCTTCGTAAACCGTGCCAGGAAGTCCCTGGTTTCCTGCTTCTGGGGATTTCCGAACAGCTCTGTGGGGCTGCCCTGTTCACAGATGACGCCGTTTGCCATGTAGACCACGTGGTTGCTCACGTCCCGGGCAAAGGCCATCTCGTGGGTCACCACCAGCATGGTCATGCCCTCCTGGGCCAGAGACTTCATGACGGACAGCACCTCGCCCACCATTTCGGGGTCCAGGGCAGAGGTGGGCTCGTCGAAGAGCAGCACTTCGGGGTGCATGGCCAGAGCCCGGGCAATGGCCACCCGCTGCTTCTGGCCGCCGGAGATCTGCCGGGGCTTGGCATTGATATAGGGGGCCATGCCAACCTTGGTCAGGTAGGTCATGGCGGCCTCTCTGGCCTCAGCCTTGCCGCGCTTCAGCACCTTGATCTGGCCTACCATGCAGTTCTCCAGCACGGTCATATTGTTGAACAGGTTGAAGGACTGGAACACCATGCCCACGTGGCTGCGGTATTCCGGCTGGTTCACACCCCGGCCCACAACGTTCTTCCCGTGGTAGAGGATTTCTCCCGAGGAGGGGGTTTCCAGCAGGTTGATGCAGCGAAGCAGGGTGCTCTTGCCAGAGCCGGAAGCGCCGATGATGGAGGTGACGTCACCCTTTTTCACGGTGAAGTCAATATCCTTCAGCACCTCGTGGGTGCCAAAACTCTTGGACAGGTGGTTGACCTGCAAAATCAAATCGTCCATATCAGCGTTCTCCTCTGTTTCTTCCGTGTCTGACGTTTTGGTATTCCCGGTTCTGCTCATCGAAGGGGGTGCCTCTGTCCGGGTGGTTGTAGGTGCCGGCGGTCATGACCAGGGGGTCCACGGCCACCAGCTCATAGTCGCCCTTGCCGTCCATTCTCTTTTCCAGCCAGCGCAGCAGGAAGGAGGCAATCAGCGTCATGGTCAGATACCCAATCATCTCCACCGCGGCAGAGGGGAAGTACAGGTAGCTTGCGCCCACTGCGGCCCGGTGGGCAGAGAAGAAGTCCGGGAAGCCAATGATGAACATGACGGAGGTATCCTTCACATTGATAATGAAGTTGTTGCCGATCTGGGGCATGATGTTCCGCAGGGCCTGGGGCAGGATCACGTTCAGCATGGTCTGCACATGGGTCATGCCGATGGCCTTGGCGCCCTCGGTCTGGCCCGGATCAACGGAGATGATGCCACCCCGGACGGACTCGGCCATATAAGCGCCGGTGTTGATGGAAACCACCAGAATGGCGGCGGCCCAGATGTTGTCAAACCGCTGGGCACCGTTTGTGAAATAGGGAAGACCGTAGTACAGGAACACCGCCTGCAGCACCATGGGGGTGCCCCGGAAGACCTCCACATAGATGCGGACAATGGCCCGAATCAGCTTCAGGAAAAACTTCTTCACCGGGGAATCGCCGGGGGCACAGGGAATGGTGTTCAGCACACCGCACAGAAAGCCGATGACGCAGCCAATGGCCGTTGCCGTCAGGGCAAGGATCAGAGTGTTGCGCATACCGGTCAAATAGGAAGCGCCATATTTGGCCCAGAGCTTGCCAATATCATTGACAAGCTGAATCAGAATTTCCATGAAAGCAATTTACTCCTTTTCTTTGTTGAAACACATGGGCAGTCAATGTGTCATTGCGAGCCAGTGACATCGGTCACTGGTTCGCAATGACAGCATTTCTTGATAGCCTCAATTTTTTTACTCGCTCAGGGGCTGGATGGCGATGGCCTGCTCCATGAGGGCGTTCATGTCGTCAGCAGTCATGGTGGACAGCACGGAATCGATCATGTTCTTCAGTTCGGTGTTGCCCTTCTTGACGGACACGCCGATGTTGACATTCTCAGACCGGACCTCGTCGGAGAACTGGAAGTCGCCGTCGGTGCCGGAGAAGTCCAGGATGGTCATATCGGGATAGGCGGCAACGGCGCCCTGGGCGGTGGGCATGTCGGTGCAGATGAAGTCCACGCTGCCGGTCTCCAGGGCCATCAGCATGGCGGGAGCGGTCTCAGCGGCGGTCTGGACCAGAGCGCCGTCGATCTGGGGCAGACACTGGTCGTACCAGATGGTTGCAATCTGGGCGGTGCACTTGCCGCCAGCCAGATCGGCAATGGAGGTGGCGGTGGCATAGGGGCTGTCCTTCTTGGTGACGCAGACGATGGAGGCGTAGAAGTAGGGGCCTGCGAAGTCCACCTGCTCGCTGCGCTCGGCGGTCATGGACTGGCCGGCGATGACGGCATCATAGATGCCGGTCTGGACGCCGGGCACCAGGGAGTCCCAGTCGGCCTGGATGACCTCCAGCTCCCAGCCGTTGGCCTCGGCAATCTTCTTGCCGATCATTACGTCATAGCCGTTGGCGTAGGAACCGGGCACATTGGAGATGGGCACGGCACCGTTGGAGTCGTCGCCCTGCATCCAGTTGTAGGGGGCATAGGCGCACTCCATGGCGATGGTGAGAACGCCGTCTTCCACGCCGGTGGAAGCGGCGGCAGCGGCGGTGGTGGAAGCGGTGGAGCCGGAGCCGCAGGCGGCCAGGGACAGGGCCAGCACAAGGCTGAGCACCAGGCAAGTGATTTTTCTCATTTTCTTTTACCTCTTTTTTGATTTTTTCCGAAAATTGTCGGATACAAAAAACTGGACCGCCTATGCAGGCGATCCAGGTAAAATACGACGAAACAAAGAAATTTGCCGGCCGGATCCTACGATAGCGCTCCACATAAACGTGACAGTCCGGCAGATGTTCTCTGACGGCCCAGCGGGAAAAGACCTTGCATTCTTTTCGGGCTTCGGCGGCGTTTCCTTTTGCTCTCTCCGGCTGCAAGACCTTGGAGAAAGGGACTCATAAGCACCGCACCTCTACCATAAGCGATTCAATTTGTGACCTTATGTTACTCTCTAAAAAAACAAATGTCAATAGAAAATTCTTAAAATGATTGGATTGTGCGAAAGTCTGTGAAAACCCTCTTGCAATTTTTCCCCCCTCTGTGGTAAAATTGTGAAAGATGTCGGAAAGGATGCATCTTTATGGAAAAGAAGATCACGACCGTTGTGTTTGATATGGGCCAGGTTTTGATTCACTGGACGCCTTTCAAAATCGTGGAGCATATGGGGCTGACGGAGGCAGACAAGGCGCTTTTGATGACGGAGCTCTTCCAGAGCGTGGAGTGGGTGCAGACGGACCACGGCACCATTGAACTGAGCCGGGTGGTGGAGCAGGTGAATGCAAGGCTTCCCAAGCATCTCCACGGCGCTGTGGAGGAAATCGTCATGGGCTGGTGGCGCCGCCCGCTTCTGCCTATGGAGGGCATGGGAGAGCTGGTGAAGGAGCTGAAGGAGCAGGGGTACAAAATTTTTCTCCTCAGCAATGCCAGCGTGGATCTGCGGAAGTATTTCCATCGGATCCCGGGCTCCGAATATTTTGACGGATTGATGGTTTCGGCAGAGGAAAAGTGCATCAAGCCCCAGCACGAGATTTTCAATGCCCTCTACAGCCGGTTCCATCTGAACCCGGAGCAGTGCATTTTCATTGACGATTCCCCTGCCAACATCGAAGCCGCCCTCTGCACCGGCATGGACGGCATCATCTTCCGCGGCAGCGCCGAGAGACTGCGCCGGGAGCTGCGGGAAAAGGGAATAAATGTTAAGGAGACAATAGAATGACCATCGACGAACTGCGAAAAAAGCTGGATGAGACCAGCTATGTATACGATGACAATATGCTCACCGTCCTCTATGTGGCCCTGACCCTGGGGCGGCCTCTGCTTATTGAGGGCGCTGCGGGGGTTGGCAAGACCGAGGTGGCCAAGGTCATGGCCCAGGCTCTGGGCCGGGACCTGGTGCGGCTGCAGTGCTATGAGGGGCTGGACGAGAGCAAGGCCCTCTACGAGTGGAACTACCAGAAGCAGCTGCTTGCCATCCAGGTAGACCAGGGCCGGGAGGAGAAAGAGACACTGACCAGGAGCCTTTTCAGTGACGAATACCTGCTGGAGCGGCCCCTGCTGAAATCCATCCGGTCAGAGACTCCTGTGGTGCTGCTCATTGACGAGATCGACAAGGCCGATGAGGAATTCGAGGCCTTTTTGTTGGAGCTGCTGTCCGAGATGCAGGTGACGGTGCCGGAAATCGGCACCATCCGGGCCAAGACCACCCCCTTCGTGATCCTCACCTCCAACCGGGCCCGGCCCCTATCCGAGGCCCTGCGCCGCCGGTGCGCCTACCTGCACATCGACTATCCCGATATGGAGAAGGAACTGGCCATTCTGCGCAAGAAGCTGCCCCATGTGGATGACCGCCTGGCGGCCCAGGTGGCGCTGGCGGTGCAGAAGCTTCGTTCCACCGAGGCTATTCTGAAAAAGCCCTCCATTGCGGAAACTCTGGACTGGGCTGCGGCGCTGGATGCCCTGGGCATTGCCGAGCTGACCCCGGAAGCCATCCGGCAGACGGCGGGCTTTGTACTGAAAAACAACGAGGACCTTCTGACGCTGGAAGAGCAGGGACAGGAGCAGGCCCATTGCGGCAGCTGCCAGGGGCACAGCCATGGCTGAGCCCACGGTTTACCTGGAAAAGCTCTCCGCCTTCGCCAGGATTCTGCGCATGGAGGGGCTGCCGGTGTCCCCCAGAGATACGGAGGATGGGGCGGCGATCCTGACGCAGCTTGGCTTTGCGGACCGGGAGACGGTGAAAACCGCCCTGATGACCATCTATGCCAAGTCCCGGGAGGAGCAGCTGAAATTTTCGGCTGCTTTCGACGGCTTTTTTCTCTCGGAGGAGGCCGTTCGGGCCCAGGCCCGGGAGCGGGCGGAGCAGGAGCAGCAGCGGCAGGCCCAGCGGCAGCAGGCCCAGGAGGAGCTGGAGCAGATTGGCGACCGGGTAAAGCTCAGCGACAAGGAGCGGCTGGACTACCGGGAGCTCCCCGAGGAGGCCCGGCAGAAGCTGAAGGACTTCCTGAACCGCTACAAGGGCAATGTGGACCGCAGCCCCCAGCTCTACAGCGAATTCATTCACTCCGTGTTTGCCAAGACCATGATGGAGCAGCAGATGCTTCTGGAAAATGCCGGGGTAGGGGCCGAAGAGCTTGACCCGGAGCTGGGACTTCTGTGCCGGGATATCGGGGCCTTCCGGGATTCGGAAATTCCCAAGGCTATCTCGCTCATTCAAACCGTGGCCCGGCAGATCAATGGGGAGCTGTCCGCCAAGCGCCGGGGGCAGGCCCATTCCGGCAAGCTGGATTTCCGCCGGACCATCCGGGGGAGCCTCAGCACCGGCGGAAGCCTGCACCGTCTCTATTTCCGCAAGCCCCGAACCCGGAAGCGAAAGCTTGCGATCTTGTGCGACGTGTCCGGCTCCATGGTCCAGTTTTCGGAGTTTGCCCTGCGGTTTATCCAGTCCTTGAACCAGGTGGCGGAGAGTTCCAGAACCTTTCTGTTTTCCGAGACCGTCGTGGAGGCGGATGCCTTCCAATTGCAGAATATGGACCGCTTTCGGGATACGGTCCGCGCATCCGGTATCTATGGCCGGGGTACGGACTTGGGTCTTGCTCTGAAGGAGCTCTGCGACAGTCGCCCCACGATTCTGAACCAGAACACCACTCTTTTGATCCTTTCGGACACCAAGACAGTGGATACGGCCCGGGCCCTGGCCTGGCTGCAGGAGGCCAAGCGCCAGGCAGGAAAGCTCCTGTGGCTGAATCCCATCCCGGAACGGAACTGGAAGTATATCAAAAGCGCCGGTGCGGTCCAGAGCATTGTCCCCATGATCCCCTGCTCCACCCTTGGAGAACTGGCCGCCGCCTGCCGGAGGCTGTAAAAAGCTTCCCCTCCGGGCGGTGCCCCTTCCCCGATGGGGGAAGGTTAAGAATTACGACCAGCCCAGCCGGGAAACCGGCTGGGTACAGACTGTCGAAAAACCCCTTACGGGCTTTTCCGACAAGTTTTTGCAGTCTGCTGCGCGCATAATTTGTGCGCCTGCGGCACACAAATTCTACACTCCGCAGCCTGAGAAGTATTTCCTGTCAGGTACACGCCCCGACAGAAAATGATTTCATTCTATTTGGCGGCCTACGCCGCCAAACTCTGCGAGGCTTTTTTGACAAGCTGAACCCAGCCGGGAAACCGGCTGGGTATATTTTTTGAAAAACCGTAAATACCTCTTGACAAATAATACTGCGCAATGTATAGTATTACTCGAAGGGAGGTATTCCATGGACATTCAATTGAAACGCGGCCTGCTGGATGTGTGCGTCCTGGCGGCCATCAAGGATGAAGACAGCTATGGCTACCAGATCATCAAGGACATTCACCCCTATGTGGAAATTTCCGAATCCACATTGTACCCCATTCTGCGGCGCATGGAAAACGCCCAGCTTTTGACGGTACGTTCCGCCGAACACAACGGGCGGCTGCGGAAATACTACCATATTACCCCGGCCGGATTGGAGCGGCTGGAGGCCTTCCGGCAGGAATGGCAGGAAATGATGGCAATTTATAAATTTGTGACCCGGGAGGAAACGCATCATGAATGAGGCCTTGTATCGAAATTTTGAATTGCAGCAGCTGCTCCAGATGGAGTCAGGTCTCCTTGAGAAAAAGAATTGGCAGGACCTTCTCCGGGAGGAGCAGCCCCGGAAAAAGAAAAAGGGTTTTGTAAGGAGGAACGGAAGATGAAAAAGCAGGAATTTCTGGATGCTCTGGGTGCCGGGCTTTCCGGCAGCAGCGATGCCGAAGAGGTGCAGGACTTCTACCGGGAGATGATCGAGGACCGGATGGAGGACGGCATGGAGGAAGAGGCTGCGGTGGAGCAGCTGGGGGCCGTGGAGGACATTCTTGCCCGCTGCGTCCAGGGGCTGACGGTTCCGAAAGCGGTTTGTGAGACGACTGCGGGCAGCGGCATTTCCCGGGTGGAGATCCGGGAAAAGGAATTTGATGTGACCGTCTGCGAGGGCACGGAGGATACCTACCGCCTGGAGGAGAGCAGCGAGGGCTATCACGATGTGACGCTGGAAAATGGGGTGCTGCGCATTGTCCGCAACAAGCGGCAACCGGAGCGGCGGCTGTTCTTCTCCACTTCCGGGGAGCTGACGCTGTACCTGCCCAAGGGACAGATACAGGCCCTGGATGTGACCACGTGCAGCGGCGATATGGAAGTACGGAAGGATTTTGAAACCGTTCATGTCACCGGGGCCAGCAGCGATGTGACATTGTCCGGCAGCTATTCCGGCAAGGTCGCAATCCAGACAGCCAGCGGAGATGTGACGCTGGAGGGCGTATTTGCCGGGCCGCTGGAGCTCCAGACCTCCAGCGGCAGCCAGGAGCTGAAGGGACGCTTCCATTCCGGAAAGCTGCGCGCTGCCAGCGGCGATATCGAGATCGCCCAGGTCAGCGTCACAGAAGATCTGGCGGTGGAAACCGCCAGCGGCGATGTGGAGCTTACCAATGTGAAGGCCCGGGAGCTGCGGCTGCGCAGTGCCAGCGGCGATATACAGTTGGAGCGGATCTGTGCAGAGCTCCTGGCAATCGAAAGCAGAAGCGGCGATATGGAGCTGCAGCAGGTGCTTGCCAAGGAGGAGTTCCTGTGCAGGAGTACCAGCGGCGATATCTCTCTGACAGGGTGCGACGCTCCCAAGATGGGCTTTGCCACGGTTTCCGGCGACATCACCGGCAGTCTGCTGCACGGCAAGCGGTTTTCCAGCCGCACGGTCTCCGGCGATATCCACCTCCCCGGCGGGACGCCTGAGGGAGAGTGCACAATCTCCACCGTCTCCGGCGACGCAAACCTGCGGGTGGAGGAGTAAAAGAGAAAGCTTTTACCGCCTGCCGATCGAAGTCGGCAGGCGGTATCAGTCTGTCAAAAAACTTCAAATCTGGGGGCTGTTGCATTTCGAGAATTGGCGATGTGGTTTTTCTTTGGGGCGCTTATCAAACAATCGTGGTAAGCATTGTGCACTCCAAGGTTACACCCAAAACAATATTTTTGGAAAAAACAAGGCTGTTATGCCAAACGGCAGGTCTCGCATAGGAGGCCTGCCGTTTTGAATGCAATTGTTTTTGCGAATCCGCTTTACCCGATGCCAAAATACCCTTCCCGCATCAGAATTTCCAGCACCTTGGCCTCTCGTTCCAGCATATTCTGGTCCTTGGGGCCGTGGTCGGGGAGGCGGTTTGTCTGAATGGCGGTCTCCGGTGCAACAAATTCCAGGGTGAAATGCTCCTCGGCTTCGTAATCATCCAGGTGCTGGCTTTGCACTTCCGGCTGAACGTCGCAGAGGTAATAGTAGTTGTCCTGAACGAACATAGCAATTCCGGGCTGACCGCTTTTTTGGACACGGTGGACCAGGCCGTATTCCCGGATGAATTCCGGGCGTACCTGCAGGCCGGATTCCTCCAGGACCTCTCGGATGAGGGCCTGGGGCCTGGTTTCCCCGGCCTCGATGCCGCCGCCGGGGAACTTGTAGTAGTCGTATTTCAGACTGTGTACCATGGCGACCTTGCCGTCCCGGAGGATGATGCCCCGGACGGAGGGGCGGACAAAGGCGGGCCTCTTTGGGTCGTAGTCCTTGGTATCGATGTCAAAAAGGGCGCGCATGGTCATTTCTCCTTTTCTGCCCACTCGGAGCGCAGGATCGCATAGTGGGCAGTGTCGCACAGGCCCTGGTTGTTCCAGTCCGCTTCCCGGGCGGTGCCTTCGTAGGTCATGCCGCATTTGCGCATGACATCGCCGGAATGGGGATTGTGGGGGTCATGGCGGGATTCAATGCGGTTAAAGCCCACTTCTTCAAAGAGAAAACCCAGAACGGCATCCAGGGCTTCGGACATGATGCCGCAGTGCCACCAGCGTTCCCCGATGCAGTAGCCGATTTCAGTGGAGCCGATTTTATCATCCACTTGGCGGGCGGTGATGTTCCCAATGGGTTCTCCCAGGGATTTGAGGACGATCATCCAGTTGTAGTTCTTCGGGGAGGCGCATTCCTCGATCCAGCCGCTTAAAACCTGTTTTGTAACATCCAGGCTGGCATGGGGCGGCCAGGCCAAAAACTTCGTCACCTCCGGGCTGGAAGCCCAGTTGCGATACATGGGTTCGGCATCGCTGATCTCCGCCCGGCGCAGGAGCAGCCGGGGCGTTTCAATGGTTTGGCTGCCTTTGTGGGTCAGCGGACGGCGGCCCTTGGGATTATAGAGAATGGATTCCTCGGAGTTTTCAACGGTACCGTACCGGGTCTCATAGTTACAGTTTTTGATATACCGGAAGCCGCATTTTTGGATGACCCGGGCAGACTGGCGGTTCCAATCAAAATGCCCCACCAGAAGAAAATCCAATCCGACGGTATCAAACAGATAGGCAGTCACGGCCTTTACGGCCTCAGGCATCAGCCCACGGCCCCAGTAGTCCCGGGAGAGTACGTAGCCCAGTTCCCGGCCCCGGAGATAGGCTAGCTCCGGATAATGTTCTTCGTTATATTCCTCGATGCCCAAAGAGCCGATGACTTTGCCCTCATATTCCAGGGCAAAGGTCCGCTTCAGGGCGATAAATTTCTGTAGAATGGTTCGGGATTCTTCCATATTCTTGTGGGGCGTCCACCCGGCCATCTGGCCCACGCCGTCTACTTTGGCGTAGGCGTAAAAGTCCTCCAAATCACTCTCCCGCCAGGGCCGCAGGGTCATGCGGGGGGTGCGCAGGGTGATGCCGGTAATATCAATGGGTGCGTTCATAGGTACCCCTCCTTTTTGATGTTGCCAGATTTTTATGCGATTATACAGCGAAGAATATACGCTGTCAAGCGGGAATTACACCACCTCCGCAATTTCACAAACCCGCCCGCCCGTCCCCGCTGCCCCGCCCGGCAGCACAGAGTGATCTTTGAAAGTCCGTGCTATTGCATTCGCAAAGAAAACAGTTTATACTATGAAGTAAGAGAAAAACCGGTGGTTTTGCTGAATAGGAGGAACGGTTTATGAATGCAAGCGCGGCAACAATTTTTGATATGGCCAGACAGGGGAATGCGGCGGCTATGGGAGAGGCCGAAGACTGGATGCCCAAACTGGAAGTGAATGAGCTGATTTCCCTGGTTGTTTCCGTTTGGGAGGAAAAAGAGCATCGGCAAGAGGCGGCAGCTAGGGCGGCAAAGCAGTTGGCCCAAAAGTACAAAAAACCGATGGAGGTTTATTTGAATGCCTTTGGGGTATTTGCCGTGAAGACCGGCCTTGAGCAGCAGGAGGAACTGGATTTTTCCAAGGAGGGAACAGAAGAACTTGCCCGGAAAATTGTAGAGGTTGCAAAAACCCTGGAAAAAACAGTGAGCGATTACTGCCATGGAAAAATCAGAGAGGAGGATTTTATCAGCGGCCTGAATCAGTCCGGTGTTGGGGAAATAAGAGACAGTTTTCTCCGGGCGGCGGGCATTGACCCCGCCGAAATAAAGGAACAGATCCAGGGCGCATTGGGAGAAAAAGCAACGGGTGTCAGTGCCTTGCTGGTATCTTTCTATGCCTCTGCGGCGGCGTATAAAATACTGAAAGAATCCTTGCAGGATGCGACTCTCATGCGGGAGAATCGGTTGCGTATTGAAGAAGAATGCGCCAGAAGCGTTGCGCAGATGCGTGCCTACCGAGAGAAAATGAATGCTGCTGTCTCCGACTGCCTGTATATCCATGCGGAGACGTTCAATGCGGGCATCGCTGCAATGGACGGGGCTATTCTGGATGGGGATGCCCAGGGATTTATCCGTGGAAATGTAATGATTCAGGAAATCCTGAACTATCATGTTCAATTCCGTAATCAGAATGAATTTGACGCATTGATGGATGGAGATGCGGCGTTCGTACTATAGGAGGGAGAGCAATGGCAAAATTCGATTTTAAGAAGCTGGTCAATGATTCTGCGGACAAGCTGAAAAACGGTGCGCAAAAAGCCCAGGAGGCGGTGAAAGAATTTGATATAAAGACAGCCGCCGGTGATGTGATGACCAAAGGAAAAGACGCGGCGGAATACTTCAAACAGAAAACCGATGAAACGGTTCAGGCAGTTTCCCAGGCCGTCCGAAAAAAAGAGGAGGTTCGTGGGTTTATCACCGCCCAGGGTGCCGTCAAGCTGATGTGCATGATGATGGCTGCCGATGGGGACATTTCCAAACAGGAGCTTGGCCAACTTCAGGAAATCGGGAACGAATTGGATGAACACTTCCCGGAGTATCAGGGAAAGATAGTGGAAGAATGCACAGCCCTTGTGGAAAAGCTGGATGCAGAGAATTACCGGGAAGAACTCTATGATGTTGTCCGGGATGTGATTCAGGAATCGCTTCATGCTTCCGGGGCGACGGTGCCTGTGAAACTGCTGCTGTGGAATCTTCTGGTGGTTGCCCAAAGCGACAGCTGCTATCAGGAGGAGGAAGCAAAGCTGATCCGCTATATTGCCAGACATCTGGAAATTGACAAGAGCATTGTCCCGGAAATGGAACATGCGCTCCGGGCCATGCTGGCCATTGAAAACGAAATGGAGTGGCTTAAAAGTACGGACAGACCCTTTGGCACGGTGGAACCTGTGCTAACGGAACTGGCCGAGCGAAAGGCCACCATTGTACAGGCCGTCCATGACCTGATCGGGGACTGATAGGAGGGAGAACCATGCCGTTACCACTATTATTTATTGGAATCGCCGCTGCCACAGGCCTTGCCGGGGCGGGGAAAACTGTAAAGGCCGTTGTGGACAACACCAATGCCAATAAAATCAACACCGCAGCCAACGAGGGCGTGGACAACGCCAGAAAGTGTTTGGAGCAGCAAAGAGGGGCGGTTGCTCAGTCCCTTGAAAAGCTGGGGGAGGAGAAGCTGCAAATTCTCGCCGGTACGGTCACATCTTTTGTATCTGCCTTTGAGAAAATCAAAAACATCGATTTTACTTCCTCGGTGGGCCTGGAGGAATTGGAAAAGCTGCACATCGACCAGAAAGATTTTGAGGAACTCAAGGAACTGGGCAATTTTGCCATTCAGGTTGCCGGAGGCGTGACAGCCGGAGCAGCCGGAGGTGCCCTGACGGCCATTGGTGCCTACGGCGCGGCCCAAACCTTTGCGGCGGCTTCTACCGGAACGGCCATTGCCTCTTTGAGCGGTGCCGCCGCCACCAATGCAACCCTTGCTTTCTTCGGCGGCGGTTCTCTGGCTGCCGGAGGTCTGGGAATGGCGGGCGGTATGATGGTTCTGGGCGGCCTGGTGGCAGGTCCTGCACTCCTGGTCATGGGGTTGATCACCGGCGCAAAATCCCAGGAAAAGCTGGATCAGGCGTTGATCAACAAGGCCCAGGCAGAGGAAATCATGGAAGCACTGCATGTTGCCTCCGACCAGTGTTCCGCCATCCGCAGACGTGCTTATCTGTTTTATAGCCTTTTGGCCCACCTGGATACCTATTTGCTGCCGCTGGTCTGGCAAATGGAGGATATTATCGCGAAGCAAGGAACAGATTACCGAACCTATTCCCCGGAATCCAAAAAAGTCATCATGGCCGCCGCCAGCAACGCAGGCTCCGTAAAAGCGGTGCTGGATGTCCCAATCCTGACCGACGACGGATCTCTGACGGAACAGTCCGGAGAAATTGTGGATAAAATCGGGAAACTCCTGTACAAATAAGGAACGACAGATTATTGCAATTAAAAAGGAACACGGTGTACCGGTTTTGAGGTGGTACACCGTGTTCCTTATATGGAAGATAAAAACTTTATTTTGATGAAAGCCAACGGACGGAAACTCCTAAACAAGCTCCGCAATGTCGTAGATCAGCCGCTCCGTCTTTTCCCAGCCCAGGCAGGCGTCGGTGATGGACTTGCCGTAGACTCCGCCGTCCACCTTCTGATTGCCGTCTTCCAGGTAGCTCTCCACCATGAAGCCCTTTACCAGGTCGTGAATGCCCCGGTCACAGTTCCGGTTTTGCAGGACCTCCCGGATGATGCGGCCCTGCTGGTAGGGGTTCTTGCCGGAATTGGCGTGGTTGGCGTCGATGACCACGGCGGGATTTTTCAGCCCCTGCTCTTCGTAGAGCCGGTGCAGGAAAATCAGATCCTCATAGTGGTAATTGGGCCGGGCTTCGCCGTGCTTGTTGGTATAGCCCCGGAGAATGGCGTGGGCATAGGGATTCCCGGCGGAGGTGGCCTCCCAGCCACGGTAGATGAAGGTATGGCTGTGCTGGGCGGCGTTGATAGAATTCATCATGACGGACAGGTCGCCTCCGGTGGGGTTCTTCATGCCCACGGGGACGGAGATACCGGAGCTGGTGAGCCGGTGCTGCTGGTCCTCCACGGACCGGGCCCCCACGGCCACATAGGCCAGCACATCGTCCAGGTACTTGTAATTCTCGGGGTAGAGCATTTCGTCGGCGCAGGAGAAGCCGGTTTCCCGGAGCACCCGCATATGGAGCTCCCGGATGGCGATCAGCCCCTTGAGCATATCCGGGGCGGCGTTGGGGTCCGGCTGGTGGAGCATACCCTTGTAGCCTGCACCGGTGGTCCGGGGCTTGTTGGTGTAGACCCGAGGGATGATGAGCAGCTTGTCTTTCACCTTTTCCTGGATGGGGACCAGGCGGGTGACATAATCCAGAACGCTGTCCTCCCGGTCGGCAGAGCAGGGGCCGATGATCAGGGCCAGGCGGCTGTCCCGGCTGCCTAAAATATCCTTCAGCTCCCGGTCCCGCTGCTCAAACACCTGGGCCATATCGGCGGTAACGGGGTATTCCTGTTTCAGGTCGTAGGGAATGGTCAGCTTGCGCTTAAAATCCATGTTCATAGTCTTACCTTCTTTATCTCTTTCGATCAATGGAGCCAGTATACCGTTTTTGGCTCTGAAAAGCAAGAAAAATCCCGCCAAAGCGGGATTTTTACGCGATCGGGCCTATAAGCCGGGTTCTGTCTTGACAGCCATCTATCTAGCCCCGCAATTGCTCACGGGATCAAGCCACCTCTTGGGGACGGCCGGGCAAGCCTATTGTCCCACACACGGTGTTGCTCCGGATAGAGTTTACATCATAAAACCCATGTCTCCATGGGCTGGGTGCGCTCTTACCGCACCTTTTCACCCTTGCCTCGTCGATGCAAGCTCCATATCCCTCGCCCCGCCGCAAGCGGCAGGGCTCGCTCATTTCGCTGCATCTCCTCTCCCCGCAAAAACCTTCGTTTTTGCGGGGGCCCCATTTGATAGGAGCGGAGGCGGTATCTCTCTGTTGCACTTGTCCTGGGGTCACCCCCGGCAGGCGTTACCTGTTATCCTTGCCCTGTGGAGCCCGGACTTTCCTCATCTGGCGCCTTTCGGCATCCATCCGCGGCTGTCCGGCCCGGTCGCTCCAGTATTGTACTCTAAATTGGGCCGGTTGTCAAATATCTTGCATAATTCTTTGAGAATTTTTGCTCATAGCCTTACCACCTTGTCAAACTGCTCTAGAAAATCCGAGCTGTGGTCGTGGGTGATGACAATGCGGGTGGTGCCCGTCTGGGCGAAAATGAATTGATCGATCAGCCGGGTGTTCTCCGGGTCTAAGCCGGTGGTTGGTTCGTCGTAGATCACAATGGGCTTTTTCTGCCGTGTTACCCTGGCCAGGTTGATGCGCTGCCGCTCGCCGCCGGAGATCTTTTCGCCGAAATCCCCCAGCTTTTGATCCCCAACCTGCTGTGCCAGCTTTTCCAGATTCAGCGCCCGGAGCAGATGCCGGTATTCCTCGGAGTCCTCCTTGGGCGCGCCGGAGAATAGGGTGATGTTTTCGTAGAGCGTTGCGTTGAAAAGAAAGGGGCTCTGCTCCACAAGGCCGATGCAGCGGTAGAGATCGTCCTCGGAAACGGTTTGAACATCCTGATCGCCGATGGTGATTTTTCCTCCGTCCGGGGCATAGTAGCGCAGAAGCAGCTTGATCAGGGTGGACTTTCCGCAGCCGCTTTCGCCCACAATGGCAGTGGCCTTCCCTGCCGGGAAGGTCTCCGAAAAGTTCCGGTACAGCGTCTTCTCCCCGAAGCGGAGACTTACCCGGTCATAGCGGATGTCCCCGGGAGAGGTCAGATCCTCTCCCGCTTCCGGCGCGCGGACCGATTCGGCCCGGAGCTTTTTCCGGATATCCCCGGCGGCGCGCATTTCCACCACATAATTGCTGATATTGGAAAAGGCATTGCCCAGGGTCACAAAATAGCTCTGGGCCGCAAGCATCAGCACGGCGCTCAGCTTCCCCTGAATCACCAGATATCCGCCCACGCCAATGCCCAGCAGCGCATTCAGCCCCGCAAAGGTGTAAAAGGCCTCCATGCTCATATTCTGCACGAAGGAATAGCGAGAGGCGGCGCGGCGCTTGGTGGTGGAGAAGAAGTCGTGCCGGTCTTCCGCAAAGGCCGCGGCATTGTTGGCCCGGATAGTCTCGTAGCCCTTGATGAGCTCCTGGAGAGCGCCGGAGTAGGCTTCCGAGGCACCGGAAAAACCGTTTTTTGCCTTTTGGGAAATGGCTGTGAACAGATTGTTGGTAAAAATGGGGATGATGGCCAGCACAAGGCCCGCCAGAAGCAGCATCGGGTGCAGCTTGCAGAGCATGGCGGCGGCGCTGATGCCATAGAAAACCCAGCTGATAAGCATCAGTCGGCTGCCAATAAAATCATTGCGGTAGGTGTCCACATCCGTGGTCAAGAGGTTAAAATAATAGGCATCGTCCTTTTCCCGGAAGGCCTGCATGGGCCTGTGCAGCATGGCGTGGACGATATTGTGCTTGATCTCCAATTCGATGGACGTCATGTAGGCGAGCTTAGAGCGGGTGTTCAGGTAATCCACCAGGAATAAGCCCAGGCAAGCGCTTACCGCCAGAAAAATGGAGAACAGCATCCCGGAAAGGTCCCCCGCCTGGGCCTTGTCGAGAATGACCGCACTGTAATAGACCTTCGCGGAGGAAATGCAGGCCTCCGCAAGGAACAAAAGACAGATGCAGAAGTACAGGATGCGCTGTTTGGTTTTGTTTTTCATGGGAAGTCTCCTTTGTATGTGTTTGGAACCTTGCCACAATGGCGGACAACCGGAAATCCGAGACGAACATATATGCTGTGATGCACTTTTACCGACTATCATACAGGATATGCCTGAAATAGTCAAGGCCGAATCGTATGGCCCTGCCCTTGCAAAATCCGACGGTGTGGGGTATACTAAGGACACCATTGCGATAGACGAAAGGCGGAAAAGATATGGACGCATTTGAATCCTATTTTCAGAGCTTAAAAGGAAAGAAGATTGCCGTTTTGGGCCTGGGGGTCAGCAACCGGCCCCTGGTGCGGCTGCTGCTGGAATTTGGCTGCGACGTGGTGGGCTGCGACAAGACCCCCCGGGAGAAGCTGGATGACGAGGTGCTGGCGCTGGAGGCGGCGGGCTGCAAGCTCCATGTGGGGGAAGGGTACTTAGACGGAGTCCAGGCGGACGTGGTCTTCCGCACCCCCGGAATGCACCCCGGGAACCCGGCCATTCAGGCCCTGAAAAGCCGGGGAGCCAGGATCACCTCGGAGATGGAGGTGTTCTTTGAGGTCTGCCCCTGCCACCTGATCGCCGTCACCGGCTCTGACGGCAAGACCACCACCACCACTCTGGTCAGCGAAATGCTGAAGGCCTCCGGGAAGACCGTCTGGCTGGGGGGCAACATCGGCACGCCCCTGCTGCCCCTGTGCCGTCAAATGAAAAAGGAGGACTTCGCCGTGGTGGAGCTCAGCTCCTTCCAGCTCATGGACATGGAGCGCAGCCCCCAGCGGGCGCTGATCACCAATCTGGCCCCCAATCACCTGGATATCCACAAGGATATGGAGGAATACGTGGAGGCCAAGAAGAATATCTATCGGTTCCAGGACGAAACCGGCATCCTGGTGCTGAACGCGGACAATGCCATCACATCCCAACTGCGGGGCAACGGGCAGACCCGGTTCTTCTCCCGGAAAAAGCGCACCAACTGCGTCTGGGAAGAGGACGGCGTGATCTACCGCCGGGGGGAGAAGATCCTGGAGAGCAAGGACATCCTGATTCCCGGCACCCACAATATTGAGAATTATATGGCGGCCATTGCCCTGGTGGAGGGCCTGGCCACGGACGATGCCATTCGGCAGGTGGCTAGGGCTTTTGGCGGCGTGGAGCACCGCATTGAGCTGGTGCGGGTGAAGGACGGCGTTCGGTTCTACAATGACTCCATTGCCTCCTCTCCCAGCCGGACCATTGCGGGGCTGCGCAGCTTCCCGGAACAGGTGATCCTGATCGCCGGCGGCTATGACAAGCACATCCCCTATGATGTACTGGGGCCGGAGATCTGTAAGCATGTGAAGAAGCTCTTCCTGGGCGGGGCCACCGGCCCGAAGATCCGGGCGGCGGTGGAGGCAGCCCCGGAATATGCCCCCGGCAAGCCGGAGATCGTGGACTGCAAGGACTTTACGGAGGCAACTCTGGCCGCTGCCAAGGCGGCGGAATCCGGAGATGTGGTGCTCATGAGCCCCGCCAGCGCGGCCTTTGACCAGTTCAAGAACTTCATGGTCCGGGGCGAATACTACAAGAAGCTGATAAAGGAGCTGTAAGCATGGAGCTTTCGAAGGCGGCCCGGGCGGCCCGGAAGGTGCTGCCCCTGAAAAGCTGCGGCGCGGTGATCGTGGCGGCGGGCACGGCCTCCCGGATGGGGGGCATAGACAAGGTCATGGCCCCCCTGGGGGGAGAACCCATGATCGTAAGAACGGTAAGGGCCTTTCAGGACTGCGAGGCCATCCGGGAGATCGTCATCGTCACCCGGGAGGATCTGATCCTGCAAATTTCCGAGCTCTGCCGGGAGATGGACAAGGTGAAAGCTGTGGTTAAGGGCGGCGGCAGTCGGCAGGAATCCGTCTGGCTGGGGCTGAACGCCCTGCCCAAGGACATGGAGCTGGCGGCCATTCAGGATGGGGCCCGGCCTCTGATCACCCCGGCGCTCATCGACAAAACCGTCCGGGCGGCCCATAGCTATGGGGCGGCGGCCCCGGCTGTCCCAGTGAAGGATACCATCAAAATAGAGAAAAGCGGTCTCATCGAATCCACGCCGGACAGAAGCACCCTCCGGGCGGTGCAGACCCCCCAGGTCTTTGACTTTGACCTGCTGCGGGGCGCGCTGCAAAAGGCTGCATCGGACAAGGCTGCCGTTACGGACGACTGCTCTGCCGTGGAGCGGCTGGGGATGAAAATTCGCCTGGTGGCGGGGGACGAGCGGAACCTGAAGGTGACCACCCCTCTGGACCTGAAAATCGCGGAGCTGCTGTTGGAGGAAGGGCAATGAGAATCGGACACGGTTATGACGTACACGCATTGGTCCCCGGCCGGGACCTGATTTTGGGCGGGGTGAAAATCCCCTACGAGCTGGGCCTGGAGGGCCACAGCGACGCGGATGTGCTGCTCCACGCCGTCATGGACGCCCTGTTGGGTGCAGCGGGGCTGGGAGACATCGGTCTTCACTTCCCGGATACGGATATGCGCTACAAGGGGGCGGATTCGGGGAAGCTGCTGGACAGTGTAGGCGAAAAAATCGATGCCGCGGGCTATAAAGTCGGCAACATCGATGTGACCATGATCGCCCAGAGACCCAAGCTGCGGCCCTATATCGACCGGATGCGGGAAAACATCGCCACACATCTGGGCATTGACCCCGCCAGGGTCAACGTAAAGGCTACCACGGAGGAGCACCTGGGCTTCACCGGCGAGGGCAAGGGCATGGCCTGCCACGCGGTGTGCCTGCTGGAAGAAAATGAAAAAAGGAAACGCTGAACCAATCGGCTGCGGCTGAGCAGCAGATACCCTGCCCGGAAACAAAATCTCTTGCGGTCAGCTCTTGCCGCTTTATTCAGAGCTTCCCTGACAAAATTTCCCTCTTGGGCATAGAATGTGCCCGGGAGGGAGTTTTTTATGAAACAGTATATGATCACCTTCCGCTCGGTGACCTACGCCCAGCGGGGGGAGCGGAGTCTGGGGAAACGGGGGATATCCGTGTCCCTGGGCAGGACGCCCAAATGGATGGAGCAGCAGGGCTGCGGCTATGGGCTAAAGCTGCGCTTATCCAACATTCAGGATGCCGCCCTGGCTCTGGCCCAGGATGGGGTAAGCTGGCGGAAAATCTATGTATGGGAAGCGGGAAGCTACCGGGAGATGGCCCTATGATCTATCTGGACAACGGGGCCACCTCCTTCCCAAAGCCGCCCCAGGTAATCCGGGCGGCGGCAAAAGCCATGGCCTGTGCCGCTAACCCCGGCCGGGGCGGCTATGAAGCCGCCATGGAGGCGGCGCGAACCGTCTTCGACTGCCGGGAGCAGGCGGCTGGGCTCTTTTCCTGCAGCCCAGAGCAGGTGGTGCTGACCGCCAACTGTACCCACGGGCTGAACATTGCCATAGAGAGCATCATCAAGCCCGGCAGCCGGGTGCTGGTTTCCGGCTTTGAGCACAATGCCGTTATGCGGCCCCTATACGCCCGGGACTGTCGGGTGACCGTTGCCGGGCGGCGGCTCTTCTGCCGGGACGCGCTGCTGGAGGAATTCCGGGCTGCATTGCGGCAGGGGATGGACGGGGCGGTTTTCACCCATGTGTCCAACGTGTTCGGCTTCATCCTGCCGGTGCAGGAGATGGCCGCCCTGTGCCGGGCGGCGGGGGTGCCCTTTATCCTGGATGCAGCCCAGTCCGCCGGAAGTCTTCCGGTGGACATGGGGGCTTTGGGGGCGGAATTCATTGCCATGCCCGGGCACAAGGGGCTGCTGGGCCCCCAGGGCACGGGCCTGCTGCTCTGCGCCCAGCCGGGAAAGCCCCTGCTGTTCGGCGGCACGGGGACGCTGTCCCGGGAGAAAACCATGCCGGAGGACCTGCCGGAGCGCCTGGAGGCGGGGACCGTAAATGTGCCCGGGGCGGCGGGACTGGCGGCGGGGCTGCGTCTGGTG
>ERZ791919.86-NODE-86-length-111601-cov-16.155631_pt1 | contig 111601 bp, 122 predicted proteins | sample MGYA00510137_ERZ791919 | MGnify/ENA primary metagenome ERZ791919 (study PRJEB30046, sample SAMN00792059) | human gut metagenome | study: EMG produced TPA metagenomics assembly of the A metagenome-wide association study of gut microbiota in type 2... | reverse complement strand
CCGAGCGGCAGTTTGAATGCAGCCGCTACATAACCCCCGAAGCGGTGAACAAAGTCATCGACCGCCTGATGGCGGACCACAGGCTGGAGCCGCTGGCAGCGAAAGCAAAAAAAAAAGGTGAGAAAAAATGAGCCTTTATTACTACAAAGACATGTTTAAAGTAGATAACCTGGAAGACGCCAAAAACATCATCCTGACAGAAGAAGCGCAGGGCGGCGACCACCGCCAGCGCTGGGAGCGGGAAACAGCATACATGCAGAGCCTGTTTGCCGAAGGTCTGGGCGACCTGAACGGCAAAACCGTGCTGGATTTTGGCTGCGGCATCGGGCGTCTTTCCAAAGCGCTGGTCGAAAAATATGACTGCCACGTTTTAGGTGTAGACATCTCGCCCGATATGCGTCGGATGGCCCAGGACTACGTGGGCAGCGACCGCTTCAGCGTCATCTCCTACGAAATGTTCTGCGCGCTGGCCGAAGCAGGAAGCCTGCAGACAGACTGCGCCATAGCGGTCTACGTCCTGCAGCATGTCTACGACCCGGCCCACGACATCGGCCTGCTGGAAAAGGCAGTACGGGACAAGCTGCTGGTTTTGAACCTGAAACACCGGGCGGTACCGGTCATCGACAGCGAAAACGGCGCCAAAACATTTTATTTGGACGAGCAGCCGGAGCCCCGTGCCGACGTAGGCCTGTTATTAGCAGAACACTTTGAGCAGCAGAGGCAGCTGGAACTGGCCGCCGACAAAATATCGGTAGTAGATAAACACTGGTGCCGAATCTATGGAAAGAAGGAAAGCAAATGAAAAAACATGGAATGAATAAAAAGCAGGCCGAGAAAATCCTGGCAACGGCAGTCATGGGCATGAATCTTGTCAACACCGTTGCTCCGCTGGCAGCGCTGGCGACGGCAGAGCAAAAGCTGAGTGCTGTGCCGCAGCCGGTGCGCAGCGAGGCCGAGCCTTTGGACTACGCAATCCTGCCGCAGCTGGCGGACGCCGTAGACAACCTGGTCTTTGCCAGGGCTTATGCAACCAGCTATGGCGGTAATGATACCGTAGCCGAGATGGGTTGGGCTGATAGTCAAACTATAACTACCAATCAGAGCGGCACAGTTAGTGTGAATTACGGCGGCACGCAGACTGTCAGCAGTGGCGGCACAGGCACAGTGAGCACGATGTCTGGCGGCTGGCAGACTATCGAATACGGCGGTACGGGCACAGTCAGCATTATGGATGACGGCAATCAGGGTATCGCAGGCGGCGGTACGGGCACAGTCAGTACCATGAATAGCGGGGGGCAGGGTATCACAGGCGGCGGCACGGGCACGGTCAGCACTATGAACGGCGGCGGTCAGTATATCTCCATCGGCACAGGTACGATCAATACCATGAGCGGCGGCACGCAGGTTGTCATGGTCGGCGAGGGTAAGATCGAGGTCATGAGCGGCGGCGCGCAGACTGTCAGCAACATGGGCACAGGCACGATCAGTACTATGGATGGCGGCTCGCAGTATATCACCGGCGGGACAGGTATAATCAGTACCATGAATGGCGGCACGCAGTATATCGACGTCCTTGATAAAGGCACGGTCAGTACTATGAATAGCGGCACGCAGATTGTCAACGTCGGTGGTACAGGTACGGTCAGTACTATGTCCGGCGGCAATCAGACGATCTCCAGCGGCGGTACAGGTACGATCAATAGTATGGAGGATCTCTACTCTGAGCAGATTATCTACAGCGGCGGCACGGGCACTGTCGGTACAATAGAATACGGCGGTCAGCAGTTTATCGTTGACGGCACGGGTACAGTAACTACTGTGAACGGCGGGCGTCAGAGTCTCATTGGCACAGGTACGATCAGCACTATGAATAGTGGCGAGCAGGAGGTCTACGAAGGTACGGGCACGATCAGCACGATGAATAGCGGCGAGCAGTATATCCACAGCGGCGGTAAGGGTACTATCGATGTTATGAACAGCGGCAGTCAGACTATCTACAGCAGCGGCGGTACAGGCACGGTCAGTACTATGAATGGCGGTAATCAGTATATTGAAGGTGGTTCTGGCATAATCGATGTTATGACCAGCGGTGAGCAGAATATCAGTTCCGGCGCTGCGGGTACGATCAATACAATGTCTGGCGGCAGTCAGAATATCAACGGCGGCGGCACAGGCACGATCAGTACTATGGAGGGCGGTTCGCAAACTATCTCCAGCGGCGGCAGTGGCACAGTAGTTACTATGACCAGCGGCTGGCAGAATATCGACTACGGCGGTACAGGTACGGTCAGCACCATGAATAGCGGTCAGCAGACTGTCAAAAGCGGCGGTGCAGGCACGATTGGTACTATGTCTAGCGGCATGCAGGAAATCTCCAGCGGCGGTACGGGTGCGGTAAGTATTATGAATGACGGCGAACAGAATATCTACAGCGGGGGCAGTGGTACGGTAGTTACTATGAACAGCGGCGGCCAGTATATCACCAGTGGTACAGGTACAGTAAGTACGATGTCAGGCGGCTATCAGGATATCTCCAGCGGTACAGGTACAATCAGTACTATGTCGGACGGCGAACAGAATATCTACAGCGGCGGTGCAGGTACGATCAGTACTATGTCGGGTGGCTTGCAGGGTATAGCAGGCGGCGGTGCAGGTACGGTCAGTACTATGTCAGGCGGCGCGCAGCTCGTCGAAATCGGCGGTAGTGGTATAGTGAGCACGCTGAGTGGCGGCACGCAGATAATCGTGGAGCAGGGCAGTGGTACAGTAAGTACTATGTCAGGCGGCGCGCAGCTCGTCGAAATCGGCGGTATGGGTACAGTAAGTACGCTGAATGGCGGTTCGCAGATGATCTCCAGCGGTGGCACAGGCACGGTAGATATTATGTCTGGTGGCATGCAGGAGATAGTCAGTGGTACGGGTATGATTAGCACTATGAACAGTGGCATGCAGGATATCAGAGCTGGCGGCACAGGCACAGTAGATATTATGTCTGGTGGCATGCAGGATATCTCCAGTGGTGGTACGGGTACAGTCAACACGATGTCTGGTGGCGGGCAGAGAATCAGCAGCGGTATAGGTACTGTCAGTACTATGTCTGGCGGGGTGCAGCTTATCGAAAGCGGCGCTGCAGGCACGATCAGTGCTATGAACGGAGGTGTACAGTACGTTCAAAACGGCGGTACAGCTTTAGATACGGTTATTGCCGGCGGCACCCAGCTGGTCAGTGTGGGTGCTGTTATCAGCGGTGCGACCTTAAGCGCTGGTATACAGCAGGTGTACGACGGTACAAACCTGAATAACATCACCTTTGCCGGCGGTACGCAGGCCGTTATGAGCGGCGCTACCGTCAGCGGCATGCAGGTAGCAAATGGTGTACAGTCCGTCGCCAGCGGCGGCAGTGTGGCAGATACTGTTGTCGGCACTGACGGCAGTTTGCAAATAAACAGCGGCGGCATAGTCAGCGATCTTACTTTGACCAGCGGCAGTCTGGATTTGGAAAATATAGACGGCGGCAGCTTCACTGTCAGCGGTACGCTGACAGCAAACGATGCAGTTATCAATATGGTAGACAGCAGTGTAACGCGGGCAGGCACGCCGGCCTACGAAACTTTGACCATCGACAAGCTAAGCGGCAGCGGTACTACCTTTATCATGGATACAGACCTGTCAGGCGCAACCAACAGCGACAAAATAACGATCACAGATGCCGACGCAGGCACCCACTATGTGCAGATCAAAGACCTGAGCCAGCTGAATGATATCGAAGTCACCGGCGCGCACCAGCAGCTTCTGATAACGGACAACAGCGGCAAACTGACCTTTGAGGGCAAAGAGTTCAACGCCGGCGGCCTGTGGGACATCGACCCCACACTGGCGAAGCAGGGCAACGACTGGTATTTGACCAAGCTGGAAAAAACAGCCAACAACGATACCCGGGTACTTTTGGATGCGGCCGACAACAGCTACGCCTTGTGGCGTAACACCAACGACAGTCTGCGCAGCCGGCTGGGCGCGCTGGCAAGCGGCAGCGAACTGTCCGACGGCATCTGGGCGCGCACCCAGGCCGGCAGGTTCAGCGGCGATAATTACGAAGGCCGCTACAACCTGTACCAGCTGGGCTTTGACCAGGCGGCCGACGCCAAAAGCGTGTACGGCGCCGCCGTGGACTAAGGCGACGGCAGCGGCAGTTACGACCCGGGCAGCGGCAAAGACAAGCTCAAAAGCTTCAGCCTCTACGGCGTCTGGACAGGTGATAACGGAGCCTACACCAATGTTACGGCCCGCTACGGCATGGTAGCGACGGATTTGGAATCCTACGGCGACTACCCCGACAAAGCCGAATACAAGCAGCACGCCTACAGCGTCAGCGTGGAATACGGCAAGCGTTTTGACCTGGAGCGCGGCTTCTTTATAGAACCGCAGGCACAGTTCACCCTCGGCAGATTGGGCAGCATCGATTACACTACCGACAGAGGCGCCAACGGCTACATCGAAGGTATGAACAGCGCCATCGGCCGTATCGGCTTTGTCATGGGCCAGAAGATCAGAAATGGCAGCGATATCTACTTGAAAGCTGATCTGCTGCACGAATTTGCAGGCGAGCGTGACCTGCGGCTGACGTCGGACGCAGGCGGCACTAACGATATCCTGACCAAGCACAACGACTACGGCGACACCTGGTTCGAGCTGGGGCTGGGAGCCAATATCAAAGTCAGCAAAACAGCCAGCGTTTACGGCGAGATCGAACGCGGCTTCGGCGGCGACATCAATAAAAAATGGAGCGTCAACGGCGGCGTAAGATTTACTTTTTAAGTGAGTCATAAGCCAGGGGCTGTGCAGATCTGCTCCGACGAAGCAGGCAGAGAGTAATATTTGTAATCAACTGCAGGTGATACAGTGGTATAAGATCAATAAAAAGGCCGGACTGTTAAGTCCGGCCTTTTTATATAGATAAGGTCTGTTACCAGGTGAACCAGGTATAGATGCTGAATACTGTCAGCAGCATGACTTCTAAAATAAACATCGGTCTGAGGGTCTTGAAGAAGTCGGCTTTAAAATAATCAAGGGTGACGATAAAGCACATATGGGTCGGCGTCAGCATTTGTCCGGCTACGCCAAAGGCCATTGCCACGCCCGCCAGGTTCAGGTCGCCGGGAGACAGAGCTGCCACGATGGGCATAACGATCGCTACATGGCCCTGTGACAGACCTGTCAGGATGCCGATAATAAAGGAGATAGCGGCGATAATGACAGGTACGGGCAGCGGTGAGGCTTTAAAATCTTCTACGATAGTATGCAGAACGTTGGTGTCGGTCAGGATCTGGATAAAATAGAGGATGCATAAGACGTTCATCAGCATTTTCCAGTCGCAGGCGCCGGTAAAAACTTCTTTGATGTTCAGGACGCGGCTTGTCATCCGCAGGACCGGGATCATGGCGAAGGTGACCAGAGCCATAGCGGTGGAAGCGTTCAGGTCGCAGAAAACTACCAGCAGGAAGTTGATTACGACCGGAGCAAGCGACAGTATCAGGTTCATAATGTCCTGACGGCGTTCGGCGGGGTCGACATCAACATTGCTGTTAGAGGGCATATCCAGCGGCCGGATGAGTACCAGCCAGCCCAGGGCAAACGCCAGCAGGGTCAGCCAGCACAGATGGGCGATAAAGTCGCTGAAGGCGATGCCGGCGATGCTGCAGGCCATGATCATACCGGGTATGATGGGACTGGAAAATTCAAAGATATGCCGGAACCAGAAATTGATGGCGGCTTTATGTTCTTTGGTCAGGTCGGTATTGCGGCTGGCCGCTTCGACGATGGGCGCAGAAAAACGTGCGCCGCCCAGCGAAGGCAGCAGGCCGAGAAAAGCGGGCATAATGGCCAGTGTAAATTTTTCGCTAGCAAATAAGCGCTGCAGGGCGCGGATCATTCCGTCTAAAGCGCCGCTGGTACGCAGCTCGATCTCCAGGCACATGACGAAATAGAGCGCCAGGATCAGGTCGTATGTGCGCTGCATGGTAAGCGTAGTGGTGAGGGCGCTGACCAGATAATGGAACTGAGGCGCTACTAAAGCCCAGATCAGCAGGCCACCTGCCAGGATCGCCGGCCCGATAGGGATGTGGCGGCGCAGCAGGATGATGATCAGCAGCATTGCTAAAGCGATCACGAGAAAAATATTCATTTTAAAACCTTCTCACTCTCAAATAATATATCTATTATACAAAGAATGCAGAGAAATTTCCATATTCGGCTGAAAAAAGGTATAATAAAAGAAAATATACTTCTGGAGGTGTACTATGTATATCAGTCGCTTATGTTTGCAGAATTACCGCTGCTATGATAATTTTGAGATAGATTTCAACAAGGAACTGACTGTTATCGTAGCTGAAAACGGTAAGGGCAAAACAGCCATTCTAGATGCGGTCGCTGTAGCTTTAGGGCCTTATCTGGCGTGCTTTGACGGTGTTAAGGCCAACCAGATCAGTGATACGGACGTACGCCAGACCAAGGATACAGCAGGCAGGACTTTGGAGCATGTACTGCGGATGAAAAGCCAGTATCCTGTTGTGATCGGTGCAGAAGGCGTTGTTGACGGCAAAAAGATCACCTGGAAAAGAGAGCTGAAGGCGGCCGGGGGGCGGACGACGATCCTGAATGCGAAGGCTTTGAGCGAGTATGGGCGGGATATGGTCAAGGCTCTGCGTGAGGTCAATGACAGTAAAATAATTTTGCCGGTCATGGCTTATTATGGCACCAGCAGGATGTGGAAGGATAATAAGCTGTTTGAGCTGCGCAAGGATATCAGTCTGGAGCGCGGCAGCGGCTACATCGATTGTATGGAGCCTTCGTCATCATATAATACTTTTGGGCAGTGGTTCAAATATGCGGCGATGAGTGCGCTGGAATTTGACCGTTATCTGGCCGAGAGCGGTAAAAAGGATGAAAAAAATCCGTATACGGAAGTGCTGAAGGCTGTGCGTCAGGCGATCATTACCTGTATCGGCAGTATGGGATGGACGGATATAGATTACAGCTTTGCATTTCAAAATCTGATCATTATGCATGAAACGATGGGCGTATTGCCACTGGAGGCTTTGAGTGACGGTACCCGCAGCGTGATCAGTATGGCGGCAGATCTTGCGTACCGGATGGTGCGGCTGAATCCGGACCTTGGGGCCAGGGCTGCTCTTGAGACGCCGGGCATCGTACTGATCGACGAAGTCGATATGCATTTGCATCCTTCATGGCAGCAGGCGGTAGTGTATGATGTGCGGAAGGCGTTTCCAAACGTACAGTTTATTGTGACTACCCACAGCCCGCAGGTGCTGAGTACGGTTCCGGCTGAGGCTATCCGTATCCTGCGCTGGGACAATAATCTGATCAATATCGATAAACCTGCCTTTTCTTTAGGCGCTGAGAGCTTTCAGCTGCTCAAGGATATTCAGAATGTCGACACGCGCCCGCAGGCATTGCCGATCGTGAAGGATCTGTACAGGTATCTGATGCTTGTGAGCGAGGACAAATGGGATACGGACGAGGCCAGGGAACTGCGTAAACGTCTGGATGAATGGTCTAAAGGGTGTGAACCGGCTTTGGTACGTGCTGATACGGAAATCAGGATGAAGTCTTTCAGGAGGAAGAAAAAATGAAACGGGTGTATAAATCTCCGGCGACACCCGAACGCCTGCGCAGTTATGTGAAGGCCTTCCCGGACGAAACCTGGGAGCATTTCCGCCGGCGCAACCGCAGAGGCTACCGCGAAGTAAAGCAGCAGCTGCTGCGGGATCAGCACGGTTTATGCGCGTATTGTGAGATCAGTATCAAGCTGGCCGAGTTTGAGGACAATGTGGATGATTTCAGGGTAGAGCATTTCTTCCCCAAGGTAGCGACAGAGTTTGAAAAACACAATTATCACCTGGACTGGCATAATCTGCTTGGTGTTTGCCATGGCGGCAGCCAGCCCTATGTGTCGGACCCTGAATGGCGCTATTCCAGCAGGAAGAATGACCGCAGCTGTGATGTGCCTAAGGGCGGGAAACCGATTTCCGAGCGGATACTGAACCCGCTGAAGATACCGGCGTCAGTCAGGCTGTTTCGTTATCAGGAGCATACCGGTAAGATGATCGTTGACGAAAGTTCCTGCCCGAAAAAACTGCAGGCCAAGGCGCGCAATACGATCCGCGAGCTGAATCTGAATGCGCCGCGGCTGCAGCGGATGAGGCTGGCGCTGATCAGGATACTGGAGGATGAGATCAACAGTGCTTTGGCTGGCGGAGCGGTGCTGGAGGAGTTTTTGCCGCTGCTGGCGGAAAGTATCCTGCTGCCGGATGAAGATGGCAATTATCAGCCGTTTTTTTCAGTGGCGCGCTGGTATCTGGGTGAATTTGCAGAGGATATTTTAAGGGAAAATAATTATGCGATGTAATGCACTCCTGCTTAAAAATAACTTTTTAAGCAGGAGTTTTTTTGTGGAGGTAGAAAGTAATAATTATCATGTTTTCAGATAATTGCAGAAAGATATAGGGGAGCGGAGAAATATGGAATTAACTAAGAAAGCGTTTAAAGCATATGACGTGCGCGGCGTTGTGCCGACAGAGGTCAATGCGGAGATGGCTTATCGGGTAGGGCGCGTTTTTGCGGCGATGTTTGCAGCTGAAAAAGTTGTGGTCGGGCATGACATACGTTTAAGCGGACGCGAGCTGGTCGATGCTTTGACGGAAGGGCTGCGGCACGGCGGCAGTGATGTGATCGATATCGGGCAGTGCGGTACGGAGATGATTTATTTCGCGACGGCACATCTGGACGCTGACGGCGGGATCATGGTAACGGCCAGTCACAATCCTGCCGAGTATAACGGGATGAAGCTCGTGCGCCGGGGAGCCAGACCGATCTCGGCCGATACGGGTCTGCTGGAGATCGCTGATATGGTGGCAGACAGTAAGGATTTTCCTCATGTCAAGGTTCTGGGCAAGACGGAGGGTGCTGTAAGACGTTATGATATCATGCCGGAATATATCGAGCATTTGCTGGGATATATCGACATCAAGGCGCTGAAACCGCTGAAGATAGTGGCTAACCCGGGGAACGGCGGCGCCGGCCCGGTCTTGAACGAGCTGGCCAAATATCTGCCTTTTGAATTTATCAAGATCAATGAAACGCCTGACGGGACTTTCCCGAACGGGGTGCCTAATCCGCTTTTGGTTCCAAATCGCGAGGCTACGGCAAAGCTGGTGCGTGAATATCAGGCTGATCTGGGCGTGGCCTGGGACGGCGATTTTGACCGCTGCTTTTTGTTTGATGAAAAAGCCGAATTTATTGAAGGCTATTATATAGTCGGTTTGCTGGCAGAGGTATTTCTGCGCAAGCAGCCGGGCGCCAAGATCATGTATGACCCGCGTCTGACCTGGAACACGCAGGAGGTTGTGGATGCGGCCGGCGGTGTTGCTGTGCGCTGCAAGAGCGGGCATGCCTTTATGAAGGAATGTATGCGTGCCAATGAGGTGCTGTACGGCGGCGAAATGTCGGCACATCATTATTTTAAAGATTTTTCCTACTGTGACAGCGGCATGATACCCTGGCTGTTGGTGGCGGAGCTGTTATGTACTGGCGGTAAAACTTTGTCGGAGCTGGTCGAAGCACGGATGGAAAAATTTCCCTGCAGCGGCGAGATCAACCGCAAGGTTGAAGATTCAGCGGCCGTACTGGCGGCGATCGAGGCTGAATATGCGCCCGGCGGTCAGGTCGATAAATTGGACGGGTTGAGCATTGATTATGCCGACTGGCGTTTTAATGTGCGTGTTTCCAATACAGAGCCGGTGATGCGTCTGAATGTTGAGTCCAGAGGTGATAAAAAGCTGCTGGCTGAAAAAACAGCGGAACTGCTGGAACTGATCGGCGGCGAAGAAGCCTGACAGAGTCCGCGTCTGATCGGTGCTGGCGGCAATCAAGGTAAGTGTTTATTTAAAAATTTATTTCCTGTTCAAGTGGAGAAAGAGTGATACAGATGACTGCAATCAAACAAGTACGCAAGGCTGTTATTCCGGCGGCCGGATTAGGCACGCGTTTTTTGCCTGCTACTAAATCTACACCGAAGGAGATGCTGCCGATCGTTGATAAACCGACGATCCAGTATATTATTGAAGAAGCGCTTGCTTCGGGAATAGAAGATATCCTGATCATTACCGGGCGCAGCAAACGTGCTATCGAGGATCATTTTGACCGCAGTATCGAGCTGGAATTGAACCTTGCGGCCGGCGGTAAAGCGCAGGAGCTGGAGATGGTCAAAAAGATCTCTGATATCCGGATCCACTATATCCGCCAGAAAGAGCCGCGCGGACTGGGGCATGCTATTTTATGCGCGAAGCAGTTTATCGGCGATGAGCCTTTTGCGGTGCTTTTGGGCGATGATGTAGTAGACGGTGAAGTACCGGCGCTGAAACAGCTGATGGATGTTTATGATAAAACCGGGGCCAGTGTTCTGGGCGTACAGGAGGTGCCGCAGGAGAAGGTATCGTCTTATGGTATCGTGGCGTCCGAGCCTACGGCCGAACCGCGCACCTTTACGGTCAGCGACATGGTCGAGAAGCCGGGCGTTGAGGAAGCGCCTTCGCGTCTGGCTGTTTTGGGGCGTTATATCATCAATCCCGAGGTGTTCCCGATCCTGGAAGCTACCAAGCCGGGACGCGGCAATGAGATCCAGCTGACGGACGCATTGAAGGAGCTGGCTAAACTGCAGAAGATGTATGCTTATAATTTTGAGGGACGTCGTTATGACGTCGGCGATAAACAGGGTTTTTTGGAGGCGACGGTGGAAATGGCGCTGAAGCGTCCTGATCTGAAGGATAAGTTTTTAGCATATTTACAGACTATTGTCAGTAAGGACTAAGGAGATTGAATGATGAATGTTCTGGTTACCGGCGGAGCCGGTTATATTGGTTCACATGTAGTTGAAGAATTGCAGAAAAACGGTTTCACACCGATCGTTTATGATAATCTTTCCACAGGCCATGCGGCGGCAGTGCCTGAAGAGGTGCAGCTGGTGGAGGGCGATATCCATGACGTTGCTTTTTTGAAGCATATCATGGCTCAGTTTGAGATCGACGCGGTCATTCATTTTGCTGCCAGCAGTCTGGTCGGCGAATCGATGGAAAATCCTTCCAAGTATTATTTTAATAATGTGGAGGGCTCGCTGCATCTTTTGGAAGCAATGAAAGGCGCCGGCGTGGATTATATCGTTTTTTCGTCGACGGCGGCAGTATACGGAGAGCCTGAGAGCGTGCCCATTAAAGAGGACAGCCGTCTGAATCCGACTAATGTTTACGGCCGCACGAAGCTGATGATAGAAAAAATGCTGGCTGATTATGATATGGCTTATGAGATGCGTTATGTGGCACTGCGTTATTTTAACGCCGCAGGTGCTTCACCGAGCCGTGATATCGGTGAAGACCATGATCCTGAATCGCATTTGATCCCGCTGGTTTTAAAAACTGCGCAGGGCGTACGCAGGCAGGTTGCCATCTATGGTACTGATTATGCTACTGCAGACGGTACCTGTGTGCGTGATTATGTTCATGTCTGCGACCTGGCAACGGCACATGTTCTGGCACTCAAGCATCTGCTGGCTGGAGGAGCGAGCCGCGTGTATAATCTGGGCAGTGAAAATGGTTTCAGCGTGCGCGAGATCATCGATGCTGCTAAAAAGATTACGGGGATAGACTTTACTGTGGTGGAAGAAAGCCGCCGCAGCGGCGATCCGGCTGTGCTGATCGCTTCTTCGGAGAAGATCAGGGACGAGCTGGGCTGGGTGCCTAAGTGCAGTACTGTCAATGAAGTTATCAGTACGGCCTGGAAATGGCATAAGGGACACCCGCAGGGCTATGAAGGCTGAAAATGTAAGACCGGTTTGCCTGGGCAGCCGGTCTTTTTGCTTTCAAGCCGTTTTTTTGTTAAAATAAGAGTTCAGGAAGAAGAAAACAGAGGACGAAAAAATGCAGCTTGTTGTAGATAAAATTGCCAGGAGTTTTGGCATTAATGAAATATTTAAGGATATCAGCTTTATGATCGATAAAGGTGAAAAAATTGGGCTGGTAGGCGTAAATGGCAGCGGCAAAACAACGCTGCTGCACTGTCTTTTGGCTCCGGAAACGGTTGACGGCGGCGTGGTGCGTTTTGAACCCGGCTTGAAGATCGGGTATGTGGAGCAGGGGTTTCAGAATATCGGCACCGGCAGTTTGTGGCAGTTTATGCTGCGCTCCTGTCCGGAGATAATGACGATGCGTGAAGAGCTTGCGGCTTTGGAAGCCCGTTCTGCAAAGCTGGGACCGGGAGCGGAGCTGGACGGGGTTTTAGAGGAATATGCCCGTGTGACCAAGCGTTACGAGCATGTCGATGGATATAATTATGAAGCGTTTATTAAAAGAGTCTTGATTGGGCTGGGTTTTGAAGAAGCGGTCTGGGATAAGACGGCCGAGCACTTTTCCGGCGGACAGAAAACCAGGATGATGCTGGCGGCGGCCCTGGTGCGGCAGCCTGATTTTCTGATTTTGGATGAGCCTACCAATCATCTGGATATTGCCATGACTGAGTGGCTGGAGAAGTATCTGCAGGAATTTAAGGGCGGGTTATTGGTAGTCAGCCATGACCGCACGTTTCTTGATAATATCGCTACGCGGATACTGGAAATGGAAGGCGGGCGCCTGACTTCCTTCAAAGGCAATTACAGCAAATACCTGGTGCAGAAAGAGCTGCAGACTGCAACACTGGAAGCTGCTTATGCTTCGCAGCAGGATTATATCGCGCGGACAGAAGCCTATATCCGTCGTTTTAAGGCGGGCATCAAAAGTAAGATGGCGCGTGGACGTCAATCTCAGCTGGACCGTCTGGAGCGGATGGACGCGCCTGTGCAGCATGAGGAATTTGTCCTGCGCCTGCCGCCTGCGCCGGAGTCTGCTGAACGGGTGCTGATTTTGGATAACCTTTCTGTTGGTTATGGCGATAATATACTGCTGCACGATATAGATTTGGTGCTGCGCAAGGGTGAAAAGGTTGGCTTGCTGGGACCTAACGGTACCGGTAAAACGACATTGCTGAAAACTGTTTTAGGCGAGCTGCCGCCGCTGAAGGGCACAGCGCAGATCGGAAATCGTGTGAAGGTGGGGTATTTTTCGCAGAGCTATGAAAGGCTTGCTCCCAAACAGACGCTGCTGGATAATTTTTTGGTGGAGTATGGTTTTACTGAGGAACGTACCCGTTCACTGCTTGGCGGGATGCTGTTTCACGGCGACGACGTTTTTAAAGAGATCGGCACTTTGTCAGGCGGTCAGAAGGCACGTCTGGTATTGCTGAAGCTGGTGCTGGACGGGGCAAACTGCCTGGTGCTGGACGAGCCAACCAACCATCTTGATATTATGGCGCGGGAGACTGTGGAAGCGGCTTTGACTGCTTTTGACGGGACGGTGCTGGTGGTCAGCCATGACCGTTATTTTATCAACGAGATCGCTGACAGGATCTGGGAACTGGAAGATCACCGGGTCTGTGATTATAAAGGCAATTATGATTTTTATTTAGAAGAAAAGGCTAAAAGACGGCTGCTGCAGGCTGCCGTGCCGAGCAGCGCCCCAGTGCAGAGGAAGGCTGCGCCTGAGCCGATAAGCAGTACTGTAAAAAGTTCCGGCAGGCATAAGCGTGTCTACAGCCCGCAGGAAGCAGAAAAGCTGCTGGCAAAAGTTGAATTGAGTATTAGGGAACAGGAGGCTTTGCTGGGGGTGCTGGAAGCACGAATGGCCGATCCCGCCAGCCATACAGACCCGGAGGCCAGTGCTGCTTTGGCGGCGGAGCATGCTGCCCTGCAAGCGGAAATCGAGAAGCTGATGCTGCGCTGGGAAGAACTGATGACAGCGGCAGAAGCGTTACAGGAGTAAGCAGAAGATGTTAAATGTAATGACGGACGAAGAATATATGCAGTTGGCGCTGCAGGAAGCCCGGACGGCTGCCGCGATCGGCGAGATACCGATCGGCGCCGTACTTGTGGTTGAAGGTGAAGTTGTAGCGAGGGCGCATAATATGCGCGAAACCTGGAACGATGCGACGGCACACGCCGAGGTCATCGTGATCAGGGAGGCGTGTAAAAAGCTGGGACGCTGGCGGTTAGAGGGGGCTGCGCTTTATGTTACAGTCGAGCCCTGTCCGATGTGTTCGGGCGCTATCGTCAACAGTCGTATCGACAAGGTTGTTTACGGTTGTCCTGATGCTAAAGCCGGAGGGGCAGAGTCGATCTTTAATATCATCAGTAATCCCAATCTTAATCATACGGCACAGGTCGTCAGCGGTGTATGTGAAGCCGAATGTGCACAGGTGATGAAGGATTTTTTCAGACGCAGACGCGCGGAAAACAGGCTGGCAAAGGCTGGAATGGTTGAAGGCAGTGCTGAAAAATAAGAAAAACTCTTTGCAAAATACAGATTTATGATATAATAGATAAGGCTGGTTTACGCGGAGAGGTGTCCGAGTGGTCGAAGGTGTTTGACTCGAAATCAAATGTACGGCAACGTACCGTGGGTTCGAATCCCACCCTCTCCGCCAGAGGATAATGCGGTTCTTCATTTATTTGAAGAACCGTTTATTTTTTTTGTGTTGACAGACAGCAGTAAATGAAAAAATATTTGACAATAGTTAGATGTCTAATTATAATTGAAATATGATGAAAGAGACAAAAACGATTTTTTTGATCAGTAAAATAAGAGAGAAGGCCAATAAGTTCATTCTGGCAGATCTGGCGCAGCATGGTATTACCAAGCTGGCTCCTTCACATGGAGATATTTTAGCGTGTTTGTATCAAAGGGAGCGGGTGACGATGAAAGAGATTTCAGACTCTATCCACCGGACGAAACCAACGGTGACGGTGCTCGTAAATAAGCTGGCAGAGCTGGGGCTGGTGAAGAAGTTTCAGGCAGCGGAGGATTCCCGGGTCATTTATGTGGAGCTGACTGAGCAGGGAAAAGCATTGCAGAAGCTTTTCGAAAAAGTTTCTGCGGATTTAGTTCAAAAAGTTTTTCAAAATATGGAACAGGAAGAAATGAAAAAGCTGGAAATATCTTTGCAGAAAGTTTTGGATAATTTGGAGTAAAATTTTTTAGAAAAATAGTTAGATCTCGAACTAATTTTAGTAGCTGATAAACCAATGGTGAACAATATTTTTATGATAGAGAAACATGAGATTTACGCAGGGAAGGGAGGCGGGCAGCTGAAAGGCCTGCGGCAATGTTTCGGAAATTCAAAGCAGGCAGCGGCCGGGCGCCCAAGCGGCTGGATCGAGTGATTGCCAGGCCCTGAAAGGGGTAAATAAAAGAAAGCGAGTTGAGTTTTATGAAAAAAGAAGTATTGGATTATGTTATTGAAAAGACACATGAATTGATGAATGCTGCTTCCTGCAGCAGTGAAGCTAAGGCAGCGGCGCAGAGCTGGCTGGATGCGGTCGGTACAGAACATGAAGCCGCTGAAACAAAAAAATATATTGCCGAACTGGAAGCGGATATTATGCCGATCGACAATCTGATAGCTTTTGCAGGATCTGAGGCTGGAGCCGGATATTTTGGGGCCGAACTTGCCAGGAATATTACCGCGCATGCTGAAGAAATAAAGCTTGCCGGGGCTGAATACTGCGATTGCCCTGCCTGTGCAGCTGTGGCAGAAATACTTGCCAGAAAAAAAGAGTTGCTGTGAAGGTTTTCAGCAGGTTGATTGCGGCTGCCTGCAACAGAATATTGCTGATAAAAGGAGTTTCATTTATTTGAAGCTCCTTTTATTTTTATAATTAAGTATTGATGCCGGATTTTTAATTTTAGTCAGGCTTCGGAAGCTGTACGGCAGATTAAAATTTTGTTATGATAATATCATCAGCCAAATTAGTGATGGAGGCATGACGTGAATAATTCTGTGGTAATAGATAAAAAGTTTTACTGGGAACTGTTTAAATCTACGTTCCTGATCAGTGCTTTTACAGTGGGCGGTGGTTTTGTCATTATCCCGTTGCTGAAAGCCAAATATGTCGATCATTATAAATGGATGAGTGATAAAGAAGCGCTTGATCTTGTTTCAGTAGCGCAGTCGGCTCCTGGAGTGGTGGCCGTCAATGCCGCTATCATTATAGGTTATCGTCTGGCGGGATATACGGGCGCTGCAGTTACTTTGCTGGCTACAGTGCTGCCACCGCTGATCACACTGACGGTGATTTCGTATTTTTATGATGCTTTTGCCAATAATTATTATGTGCAGATTTTGCTGCGCGGTATGCAGTGCGGGGCTACAGCGCTGATACTTGACGTAGGTATAAATCTGCTGCAGAAAGAGCTGAAAAAGAAGCTGCTGCTGCCGTGTTTGATTATTTTCGGCACTTTTATCGCCAATTATTTTTTTCATGTCAATATCATGTATCTCATTCTGATCGATGCCGTTATCGGTTATTTATGGCTGCAGGATGAAAAATACAGCTAAGGAGGTATGGAAGTGATATATATAAGTTTATTCTGGAGTTTCTGTATGGTCGGCGCTTTTTGCGTTGGCGGAGGCTATGCTTCCATACCGCTGATCCAGACGCAGGTCATTGATGTACATCATTGGATATCATTCAGTGAATTTATGGACGTTGTTGCTATTTCGCAGATGACACCGGGACCAATAGGTATCAATGCCGCTACTTTCGTCGGGACAAAGGTGGCAGGGATTGGCGGCGCGATAGCGGCGACGGCAGGGTTTGTTACGCCTTCGCTTATTATTATGATCGCATTGGCGAAGCTATTGGCTAAATATGGAGATATGGGAGCGATCAGGGGTGTTTTGAACGGCCTGCGCCCCGCTGTAGTCGCATTGATAGCTTCTGCCGGTGTGATGTTTTTAACTCTGTCTTTGTGGAACGAAGAAAAATTGCCGGCTGTCTGGAGTGATCCTGATCTGGTCAGCACGATCGTTTTGCTTATTTCACTGGTTCTGATCAAGAAGAAAATCTGCGGTGTGATCCAAACACTGGTTGGTTCGGGGTTATTGAGCTTGGCGCTGCATTTTTTTATAAAATAATATAGTTGAAAAGTAATTAAAGGATTCCTGACTGTTTGCAGTCAGGAATTTTCTTTTTTAATAATATTTTAATATTAAGAATTGTTTTTCTTGTTTTTTAATAATTCATTTAATATAATTAAAGAAAATGACGGATAAGAATACGGGAGAGCTCAATATGATCAGTGCCGGGCAGAAAGTAAACAAGCTGATGCAGGATTTTTTTACTGCTTATTTTAATGAACGCGATTATAAAGCTGCCGCAGACTTTCTGCGTGAAGACATCAGATGGATAGGCCTGGGGGCAGTCTGCAATGCCAAAGATCGCAGTGAGGCTGTAAAATTTTTGCAGGCTGAAATTGCAGCTTTACCATATGCAGTTTTCTTTGAATATGAAAATGTTCAAAGTATGATGTTGTCTGAAACGGCGGCAGTATTTCTTTGTGATCTGCTGCTCAAAAAAAATAAAGATGGGGATGACAGTGATATAAGCATACGTGTAATGGCGGCCTGCAATTGCTGTGATTCTGTATGGAAAATTGCGGCGCTGCATGTTTCACAGGCAAATATGGGACCGGAGACAGGTGATTTCTTCCCGGCGGCGTTAAGTATGGAAAAGGTTGCCGAGGTCGAAAGCAGCATTAACAGGCAAATGCTGGGTCTGCTTAACCGCAGTATACCAGGTGGCATTTTAGGCGGTTATGTTGCACCCGGTTTTCCGCTGTATTATGTTAATGAAAGAATGCTTGCTTATCTTGGTTATACTTATGAGGAATTCGTGACAGATACCAAAGGTCTGGTTATGAACGGCATCCATCCTGATGATTTGGAACGGGTGGAGCAGATTGCTAGCCGAGCGATGGAGCAGGATAGTGAATATGAAGTTAAGTACCGGATGAAAAAGAAAGACGGCAGTTATATCTGGGTCAGTGATATTGGGAAAAAGGTTCTGGCTGTGAACGGAAAAGCTGCCTGCATCAGTGTGATCAGGGATATTTCTGGTGAGATAGAAGCAAAGCAAAAGCTTTATGAGGAAAGTGTTGAGAGCTGGCAGCAGAAGAATATCCTGCAGAATATTATCGATACTATGCCCAGCGGCCTGCTGCAATGCAGCTTTGACAGGATTCCCAAAGCTTTGATGGTCAACAGGACCGGGGCTAATATTTTAGGGTTCGAGAATGAGCATGAGTTTTTTCTGCAGAGGGATGTGTGTGATAATATTCTTCGCTGTATCCACCCGGAAGATAGAACAAAGGTTTTAGAGGAACTTTTCAGTATTGCAGAGGCAGGGATCGTCAAGAATTCCAGTCACCGTATCAAAACCGCAGCCGGCGAGGAAAGATGGGTACGGTCTGCTGCCTGTGTTATTCAAAATCAGCAGGGGGAAAAAATCTATCAGATAATTTTCCATGATGTTACCGAAATCCTGCAGCTGCGCCGCAAAAACAAGCAGTGGGATCTGATGGAACGCAGCGCGTTATATACGGCTATCACATCAGCTTATCCGATGATCATTTTCGGAAATCTTACACGGAATACCTGCAGTGTTTTGGACCAGGAGGGGCAGAGACTGCATTCGCTGGACTGCGGCAGTTACGATGCGATGGTTAATGGAGTGTTGAATTCGGTAGCACCGGAGTATCGCGATGAGTTTGTCGGTAAATTTGCCCGTCAGAACCAACTGGCAGAGTACGAACGAGGTGCTAACGAAACTTATATGGAGCACCGCCAGCTTTTAGACGATGGGCAGTATCATTGGGTCTCGGCACATAAAATCAAGGTGGAAAATCCCGTTAATGATGATATTCTGACAGTTTCGCTGATTCGCTGCATTGACGAGCAAAAGGACAATGAGGCGGAAAAAAATCAGATTTTGCGTACTGCTTTAGGTGCGGCAGAGGCGGCAAACAATGCTAAAACGGAATTTTTATCGCGGATGAGCCATGAGATACGTACGCCGATGAATGCTATTATCGGTATGACGGCTATAGCGTTGTCTGCATTGGATAATAAAGAGCGGATCAGCGATTGTCTGGCAAAGATCGGTATTTCGGCAAGGTTTTTACTGAGCCTTATCAACGATATTTTAGATATGTCGCGTATCGAAAGCGGACGGATGAATTTGGCGCATGAAAAATTTGATTTTGAAGAAATGATCAACGGCCTGAGCTCTCTTTTTTATCCGCAGGCGGAAGAGAAGGGTTTGAAATTTAATACTGTTATCGAAGGGGTGACAGAAGAACTTTATATTGGTGATTCATTGCGTTTGCGTCAGATTTTATTAAATATTTTATCTAATGCCTTAAAATTTACTCCGTCAGGCGGCAGAATCCAGTTTACGATCAGGCAGATGAGCCGTGGTGATAAGGATGCCTGGCTGAGATTTACTGTAAGCGATACAGGTATTGGCATGAGTAAGGTTTTTCAAAAGCATCTTTTTGAATCTTTTGAACAGGAAAATTCCAATATTTCTATCAAATACGGCGGTACCGGTCTGGGGTTGGCTATTTGCAAGAATCTGGTGACCCTGATGGGCGGTTCGATAAATGTGCATAGTATCGAAGGTGTTGGCAGTGAGTTCTGCGTCGATGTAAAGTTAGGCCTGACGGAAGAAAGCTATCGACGTAAAAATTTTGATATTCTTAAGTTACGGGATTTGAAAACGCTGATAGTTGACGATGACATTGTGACTTGTGAACATGCCAGCCTGATCATGAGCGATTTGGGATTGCAGGCAGAATATGTGACTTCGGGAGCTTCGGCAGTACTGGAAATCGAAAAAGGCATCAGGGAAATGAAACCTTATGATATTGTGCTGGTCGATCTGAAAATGCCGGATATGGACGGAATTCAGACAGCAAAAGCGATAAGACGGCTGGTTGGATCTGAGACATTAGTAGTCGTTATGACAGCATATGAATGGAAGGAGATTGAAGCAGATGCGAGGCGTGCAGGTGTGGACTTTTTTATCACCAAGCCGCTGTTTCGTTCTGAGCTGGTAGATTTGTTTGAAAAGATCAATGATTTCAGTGAAGCTGTATATGAGCCGGAAACAGCAAAAGGAGAAATACAGTTTGCTGGAGAACGGATTTTACTGGTAGAAGATAATGAGCTGAATCTGGAAGTTGCGGCAAGTCTGCTGGAAATGAAGGGACTGACGATAGAAAGTGCCTGCAATGGTCTGCAGGCACTGGAAAAATTCTGTTCAACTCCTGTTGGGTACTATGATGCTGTTTTGATGGATATCAGGATGCCCGTTATGGATGGGCTGGAAGCAGCACGTAATATCAGGCTGTTTGACAAAAGTGATGCGCAGACGATCCCGATTATTGCTATGACGGCTAATGCGTTTGACGAGGATGTGGAAAAATCACACGCAGCTGGTATGAACGCACATCTGGCAAAGCCGATTGACCCGGAGAAGCTGTTTGCAGTTTTGCAGGAATTTATTTAAGGCGGTTGATAGTAAGCTGGATAAAAAGGTATGGGCATGCCCATACCTTTTTATTATTGACCTGTTTTTGTAACATCTGTAGCGAAATAGTAAATGGTTAAACGTAAAGAATAAATAGTATTTGCGTTTGTTAGCATTTTTGTTTAGAATTATTAGAAATGTGTATTAGGGGAAAGAGGTTGCTGCTGATGAAAATTATTGATTTATTAAAAAACGAAAAGGTGTGCATTTCCTGCGAGTTGTTTCCGCCTAAAGCAGGTACAGAGCTGCAGAATGCTTTGAATATAGTCAGTGATATTGCCGAGGTGGGGCCGCATTTTATGAGCGTGACGTACGGGGCCGGTGGTACATCTGTGGGTCAGACGGTGGCTATTGCCCGGGCAATAGAGGCCAGCGGACGGCCTGCTCTGGCGCATCTGACCTGTATCGATGCTGATGAAGTCAAGATCGACGGTGTTTTGGCACAGATGCGGGCCGCTGGCGTCCAGAATGTTTTGGCGCTGCGCGGCGATGCTGTGAATGGTAATGATGGGGATTTTGCCCACGCCAGTGATTTGATGGGGAAAATCAAAAAAACCGGTGATTTTTGTGTCGGTGGGGCCTGTTATCCGGAAGGACATCCTGAAGCCGGCTCTCTGGATCGGGATATTGTCAATACCAGACGGAAAATCGACAGTGGCTGTGACTTTTTAGTGACGCAGATGGTGTTTGACAATAATATTATATACAATTATATGTACAGACTGCTGCGGCATGGGATCGATGTGCCGGTCGTGGCGGGTATTATGCCGGTGACAAATGCCAAACAGATCAACCGGATCTGTGAATTGAGCGGGACCAAACTGCCTGCGAATTATCGCGCTATCGTCGAGAAATTTGCAGATGATCCCGAAGCGTTAAAACAGGCGGGTATTGCTTATGCTACGGGGCAGATTGTTGATTTGATTGCTAACGGACTGAAAAATATCCATGTTTATACGATGAACCGGCCGGAAATCATCGGCGGGATCATGAAGAATCTGTCGGAGATCGTGAAATGAAGTATGACAGAGCTGAAGCCGTGAGGTATATGGGCGCGAAAAAAGATGATAATGAGGCGGGTATTCTGGCTGATCTGGCTTATTTGCAGCTGCGGAACGAAGTGCGTCCCAGAAGCTGCTGGCAGATTTTTGCGTGCCGTGCCGATGCTGCAGGAGTGACCTTAGTAGATAATGGCATGCGTTTTGAAAGTAAAAATTTGGCAGGACATTTGCAGGGTTGTCAAAAAGCGGCGGTTTTGGCTGCTACTTTAGGCAGTAATGCCGATACTGTTTTGAGGCGTCTGGCATTGACTAACGTAGCACAGGCAGCAGCTGCTCAGGCTGTATGTGCGGCTCTGATCGAAAGTTATTGTGATGAAATTGAATCCGAGATAGCGGCTGCAGCAGGGCTGCACTCGAAACCGCGTTTTTCACCGGGGTATGGCGACTGGAGGCTGGAGGATCAGCGTCAGCTGCTTATGCTGCTGGATTGTGCAAAACGAATCGGACTGACATTGACCGATGGTTATATGCTGACTCCGATAAAATCAGTGACGGCTGTGATAGGATTGACTGAAGATACCGTTTGTAATACCAGTAAATGTGCGGCGTGCGTTAATCAAGCGTGCGAATTTAGAAAGGAATGAAAGCATGGGTTTCAGGGATTTATTAGGTAAAGAATTATTATTTTTTGACGGCGCTACCGGGACGATGCTGCAGGCATTGGGGCTGCAGCCGGGCGAGCTGCCGGAGCTGTGGAATTTTACTCATGCGGCTGAAGTGCAGTCGGTGCATGAAGCGTATTTGAATAACGGTTCGAATATCATAAAAAGTAATACCTTCGGTGCGAACCGTCTTAAATTTAAAGGGATGGATATCACCGTTGATGAAGTTTTGGGGGCTGCTTTAAAAATAGGCAAAGCTGCCTGTGCCGGACGTACAAAAGCGTTTGTGGCACTGAATCTCGGGCCTACCGGAAAATTACTGGCTCCTTATGGTGATCTTCCGTTTGAGGAAGCTGTGGATATTTATGGTGAAATGGTGCGCAGCGGTGCCAGACACGGAGCTGATCTGATCCTGATCGAGACGATGAGCGATACTTATGAGATCAAAGCCGCACTTTTAGCAGCAAAAGAAAACTGTGATCTGCCGGTGATCGTTACTTTGACGTTTGATGAAGATGGTAAGCTGTTGACCGGTGCTGACGTTTTGAGCGCGGTAGCAATGGTGGAGGGGCTGGGGGCAGATGCCGTAGGGTTTAACTGCGGCTTGGGACCGAAACAAATGCGCAGGCTGCTGCCACAGCTAATAGAAGCATGCTCGCTGCCGATCGTTTTGAATCCTAATGCCGGGCTGCCCGTACAGCGTGACGGTAAAACTGTTTTTGATGTTGCCGCAGATGAATTTGCAGCGCTGATGCAGGAAATGATACCGCTGGGTATTTCTGTCGCCGGGGGCTGCTGCGGTACTACCCCGGAACATATTAAAGCTTTGATCGAAAAGTGCCATGGTATGCAGCCTGGAGGACGCCGCAGCTGTGATCTGACTGTGGTTGCTTCTTACGGAAAAGCTGTCGTTATCGGTGGGGAGCCTGTTATCATAGGCGAGCGCATCAATCCTACAGGTAAGCCGCGTTTAAAACAGGCTATTTTAGACGCAGATCTGGATTATATTTGCCGATTGGGGCTGGAGCAGCTGGAAAATGACGCCCATATCCTGGATGTCAATGTAGGTGTGCCGGGTATCAACGAAGCTGCCGCTGCGGAGAAAACAGTTCTGGCTTTGCAGGCCATCACTTCGGCACCGCTGCAGATCGATACTTCAGATTATGAGACTATGGAGCGGGCTCTGCGTTTATATAATGGCAAACCGCTGTTAAATTCTGTCAGCGGTAAGGATGAATCGCTGGCAAAGGTGCTGCCGCTGGTAAAAAAATACGGGGCTGTTGTGGTTGGCCTGGCGTTAGATGATGACGGCATTCCTGCAACAGCTGCCGGCAGGTTGGCCATTGCTGAGAAAATAATTGCGCGCGCCGCTGAATACGGTATAGAAAAACGCAATATTATTATTGATCCGCTGGCACTGACAATAAGTACGGGGCCTGACAACGCTGCTGTTGATTTGGAAGTGATCCGCAAATTGGCAGAGCAGAAGATCAAAACGATCATGGGCGTTTCTAATATTTCTTTCGGACTGCCGTCACGTGATGCTGTCAACAGTACATTTTTTACTCTGGCAATGGAGGCGGGGCTTTCCTGCGCTATTATCAATCCGCAGAGTAAAGCGATGCTGGATGCTTACTATGCGTACAGAGCTTTAAAAGGCTTGGACGGAGGCTGCAAGGCATATGTGAAGCGTTTTGCTGATTCCGTAAATAAAGTTCCGACAGCTGCTGTCAGTGAATATACACTGCGCGATGCGATCGTTAAAGGCTTACAGGAACAGAGCCGTCTGGCTGTGACCCGGTTGCTGGAAACAGAAAAACCACTGGATATTATCAATACTCAGATGATACCGGCTTTAGATTTTGTTGGAAATGGTTTTGAGAAAAAAAATCTGTTTCTGCCGCAGCTTTTGATGAGCGCCGATGCCGCGAAGGCAGCTTTTGAGGTGATCCGCGACAGGATGGCTGACGGTGGCGCTGTGGAAAAAGGTACTGCTGTTGTTATTGCCACGGTTAAGGGTGACATCCATGATATTGGTAAAAATATAGTTAAGGTACTGCTGGAAAATTATGGTTATAACGTTATCGACCTTGGTAAGGATGTAGCTGTAGAAGCAATAGTGAAAGCTGTATTGGAGCACAAGGCTCATGTTGTAGGACTGTCAGCTTTGATGACGACTACAGTAGGTGCAATGGCAGCTACGATCAAGGCTTTGCGTGATGTCTGCAACTGCCGTATAGTTGTGGGCGGTGCTGTTTTGACACAGGACTATGCTGACAGTATCGGCGCCGATCACTATGCTCCTAACGCTGTCAGTGCTGTTGGTTATGTCAACGAAGTTGTAGAAAAATGATTTGCTGACAGGCCTTTGTAGCGGGGGACAGCTGCAAGAACGGCTGTTAAGGGCAGATATACAAAAAAATATGCAAAGTATATTGTATACAAAAACGCGCGGCGAGAAAATCTCTGATGTCACTGTACACGAGAGGCGGACTTGCCGTGTTTTTGTTTTCGGGAAAGTTCTTTTTGCGAGGACAAAACAGTGAAAAAGCAACGCTTTGCAGCAACATTATTCTTACAAAAATGTTAAAATACGAAAAACGCTGTTTGAAAACTGTAAAGAAATTGTGAAGAAATAGTAATATTGTCACATCCGTGCTTTGATGTTATAATCATTTACAGTTAAGGGGAAAAAGCTGTGCAAACAGTAAAGAAGGGACAGATTACATTGAAAATGAAAAAAATATTATCAGCGCTGTTGGCTTCAGCAGTAGCAATGAGCTTAGTAGCAGGCTGCGGCGGCGAGAAAAAGGAAGATGCTAAAGCATCCGACGTGATCAAAGTCGGCGTTTTCCTGCCATTGACCGGTGATAATGCTGCCGGAGGCGAACTGGAACTCCGCGGTATCAAGCTTGCCAACAAACTGCATCCTGAAGTTTTAGGCAAAAAGATCGAGCTTGTTGTAGCTGATAACAAATCTGATAAAGCTGAAGCTGCTTCCGTTGCAGCCCGCCTTATCGAAAAAGATAAAGTAAGCGTTATCGTAGGTTCTTATGGTTCTTCGCTGTCTATGGCGGCAGGTAATATCGTAAAAGACAGTAAAGTTCCGGCTGTTGGTACCAGCTGCACTAATCCGCAGGTAACTGCTAATAATGACTATTATTTCCGTGCCTGCTTTATTGATCCGTTCCAGGGCACCGTTATGGCTAATTATGCTTTCAAACAAGGTGCTAAAAAAGTTGCCATCGTGCAGGAAGTTTCCAATGACTATGCAGTTGGTTTGGCAAAATTCTTCAAAGAAGCTTTCATAAAATTGACCGGTGATGAAAACAGCATCATTGAGATCGCAAACTATCAAACAGGCGATAAAGATTTCAGTGCTATTCTTACTAATATCAAAGCTAAAAATCCTGATGCGATTTTCGCACCCGGCAACTTTACCGAATCTGCACTGCTTGTAAAACAAGCTCGTCAGCTCGGCATCGAAGCTCCCTTTATGGGCGGCGATACCTGGGAAACTCAGGAATTCATCGATGTTGGCGGCAAAGATGTTGAAGGCGTAGCTCTTTCTACTGCGTTTGACCGTGAAAAAGCAACTACTCCGGAAGCTAAAAAATTCCTGGATGAATACGTAAAAGAGTATAAAGGCGAACCTTCCGCATTAACTGCAATGGCTTATGATGCTTATCTGATCGCTATCGACGGCATCAAACGCGCAGGCTCTACTGATACCGTTAAGATTCGTGACGCTATCGCAGCAACTAAAGATCTGGAATGTGTAACCGGTATGACTACTCTTGATAAAAACGGCGATCCTATTAAAGGCGCTGTGATCAAAACTGTTAAAGACGGCAAATTTACATTCCTGGATTTTGTAGAAGCTAAATAATTCATTGGTTCTTTCATAACTCTTTTGCTTTATGTTAGTGCTCCCTTCTCCTTAAGGGAAGGGAGCAATTCTTTTGTGTCATGAGGTGTTTTTCATGGAATTTTTCCAAGCGATTGCGAATATGTCCGGTGACAGCCTTGCGCAGCATTTGGCTAACGGCATATCTCTCGGCAGTCTGTATGCCCTGATCGCCATCGGTTATACGATGGTCTATGGCATTTTATTGATGATAAACTTTGCACACGGCGATATCGTTATGATGGCATGTTATTTTGCCTTTTTCGGTATTACCGTTTTTCACATTCCCTGGTATATTACTTTTGTCGGAGTCATTATTGCTACGGCAATTTTAGGTGTAGTGATTGAACGGACGGCTTATCGTCCGTTGCGTGACGCACCGAAAAATTCTGTTCTTATTTCTGCTATCGGCGCTTCATTTTTATTGGAAAACCTGGCTAATTACTTATTCAGCGGCCGTCCGATGCGTTTTCCTAATATTGAACTTTTATCGCAGAATATTTCTATCGGCGGGATTCAGATCCAGGCGATCTGTCTGGTCATTCCCGTTATTACAATCATCAGCCTTGTTGTGCTGCTGCACATCGTCAATCATACTAAAACAGGTATGGCTATGCGTGCAGTTTCCAAAGACTATGAGATCGCGCGCGTTATGGGCGTCGATATTGATAAAATAATTTCGATCACATTTATTATCGGGTCTTCTTTGGCCGCTATCGGCGCTATTATGTGGGGCATTCGCTATCCAGGCATTACCCCGATGATGGGTGTTATGCCGGGTTTGAAATGCTTTATTGCGGCGGTTATCGGCGGCATCGGCAATATCAAGGGTGCAGTGCTGGGCGGCTTTATCCTCGGCCTGGGCGAGATCCTGATCGTTGCTTTTTTCCCGCAGCTTTCCGGTTACCGAGATGCCTTTGCTTTTATCGTGCTTATTGTGATCCTGTTTTATAAACCTACCGGCCTTTTGGGCGAAAAAACGACTGAGAAGGTGTGACGAAGATGAAAAAGAAAGATGTTTTCCTTACTTTGATCGCTATTGCCGCACTCTTTGGCGTTGCCTGCTTCGTCCAGACTGAGATGGATTCTTATATCCGCAGGATCGTCAATCTGTGTCTGGTTTATGCAATTATCGGCTTATCCATGAATCTGACAAATGGGTTTGTTGGTCAGTTTTCGCTGGGGCAGGCTGGTTTTATGGCTATAGGCGCTTATGTTGTAGGCATTTTTACCGTGCCTGTAGAGCTGCGGCCTAATGTTTTTTATGCGGCACCGATGAACCCGCTGATCGCTGATATTCAAATGCCCTTGTGGCTGGCCCTGATTGCTGGTGGACTTTTAGCCGCTTTAGTGGCTTTTCTGATCGGTACACCGGTATTGCGTCTGCGCGGGGATTATCTTGCTGTGGCGACGCTGGGCTTTTCTGAGATTATCCGTATCTGGATCACTAATGCGCAGAGCATCACTAACGGGGCTTTGGGTATCAAAGATATACCGCCTCTTAATGATGTGCGTTATATTTTTCTGGCGACGGCAGTTACTTTTATTTTTATAGCGCTTCTGATCAATTCTTCTTACGGCCGTGCGTTTAAAGCGATCCGCGAAGATGAGATCGCGGCTGAAGCGATGGGAGTAAGCCTGTTCTGGCACAAAAATCTGGCATTTATGATCAGTGCTTTTTTTGCCGGTGTAGGCGGTGGCTTGTATGGTGCGCTGCTGGGAACTGTTGATCCGAAGAATTTCCTTTTTACATTGACCTATAATTTTTTGCTGATCATAGTTTTAGGTGGTATGGGCAGTATTACCGGCAGTATGCTGGGTGCTGTCATCGTTACGGCCGGGCTGGAATTCCTGCGTGTATTTGACGAGCCTCTGATGCTTTTTGGTATGGATATTCCGCTTTTCCGTCCTGGTTTCAGGATGGTTATTTTCTCGGCACTGCTGATGGCCTGCGTGCTTTTCTGGCGGCACGGGATCATGGGGACCAGCGAGCTGACCTGGAAAAATATCCGTGCCTTCTGTAAAAATCCATTCAGCTTCTTTGGGCGGAAGGGAGCAGAAAGATGATTTTAAAAACTGATAATATCACAATGCAGTTTGGCGGTGTGACAGCTGTAAATCTGCTTAATATTGAGATCAATGAACACGAGATTGTTGCACTGATCGGTCCTAACGGTGCAGGTAAAACGACGGCTTTCAATATGATTACCGGGGTCTATACTCCAACCAGCGGCGACGTGATCTATACAGACGCGCAGGGTGAAGAACAGAAAATAACCGGTAAAAGACCCAGCGAAATCGCCAAAATGGGCGTAGCACGTACTTTTCAAAATATCCGTCTGTTCAAAAATCTTTCGGTATATGAAAATGTTATGATCGCCAAGCATCTGCACCTGAAATCCGATTTTATGTCGGCGGCTCTGCACCTGCCCTGGTATAATAAAGAGCAGCGTGAGATGGAAGCTTCGGTCGAAGCCCTGCTGAGGAAAGTTGATCTATGGGAGCTGCGCGATGAAAAGGCGTCCAGTCTGCCGTATGGGCAGCAGCGTCGTTTGGAGATCGTGCGTGCGTTGGCAACTGGCCCGCGTCTGCTGCTTTTAGACGAGCCGGCAGCGGGTATGAATCCTAAAGAAACTGATGAACTGACGGAGTTTATCCGCCAGATCCGTGACGAGTATGATCTGACGGTGTTTATGATCGAGCATCATATGGATCTGGTTATGGAAATATCTGATCGTATCTATGTTTTGGATTTTGGTATGACTATTGCTGAAGGCACACCGGAGCTGATCCAAAATAACAAGCGCGTTATTGACGCTTATCTGGGGGTGGATGAAGATGCTTAAAGTGCAGGATTTATTTGTAGCTTATGGAGGCATCGAAGCACTCAAAGGTATTTCCCTGGAAGTGCCGGAAGGTAAGATCGTTACGCTGATAGGCGCTAACGGTGCCGGTAAAAGCACCTTATTGCGTACCATTGTTGGCCTGGTAAAGCCTAAAAGCGGTACTATCAGCTATAATGAACAGAATATTACCGGGCTTAATTCACAGAAAATCGTTAAAACAGGTATTACTTTAGTTCCGGAAGGACGCAGAGTTTTCCCGAATCTGACGGTTTTGGAAAATCTACAGATTGGCGCATATATGCGCAATGATAAAGAAGAAATAGCCAAAGACATCAAATGGGTATATGAATTGTTCCCGCGTCTGGAGGAACGCAGCTGGCAGATGGCCGGTACTTTATCCGGCGGTGAGCAGCAGATGCTGGCTGTAGGCAGGGCACTGCTGTCGCGTCCTCAGCTGATGATGATGGACGAGCCGTCTTTAGGACTGGCGCCGCTCATCATTAAAGATATTTTTAATATCATTCAGGAGATCAACAGCAGAGGTATGACGATCCTTTTGATCGAACAGAATGCTAATATGGCGCTGAAGGTCGCTCATCAGGCTTATGTACTGGAAACTGGCAAAATAACTATGAGCGGTACCGGTCAGGAGCTTCTGGAAAATCCGGATATCAAAGCGGCTTATCTTGGTAAAAAAAGAAATCAGAAATAAATGCAGCAGCCGGCAGTATTTGCCGGCTGTTTTTGTATTTTCCAGCATTTCCTTGCGAAAATAGTCAGAACAGGCTATCATATAAAAAGAGAATGGTGGTAAATAAATGATAGAAAATTTTTTGATCAGGTGCAGGCGTCATCGCGAAATGCTGCGTTTTTCCGTTTTGGCGATACTTATTATCTGGGCTGTTTGGCAGCTGCATAGTTCGCCTTATATCCTGCATCCTTCCTCAGTCGAAGATGTGCGCCGTTGGGTAGCGTCGTACGGCAGTCTGGGGCCGTTAGTTTATATAGCTTTATATACTGTGCGGCCGATACTGTTTTTTCCAAGTATTTTTTTAAATCTCAGCGCCAGTATTTTATTTGGGCCAATGCTGGGTATCGTATATTTGCTGTGCGGTGGTTTGGGCAGTGCGGTTTTATGTTATGCACTGGGAAGTCTAGGCGGCGGCAGGAGGCTGCTCGATCGTTATGGCGGCTCGTGGGGTGAAAGGCTGACCAATTATTTAAGTGGCAGCGGCGGGTTCGTTAAGATGCTGTGGCTGCGCACAGTGCCGATTTTTCCGTATGATCCGGTAAGCATTATTGCCGGCTGCTGTAAGATGAATCTGCGGCTGTATGCTGCTGCAACTGTACTGGGAATGCTTCCGGGAGCGATCGCATATAATTTGCTGGCTGATTCTATTTTAGGCGGCCGAGGATTGTATGTGTCTGTAGCTGTAGTTATTATAGCTTTTGGTCTGCCGCTGGCGTGGTGGGCTTTGGGCGGTGAACATAAAAAATTAAAGGAGTAGATACTGATGAAGGTTTACGTTTGGCGTCATAACAAAACTTATCACAGCCACAGTATGATTAATGAGCCCTGTGTGCAAAACCATTTTTACCTGGATGCACTGGCAATCGTGGCTGCAGAAAGTCTGGAAGAAGCCTTGTCAAAGCTGGCGGAACAGAATGCCGGCTGGCGGGTCGAAGACCTGCGTGCGCTTACTCCCAGGGTATATGATTTAGATGTTCCCCAGGTTATTTTTACAGATGTCCGCGGTTCGATAACGGAATAGGAAGGCGATAATATGTATAAAACAGTGGAAATGGAAATGAAACTGACGATTGCCCGTAAGGATCTGAAAAAACTGCTGGCCTCTGAGCTTATTACTGCTACAATGATTAAGGGAAGTTTGGCAAAACAGGAGCTTCTGACAACGTATTACGATACTGCGTCATACAAATTGACCGAATCTGGAATGGCATATCGCATCAGGCGTAACGGCAAAAAATATGAGGCTACAGTAAAAACAGAGCAAGCGTCTGGGGGAGGACTTTCGGCTCGACGTGAGTTTAACATGCCTTTGAAAAAAGATAGTCCGACAGTGAGTGGTTTCACAGAATTAGGATTGGAGACTGATCTGGAAGAATTGCTGGCAGGAGAAGAATTGCAGAAGCTTTTTACCGTAGAAGTGAAAAGGGAGATCAGGCTGCTGCAGGTAACTCCTGAGACTGTTTTGGAAATGGCGATTGACCAGGGCAAGATCAATGCCGGAAAACAAAAAGAAAAAATCGATGAAGTTGAGCTGGAAATCAAAGCTGGAACGAAAGCGGATTTATTAGATTTTACAGCTCAAATAGCTGCTAAAATACCGATTTTTATTGAACCGCGCAGCAAATTTGCCCGTGGCCTGCATTTGCTTGGTAATGGCGAAGAACATGAAATACCAAAGGGACGGTTGAAGATCGACCGTGGCGGTATGGTGCAGGATGAGCTCAGCAAATTGATGGAGTATTATGGCGATCGGATATTAAAGCTGCAAAACAGACTGTTAACGGATAAAAATGTGCTGGTGCAGGCTGATAAGCTGCTGCTGCCGCAGTTCAAGCATTTGCAGGCTTTACTGGCGCTTATCAAGCCGTTATTGGCTGAAGGGGAGTATGATAAAATACGTAAATTACTGGCGGAACCTGCTGGTACGCTGGATGTACTGTTTCGTTATAAACGGCTGCTGATGCAGTGGCAGCTGCTGCATGGAACGGCGGGCAGCACTATTTTGCAGCGCCCGCAGCTGGCAGAAAAGCTGACGGAAGAAATAGAAAATATTCTTGCGGAAGTAGCAAAACAGCTGGAACAGGGAGTGTACAGTCACTGTATTTTTAAACTGCTGGCGTGGACTGAACAATCATTATGGCAGAACAGTTATTATGTGGAAGTTGAACAGCTGGCAGGCTGTCGTGTAGAAGACTGGTATAATATGCTGAAAGAACTTGATATTAAAGGGGAAAAAATAGACGAAGCGCAGGCTAAAAGTATTTTACGCGTCTGTGAAGCTATTTATTATGCCCGCCGCAGTCTTAAAATTGACAGGCTCAGTAAAACTGCCTGGAAAGATATCAAAGAACTGTACCAGCGGATCCAGGTACTGGTTTATGATGTTTACAGCAGCAAATGCCTGCTGAACTGTATTAAGGGGAACAACAGCCGTGCGCTTTATCGCGACAGCGGACTTTTGATAGGCTGGCGTCTGCAATCTATGCAGTCTGCCAATATTAAAGCCTTAAAAGCATATGGTAAGGTAGTAGAAGCTTTAAAGAAATAATGGCAATAAAAAACACCGCGAATTATTCGCGGTGTTTTTTATTTATGGAGCTGTTCTTCAAGCATGCCCTGATGGATACTGCCGGGCTCCTGAAGTAATTTAACTTTCAGGCGGGTGATGCGGATATTATCCAGTTCTTCGACCAGGAATTCCGCTTTGGGCAGTTTTACAGACTGTCCCAGCTGCGGAGGGTAATCAAGCTGGGAATAAACCCAGCCGCCGATTGTGTCGCAGGAATTAGAACTTAATTCAAGGCCGAAAAGGTCATTGACATCTTCAAGCAGCATTTTACCATCAATAGAGTAGGTTTTATCACTTTCTTCTTCAACTTCAGGACGTTCTTCGTCAAATTCATCCTGAATTTCACCGACGATTTCTTCTAAAATATCTTCGATGGTTACCATACCGGCAGTACCACCGTATTCGTCGATTAAGATTGCCAGTTGTTTGCGCTGTTTCTGCAGCAGACGCAGAAGTTTACTGATCGGCATTGATTCTGGTACTACCAGAACTTCACGGGCTAAAGTGCGTAAGTCAGGCTTATGGCCTGCGTTTAAAGCACGCAGCAGGTCTTTGATATGCAGAAAACCGATGATATGATCTTTGTCTTCTTCACAGATCGGATAGCGGGTCATGCGCTCACTGAGAGCGACTTCTATGTTTTCTGTAAAGGAATCCTTAAGATACAGGCAGATCATATCCGTACGCGGGACCATGATCTCACTGGCATGACGTTCAGAAAAATCAAAGACATTATCAAGATAGGTCAGTTCGGTTTTATCGATATAACCATATTTATAGCTTTCTTCCATTAAAATACGAATCTCTTCTTCGTTGTGCGCTTCTTCTGCTTCGCTGGCAGCATGGATACCCATGCGTCTAAGGGTCCAGTTGGCGACATGGTTTAAAAACCAGACTGCCGGATACATCAGCTTATTGAATACGATCAGGGGCCAGGCTATAAACAGCACTACTTTTTCTGTTTTCTGGATAGATAAAGATTTTGGTACAAGCTCGCCAAGAACGATGTGCAGTGCGGTAATGACAGAGAAGCCTACAACGAAGGCGATCGTATGTTCAAGCTGTGCCGGGATATTGAATAAATGAAAAAGCGGTGTCAGCATTTTAGCTACAGCAGGTTCACCGATCCAGCCAAGACCTAAAGAAGCAAGCGTAATACCAAGCTGAGTTACAGATAAATAGGCATCAAGGTGTTCTGTGACCTGTCGGGCATAGACTGCCTGCCGGTTGCCTTCTTTTATTAAAGTATCAAGGCGCGAAGGTCGCACTTTAACTATAGAAAATTCTGATGCAACGAAAAAGCCGTTGAGGGCAACTAAAAACAGGATGATAATAACATTTAAAAGTATACTAAAATATTCCAAAGAATCTGTTTCCGTGAGGAAACATGTTCACCTCCATTACTGCTTGAAGCAGCATATTATATAAAAATAATTCTATCATACATCAAGGTTATAAACAAAGTTTCATTTTAGTATAAATTAGTTGTTAACAAGCCATTTTCGCAGGTAAGGGGCTAACTACTTCCTGCGAAGAATGCATAGTAGTCTAAACGCTGTATATCGCAGTTTTTCAAAAATACTGGCTGGGTTAAAATGTTTTTTACAGTTAGGGAGCTGTTAATTGTAAAAAGAACTATATTTTACTTGAAAAATTTATAATGTTGCTTGGGCACAGGAAATTTTTAAATTATTAAGCCTATAATATTACGTCAGCAGAATATAATGCTGAATATACAGCGCAGTGGTACTTAAATGGGTTTTAAAAGGGGGCAGGTAGAGTAAATGGAGGAAAAGCAGGAGCAAAAAGAATGCCATAAATGGCTGATGCAGATTTGCCCTATATGCGGCAAAGAATTTGCCTGTAACAAAACTCATCATGTGTATATGGAACGAGTTGGGCGCAAACGTTTGTATTATTGCAGCTATAGCTGCTTTAAGCTGAGACTATATTTAAAAAAGTAAGTAATGGAACAGATAGAGAATGAGAATTTTGTCGGTATTTGTAATTTTGTAAGTGCTCTGGCAGGGGTATGAGTAATCGTAAGGAAAAAGTATTTCACTGCTCATTATCATGAAAAGTGAGTTATTAAAACAGCAGTTTCGTCTAAAAAAGAGATGGAACTGCTTTAATATTTTATTGTAAGTATTTTTAAAATTTATGACTCGAAAATAAATATGAAAATATATCTATAATAGTTAAAGTTTGCTGCAGCAACAGTAGGTGTAAATGCTGTTGGCGAGCCATGTTTGATTGCATGTTGCTTTAGCAACAAAAAATTAAACTATTGTTTAATTTAATTAAACTATTAGCGGCAATAATGTTCGCCATTTTAATATATTGTTAAACTAGACGCTGTAATTATAAATTTCTACAATGAAAGTGTAATCACAAAGGTGATCAAGTAACCAAGAAGGAGGATTATGTGTAAACTATTTTGGGAAATGAGGTGAGTTTATGGCTCCTGCAATCAAATGTTTAATCGTATTAGCGATAGTGGCTCTGTTATTTATTACTGAACTTATTCCTTTGGCTATTACAGCTATGAGTGGCGCTATCGCCTGTGGCCTTTTGGGTTTTATACCGGCCAAACAGGTTTTTTCAGGTCTTTCCGATTCAACAGTAGTACTTTTCGCAGGTATGTTCGTTGTTGGTGCTGCCATGTTCCATACTGGTCTGGCACAGAAAATCGGTATTTCTATCGTTAGATTCTCCGGTACTAGCGAAAACAGTTTGATGTTTGGTATCATGATTGTCGGCGCAGGTTTATCTTCCGTTCTGTCTAATACAGGTACGGCAGCCTGTCTGATGCCAGTTGTTCTTGGCATCTGCGCCGCAGCTAAGATCCCGGCTTCACGCCAGTTGATGCCTTTGGCTTACGCCGCAGGCGTTGGCGGTATCATTACCTTAGTAGGTACACCGCCTAACATTATCGTTTCCGGTGCGCTGACTTCTTTTGGTTATGAGCCATTCTCCTTTTTCGAATTTGCCTGGATAGGTATTCCTCTGACAGTTGTAGCGATCGCTTACATGATGTTTATCGGCAAGTATTTGCTTCCGAAAGCTGAGCTGGATGCGGATCAGGAAATCGAGCAGGAAATCGAAGCTACTGTACATGACAGTAAAAAACAGATCATTTCCGGTTTGATTCTGGCAGTCGTAGTCATCGTTATGGCGCTTGACCTTAAGAGCATCAGTTTGGAAATGGCAGCTATCATCGGTGCGCTGGTTTGCGTACTGACCGGCTGTCTGACTGAAAAACAGGCTTATGCTTCTATCGACTGGGTAACCATCTTCCTGTTCGCAGGTATGATGCCTGTATCTAATGCTATGGATAAGACCGGTGCCGGTAAATTGATCGCCGAGTGGGCAGTAAGCCTGATGGGTGGCGCTCCTACCCCGATCATTATGACTTCAGTACTGTTTATTATCTCCTGTACTTTGACGCAATTCATGTCTAATACGGCAGCAGCAGCATTGCTGGCGCCGGTAGGCGTAGCGATTTCCCAGCAGCTCGGCGCTTCTCCGAAAGCAGTACTGATGGCGATCGGCGTAGCCGCTTCCTGTGCGTTCGCAACTCCGGTCGGAACTCCTCCCTGTACTTTGGTGCTGGGACCTGGCGGATACAAGTTTATGGACTATGTAAAAGTCGGCGTGCCTTTGGTTATCCTCTGCTTCATCGTTTCCATCATCGTTATTCCGATGGTATGGCCTTTCTTTCCCGGTTAATTGGGACTAGCTGCGGAAGAATGTACATAGAGTTCTCCTTTTAAAAGTAGAAATGCTTTTTGGGTGGTATTTCTGCTAGTTGACCTGGGAATTAAGAGGGAAAGAAGGTGTGACTGGTATGGGAGCAGAAGTTATTGCTGGTGGTCTTATTGCAATTATTTTCTCTACTTGCTGGTGGCTCGTTAGAAGTTGAGTCTAAAAAACAAAATTCGTGGATGTCAGTCTTTCCGGTCAAGTAAGATGAACCGGGAGAGATAGCACATAAAGTTCTCCTTCGCTAAAGCGGAAGTACTAATTGGTACTTTCGCTTTTTTATTGTTTTAAAGGAGTGATGAGCAGGTAATTTTTGTGCTTGCAATGTATTTTATTGCAGTTTATGTAATAATAATTAATTTTGAAGTGAAAATAAATTGTAAAAAATATTCATGAAATATGATTTTGGCTTCAGCAACAAATATTGCAGAGCCAGGTGCAGAGCAAAGAATAATATGGTGTTGCAATAGCAACAAATAATTGGGCATTTATTTAAATAAATTAAAAGATTTGAGATAATAAAGTTCGTTATTTTTACTGTTTTCTAACTGGAATGCATAAAAATAAAATTTCTATACTTAACCTGTGATTACTTAAAGTAATCAACATAAAAGCGGAGGTGAATTTCATATATTTGCTGTTTTACCAAATTATTTGAAACTGAGGTGAAGGTATGTCGTCGGCAGTAAAATGTTTAATTGTTTTGGCAATAGTGGCTTTATTATTTATTACTGAACTTATTCCTCTGGCTATTACTGCAATGGGAGGAGCTATAGCCTGCGGGCTTTTGGGATTTATTCCGGCACAACAGGTTTTTTCAGGCCTTTCGGATTCAACGGTGGTGCTTTTTGCAGGTATGTTCGTTGTGGGTGCGGCATTGTTCCATACGGGACTGGCACAAAAAATTGGTATAGGTATTGTTAAAATTTCCGGAACTAAAGAAAGCAGTTTAATGTTTGGTATTATGGTGGTCAGTGCAGCGTTGTCCTCCTGTTTATCTAACACTGGCACAGCAGCATGTCTGATGCCAGTTGTTTTGGGCATTTGTGCTGCAGCTAAGATCCCTGCTTCCCGCCAGCTGATGCCTTTAGCTTATGCAGCCGGCATCGGCGGTGTTATTACGATGGTTGGCACACCGCCTAATATTATTGTATCCGGTGTTCTTACTTCCTTCGGATATGAGTCCTTTTCTTTTTTCGAGTTTGCCTGGATCGGTATTCCTTTGACCTTTGTGGTTATCGCTTACATGATGTTTATCGGTAAGTATTTGCTTCCGAAAGCAGAATTGGACGCTAATCAGGAAATTGAACAGGAAATTGAGGCTACTGTAACTGACAGTAAAAAACAAATTGTTTCTGGTTTGATTTTAGCAGTGTGCATTATTGTTATGGCACTTGACCTTAAAGCTATTTCTTTGGAAATGACAGCTATTATTGGTGCACTGGTTTGTGTATTAACTGGCTGTTTGACTGAAAAGCAGGCTTATTCAGCTATTGACTGGGTGACTATTTTCCTGTTCGCAGGTATGATGCCTGTTTCGGCTGCTATGGATAAAACAGGTGCCGGTAAATTGATCGCTGAATGGGCAGTAAGCCTGATGGGTGGCGATCCTACCCCGATCATTATGACATCGGTACTGTTTATTATCTCCTGCACTTTGACGCAGTTTATGTCTAATACAGCAGCCTGCGCCCTGCTGGCTCCAGTAGGTGTGGCGATTTCTCAGCAGCTGGGTGCTTCTCCGAAAGCAGTACTGATGGCGATCGGCGTAGCCGCTTCCTGTGCGTTCGCAACTCCTGTCGGAACTCCGCCATGTACTTTGGTACTTGGACCTGGCGGTTATAAGTTTATGGACTATGTAAAAGTCGGTGTGCCTCTGGTAGTACTCTGTTTTATCGTTTCCATTATAGTTATCCCAATGGTATGGCCTTTCTTCCCCGGTTAATTGGGACAGCTGCGGAAGAATAGTACATAAATTTCTCCTTTTTAGAACGGAAGCACATGTCGGTGCTTCCGTTTTTTGTATGGGCAATTAATGAGGATGTCGGAAAAATGCTAAAAGAGTCTGTTCTAAAAAAGAACAGACTCTTTTATTTCTTAAATATTTAAAGCTTTATTCAAAACAAATTAGTCAGCAATGGCAGTAGCAGCGGCGCTAAAATAGAAGTAGCAATACCGGTAAGACCAATTGCTACACCGCCGATGGCGAGCTGCAATGCGCTTTTATTGACGCAGGCACTGGTTCCAAGGCCGTGACTTGAGGCACCAATAGCCAGACCGATGGCGATATCGTTTTTGAAGCCCAGCCAGGATAAAATTTTATGATTGAAGGTAGAACCAAACATACCTGTAAAAATAACACAGGCAGCTGTTAAGGAGGGTATACCGCCAATGACACTGGAAATATCCATGGCAATAGGCGTTGTTACTGATTTGGGAATCAGAGAAAGCAGGACCTGTTCACTGGCGCCAAACAGCTTGCCGCAGACGAAGATGGCAACAATGCCGATGACTGTAGCGACAACAACTCCGCTGACGATGACGGCAAGATTGTTTTTAAGGGTCTGACGGTTACGGTATAAAGGGAGTGCCAAAGCTACTGTAGCCGGTCCTAAAAGGAAGTTTATGAAGTTGGCTCCGGCAGCGTATTGTTCATAAGTTATATTAGGTGACTGAAAATAAATGATGCCCATAATAATAGGGCAGGCCAGTACGAAAGGGGGAATAATGTTAAGCTCAAAACGATTGACGATCAGTTCGCAGAAGACGTAAACGATAATGGTCAGTCCAATGCCGAACATGGGTGAATTTAATAAGGTTTCAGGAAAGAACATCAATGTTTTCCTCCTTTGCTGTGTTTGGAAACCAGCTCGACGAAAGCTGTAGTAGTAATAAGAATAATCAGACTGCTGACGATGATCGTGATGAAAATTGCGATACTTTCAGCTTTAATAATATCGAGATAAAGCAGCATACTGATACCGGCTGGTAAAAACAGCATGCCCATCTTTTCGATAAGGATAGTACAGGCGTCTTCGACGCTTTCCTCACGGATGACACCTGTCAAAAGCAAAACAGCCAACAGGATCATACCAAGCAGTGCCGGAGGAAACGCAATGTGCAGGGCCTGCAAAAATAAAACACTGACCCATTGCAGAGCCAGCAGAATAGCGATACCACGTAAAATAGAACCAGCTGTCATAAATTTTCCCCTCAATTTGTATAGAATAACTATTATTGTACTCTTGCATATATGTTTGTCAAGATTTTGATGAATTAAAATAATAATAAAAATATTTGACTTTTTGACCTTTGGCGTTTATAATAAAAATCAAGGAAGCCGGCGATGCCAGCTTCCTTGCGAATTACCCTATTTGAAAGCTATATAAAGATTAGTTAAAAGAATCAAACCTAAAAGGCCCATGGCAAACAGTCCCAGCAGTTCGAAGCGGTACATGGATACTTCTTCATTGAGCAGTGTATAACTGCGCTGGATAACGTGGATTTTATTTTCAATATTGTCTTTCCAGACAGAAGCGCGCAGCAATGACAGATATCGAGTGTAGATACGTGCATAGAAAATATCTTCTGTTACCTGCAGGGCATTGTTGATATTGCTGGTGAGACTGCTGACATCGGCCATCAGTTCCATCAGGTTACCGCGGATCTGGCGATAGCTTTCGAGCCGCGTTGCTTTACTGGTCATATTGGCTTCTTCAAGTTCATCATAGGTTTTATCAATGGCATTGTTGAGAGCGTTATCATAATAGCGCAGCTCTAAAAACTGTGCATTGGCAAATTCAAGCAGATCAGGAACGTCAAGGCTTCCGCTTTGGTCGTAAACTACAGCTGAATCCCAGGCCAGATAAGTAATGTCGTCGGCATAGGAGAAGCGATTTTCCAGTGTTTCCCTTCGTGTTTGTTCACTGACAGGGGTTCTATCTTTAAGAAGCAGCGGTACCAGATCCCAGTCAGGGATGTTCTCTTTGAAGTAATAAACAACAAAGTCTTCGTCAAAATCCGAAACACGCTCGTTTGAGCAGGCGGGACGAATCGTTTCCAGAACGGCGTCCAGATAATGATGGATCTCTTCTTCCGGCATATTTTCGCTGACGATAGCCATATCAAGATATTCATCGTAAGTTACATCGTCTTCAAAGGGGATTCTGATAATCAGGCTGATAACTCCCAAATCAAAAATACGGGCCTTGATTTCAGCCAGATAGGTTTTGCCGCCCAGTTTCATTTCGTGAGAACCAAGTTCTACCAAAACAGGCGGGTCTTTAAAGGTAATGGATTTTGTCGAGATCCTGTCCAGACGCAGACGTGAAGCTATTTTATTGCGGCTGGTCCACAGGGCCTGTACAAGGTCCAGGTTGATTTCGTCGGCGACGTCAAACAATCTGTAAACGATCATGGATGTATTCATACTTGCCTCCATATTATATTACTTTGATGATTTGCTGGTTGATATTGAACGATACAGGTCAGCAACAAGTGCAGAAGCTCATTGGCGTAGAGAGATATTATCTCGTTTACTATGCAAAAGCAGCTTGCTTAATTGGTTTATTCGCCGCAGAGTTTAGTTTCCCTGCGTGACGATAAAAATTTTCTGTAAAAATAAGTTAACAAATTCTAAATTAGATGATAGTCAGGAGGTGTAGCGATATGCAGGAACGCTACAGTGAAGAAGTAAAAAGTATTTTGGAAGCAGCGCAGCAGCAGGCTGTTATGAATTATCAGCAGGAGCTGTCATGTGCGCATATTTTAGTGGCCTTAAGCAGCAGTGAAGGTTTTTTCAGATTTTTACTCACTAATGTCAAGGCAGATGAAAGAACCTTTGCACAGGAGGCTAAAGCGTTGATGCAGCGCATTCCTTCTGTAAAGGGACAGGATCGTCAGCTGGTGATGAGCACAGCTTTAGCCAGAGTATTGGGGCTGGCAGCGCAGGCCGCCGGCCAAGGTGAAGTGAATGTTGGTAATTTAGTTGCAGCTTTAGCCAGTGATGGTGACAGCGAGACTGTTTCTCTGCTTAAAAAGTATGGTATTGATAAGAAAAAGGTTGAGGGCTTGTATATGGCTTATACTAATGGGCAAGCTGATGAAGAAAGCAAACAGACGTTGGAAAAATATGGACAGGATCTTACTGCTAAAGCGATGGAAGGTAAGTTGGATCCAGTTATTGGCCGTGATGAGGAAATTCGCCGCGTAATTGAAATTTTGTCGCGTCGTAAGAAAAATAATCCGGTGCTGATAGGCGAACCTGGCGTTGGTAAAACGGCAATCGCTGAAGGTTTGGCAAGACGTATCGTAGCAGGTGATGTGCCTGAAAATCTGAAAAACAAGACTTTATACGCTTTAGACCTGGCAGCTTTGGTTGCAGGCGCTAAATATCGCGGAGAGTTTGAAGAACGGTTGAAAAAGGTTTTGAAGGTTATTTCCGATTCTGCAGGGCAGATCATTATGTTTATTGATGAGCTGCATACCGTGGTTGGGGCTGGTGCAGCCGAAGGAGCCATGGATGCGGGTAACATATTGAAACCGATGCTGGCCCGCGGTGAATTGCGTTGTATCGGTGCGACTACATTAAATGAGTACCGCAAATATATTGAAAAAGACAGCGCTTTAGAGCGTCGTTTCCAACCGGTAATGGTCAAACAGCCAGGCGTTGAGGATACGATTTCGATTCTGCGTGGATTAAAAGAACGTTATGAGGTGCATCACGGTGTAAGAATTAAGGATGCGGCTTTAGTTGCGGCTGCTGTAATGAGTAACCGTTATATCAACGATCGTTTTTTGCCTGATAAGGCGATTGATCTGGTCGATGAGGCGGCAGCACGATTGAGGACCGAGATCGATTCGCTTCCGGCAGCGCTTGACGAAAGCAAGCGGCGGATACTGCAGCTGGAGATCGAGGCTCAGGCCCTTGGCAAAGAACAGGATGAGCAGTCTAAAGAACGGCTGGTGAAAATTGAAGCAGAGCTGTCTGAGCTGAGAAAGGAAAATGAAGAGCTTGTTAAACGCTGGGACGGCGAAAAAGCTTCTATTGCCCGTGTGCGCGAAGTGAAAAAAGAGATCGATGCCGTTAAACAGGAAATGGAAGGCGCTGAGCGCAGCTATGATCTGAATAAATTGGCAGAGCTTAAGTATGGACGGCTGCCGGCTTTGGAGAAGGAACTTGCAGAAGTCGAAGCAAACAATAAAAATGATAAAGATAATGTGCTGCTGAAAGAAGAAGTAGATGAAGAAGATATCGCGAAGGTGGTCAGTACTTGGACAGGGATCCCTGTTTCGCGTCTGAGCGGCGGCGAACGCGAAAAGCTCGTACATCTTGAATATATCCTGCATCAGCGCGTTGTCGGTCAGGACGATGCGGTTAAGGCTGTCAGCGAAGCTGTAGTTCGTGCCCGTGCCGGCATAAAAGATCCTGATCGTCCGATCGGCTCATTTATTTTCCTTGGCCCTACCGGCGTTGGCAAAACAGAGTTGGCTAAGGCTTTAGCCGAGATATTGTTTGACGACGAACGCAATATGATTCGTATCGATATGAGTGAATATATGGAGAAGCATACAGTTTCCCGTCTTATCGGTGCACCTCCAGGCTATGTAGGCTATGATGAAGGCGGACAGCTGACTGAAGCAGTGCGTCGCCATCCTTATTCTGTGATTTTACTGGATGAAATCGAGAAAGCACATGCTGATGTGTTTAATGTACTGCTGCAGGTACTGGACGATGGCCGGTTGACCGACGGACAGGGGCGCAATATTGATTTCAAAAACACGTTGATTATCATGACCAGTAATCTTGGTTCGGCCGAGATCATGAAAAAGCAGGGACAAATTTCCAGAGAAGATATCCAGAGTATGCTGATGCAGTTCTTCAGACCGGAATTTTTGAATCGTGTGGATGATATCGTGGTCTTTAAGGCCTTGGAAAAAGAGCAGATTAATGATATCGTGAAAATGATTCTGAAAGAGCTTGGTGAAAGACTGGAAAAACAGCTCGATCTGACGCTGACCTGCAGTGATGAAGCTGTGGCATATCTGGCGGATACAGGCTTTGATCCCGCCTTTGGTGCCCGTCCTTTAAAACGCTTGATCGTACATACTGTTGAAAATCTGCTGGGAAGAAAAATTGTCAGCGGAGAGATCAAGAGCGGTGAAACTGTAAGAGTAGTCCTGAAGAATGGTGTAATTGATATTGAGCAGGTTTCCTGAGTATTAAAAAAGTAAAGATTTCTGTAAAACAAGGCTGTGTTCGTTGAACACAGCCTTGTTTACGTATATAATGAAGATATAAGGAATTTTTATATTGGAAGGAGCGATCAGAATGGCTAAAAAGGTAGTGATTATTGGCGGTGTTGCTGCCGGAATGAAAACAGCTTCACGCCTGCGCCGCAGAGATAAGGATGCAGAAATCACAGTATTGGAGCGTGGGCAGCAGGTAAGTTATGGAGCCTGCGGTTTTCCTTATTATGTTGGCGGAGATGTAAAGGATTTTTCCAGTTTTACTCATACACCGCAGGGATTTGCACGTGATGCAGAATTTTTCAAAAATGTAAAAGGTTTTGATGTTCTTACCGGGCATGAAGCATTAAAAATAGACCGTGCGAATAAAGCGGTAACCGTAATGGATAAAGCAACTGGGGCAATACAGGAAATGTCATACGACGTATTAGTATTAGGGACTGGGGCTACGCCTGCAAAACTGTCTTTACCTGGAGCTGAACTGGGAGGGATACATAATTTCTGGTTCCCCTGGGAGACACTAAAGGTTAAGGAAGAGATGGAAGCCTATAAAGTCACCGATGTCGTTATCGTTGGGGCGGGCTTGATAGGCATGGAACTGGCGGAGGCTTTTCATAAGCAGGGGCTGACTGTAAATATTGTAGAGATGCAGGATCGTATTCTGCCGCAGATGCTGGATTTGGAAATGGCTGATTTAGTTAAGAAACCATTAGAAAAAGCCGGTATCAGGTTATATCTGGAAGAAAAGACTCTGGGTTTTGAAGGCGAAAATGAACGTGTTACAGCAGTAAAGACTGATAAACGTACGATTCCGGCTCAGCTGGTTATTGTGGCGGTAGGCGTACGCCCGAATACAGAGTTGGCAAGTGCTGCCGGATTGGAGCTGGGTACAAGCGGGGCGATTGCTGTTAATGAATATTTGCAGACCAGTGATCCTGATATTTATGCCGGCGGTGACTGTGCAGAAAATATGAATCTTATCAGCAAGAAAAGAATATTTGCACCAATGGGTTCCACTGCGAATAAACATGGACGTGTTATTGCGGACAATATTTGCGGTGACATGATAAAATATCCTGGTGTTTTAGGAACAGGGATCTGTCAGATATTGAACTGGCAAGCCGGAAGCACAGGTTTGAACGAAAAAACGGCCAAAGCTGCAGGAATTGAGTTTGAGTCTGTGGTCGTACCTGGATTTGACAGATTAGGTTATATGCCAGGCGCGCAGCGTTTGGTGCTGAAGCTGCTGGCGGAAATTAAGACTCAGAAGGTTATAGGGGCTCAGGTTGTAGGCACCGGCGGCGTTGATAAACGTGTAGATGCTTTGGCTGCTGCCATGAGCTTCGGAGCGACATTAGAAGATTTGAGCAATATTGATTTCGCATATGCGCCGCCTTTTAACGGGCCAATAGATAATATTGCGACAGCCGCCAATGTTTTGATGAATAAAATAGAAGGACGCCTGCGCAGTATTAATCCGAAAGATTTTAAAGAATTGCGTAAAAGCGGTGAATACACTTTGGTAGATGTACGCACTCCGGGAGAATATAAAAGTAACCGTATCGCAGGCTGTGCCAATATCATCAATTTACCTTTGGGGAAGGTGCGCAGTGAAGCCGAGGATGTGCTGGCTGATAAAGACGCTAAACTTGTTTGTTCCTGTCAGATCAATCTGCGCGGTTATGAAGCTGAAACTATGCTGCGGGCCTTGGGTTATAAAAATGTCCAAAGCTTGGAAGGAAGCATGAGCGGCTGGCCTTATGAAACTGAAAGTGGCGAAAAGAATTAGAAAATGAATGTTATATATGCAAGATTTCTTAGCTTTTTTGCGGGAAACTTGCATATATTTTTTTGTTTTATAAAAAGACTTGCTTATTACTTTAAAAGGGCGTATAGTTTAATACTGTTTGAGAGGAGGCCTTGCAATGATTATCAGACCAGCTACAATTATGCGAAATGATTATAATTTGATTTCTGAATATGCGCATCAAAGCGGTGAGATTGTATATTTAACGAAGTATGGTAAAGGTGATTTGGTTGTGATGAGCATCAAAACTTTTGAACAGCGTGAAGAAAAGTTTAAGTTCTATCATACTGTTATGCAGGCAGATTTAGACAGACAAAAAAGTGCCGAAGAGCTTTTTGACGGAGACGACGCTATCGCCAGATTGAAGGCGAAATTTATTGACTGATTATGCAATACGTACAGGATTGAAGATATTACCGCAGGCATGGCACGATCTTTTGGAAATTGGGTTTGTCTACAGCAGACAGGGTAAGAGACTTGAAGCAAGTGCTGTGACATGCAGTATTGTTAGTAAACTAAAGGAACTACAGGATTTTGCAATGCTGGGGAACAAAACACCCTTGAGCAGTTTGAATGAGAAAAAATATTTGATGCTGATGATAGATAAGTATGCCTGTATTTACCGCAAGGTTGAAAATACTGTATATATTTATCATATTACAGAATTACAGCGTGATTATCCTAAATTAATGAAATGACGGCAGGCAGCTTTTGCTTACAGCGAAAGCTGTTTTATTATTTTCCGGCAAGGGTATTTTACAGTAGTTTCACATATTTTCGAGTCTAGTGAGAACACTACCCTTGTGGTATAATATTTAAATATGAACAGGATAATTTGAGCGTTAAGGAAAGTGGTGAAGAAATGGCTGATAAATTTTTAGTTATTGATGGCAGCAGTTTGATACACAGGGCATTTTTTGCTTTGCCGCCGTTGATGACCAAACAGGGAGTTCATACTGGCGCAGTATATGGCTTTTGTAATATGCTGGTGAAGCTTTTAGGTGATGTAAAACCTAAATGGCTGGCAGTTGCATTTGATAAATCACGTAAAACTTTCCGAACGGAAATGTTTGCAGATTATAAGGGGCAGCGTAAACCTACGCCCAGCGAACTGAGCGAACAATTTCCCCTGGCCCGGCGTTTGCTGGAAGCTATGAACATCACTGTTCTTGAAACTGATGGTTATGAGGCTGATGATATTATCGGTACTTTTGCCGTACATGCGCCGCAGAACGCAGAAATTATTATCGTAACCGGAGACAAAGATGAATTACAGCTTTTGGATGAGAGGGTAAAGGTTTATTTTACCAAGCGAGGGATTTCTGATATTAAGGCGTATGACGTTGCAGCATTTGCTGCTGATTATGAAGGGTTGTCACCAAAACAGCTGATCGATTTAAAAGGACTGATGGGTGACAGTTCAGATAATATCCCGGGTGTTCCCGGCGTAGGCCCTAAAACTGCTTTGAAGTTGATTTGTGAATATGGAACAGTAGAGAATGTTTTAGAAAATATTGCGCAAATCAGCGGAAAAAGTTTAAAAGAGAAATTAGAAAATAATAAGGATGCTGCTTTACTTTCAAAAAAGCTGGCAACCATTTTTACAGAAGTTCCAGTCGATCTTGAGCTGGCTAAATATGAGCTGAAAGCGATGTCGGATGAGGCAAGGCCTTTAATGCAGGAATTGGAGTTCCGAAATTTGCATGAGAGATTCCAGACTATTTTGGGCGGCAGTGACGGTACCTTTGATCTTTTTGGAGAAAGTATCGGTCAGGAAAACGCCAATATAGAAATTGCGCTTTTAGAAACAGCAGAACAGGGCAAAGAATTCTTTGCGTTATTGCAGCAAAAGCAGGAAAAGGTTGCATTTACTGCTGTTTGCGGCGGCGAGTTACCTAAAATCCATTTTACTGCAGTGGAAATTTTTAATGATGGAAAAATTTATAAATTGCAGGAAGGCAGCGGGGCCTGGAACTTTTTTTATGAATGGCTGTCTGATTCCAGACAATTGAAAGTTACATGTGACAGCAAAGAGATTTATAAGGCTTGTATGTGTTTGAATAAAAAAGCCGCCGGTATAGTTGATGATATCGGTATAGCTGCTTATTTGATTGAACCAGGTCGCAGCTCCTATAGTTTGAAGGCAGTTGCAGAACGTTATCTGACTGCAAATAACGGTGGGAATGTCGCTGATTTGCAGACTTTACTTCCGCTTATTGAACAAAAACTGCGGGATTATGAATTGTATAAACTATATACGGAAATGGAACTGCCGCTGGCCTATTTGCTGGCAAAAATGGAATTATCCGGAATTAAGCCGGATGTGAAGCTGCTAGAGAGTATTACAAAAGAAATGGCAGTCCAGATAACTGCTTTAGAGGTTTTGGCAGAAGAACAGGCTGGTGAAAATTTTAACCTGAAATCTCCTAAACAATTAGGTGTACTGTTGTTCGAAAAGTTGGGGCTGCCTGTTATAAAAAAGACAAAGACAGGTTATTCGACAGATGTTTCTGTTTTGGAACAACTGGAAGGTTTGCACCCTCTGATTACGACGATTCTGGAACATCGCAAGCTGACGAAACTGCATTCAACATATCTGGAAGGTCTGCGTCCACTGATTAACCCTGTGACAGGGAGAATTCATACACATTTTCAACAGACAGTAACGGCAACAGGACGGTTATCAAGTACTGATCCGAATTTGCAGAATATTCCTGTACGAACTGAGATCGGTAAAAGAATCCGTGAAATATTTATACCAGGGACTGGTTATGACTGGTTGATGTCTTGTGATTATTCTCAGGTAGAACTGCGCGTACTTGCACATATGGCACAGGATAAGCTGCTTTTGGAATCTTTCCTGCATGGTCAGGATGTACACGCACGTACAGCGGCAGAGGTGTTTGGGGTGCCGCTGGAACAGGTCGATTCAATGATGCGTACACGTGCGAAAGCAGTTAATTTTGGCATTGTTTATGGTATAAGTGATTTTGGGTTGGCTAAACAGCTGGATATCAGCCGCGGTGAAGCAGCCGAGTATATAAAAAATTATTTTGCCCGCTATACTGGGGTAAAGAAATATATGGATGATACGGTCAATCATGCTCGGGAACAGGGTTACGTAGCTACAATGTTTGGACGTCGCCGCTATCTGCCTGATATCAGGCACAGTAATTTTAACTTACGCAGTTTTGCTGAGCGCACTGCTATCAATACGCCAATTCAGGGGACTGCGGCGGATATAATTAAAATAGCGATGATTAAAGTTGAACAAGCGCTTTCTGATGCTAAAGTCAAGAGCCGCATTTTGCTGCAGGTACATGATGAATTAGTATTAGAAGTTATGGAAACGGAAAAAGAGCTGGTGGCACAGCTTGTAAAAAAAGCAATGGAAAGCGCTGCTTCTCTTAGTGTGCCGCTAACTGCCGATGTTGCCTGGGGAAAAAACTGGGCACAGACCAAATAGGAGGGATATCCATGCCGGAGTTGCCAGAAGTGGAGCAGGTCAGAAAGACTTTGCTGCCGCATATTGAGGGAAAAACTATTACTAAAGTTGAAGTATATTTGGATAGGCTGGTCAAACATCCATCGTCTGAGCAATTTATCAAAAATCTGACCGGTCGTACGATTGAAGACGTTTGCCGTCGCGGAAAGTATCTGGTGCTGAAAACAGGTGTCAATCAAAAACTTATCGTGCATTTACGTATGACCGGGTCTTTGGTGGCACAGGCTAGTGATTTAGAAGCACCGCCTTATGCCAAGATAAAATTTGAATTGACTGACGGTGTTACTATGTGGTTCTGTGATATAAGAACTTTTGGAACACTGTATTTAGTTACGGATGATGATTGTTACATTGCAGGTTATGAAACCTTGGGGCCTGAACCGCTGACAGTAGGGTTTAATCCTGAATATCTGGCTCCGATAGCTGCTAAAAGCCGCAAGCCCATCAAAACGTTGATTCTTGATCAAACGGTTATTGCCGGACTGGGAAATATTTATGCTGATGAGTGCTTGGCTTTAGCTGGAATTTTGCCTACACGTATAGCTAATACTTTGACGCGTGCGGAAATAGAAGCTGTGCATGAAGCGGCGAACAAAGTGATTGCACAGGGAATTGCCAATCGAGGAACCACTTTTCGTGATTATAAGGATGGCGAAGGTAATAAAGGTGACAATCAAAATCATCTGCTTGTTTATGGACGTGGCGGCGAACCGTGTAAAACCTGCGGTGAGCCTTTAGCCACGACAAAGGTTGGCGGCAGAGGCACTACTTACTGTGCCAAATGCCAGCACTGAGTGAAGTTATGAAAATTATTGGGTTAACAGGTGGTATTGCTTCTGGAAAAAGTACTGTCGCTTCGATTTTACAGAAACTGGGAGCTCATATTTTTGATGCGGATATTGCAAGCCGGCAGGCAGTTGCGCGTGGATCACAGGGGCTGCAACAGGTTATAGATGTTTTTGGCAGAGATTACCTGACAATTGACGGGGAGTTGGACCGGCAGAAGATTGCACAGCTGGTTTTTGAAAATAAAGCAGCGTTGGGGCAGTTGGAAAGCATAGTTCATACTTATGTGCGCAGTGAAGCAAAAAAATTTTTAGAACAGTGCAGGCGGCAGAATTTCTCAGCAGCGGTGCTTGACGTGCCGCTGTTGATCGAATGCGGCTGGTATAAAGAAGTTGATTTAGTGTGGCTGGTTGCAGTTGACGAACAGACTCAGGTTGAGCGTGCTATGGCACGCAGCGGAATGTCGCAGCAGGAAGTAGAGGTTCGTATTGCGGCACAAATGACTTTGGCTGCAAAGTGTCAGTATGCGGATTTGATCATTGATAACAGTGGCAGCCTGAAACAAACTGAGCTGACAGTAAAAAAAGAATGGGAAAAAGTATTACAGATGGAGGATTGAGTTTGGCCAGACGTCGAAAAAAGAAAAACAACAGCCGCAAAATTTGGTTTGTACTGATTTTGCTGTGTGCAGTTTCGTTGTTGGGCTGGAAAATTTGGACGTCTGACGAAGTACAAATGCGGTTTGTTTATATGTGGCCTTATCAAGGCGAGATTTTGGAATACAGCGGAAAAAACAAGATTGATCCTTTTTTAGTGGCGGCAGTCATAAAAAATGAAAGTAATTTTGATCGTAAGGCTGTATCTAAGGTTGGAGCAATCGGACTAATGCAGATTATGCCGGATACCGGGGCATGGATCGCCGAACAGATGGGAATCAAAAATTTTGACCCACAGGATTTATATCGTACAGACGCTAATATCCGTTTAGGATGTTGGTATCTTGGAGAGCTGGAATATGAGTTTCAGCGGAACTGGGTCTTGATGATGATTGCTTATAATGCCGGTCGTGGCAATACAAAAGCGTGGATGCAGGAAAATAATTGGGATTACGATTTTAATAGAATCGAGGATATTCCCTACAGTGATACACGCGAATATGTAAAGAAAGTTTTGTATGATCGGGATGAGTATTACAAATTATATAAAAACAGGTTAAAAAAGTATTGACGGAGTTGTAATAGTGTGCTATTATATCACTGTTGCTGATTTAGGCAATTGTAATGCGGTAGTGGCGGAACGGCAGACGCGCTAGCCTCAGGAGCTAGTGGGGGCAACCCCGTGGAGGTTCAAATCCTCTCTACCGCACCATTTTTGTCTATAACGGTAATTTTTAACCACAATGCGGTTGTGGCGGAACGGCAGACGCACCATCTTGAGGGGGTGGCGGGGAGACCCGTGTGGGTTCAAATCCCACCAACCGCACCAAATAAGAATATAAACGCTTCACGAATTTTCGTGAAGCGTTTTCTATTTATCAGAGCAGCAAATTTTTTCTTCGTTAGTTCCATCCTGATTATATCCATAGTATGATTGGAAAAGAACGAGTGCAAAGGACTTTTGGGGCATTATCATAGAAAAATAAACGGTAAGCAGTGCATATCTCAGAAAACTGCTATTTTTAAAATCTTTAAAAATTATCTTTGATGATTAAGTAAGATTATATAACGCCATGTTTTTTCGTAAAGTCTTATAATTAGATTTGTAAGCAGTAATGCAAAAAATATTTAAGGAAGTGGACTTTATGAAATTCAAAAATCTTGTATTAACATTAGGTGTATTGATGATGCTGGCCTTTACTTCTATGGCTGCTGCCGCGCCTAGTCAGGTAAACCGCAGTATGACAGCGATTAATGCAGCAAAAGCAGAAATACCTGCTGTATGCGAACTGGTTGGTTATAATGTGGACGGTGATACCAGTATCATAACTTTTAAAGACCCTAATACTTTGGAACGTTATGTTGTAGATGTTAATACAGCGACTGCCAAGGTGCAGGAAATCGAAGTAAAAGGTGCTACATTTGTTATGGGCAGTACTATGGTTACTAAAACTCCGGATGATATAGAAAAAATTGTTTTGAAAAATTATCCTAATGCCTATGAAATCGTTATTACTCAAGGGCAGGACGGAAATAATATTTACTATATTGCCGACTTTTTGACTGATAAATTTGATGGAGAATTAAAGTTAGATCCTGTTACCGGTGCTATCTGTGAACGTGAACTGGAATACTTCTAAGCGAAAAATAAAAGGAGTACATCAATTGATGTACTCCTTTTATTTTTTAGAAAAGTTTTAAAATATCATTGTTGTTAAAAGCGCTGATCGGTTTTAAAGGACGCGGAGAACCTTCAGGCTGCTGCAGCTGTTTGTCCATCCAGATAATATCCAGCCACTGGTCAAATTTATAGCCGGCTTTAGGATGCGGACCAAGATTTCTGAAGCCAAAGGCAGCATGAAAATCGATACTGCGTTGGTTATTAGCAGTAATGCATGCATAAACATTATAAAAACCCTGTTTTTGAAGCAGGTCCAAAAGGCAGCTGTAAAGTTTTTGGCCAATACCGCTGTTTTGGGCTTCTGGGGCCAGATATATTGAAAGATCAGCGTCGTAAAGATAGGCGATGCGTTCCTGATAAGGAGAGCCGTAGGCAAAACCTAAGATTTTGCTGTTTCGTTCATAAACTAAATACGGGTATTTACTGCTGATGTTTGAAATACGTTCAGTAAATTCTGCGAGGGTAGGCGGTTCATATTCAAAAGAAATAGTTGTATCCAGGACATAAGGCGTGTAAATATTTAAAATTCCGGTGCTGTCTTTTAATTCAACAAAACGGATCTTTTCCTGCATTTTCAAGCCTCCCGGGTCTATTGACGTTCGTTTAAAATGCGTTTAAAGATTGCAAACATGACTTCTGCTACGTCATCATTAAATTTGATTGCTATGGATTCACCGTCTTTTTTTGTAAAATAAATGATATTTACTGAAAGATTGGCATTATCCAAATCGTTGAGTTCTACAACCTTTGCCATTTTGTTGCTTAAATAAATGATGCGCTGGTTCGTAAAGAAAAGATAGCCGATATCGACAACAGCGGTTACTTCTTCAGTAAAATGAGGATGTTCTATTTTTTCGCCTTTAAAAGAAATTGTTTCGTCTATTTCCAAGCGGCGGGTCAATTCAAAATAGTTATCTTCTTTCTCTATTGTTTTATGTTCGCAGAAACCTGCCTGCTGAGCTGCGGCATGACATATTTCTCCTTCGTTCAGCGGAAAGTCGACTTTGATATCTCCTAAAGGAGCATTTTCGGCTGACCATAAATAACGGTATTTATCTAAAGCATTTTGAATATTGGGTTTGAATTCATAAGGTATATCGAGTTTTGTACAAATTTCCCTCAAAGCGGTTTCTTCATCAGGACTGAAACGCTGCTGCTCAGCTATTTCGTCAAATTTTTTATTCAAGTAGTCGTGAAATACCTGAACGCGTATATCATAGCCATCTTCGTAATCATAACCAAAAACATTATTGATTTCGCTGATTGTTAGAGGTTCTTCTCCACTGATTATTTTTCGACAGCGAGAGAAGTAAGCTACTTTTTTAGCTCCATTATCAGCTAAACGCTGTAATTTTTCGGGAAGTTCTAAAACTTGAGCGAGATGTCTTGTTTCTTCGAAAACGGGGTCATCTTTGCTTACTGCGCTAATATATACATAGTCGGCTACTTTACGGTACATACTGCTGCGGTATTCGATATTGCTGCTGTCAAATTTTGCTCCCCAGTTTTTGATAAAATTGCTGACGATCTCTTCGGTTAATTCAGTAGCAGCAGTACTTTCTGCCAAAAAATTATTTATTTCAACTAAGGCGTTATGACCGGGCTTGCTGCCAAAGAGCCTGCTCATCATTCCCTGGGTCTCTAATTCCTGCTTTTCAAATCCGTTCACTGGTGTGCTCCTTTTCTTAGCTAAATTAAATGATATTGTAAATAATATTATAGATATTATACAAGAAAAACTGTAAAAAGTCATTTGCCCAATTTGTTAAGAAAAAATTATAGGCAGTAGTTATTTTGTTGCTGCGGCGGTTGAAAAACAGTTTTATGAGTTTTTTTTATATAAATGCTATGATATAATCAAATTAATAATAGTTGGTTTGGAGATGAGTCTATGTCCTTGTTGGATGAGAGAGGCACAGGGGCTATCAGCTGGCAGCGTAATTTAGCCGTATTATGGTGTGGCGTGTTTTTTGCATGCGCCAGTTATACGATGGTAGTTCCGTTTTTACCTGTTTATTTACTACAAGAGCTGCATGTTGAAAGCAGTGAAGTAAATTTTTGGAGCGGTCTTGTCTATTCGGTAACTTTTTTAGGCGCTTCGATTATGGCCCCGTATTGGGGGGCAAGAGCTGACAGGGTTGGTCAGCGGCGTATGGCGATACGTGCAGGATTTGGTCTCGCATTTACCTACTGGCTGGCAGGAATTTCGCAATCGCCGGAACAGCTTTTAGGTGTGCGTATTTTGACTGGTTTAATCAGCGGATTTGTACCTGCATCTATGTCGCTGGTGTCTTCGACACTGCCTGAAAGCCGCATGGGCTGGGGAATGGGCCTGATGCAGACTGCGGTTGCCAGCGGCAGTATTTTAGGACCGATGATGGGCGGTTATTTTAGTTCCTGGTTTGGTATGAGACTATCTTTTTTTGTTGCCAGCTGTTGTTTAGGATTGGCGACAGTAATGGTTGTGCTTTTTGTTCGAGATGTGCCGCACAGCCAGGAAGAACAGAAAACAAAAATCAATTTGTGGCAGGATCTGCAGGAGTCTTTGCATAATAAAGGGCTGCTGTATGTAATGACGATGTTCTTTCTGATCCAGGTCTGTACGATGATCATTCAGCCTTTGGTAACTATGTATGTTTCGCATTTGATGGGTAGAATGGATGAATCGGTCGTTAAGGCTGCCGGTATTATTTTTTCGCTGGCAGGTATAGCCGGTATCATTGCAGCTCCGTTTTGGGGCAAACGTGGTCAACAGCTAGGTTACACTAAGGTGCTCTGTTTTGTTTTATTTTGTGCCGGCGCTATCAATCTGTGTCAGATTTTTGTGCAGGATATCTGGCAGTTTGCAGGGATCCAGTTCGTATACGGTTTATTCCTGGCAGGAGCTGTACCTAATGTTAACGCCCGCCTGGTAGAGGTCACAGATCCGTCAATGCGCGGTAAGGCTTTTGGTCTGGTTACTTCAGCACAGCAGTTCGGCGGTGTTATAGGTCCTCTGCTGGGAGGTTTTTTGGGCGGCTATATGCTTACACGTCATATTCTGGTCATTACGGGAATTATTTTACTGCTGGCAGGCAGTTATACGTATTTTACGAAAGTGAAAAAGACTGCGGAAGTTTAAGGAACGGTTTAAAAACTTACATTATGAAACTTTAGTGAATTACATGGCCTGTGCTCTTGACTAAAATTTAATTTGAGTGAATAATTAAGATAGTAACGGATACTGATTATCACATGAAAGTGAGTGATTTATATGTTAAAAGAATTTGAAGGGCAAATGCCTAAAATCGACAAAAAAGCACATGCTTTTGAAAGTGCCGATCTGATTGGTAAAGTAGAAATGAAAGAATACAGCAGTGCATGGTTCAATGTTACTATTCGCGGCGATGTTAATCGTATAGAAGTAGGACGCTACAGCAATATCCAGGATAACTGCTGCCTGCATGTTGCTGATGATTATGCCTGCATTGTTGGTGATTTTGTTACTGTTGGTCATGGTGCTATCCTGCACGCCTGTACTGTGGAAGATCATTGCCTGATAGGGATGCATGCTACCGTACTTGATGGCAGCGTTATAGGACATGGCTCCATTGTAGCAGCTGGCGCAGTGGTGACAAAGGGAACTAAAGTACCGCCGTTTTCACTGGTTGCCGGCATTCCCGCCAAAGTGATCAAAACTCTTGACGAAAGTAATCTGGATAATATTCATGCACAGGCTGTTAAATATAAAGATTTGTGGAGCAAACGCCACAATATCATGCCGGATATTGACGGCGAAACTTATCATGGTGAAAAAATAGTATAAAATATAAGTAAAAGGAGCTGCTGCTGCAGCTCCTTTTTAATTTGCTGTACGGCAGGAATAAACATTTCAGGCGGCGAATATATACGCTAGCTGAATTCGTGAAAGGAGTTTTAAAAATGAAAGATACGATAAAAGAATATTTGGCAGGTCAGTATGACGCTTATGTAAAAGATTTGGAGACGCTGACTAATATCGATTCAGGGAATGGAGATTTGCAGGGAACGGAAGCTGCTAATAAGTTTGTCGCGGAAAAAATGCAGGAGCTCGGAGCTGTTACTGAATTCCGTTATAATGACAGGGCGTGCCATCTGATTTCTCGCCTGAAGGGAAGCGGAAAATTGAGTATTCTGCTTGTTGCACATGTTGACACGGTATTCAACCGCGGTGAAGCGGCTAAACGTCCTTTTAAGGTTGATGAGAATGGATTTGCCTGGGGGCCTGGCGTCGGTGATGACAAGGCTACTGTAGTGGAAGTTATTTACGGGTTAAAAGCTTTGCTGAAAGCAGGATTTTCTGATTTTAAAGAAATTATTTATTATACCAACGGCGAAGAAGAAGGCGGCTCCCCGACTGCCGAAGCGATTGTGGCAGAGCTTTCTCAGCAGGCAGATTTTGCCGTTATTATGGACGTGGCCCGTCCTAACTGGGGCATCGTTACACAGCGTAAGGGTAATGCAAAGTATAAGGTTCAGGTAACAGGGATTGGCGGACATCATGGCAATGCTTCACAGCATTGCGCCAATGCTATTCATCAGCTTGCTTATACAATTACAGAGCTGCATAAATTAGCAAGCCCTATGCCTGGAGATCCGGCAGATTTTACAGCAAAAGCGTTAGCTGATCGCGGCATTGTTGATTCTGGACAGTTTATTCCTCAGAATACTGTCAATGTCGGCGTTATTGGATCGACCAATGACAAGATCAGTGTCATTCCCGGCGATGCTTATTGTGAAGTCAATGTTCGTTGTTTTTCTGTAGCGGAGCAGGAACGGTTGGACAGAGAGATCAAGGCTTTAGCAGATAAAGCAGTTGTTGCCGGAACTAAAGTTGAAATTACGGGCGGTATTGTTACAGGACCGATGGAGAAAACGCCGCAGGTCCAGAAGATGGTTGATGTTTACAGCAGGATCGTCAGGGATGAATTTGGTGGTAATGTTACTGAATGGGTCGCCGGTGGATTGACTGACGGTAACAGAACTGCAAAATATATTCCTACTCTAGATGCATTGGGAGTAGAAAACTACGATGAGCATACTGATCATGAATCCGTTGATTTAAAAACAGCTGTTCCCAGAACTACAGCTTTCGCTCTGACTTTAGCAGAGCTAACAAAAATATTTTAATTTTTTTGTTGCAGGCAGTCGCAGACTGCCTGCAGTTATGTTAAACTAATAAAGATATGATAAATCTGTAAGGTAAGGGATGAAAGCATGGGAAAAAAAGACAATAAATATTCTAACGCAGCGACATCATTGAGTGAAGGTGGTATTTTTGGGTTAGGACGTCCTATTGATTTTACTGATGGGATAACAAGAATAGCACTTATCTGTACTATTTTAACGTCGGTAGCGGCAACTTTTTGGAAAACTATGGGCGGTGCCGATACAGAAACTGCCATGTATTTTGGGCTCAATACGGCTGCTGCGTTTTTCTTTTCCTGGCTGATTGCCCAGGAGCTTGATCCGGATCGCAAGCTGGGTGGTATTATTGGCGGAGGGCTGAGTATTGTCGCTGCTTTGACTCTGGGAGAAGGTAATGTTCTTGTTCTGCTGTGGCTGCTGTTTATCCTGCGGATGCTAAACCGTACTTCCGGTTCGCGGCACAAGATCGGGGATAATGTTTTCTTGATTTTTATTGCCTATTGGCTTGGGAAAGATGGATATTGGCTTTATCCAGTACTTACGGGCACGGCGTATATTATTGAAAGCCAGATCAGGGGCGGATATTACAGGAGCCTGTATTTAGGCGGTTTGGCGTTTGCTGTTACAGCAATGGCCGACACTTCTATGAAAGCGCACAGTCTTTCGATGATTTATGTCTATCTGATGGCGCTTTGTTTTATTTTGTTTTTACCTGAAATAAGAATGGCGGCAGTAACAGAAGCCAAAGGTGATATTGACGGAAAACGTATCAGTCCGCAGAGACTACAGGTGGCACAAGGCGCTTTTCTGATGATAGGGTTTTCAGTGCCGTGGGTACATGGCGACGCACAGGCTGCTGCGCTGACACCAGCCTGGATGGCCGGAATAGGTGTAGGCGTTTTTCTGCTTGTTGATGCTATTCAAAAAGCTATGTTTGAAAAAAATAAACAATAAATTCAGGAGGTTTTTTAAATGAGTGAAAACAGAAAAATCAGATTTACAACTAATAAAGGAGAATTTATCGTCGAAATGTTCGAAGATAAAGCGCCCAAAACGACTAAAAATTTTATTGAATTGACAGAAAAAGGCTTTTATAATGGCGTAGTATTTCATCGTGTTATCGACGGCTTTATGATTCAGGGCGGTGACCCTACCGGTACTGGTATGGGTGGACCAGGGTATAAAATTGATGACGAATTTGGTGAGGGGCTGCAGCATGATGACGAAGGTATTCTTTCAATGGCTAATGCCGGGCCCAACACTGGCGGCAGTCAGTTCTTTATCACTTTAGCACCTACACCATGGCTTAACGGGCATCATGCTATTTTCGGCAAAGTTGTTGAAGGGATGGATATTGTACGGTTGATTGGTGTAGTACCTACGGATTTTCGCGATCGCCCTAAAGATCCTGTAATTATGGAAACTGTAGAGGTTATAAAATAATTTGCCTGCGTATGTTTACATATTACGCTGTCGTGATGAATCACTTTATACAGGCTGGACAAATGATTTGGAAAAGCGGCTTGAAGCGCATAACAGCGGTAAAGGAGCAAAATATACCCGTGGGCGCGGTCCTGTAACTTTGGTCTATAGTGAAACGCTGTCAACTAAGGAAGAAGCGCTGCATCGCGAATGTGAAATCAAAAAAATGACTAAAACTGCTAAATTAGCCTTAATTAAGCAAAATATGAAGGAATAGAAGCAAAAATATTAAAAAAATTACAAAAAATAGCAAAAGAGAGTTGCTTTATTGTAAATAATAGGCTATAATGGGCTGGTGAGTGAGATGTTCTAGCTCCTCATTAAAGTAATTTTTAGGAGGCCCAGAAAATGACTGGCAAAGTAAAATGGTTTAACGCAGAAAAAGGTTATGGTTTCATCGAACGCGAAGATGGTGGCGACGTATTCGTACATTTCTCCGCTATTCAATCCGAAGGTTTCAAAACTCTTGAAGAAGGTCAAGCAGTTGAATTTGACGTTGTTCAAGGCAACCGCGGTGAACAAGCTGCCAACGTTGTTCGTTTATAATAAAAACATCTAAACCCACATAGGAATGCGGGTTTAGTACGACATCAATATATTATTGAGTTTAAAATGAGTTTTATTAAATGAAATAACGAAAATTAAGGAGCGATCGTGTCTATCGTTTGAACTGGTTTTACAGAAAATTGGTTCAGCGCAGATGCGATCGTTTCTTGTTTATCAGGGAATAAATGTGCATAAACTTTGAGGGTGATTTGCGGATTTTGGTGCCCAAGCCGTTGAGCTATCAAAAGAACATTCGCACCCATATCAATTAATAGCGAAGCGTGGCTGTGTCGGAAATCGTGAATGCGAATTCTGGGTAGATCCATTGCTTCGCTTATTTTTTTTATCTGATTTCGTAAAGCGAATGGTCGGCAGTAAAAAAACGGCTCATTATCTTTAACCTTATATAGTTTTTTTAGGTGAACCTGAATATTGTTATAGAGAAATTCGGGTATTGTAACAATACGCCGGGATGAATAGGTTTTTGTTGGTCCAATCTCATATCGCAGCGGATTATGCAGCGTCATAATAGTTTTAGTTATTTGGATAGCTTTATTAGGCAAGATATCGGATGGACATAATGCAAGACATTCGCCGACTCGGCAGCCGGTATAAAACAGAATGTCAAAGGCTAGACGGTATTCTTCGTTCTTTACTTGACCTATGAAGAGATTATACTGGTCAGGTGTCCAGATCTTCATAGTTTCATGTTTTGATACTTTAGGTGGTTTGATATGTTTTAATGGATTATCTTTGTAGCCATAGATGATACGAGCAAAATTAAATGTAGCCCCGAAAGTTGTCATAATAGTTTTTAGGTATGAAGCACTTAGGCCTTCTTTATTCATGGTCTGAGTCCACTCAATTATTTTATCAGGGGTTATTTCTGATAATTTCATTTTGCCAAAGTAAGGGGTTATTTTATCAAGACGTCCTTCTATTGTTTGAGTTGACGAAGCTCTATTATTAAGCTTGTAGTTTTCAAGATATTTGACTACTAACGTGCTAAAAGTTACGTCGTTAGTTGCGATGTAGTTTGATTTGTAGTCCACTTCGTATTTTAACGCTTCACTTTTTTTATCAAAGCCACGTTTTACTATATGTCGATTTTTACCAGTCCAATCTTTTATATAGAATTGGCAATACCATTTTTTTGTTTTTTCGTCTTTGTAAGCTGGCATGATAGTCCTCCTGAGTTTATTGTCGAACGCATAATGGCGAACAACGAATATATGTTTATGTATTAGTGCCTAAATTATGCAGCCCTAATAAAAGGGCTGCTATATACATTAATGTGATTATATACAAATTGACTTAAATATTTTCCCTAATGAAGTAAAGTTATAATAATATTTTTGTAGTGACAGACTACTATATAAATTTGGATTTTGGGTATATTGAAGTTGAGCGATAAAATATAAAGGTATTTTATCATAAGGTGAATAATCCAATACTCCGTCCCCACTCATCATCTTCTCAAAAGAAATAATATTAAGTCGAGCCAAATTGTTTATGGAAAGAGAATTTTCCTTGGAATAATCTGGTATTGTTTGCGAGAGATATACTTCAGTAGCAAAATCAGTGTGTATTTGGGGATTGTCTTTGTGAATAAGTTTATAATCGACTAATGGGCCATAGCTAGGTAGAAGATAGAACAGTTTTGCATCATTTGAGTTCATTTGTTTTATGATTTCTACAAATGCCGGATGCGTAAAAGTATTTTTTGTTTTATCTGAAGCTGCTGCAATTAATTTTGCAAACATTTTTTTCAATTCTGTTTCTTCGATATAATATTTTGATGCTTCTAGTGCGGGACCAACTATGTTCAATTTTGGTTTTTGGTAGTTTTCAGGTTTAATTTTTTTTAATTCTGCTATAATTTCTTTTTTATATGATTCAATATGAGCTTCACGTTCTGCTTTGGCAATAGCTGTTTTGTAACCAAAGTGTGTGTACCATAAATCATCTAATGATTTAAATGGACCTTCAAATGCTCTTGTTAAAAAAGAAGAAGCAGCTCCTGCAGCAGCACTAAGCAAAAGTGATTCACTCATAATTTTATGCTCCTTGTTTGAGTTATTGACTAATTAATTCATTTATGATTTTATGTACTATCATTGGATCCGGCCTACGTTCTTTAATTATTGCATTAAGATGTTCAGCATCAAGATCGTGGCTGTATGATAGAAGATGTATCGCAAATTCGTTGGCTTCATTCTCCCGGCGGCAGGGGACATAGTAAGGTTTATTAGTGCTGAGATAGTAACCGTATCCAGAGTGCAGCCGTGCATGACCGAGTTCGTGGCATAAAACTATACGCTTTTGAAGCTCTGATAAATTTGCATTTAAAACGATACATTTTCGTCTTAGTGGGCGAACTAGAAAACCTCTGATTTCTGACGGCAAATCTAATTCAAAAACGTCGAATTTTAAGCATTTGGCAAGCTGGTAAGGATTCGCTGTATCATACTTTAATATGAGGTTTTCTACCCGCAAGGGTATGTTAAACATGGCGCAAGAAGTTTATTGCTTCTTGCGCTTATTTTTTTCTTTAGCTTGCCAAAATACGAATTCAAGAGCATTTTTTAATTTCTGTTTATCTTCTTCGTCCAGGTGATGTACTTCACCATCAAACATAACTTCGGTGTTTTCGAGAAATTTTGCGAGGTCTTTAGGAGTATTTTTTTCAAGATTTTTTTTTCTACCTAATAAATGATCAACAGTAACTCCAAAAAAATCAGCAATTTTTATGAGCATTTCATTATCGGGTTCACGTTCATTGTTTTCATATCGGTTGTAATTTACTCTATTAATACCTAATTTATCTGCTGCTTCAGACTGTGATAAATTCATGAGTTCTCTACAATTTCTAATATTATCACCTAACATAGTACTCCTCCTTATTATTAAGATTTTACCATATTGGTAAACAGAAATAATAGTTTTATACCAAAAAGGTAAAAAAAGGCTTGCAATTACCAAAATGGTAACGTATAATGTAATTACCAAAACGGTACAGAAAGGGGTGAGGATATGGAAAATAAAACATTGGAATATGCTTTGCTAGTAATGAAGAAACTTAGGGTAGAACGAGGTTTGACGCAACAAGATTTAGCGGTTGCCCTTGAATACCAAACTGGTAAAGGGTATTCTGATATTGAAAATGGTAGACGAAAATTGTGTCTGGAGCATCTTGAAAAATTAGCGAAATTTTACCAAGTGCCGATTGCTATTTTTTTTGAGGAAAATAGTACCGAAATGGTACAGGATGCTTAAGGAGGTGATTGTATGGCAAAGTTTGCGATATGTGAAGTAAAGCAACTGTTGAGGATCAGTGGTGAACCGTTGGCAGTAGCAAATGAAATTCTAAAAGATGAGAATTTTATTTTAGTAAAAGTGTCACAAGATGGAACTGAGATTGTTTTTGGGTATGCTGGAACTCCAATGCGTATGAAAGAGTGGTTTGAGTATGTGGAACAGGCAAAAGTTAAAGCTGATGTTTGCGAGCACATAACTTTACATCTGTAATTATGTCTAGAAGGTCAATATATTCTTCAGCACCACTGCAATTGTTACAAACGCCTCCTTCCGAACACAGGAAAGGATCTTGGGAACAATTACGAACGTATGGGATTGGTATTTTACCACTACCACCACATTCTGGACAACGTTCTTCGGTATTTGAATAGTGATTTTGATTATAGCCGCTTCCACAACATTTTGAGCAAGTTTTATGGTCAAAAAATATTCTACTGTTTTTTATACCTTGCAGAAGCATATATTCTTTCATTCTTTCTTCTTCCATAAAAAACACCGTCCTTTAATGTTATTACTACAAAAATCATAACACTATGGATATTGAATTGCAAAGGAGGTAAAACATGGAAATTGGTCTACAAATAAGGAAAAAAAGGGAAGAACTAAAGCTTTCAAGACAAAAGTTAGCAGAAAGTTTGGGATACAGAAGTGGTCATTATATTTATGAAATAGAAACGGGAAAGGGAAACCCCAGTATTAATGTTCTAGAGAGAATTTGTAAAATTTTAAAACTTGAAATTACTGTTAGGGAAATCGACTGAGGTGATTGTATGAATGAAAAAAAAGAAAATATAAAAAATGCCATTGAAGCTATTTTACCGATTGTTAGTAATTTATCTTTGAGTCAATGGGAAAGGCTGTGCTCCTTGATAAAGATGTATTACACAAATAAAGCCGCTAAGACTATGCTTGACGGCAATGATATGGAAAAGCTCAAAAAAATGTTGGAGAACGAGCTTTTACGTTTTTGAGAGAAAAAGGCGTCAAGCCGAATTTTTAAATTTTTACTATACGCAAAAGGGAAGGTTGATGAAAATTGAAGTTTTACGAAGTGACGACTTGTTTTTTCGATGATGGTAAAGTCACCGCTGCCATCACGAGAACTGTTGAATCTGATCAAAAGCCAACAGATACCAGTGATAACAATGACAAATGTGATGTATATAAAGATTGGTTTGAAACAGAGGAAGCAGCAAATCAATTTATTAAAGATGCTAAGGAGGCTTAAACATGAAGAAGTATTTGATCGCATTTGGCGCTGTTGTAGTTGTGGCTTTGATGCTGGTCAGTATTGCAGATGGGAAGAAACCTTTAACAGATGTTCAAGAGGTTACTGTTACTTGTGTCGTCCGGCCAGGAGATACTTTGTGGAATATAGCAGAAGGTTTTTATGGACACGGTATCAGTGCAGAAGATTATAACGCTTTTCAGTACAGAATATCGCAGGATAACAAAGAGCTTTTTGCTGATGGTCGCCAGCTACAGGTAGGGGACAAAGTGAAAATTCGTTACTATACCAAACGGTGAGTTTATGAGTTTATTCTACAGCAGAAGGGAGTGGTAAATGTGCTGAAAGAACTGCTTCAAGAGTGCCATATGACGCAAGAAACCGTCGCTGAACAGGCAGCTATGCACAGATCAACAGTCGCACGTATTATCAATGTTCCGGAAGCGGCACATCCGCAGATGATTATGCGGTTTGCAGAAACTTTCGGAGTTTTGAAAAATCATGTGATGCGGTGGTACTGTTTGGAAGCATGCCCGCTGGGTAAAGCTTGTCAGAGTACAGAATATCGTGAGGTATCACTGGCACAGACGGCCTGCTTTATTTATTCGTCAGTTAGTGCACTAAATACTAAGCTGGCAATCGTTTTAAGTATTGCCTCAGACGAACGGGTAAGTTGCGACGAAGAAAAAGACTTCGCCGACATTTTAAAAAATATCAACGAAGTCAAGCAGGCAATATCCGATATGGAATTATGGGTTTATCGCAATCAGGATTTATTAAGAAAAAGAGAAATCGCCAGTGCGGTAACACTGACGATTAAGAGATAACCACGGTCAAATAGTTAACTCGTATTTTTATTATAGCAAAGTAAGGCAGGTGACGCAAATGGATATTTATACCGTAGAAGATGTTATGAAAATTTTGCATTGTAGCAAATCAACTGCATATAAAATGATTCGGATTGTACGTGATGAGTTAAAGCAACAAGGTTATATTCTACCGCCGGCAGGTAAGGTTCCGAAAAGTTATTTTGACGAGCGTATATATATGCCTAACTATCAAAGGGAGTTGGCTTGATGGCTAAAAATGATTTACAGACAAAAATTGATCGTTTGAATGCTGCTGCTGAGATTATTGAAAAAGAACATAAACCAAAAAAGATGTCGGTGTCTTCTGAGCAGAAAGCCTTTGCAAGTGTTGATCGTATTAAATCCTGTTACCGGTGCGAGTTTGAATTTTCTTGCTTGGATGCTGGTAGACCTTGCTCAAGATATTCTTATGTGGATTAGGCGGGGAGATATATGTTGAATCAAGCTTGGTTTTTTTATGATGAATTTAAAGAAGTACCGTTAGAAATATATCAAATTGATCAAATGGTTTTGATGGGACATTTGACAGAAAAGGAAGCCCAGGAAAGAGCTTTCTATGTGAATATAGATTATTACTTAGCGAGAGGTGTAAATAATGTTTAAAAAGGCAGAACGTAAAAGAATTTTTGTGAAAATGGCACTGTGTGGAGTATCGGGCAGCGGTAAAACTTATTCCGCATTGTTACTGGCTCAGGGATTGGGTGGAAAGATCGCCATGATCGACACGGAAAATGGCAGCGGTGAACTTTACTCTGACCTGTGCGAATATGATGCGGCTCAACTTGAACCGCCATTTTCGCCAATGAAATTTATTAATGCGATCAAAGAAGCGGAAGCCGAAGGTTATAACGTACTGATAATTGATAGCCTATCTCATGCATGGTCCGGACAAGGCGGTATTTTGGAAATGGTAGACAAAAAAAGTGCTACCAGTAGAAGCGGGAACAGTTTTACTGCTTGGCGAGATGTTACGCCGGAACATAACAAGTTAGTGGATGCAATACTTCAGTGCCGTATGCACGTAATCGTTTGTATGCGGTCAAAAACAGCCTACGAAATGCAGGAGAATGAGAAGGGCAAAAAAACGCCTGTAAAGGTCGGATTAGCGCCGATACAACGTGATGGAATGGAATATGAGTTTACGATTGTATTCGATATTGATCGTGAAAAGCATTATGCCGTAGCCAGTAAAGACCGTACTAATCTTTTTGAAAATCAAATCGAAGTCATTACCCCGGAAACTGGTAAGATGATCCGTCAATGGGTTGAAGGTGGTATTGAGGTTAAGCGGCCTATAAGAGCAGATAAATTTGTCCAAGTCTATAGTGATGATTGCATGGTATTAACAAAAAAAGGCTTTGAAAGTATCAAGAATTTACCTGTCGATACATTGGCACAGATGGCTGCACATCAAAATTACGCCCTTGCCGCTACCGCTATAACAGACTTTCTTGACGCTAAAGCCGTAGCAATGACAGATGATGGAGCTGCAGAAGCGACTGAAATTGATGATTTGGTAAATGAATTACCCGATATTGAAAATCAGGCAAGTAAAGTAGATGGTCCGATTGGATAATTTGTATTCTAAGTGTTTACGTTGTGGGCGAGATATAAAACGTCCGGAGAGTATTAAGCATGGCTATGGCCCTTCCTGCTATAAAAAAATGTTAGAAGAAAAAGCGCAGAAAGAGCTTATTTATGACGATGATAAAGTCGATATAGAGCCCTTTAGAGGCTCTATATACGACTTGAAAAATATCTAATGAAAAATCAAGGCGGTATATCATGGGCGGGTATTTTAAGTTGTATAGGGAGTTATTCAAAAAACCAATATGGCTTAATAGCTCAAATGAGCAGAGGGTGATATTGATAACTTTATTAGCTATGGCGAACTGGAAGGAAACTGAATGGGATTATTTTGGTGAAAAAATAATTTTAAAGCCTGGGCAATTTGTTACAAGCCTTCAAAAAATCGTTGAACAGTGTAAAGCTGAAGGCGTAGAGGCTAACAAGCAGATTACGGTTCAAAATGTAAGAACAATGTTACAAAAGTGTGAAAGGCTCAATTTCTTAACAGTAAGGCTAACAGGAAAATCAACAAAGAGCGGTAGGCTCATAACCATAGTAAATTGGCGGGTTTATCAAGGTGAAGAACCTACTGTTAACAAAGAGATTAACAAAGAACCTAACAGCCAGCTAACAAACAACCAACAAAGAGCTAACAAAGAACCTAACAAGCACATAAAAGAAGAATATAAAGAACTAGAAGAAGATAAAGAAAGTATAAGAAATGGGGAAGAAAAAAATGCGCCCAACATCCCCAAAAAAAACAGCTCGGAATTGGCAAAAGGTGCTCAATATTTTTCGGCAAAAATAATGCCGATCTTGAATCGTAACCAGGCAGAGCAGATTAATGATTTAGTTGCCGAGTATGGTGCTGATAGTTTTATTTTAGCTTGTGATCGGGCTGTGGTGGATAAAAACAGGTCAATAACACATATTGCCAATTTACTTGAAAAAGCACGCAGGTCAAGGAATAGCGGGCAGTCGGTGAATGTTGAAAGTATTTTAGACGAATTGATTGAGCGGGCAGGTCAATCTTAGAGAAAGGTTGTGGTTTAAATGCCTCAGAGAGCACTTGCATTAACCGATATTTATAAGGGATTTAAGTTTTTTCAGATGTGCGGTCGGAATCCGCCAGTTAATAACAGCTTGTTCGGCAGCAAGTGTATGACAAGTGAGCAGCAAATTAAGGACGCCCTAGCAACAAAAGCGGATATTTGGATTGATATTTTCAAACGGGTTGAGGTTCCTGTTTTCGAGTTGGCTATTAAGAAAGTGGTTCAGCAGACAAAGTTTTGGCCAAACGAGCAGGAGTTTGCTATCGCCGTTGATTGGGCACAGGAAGAAATAAGGACAGAAGCTTATCAGTTGTCGCTTGCGAATAATCGTGAAGCAAGGGAACAGTTCAGCAAGTCTTTTTCAAAAGAACAGCGAGATAAAAATAAAAAAGTCATTGCGTATATTATTTCTCGGATTGGGAAGAAAGAGCGATTGAAGGTCCCCTATAACGAAAAAGTTATTGAGTTTGGACGATTGCTTTATCCGGATGCATCCGATGAATGGCTGAAAGAAAATTACAACGATATTGCAAATTTCAAGAAACAAAAACAATTTTGTGATAACTATTGCAAAGGTCGTGAAAATTGCCCTAATAGTGGCCGACAGCCAGGGCTTAGGGTAGATAAACAGTATGGTTACATCAGACCCGTGTATTACACCGGGACCTGTAGCAATTTTTAAATAAAGGAGCGATGAACATGGCAAGAAGGTTCAGGAAAATTCGTTATGACGAGAAGAAAGGGCAGGTAACGCTTATCTGGGAAGATGGTAAGGCACATGAGGATAAATATTCTCTTGAGTGCATGGAATCACCACGCCCGGAGTTTGTTCAAGCATTCAAAGAATTAGCAAAGCATGTTGCTGAATTGTGTGAGTTGCCGGCAGATTATGCGGACCGCATTACCACTCGTAGCGTATCTTTGAATTATGGGGGGGTACAGGAAACGATGGGAGCTGTGCTATCTGCTGTTATGGAGCTTGAACAAAGTAATGGCGTGCTGGTATTGAATACCCCGCATAAAACTGTAGAAATGCTTACAGAAACGGCGGAGCCTAACGCTAAGATGTTACTTACAGCAGAGTGCATTGAAACGCTGGAAATGCTAATTGACGAAGCTCATGAGTATGTAAAGGGTGTTCGGGCGCAGGGTGATCTATTCACCCCGGCGGTTGGCGAAAGTGCTTAAAAATAAAATTTAGGAGTGTTGAAAAATGGCAAATAACAAAGTTAGTAAAGGCAGCAAAGGCAGTAAAGGAAGTACAGCAGTACCGCCAAGGAAAGAGAAAAATATGTCGGTTGATCAAATTTTAGATGCGTTGAGAAGTCAGTCTGGAGATACGATAACAATTTCTGTAAAACGCTTAGAAGCTTTATGCAAGGAAATTAAGTCGTTACGCTCTGAGGTGAAAACTTTAACCGCTGATAAGAATCAGAATGATGAACAGGAGACCCCAGATGCAAATTAGTCCGATTTACAGTTATCAAGATGATCGCCCAGAGATACAGTTTGGACGAGTGAATTTTGAACTTGAAAAAGTTGATGAAGCGTTAAAGGCCTATACTGCTAATACAAATGAACAAACTTCAGATGCTTTATGTATGGCGATCTATCAAGCTGAAATAATGCTTGAAACTATGGCCCTGCAGGTAGAACCGGATTACAGCAAAAGACACGTTAATTTTCTAAAGACTGTTCAAAAAAATTGTGAGAAAGCTCTTTATAGCGGCAGTCCTAAAGGTTAGTAAAACAAAAAGAAAAAGCACCGCTTTTTACACGGTGCTTTTTCAAAAAAGATTTGAGAGTGGGTTGGAGAGAAAATCAGACGTCCGCCGAAGTCATGAGTTTCACATTGCAGAACTCACAAATAAATTTTAGCAAAGTTGCTGGTCGGACGCAAAAAAAGTGAGGTAGCTATGAGTGTAAATTGGTCGGTTAGAGGACGAAAAAGCAGGGCATATGGCGAGCATTTTGAAAAAATGATATTAGCTTCGTGTGACCATTATTTAGCGGCTCAAATCGCAAAAATAGAAAAAACACCGGAGCCGATGAAGATTATAAAACCTTTTGGAACAGGTCAGTTTATCGCCTGTTTCGCATCAAAAGCCCAGCCTGATTTTAAGGGAACTTTAAAAAATGGCAGGTCAGTAGTGTTTGAAGCTAAACATACGGATAGTGATCGAATGAAGTATGAAGCACTGCTTGAATGGCAAAGAAAAGCTTTGTGTGAACATGTTGGATTTGGCGCTGCCGCTTTTATTCTTTGCAGTTTTGAGCTGGAACGGTTTTACCGGGTGCCGCTTTTAGTATGGCTGGATATGAAAAGAATATTTGGGCGTAAATATATGCTTGAAACTGAACTGTCAAAATACAAACTTAGATCCTTTGGTTTAAAAATAGCTTTTCTTGAAAAGTTAGGGGGTTCGGATAATGCATCGGAAAACGTGGAAAAAATGGACTCAGCAGGAGATTGAACGGTTAGAAAAAATGTGGCCAACAACTACGACGGCAGAATTGGCTCAAAAATTTAAACGGTCAGAAAAGGCAATAACTAAAATGGCCTATTTACTCCAACTTGGTCCAAAAACAGCAGCAACAGATTATATGTCATTACGTGCATTGTTGAACACTATTTTAGGTTACAGGAGCTATGGCAAGATGCAGACTTGTATTTCTGCCGGCATACCTGCAGTATTGATGTCGATGCATAATAATCGTCCGGTAATGATGATCCGGATTGATGATTTTTGGAAATGGGCGGAAAAGCACCAGGACTTATTAGATTTCTCAAATTTTGAGCTTAATATGCTGGGGGCTGAACCGAGTTGGGTTCCAGTTAAGAGGCGCCGAGATTTTAGAGCGAAGTTAGAAAAGGTGGCTTGTTGATATGGCATTCCCTTGTAAAAACTGTATTGAACGTCATACAGATTGTTGGTCAGCTTGTCCTAAGTATCAAGCTGAGAAAGAAAAATCACAGGCAGTTTTAGATGCCAGGAAAAAATATTACGGTGAAGTCAACGATTTTATTGTTGATATAGCCAGAGCAAAAAAACGTATGAGAAAGAGGAAATAATTATGGAAATTAAAGCAACAACACCATGTTATAAATTTAGAGATGTTAAACCAGAAGAACAGATTGCCAAGCTTAAAGAGGAATTAGCAGAGGTAGAAGAAGCGTATCAGCGTTTAAAACAAAATCCGAATGAATATCAAAAATTAGTTGATTTGCATATGGAAATTATAGACTTAAAGGCTTGTTGTAACACGTTTGTTTTTCAACTGCGTTATCGTTACAGAGGTGTGTCTATGAGCCATGAGTTTGATGCTCCACAAGAGGCTATACGCCGTGTTATAGCTAAAAATATGACCAGAGGATATTATTTGTTCCCGGAAGATTTTGAGAATCTGAACACTAATAAATCATAACCGTTTTGAGGTGATATAGATGGAGCGAGAACTATGGGACGAAATAGTCGTTGATAATTTTGCTGGCGGTGGTGGGGCAAGCACAGGAATAAAAATGGCGATCGGGCGTGATGTCGATATAGCTATCAACCATGATCCGGCTGCTATTGCCATGCACAAAGCTAACCATCCTTACACTGAGCATTATAACGAATCTGTTTGGGATATTGATCCGGTTACCGCTACTGGCGGCAGGCCTGTAGGGTTATGCTGGTTTAGTCCTGACTGTAAGCATTTTAGCAAGGCAAAAGGTGGAAAGCCAGTTGATAAAAATATCCGAGGGCTGGCGTGGGTTGCCCTGAAATGGGCGGCAACAGTGCGGCCACGTGTGATAATGCTGGAAAATGTTGAGGAATTTAAAACGTGGGGCCCGCTCTTGGGTGATCGCCCTGACCCTAATCAGAAAGGGCGCACATTTAACTGTTTCGTTAATGCCCTGCGGCGGCATGGCTATCAGGTAGATTGGCGGGAACTGCGGGCCTGTGATTATGGTGCTCCAACGATTCGAAAACGTTTCTTTCTGATTGCCCGGTGTGATGGGAGGCCTATAGTTTGGCCGAAACCTACACACGGAGATCCGTCAAGCTTAAAAGTTCAGCCAGGAGAGCTGAAACCGTGGCATACTGCTGCAGAGTGCATTGACTGGTCAATTCCCTGCCCGTCAATATTCGAGCGGAAGAAACCGCTTGCAGAGAATACGTTGCGGCGCATAGCAAAGGGATTACAAAAATTCGTTATCGATAATCCACAGCCATTTATTGTGCAGGTAAACCACGGTGGCGAGAATTTCAGGGGCGCAGATTTTGATAAACCGTTCCCGACGGTCACTGCAAAACACGGCTTTGGATTGGTAACGCCATATGTAACGCAACTTTGCCAAAATGGTTTTGCCGGTGATAAACGTAGCAGTGATATTGACAGGCCGCTCAGTACCGTTTGTACGAAAAATGAGCATATGTTAATAGCACCGAATTTAATTCAGTATCACGGCGAGCAAAGCGAAAAAGAAGTGCGGGGACAGGCTTTACAGCGCCCATTGATGGTGGTTGATGCCAGCAACAGGTATGGGCTTGTGGCAGCAAGTTTAGTAAAACACTACGGCGGTAATTATCAAGGTTCAGGCGCTGGATTAGATAAGCCTCTGCCAACGATTACAACGGTAGATCATAATGCCATTGTAACTAGCAATTTGATACAGCTCAACAAGAGCAGTGAGCAGTCGTTAGAAAGACCATTTAACACTGTAACGGCTGGCGGTGGGCATTTTAGCGAAGTAAGAGCATTTTTGCTCAAGTACTATGGGCAGGGTGGCGGTCAGACATTAGATGAACCACTGCATACGATCACAACAAAGGACCGTTTCGGGTTGATTACCGTTGCTGGCCAGGAGTATCAAATAATCGATATTGGCATGCGTATGCTGACACCGAGAGAGTTGTTTCGGGCGCAGGGGTTTCCTGATACATATATTATTGAGTGTGATTATCTCGGCAGGCCATATCCTAAAACAGCACAGGTTGCCCGGTGTGGTAATGCAGTACCGCCGCAGTTGCCAGCAGCTTTAGTGAGAGCTAACCTTCCTGAGCTTTGTGGAATGGCTTTGCGGAAAGCGATGTGATTTGATGAAAATAGGACTTGTTGATGTGGATAATCATAATTGGCCTAACCTTGCATTGATGAAAATATCGTCATGGCATAAGGGCGCCGGTGATACAGTCGAATGGGCAGGTAGCCTTGAACATTACGACATTGTGTATATGGCTAAAGTTTTTACTTTTACGTCGGACGATATTCAATCATATCAGGCTGACAAAATAGTCAAAGGTGGCACTGGTTACGATTTAACTAGGAGACTGCCTAAAAATATTGAATGTGCTTTTCCGGATTATGATTTATATGGCATTAAAGATATGGTATATGGTTATTTAACTAGAGGTTGTCCTCGTAAATGTCCGTTTTGCATAGTAGGTCAAAAGGAAGGTGTACAGACGTATAAAGTTGCTGATTTATCGCAGTTTTGGCGTGGACAGAAGCACATAAAGCTGCTTGATCCTAACCTTTTGGCGGCTCCTGAATGGCGGGATTTGCTTGGACAGTTGGCGGATAGTGGCGCGTGGGTAGACTTTACCCAGGGACTGGATATTCGCCTTATGACAGACGAAAAAGCCGCTGCCATTAATAAAGTCAAGTACAGTATGCTTCACTTTGCTTGGGATAATCCTGCTGATATGGGAACGCTGGAAAAGTTAAAGGAATACAGATCTGTGTGGAAAGGCAGCCAGCGCAACCGTAGCGTTTATGTGCTAACAAACTTTAATAGTACACACGAAGAAGACTTGTATCGTGTGTACACATTGAGGGACATTGGCTATGATCCGTACATTATGATTTTTGATAAACCTAATGCGCTGGATAAAACAAGGTACCTACAGCGTTGGGTTAACAATAAGCAGATATTTAGGACGATTAAGAAGTTCGAAGACTATGATCACACGAGAGGTTAATTGATATTAAGAACATTGGTTAAATTTATTTAATTAAAACGGTCGCTTTGCTACTGCCTCAGCACTATAAATACTATGTACAGCACAATATTACAAAATTAACAGGGAAGTGTATTTTATAGCCTGCGGGAGCTGATTAGACCGCAGGGGGCGGCCTTTTAATATAAGCAGTTGATGAGATTGAGAGGACGATAAGACGATATGAATAAATTTAAGAAATACTGTCCCAATGTATGGGTGGCAGAATGCGAAGAAGAGTATAAAAAAGGTGACATTATTCAGCTTGAGACGAAATACGGAAAAGAAGTTGAATGTGAAGTTTATAACTTGGTGTTACAAAAAGATGATAAATATTTTTATTCTATTGTCCGAACTGATGAGCAAAGTTACGCAGAACGCAAGGCGGAAAGATACAACAACGCTGCCCTAAAAAATCAAGTGAAAAGCAATGATAAGTGGAGAGCGGCGGAGGAAGGTAAAGAATTTTTATCATTGGGGGAACCAATAAAAGTTGGACATTACAGTGAAAAACGTCATCGTGCCTTAATTGAAAGGAACTGGAAACGGTGTGAAAAGGCTGTAGAACTTGCAGATAAGGCAGCTGAACAAAAGAGCAAAGCTGAGTACTGGGAAACCAAATCAAAAGAAATAACGTTAGCAATGCCCGGAAGCCTAGAGTATTTCTCAGCTAAACTTGAAAAAGCTGTTGAATATCATAAAGGATTGAAAGACGGAAGTATACAAAGAAGCCATTCATACTCCTTGGCTTATGCCAATAAAGATGTTAAAGAGCTAAAAATAAAAGTTGAAATAGCCAAAAAGTTGTGGGGATAAAAAAGGATGGTGAAGAAATGGTAAAGTTTATTTCTTATGACGGCGCGTATCCAAACCTTTGTAGAGGAACTCTTGTTTTAGAGTTTGAAGGTGTGAGATATGAGCTTGAAGATTGCTTATTGTCTGGTGGCAGAGTTTGGTTTGATATTGATTGGCAGGAATACGTCGAAGAAGGTCTGTGGAGCGTTGATGATGATAAGTTGCCAGAAATTCTTAAACCTTACGCTAAATACATTGAATGTTTAGTAAATGAAAACGTGCCACTTGGTTGTTGTGGCGGTTGTATATAAGGAGCGTGAAGAAAAATGACTAAATTAAAACCTTGTCCGTTTTGTGGAAATAAAGAAGTAATACTTATGTCTTGTGCTATATGTGATGGATATATTTATTGTGACGGCTGTGGATTTGAAACTAAAAGATATTGGGATGACTTAAAAGATCATAAAGTAGTTAAATCATGGCAAGAAAAAGCTATAGCTGCATGGAACAGACGGGACGGTGAATAGATTATGAAAACAGTAATAGCAACAATTATTGAAAAAAATGAGTATAGGATAAAAATAGACGTAGAAAATGACGCTACAGAAGACGAAATTTGGGATGCTGTAGAAGAAGTATATTGGAAAGATGATTATAATAATATGGCCAAAGTGGATAGTAATTATAATATAAAGATAAAAAATAGTAGGTGAATAGATTATGCGATTAATAGATGCTGACGTTTTGAAACCAAAAATATTAGAATATGTTAAAGCATTAGAACGTATTAAGTATTGTTATGGTTATGATACTTTCGGTAAATATTATAATGGGAAAAAATCCGCCTATTTAAATGCAGCCAATTTAATAGACGAAGCCCCTACAGTAGAAGAACGTAAGCATGGGTATTGGAAAGGCAAGCCTTTAGCCGGATATTGTACTGTCAGATGTTCATATTGTAGGGTTAGTTTTGAAGGAAATAGTGGAAGGTGGAAATACTGCCCGGAGTGCGGGGCGAAAATGGACGGTGTTAATGATGGCTGTTTTTAGAATGATCGTTTGCAGGGAGTGCGGAGCAGAAATATTCTTCATAAGAACTTCTAGCGGTGCTAAAATGCCAGTGAATAAAGACCAGGTTGGATATACTCTTGGCGGCAAAGATCGTATTGTAACGCCTAATGGTGAGATCATTGCGGTTACAATTACAGATCATCCTGAATCAGGTCTTGGCTATGTACCTCATTGGAGTACCTGTAACGGAGCAAACAGAGCCCGAAAAGTATCACCGGTGCCAAAGGCTAAAAAGAAAAATGTTCCGGAAGAAAGCTTATTTTAAGGAGTGTGATTGTTAATGGCGTTACTAAATTATACGACTACCGTAGATGCTATTAAGACAGCTGGAGAAATAGAAGTTATTTTAATTAAAGGCGGCGCTAAAGCTATACAAAAAGAAATTGATAATGGTAAAGTTATCAGCATCAAATTTATTGTTGATTCACCAATCGGTACTATTCCGATTGAGTTACCTGTACAAATTGCAGCTGTAGCCGAGATATTACGGCAGCAGAAGAAAAATAATCCAAGGATAAAAACGTCGTTAGATCAAGCTGAACGTACTGCATGGCGATGCTTGAAAGATTGGGTTGAGGCTCAAATGGCTTTAATCGAAATTGGTATGGTAAGTATTGACCAAGTGTTTTTGCCATATGTCATCAATAAAGAGGGTAAGACACTTTATGCTTATGCAAAAGAACATAGGTTATTTTTAGAAGGAGGACACAATGGCTGATTATTATAAAGCTATAAGTATGTTAGAAGCGATGAAGCAATATTATTCGGACGATATAAAAAGTAATTTTGATCAAGCGATTGCGGCATTAAGGCGTTGCGAAAATATCGACAAAGCAGAAATAATCCGAATGCCTAAAATTGTAATTCGAGATAAAGGCTACGGTTCGTTTGAATATCCGTTTGGTACTATGTATCATGATAATCTGTATACTGATGGTCACTATATCTATTATAGAAACCTGCAGAATGGGGAAGGTTCTGATCATGCGTTTAGTGACTATGAAATTGTAAAAACAGCAGAAGATGGTTCTTTAGATACTATCAAAGTTATTGCGGTTACTCCTGATATTTTTCCGGAAGCTGAACCAGTACCAGCAGGTGTATGCGAAATTTGTGGAAGTAAAAACGATGTTAGGGACTTTCAATCAAGCTCGGATTTTATAAGGCATTATATTTGCGGTTCCTGTGTTTCAATGTCGGAGGAAAAGCGAAAAACTCTAAAGAAAGATCAACAGAGTGTGGTATTTTTTGCAAAAATACTTTTTGCTGATTCAGAGGAATAAAAAAAGAACCTGCCAGTGACGGCAAGCCCAAAGAATGATGATATACAATTCGCAAAATTATTATATCATCATTCAGGAGGGCTTAGCAAATGACAAATAATGATGTTCAGAAGATTATTAGTGAAACAGCAGAAGCTACAGCAAAAGCCATATATAATAAAATTCAGTTGGAGGCCAAAAAAGCTAAAGCAGAAGCTGTTAGTAAAAAACTTTATAATACAAGGCTGCTTCTGCAGAATTATCGTCTGTTTAAGCAGTATGTAGAAAATGCTGTTTTTGATTTGGTTAGATTAGATGAGGAGCAGGAAACTCCATTAGAAATTTTAGATGCAATGTGGCAGTCATATGGTCCCGGTAAAAGCGAGATTGCTGTTGAGAGCATTAAAATGTCGATGACCAGGACAAAAATCATTATGGCTCACGTAGACGAGATGATAGGTCTTTATGAGGCTTATTGCTATCGCAGTGGGAAGGACGAAAATATGCGGAGACTTGATGTTCTAAAGTCAATGTATATTACTGAAACGGATAAAACAGCTGGTGAGATTGCTGCTGACCTGGCTGATAAATATTATATGGATGTAAGGAGTATCTACAGAGATGTAAATGCTGCTATAGATGTTATGACCGCACTTATTTTTGGTATTGATGGTGTTCAGGTTAAGGAAAAAAGAAAATAAGACGAAAAGGTGTTTACTGTTTGGTAAACATCTTTTCTGTTATAATTAAATAAAAAATTGGAGAGAATGCTAATGATTGAAAAAGCTTTTGAAAGTATAGTTGAATTTATAACCAAAACATATTCTATAGAAACTTTTTATGTTTATTTGATGTTTCTTTTATTTACAATTTTAAACATAATATTAAGTTTTTGGATTAAGTGGAAGCAATCTAAAGAATTAGAATCTTACAAAGCAAAATTTGCAAAATCGACGGCTATAGAAATAGAAAATTTTATGATAGAAAACAAAACTAAAAGATCAACAAGAAGGCTAGTGTTTACTTTGGAAACATTTGCTATAGAATGTAGTATGATATATTTTGATGTGGATTTATTTCTGAGTTCTGGAGGACTAGATGAAGATAATAATGGTAATTTCATGGGAAGATACTATTCACGATTACCTGTACTAACTGATAATTTAGCAAATATTAATTTGGAAAATTTAGAAATTGATTATGTGGATGAGATACACTATATATCAATACATACGATAATGGCACAATCAATAATTGATTTTAATCGGACAGAGTTAATGGAAGAATCGGCTGCTTTAAATGAGTATAAAAAACAAATTTGTTTTATTGGATTTAAGGCACTTAAAGTAAGTGAAAAAATAAGATCTCGTTATAATATGGGAGAACAAAAGTTAAAAAAAGTTCACAGCATTAAAGCATTTATTAATGAATATAATAAATGGAATTCAGATGGAGCGTACAAAGACTTTTAAAAATCGTGATAAAATATAGGAGTGTTTTATGGATAATAATGAATTTCCAGAAAAACTTTATCACTACTGTAATATTTCTGCATTTATGAGCATTATAAAAAATAAATGTTTTTGGTTATCTGACACTAAATATACTAATGATAAAGAGGAAATATGTGCATTTAAGGATGCTGTATGGGCAGCTCTCAATGAGCTAGTATGTAATAAAAAAATTAATGAAGAAATGGCTAATAAAATATGGATAACATATGTTTATAATACATTGCCAGGATATATATCGTGTTTTTCTGAGGAAGATGATTTGTTAAGTCAGTGGCGAAGTTATGGTGATGATGGTAACGGTGTTGCCATAGGTGTTGATTTTAACAGCTTGTCTATAGAACGTGGTGGGCCGTTTAGAATGTGTACTAATGAAAAAAAATGTTATGGTCGCCAAGTGCTTTATATTAATGAACTTTGGAAAAATGAAATAAAAAATATTTTTAAAAAAATTTTAGATGGGAAAAAAAATATAGAAGAAGTAAGTCCAGATGATTTATCTGGAATATTTAATTTGAGTTATTATACTAAAAATGATGGATTTAAAGAGGAAGCTGAATGGAGAATAACGTATTTACCATTTTTAATGTTTGAAAAAGAAACTATGGAAGTTGTAGATGATTTACCTGCTTTTAAAGAAATCAAGTTTAGATCTACTCGAGATAAGATTATTTCTTATTTTGAGTTTTCTTTTAAACCTGAAAGTGTTAAAGAAATTATTTTAGGGCCAAAAAATAATTTTGATGTTGAAACATTGAGGATGTTCTTGGGAGCTAATGGATTTAAAGGAGTGAATATTAAAAAGTCTAAAATTCCGTATATTTAAAAATAGCATGTCAAAAAGTTGTCACTGACACGTCAGTAAGTCCTGTGATATGATTAAGGTGCAAAAATTGGATATCAGGAAAACCGCTTGTGAGCATCAGCACAGGCGGTTTTTTATTACCATTTTTGTAATTGTTTTATAAAGGAGGTTGATAAAGTGACTGGCTTTATCGTATTGGTGGCGTATACGCTGCTGATGTTGGGCGTGAGTTATCTGCTTACACGCCGACAAACAACCTTGCAGGGGTTTCTTGTAGGGAATAGGCGAATGGGGACAATCAAATCCGCAATGAGTATTGCAGCTACGTGGATCTGGGCACCCGCCTTATTCGTCAGTGCTGAAAAAGCATATTCTAATGGGTGGCCAGGGCTATTTTGGTTTTTGGTCCCGAATATTTTATGCCTTTTGTTCTTTATTCCGTATGCGGAGCGAATAAGAAAGCAAATGCCGGATGGAATAACGATATCGGGCTATATGGGAACGATATACCGCAGTGTGAAGGTCAAGAGGGTGTATTTGGCGCAGCTGAGTATATTGGCAGTTTTATCAACGGCTGTTCAACTTCTTGCCGGCGGTAAAATATTATCCAGTGTCCTGGGAATAGATTTTTTTACGACGACAGTAATTTTGTCGATGATAGCCTATTCCTATTCTCAGTTCTCCGGGATAATGGCTTCTGTGATTACCGATGCAATGCAGATGGTGCTTATTTTAGGGTGCTGCCTGCTATTGGTGCCATGGGCGGTATCTATGCCAGGTGGATATTCAGCATTGGTAAATGGCCTGCATGGTATTAACGGCAATTATCAAAGCTTAGTATCTGATAGCGGGATAGCGTTGTTTTTAGGCTTTGGATTGCCGGCAGCTTTGGGGCTTATGGCTGGTCCCTTTGGAGATCAATGCTTTTGGCAGAGAGCGTTTTCTATTAAAGAAGGGAAGATTGCAAAGGCTTTTGCTTTGGGGACTGGGTTATTCGCTATAGTGCCTTTGTCCATGGGTATTTTAGGTTTTATTGCGGCTGGGTATGGATATTCGGCAACAGATGAAGGAATAGTGAACTATGAGCTTGTGGCGCAGTTGTTTCCTGAATGGGTGACACTGCCTTTTTTATTTATGGTTATTTCTGGATTACTGAGCACTATTGACAGTAATCTGTGTGCTGCAGCGTCTTTGGTAACTGATGCAAAAAAAGACGTTGAAATGTGGCATACAAAAGCGGCAATGGCAGTGCTGCTTTTGGCAGGTATTTTAATTGCAAGTGTACCAGGTATCACCGTAACACATCTTTTTCTCATTTATGGGACGTTGAGATCAACAACAATGTTACCTACGATGTTGACGTTGTTGGGAAAAAGGCTTCCGGAGAAGGGGATATGTTACGGGGTGGGACTTGCAATTATTGTTGGCTTGCCTGTATTTGCCTTAGGAACGGTTTTAAACCTATCTACAATAAAGATTATTGGGTGCTTGGTTGCAACGCTGACAGGTACTATTGTGGCTTTGACGTGGGGATTATTTAATCGTATTTAAGGCGGTGAATCGCTTTTGGCAGGAGCGTTATTAAAAAAATGACACTATGGAGGTAGTGAATTATGAAAGTAACAGAGGTATCTATTGATAAAGTAATTTTGGCAGAAAAAAGTGTTCGTATGCATACGGAGATCCAGGTAAAAGAATTTGCCCGGTCCCTGGAAATGTTCGGGCAGATCAGACCGATTGTCGTAGATGGAAAATATAACATTGTTTGCGGCAACGGTTTATACTTGGCAGCTCAAAGCCTTGGCTGGGCTAAAGTTAAGGTTTTAGTTATGAATAACCTTAGCGAAAAAGATAAGAAAAAGCTAATGATCGCTGATAATCGTATTTTTGAGCTAGGTGTAAGCAACCTTGAAATTTTAGATGAATTTTTTAAGGAACTGCAAGACGATCTTGTTATCCCTGGCTATGATGAAAGTACTTTGCAGATGCTCGTTGGCGATCTTGACGCTGTTAATGCCCAGTTGGATGATTACGGAATCATTGATAAAGAAAAAGTCGAAGAAATTAAATCACAGCAGGCAGCAGTAGAGCAGAAAATTGAGCGTGTTGCCGCTGAAGAAAACACCGATACAGAGGATTATGATAACAGCGACGGATTTGAAAGCAACTCAGTTGTTGAAGATGATAATGGTCGTTATGTTATTTGTCCTAAGTGTGGTGAAAAGGTATGGCTATAATTAAGCTGGAAGGAGCAAGGAATGTTGTTGAAGCAGCGGAAAAAAGAATTATAAACGTATTTAACAATGGACTGCCGGTATATTTTGCTTTTTCGGGTGGTAAGGATAGCCTGTGTTTGTCACAGTTGATTGTTAACCTTATTCAACGTGGGCAAATAGACCCCAAGCAGTTAATTGTATATTTTTTAGATGAAGAGGCTATTTATCCATGCATTGAAAAAACAGTATTAGACTGGAGAAGAAAGTTTATCCTGCTTGGAGCAAAATTTGATTGGTACTGCATCGAGTGCCGTCATTATAATTGCTTTAACGAGTTGGCAAATGATGAAAGCTTTATTTGCTTTGACAGTACAAAGCGGGATTTATGGATTCGCATTCCTCCTTCATTTGCTATCCGGACGCACCCGCTGCTAAAAGCAAGGCAAGATACATATCAAGACTTCTTTGCACGGGTGCTGAAGGGTGGCATTCATATTCTTGGTGTAAGAGCTGCAGAAAGTATACAGCGTTCTCAGAATTTATCGAGGACTACTGCGGCGAAAAAACAATTAAATAGTAAAAATCATATTTTCCCTATTTATGATTGGAAAAATAACGACGTATGGCTTTATTTATTTAACGAAAAGGTTGAAATACCTGACATTTATTTATACCTTTATCAAGCTGGTACCGGCAAAAATAATTTGCGGGTATCGCAGTTTTTCAGTATTGATACGGCTCGAAGCCTGGTAAAAATGAATGAATATTATCCGGATCTTATGGAACGGATAATCAGGAGAGAACCAAATGCTTATTTAGCAGCTTTATATTGGGATTCTGAAATGTTTGGACGTTCTTCAAAGAATAGGAGAGCGATTGAAAAAAATCAGAAGGTTAAAGATTACCGGAAACTATTAGAAAACATCTTCAGTAATTTATCGAAGTGGTTTTTTACTGAAGCAAAGTTGAAAATTGCTCAACGGTATCGGCATCTATATGTGAAGTCTGCGATATTAATGTCAAATAAAGATTGCCAAAATATGTATGAGGCGCTTTTGAAAGGTGATCCAAAAATGAGATCGTATAGGGCGCTTTATTTAGATATTTATAATGGTTATTTAAGAAATGCGAAAGGCGGGAAAATATGATGGATTTAAAAGCACCTTTAAAATCGTTACAATGGGTACCGATTAATAAATTAAAACCTAATAACTATAACCCTAATGTGGTTACTAAAGAAAACCTTGAACTGCTTACTCAGTCTATTTTAACCAACGGCTGGACGCTGCCTATAGTGGTTAAGCCTGACTATACGATTATTGATGGATTCCATCGGTGGACGGTAGCACAGCGAGAGCCGCTGAAAAATAAGTTATCTGGTATGGTCCCTGTGGTTATCGTTGACCATAAAAGTCACAGTGAGGATATTTACGGTACGATCACACATAATCGTGCGAGAGGAACCCATGTAATAGGGCCAATGAAAGCTATTGTTAGGGAATTGGTTAATGCCGGTACACCGATGAAAGAGATTGAGAAGCAAACTGGTATGAAGAAAGAAGAAATTTTTAGGTTGTCAGACTTTTCAAGAGAGGATTTTTTAGACATGATGAGTACCTCAAAGTCATACAGTCAAGCAACGCTGTTAACAAAAATCTAGGTTCAAACAAAAAGTTTTATCTTAGGAGGTGACAGCCATGACACGGGCGAGAAGCCCCGACAGAGAAAAAGCCCGGTTGATGTGGCTGAGAAGCGGCAAAACTCTAAAGTTAAAAGAGATTGCCGAAAAATTGAGTAAACCAGTCGATACTATTTCGAGGTGGAAGCGTGAAGACCACTGGGGCGATAAAAAATCGACGAAAAACCAAACAAAAAAGAAGGACCAGCGAGGAGCACCTCTCGGAAATCAAAATGCTGCCGGGCATGGTGCTCCTCTTGGTAATTCTAATAGGCTTGTCCATGGCCGTTATTCTAAAATGTATTGGGATACTGTTAGCCAAGAGGAATTAGAAATGGCTGAGGATATGCCGTTTGATACAGAAGATATGCTAAAGGATCAGTTGCGGCTGTATTCAATAAGAGAGCGGCGTTATATGCAGCTGATAGCTAAATATAAAGGGCTTGAAGAAAAAGCACGGTCGTCTGTAACTACTGACAGTACATCAACTTTTTTATGCCCCGAGAAAGATAACAGTGGCAAAATTATCACTGATGAAAGTGGTAAATTTAAAAGAATTGAACAGAATAGTGTTATTCGCACTGTACCTATTGACAGCGTTATTCAGAGTTTGGAAGCAGAACTTACAAAACTGCAAGAGAAAAAATTGAAATGTATTTTGGCTCTGCAGGATATTCAGGATAAGAAGAAAGGTGATCAGGATAAAGGCCCGAAAGTTTTGAAAGTTGAGGTTGAATATGTTTAGTATTACCTCACGATTAAAATTCAATCGGATTTTTAAGCCGGTAAATGAAACGCATTGCCGGTATAGAGTTGTTTTAGGTTCTGCTGGTTCGGGCAAATCTGTTAATGTTGCTCAAGATTTTATATTAAAACTCAGTGATACAAAATATACTGGTGCAAATTTACTTGTTATTCGTAAGTCAGAAGGCACGAACCGCTATAGTACATTTGCTGAACTTCAGGCTGTCATTTTTCGTATGTGTGGCGAATACTGGGAAGATTTTTGGATAATCAACAGTAGTAGACTTATGATTACTTCTAAAATTACTGGAAACAGTATTATTTTTCGTGGTGTTAATGATAAGAAACAGCGTGAAAAGTTAAAGTCTATCACTTTTCCTAAAGGCAAACTTGTGTGGGTATGGATCGAAGAAGCTACAGAGCTGGAAGAAGCTGATATCGATATTATTGATGACCGTTTGCGTGGTGAATTGTCAAATCCGTATTTATACTATCAAATTACAATGACATTTAATCCTGTATCCGCTTTGCATTGGATAAAGCGTAAATATTGGGATGTTGTTGATCCTGATGTTTTTACGCATCGGTCGACGTACTTGGATAATAAGTTTATTGATGCTGCATATTATTCTCGTATGGAGCGTCGTAGGAATGATGATCCAGAAGGTTTTAAAGTTTATGGCCTTGGGGAATGGGGTGAAACATCTGGTATGATTTTGTCCAACTATGTCGTCGAAGATTTTGATACAGATATCGGGAATTTTGACGCTGCAAGATATGGACAGGATTTTGGTTATAACCATGCCAATGCGATTTTGGATGTTCGTTTTAAGGATGATGTTATTTACATTGCTTCTGAAATTTATTGTTATGAAAAACTTGTTGACGAAATTATTCGTATGGCGGAACAGAGAAATTATGATCGAAGTCGTATAATGCATTGCGATAGTGCATCCCCGGAACCTATTAAAAAATGGATAGCCTGCGGCTGGAATGCTCATGGTGTATTCAAGGACAGTGGCTGTGTAATGTCGCAGATAGACTATCTTAAACAGCATAAAATCATAGTCCATCCGTCCTGTACCAATACTTTAAAAGAAATGTCGCAATGGAGATGGAAGAAAGATGAAAAAACAGGCCTCTATACGGATAATCCGATAGAATTCTTTGATGATGCGATGGCAGCGTTAAGGTATTCGGTCGAGGACTTCCGCAGGATAAAAACGATCAATAAACCTAATCAAGTTAAAGCTAGGAGGGCGTGATTTTAATATGGCATCACAAGTTGTAAAAATAGAAAAAAGTATTAGTGTTTTAGGTCATAGTTTGTTGAAAAGCGAATCCAGGCAAGTTGCTGATCCGCAGAAGGAAACAGGACAGTCAGAAGGTCGTGTTATTGAACCGCCATATGATCCGGAAAAGATAGCGGAGCTGGTGCAGCTATCTTCGATACTGCCGCAGTGTATTAGTGCCATGGTTATTGGTTGTGAGCGCAAATATATGCTTGAACAGCGAGAGGATGGCGTAAAAACCAGCGATGAAGAATGGTCGAAAGTCGATACATTTTTCAGTAATGTTGATCCGGAAGGTCGTGACGATTTTCTTGGATTGCGGAAAAAATTACGTACTGATCGTGAAACCTTTGGTTATGCTTGTATGGAATTGATTAGAAATATAACTGGAGAGATGATTGGTTTACGTCATATACCGGCGGCTACAATGAAAATGACACCAATAGGAAGCGCACTTGTTGAATGTACTGTAAAAAAAGTTGTTAAAGGTAAAATAATCGAAGAAAAATGCACACGTCGTTTCCGAAAATTCATGCAAGAAGTTGCTGGTGAAAAAGTATGGTTTAAAGAATGGGGAGATCCCCGGACTATGGATTACACGTCTGGCGATTTTTTGAAAGATAGTACGAAATCGGAAACGGCAGCAACTGAAGTTATTTGGCTTGGTAATTACAACCCAGCGTCTGTTTATGGGCGGCCACGTTGGGTAGGCTGTGAATATGAGGTTGCAGGCGTTCGAGCTGCTTCTGAATGTAATTATTCGTACTTTGATAATAATGCCATTCCAGCGGCAGTTATAACGGTGTCAGGCGGTACTGTAGCAGATGAAACGATTGATTCAATCCGAAGTTTTATGACTGATGTCACACAGCAGCGTGGCGGTGCGAATTCTGTGCTAATCATTGAGGCTGTACCGGCGGGTACTGATAATACTTATGGCGGAGTACCAGATGCACGCCCAGCACAAACGAAAATTGAAATAAAATCTTTGCGTGATGTCCAGCAGAATGATGCTCAGTTTTTAGAGTATAACAAAGATGCAAAATCAACTATACGCAGTGCGTTTAGGCTACCGCCGTTGCTGATTGGATTATCTGACGATTATACTCTTGCTACTGCTAAAGAATCTTTGAAACAGGCTGAGGAAAATGTTTTTGCCCCGGAACGGGAAGAATTTGACAAGCAGATGAACAGGATTCTTGTTTATGAGTTGGGCGTAGCCACATGGTCATTTAAAACGGTAGGCATAGATGTAAATGATCCGGAAGAAGTTTCAGCTTTGATTACAGTTGCTGATGCGACAGGTGCGCTTAAAGTAAACGAGATTCGTGATAAGATAGGTACGTTGTTGGGCATGGATTTAGAGAAGCTTCCTGATGAATTTGGTGAATTACCTAGGCTGTTTTCGCAGTATGTTGATAATAGTAATGATCTTAATAATTTGAATAAATCACAGCTTTTTAAAGCTTTATGGAAAATCAGAGAGGGCTTGAAAAAATGAGGTTTAGTGAAAATGAAAAGTCTGAATTGCTATTTTTGATCAAGTCCATTTGCTCATTAGAAAAAAAGAAAGAAAATGATTTAGGAGATGCCGAACTTGCGGCAGAGCTTAGGAAACTCTGGCGAGAGAGTTACTCAGAACATCTGAAAAATGCTATTGAATTACTGGATGATATTGCACCAGAAGCAAGGGAATTCGCTTTAAAGGAACTGGAAGAATATTTGTTAAATGCTTTGGGGCATGAGTTTGCCGAAAGCAAGGCTGTTAGGTCGATAATACATAAAAAAGTTGCTGGCATATATGCTAAGGCAAAGAGCAAATGGGCCGATGATAAGCCGAAGGTCGTTGACAATACGATCATTGACAAACGAGCGATATCATTCATTGAGAGTAATGGAATTTACTGGTTAGGAGAACATTACAGTAGTGCTATTTCGGAAAAAGTTGTAGAAACAGGTAAAGCAGTTTTGGATATGGGCCTCAGTACAAAAGACTTTACTAAGATGCTTGAAAGTCAACTGAGTAATGTTCTTGATATGACTGATTATAAATACTGGGATATTACAGCTGAAAGTCTCCTTGTCAGATCTAAGGCTTTTGGTAATGTTTTTGGTATGGAAGAGGTCGGTATCAAAGAATATACTATCTTTGCCATGGGCGACGAAAGGACCTGTCCGGTATGTCAAGAATTGGATGGTCGTAGTTTCAGCGTTACTGCTGCTGCAGATGTATGTCGGAATGTTCTTGAGTTAACAGACCCGGAAGATGTAAAAAATGCTTTACCGTGGACAAGTACTCCACCGATAGGTGTTTCAAGTGCGAAGTTGATTTCCCAGGGAAGAATGTTGCCACCGATACATGGGCACTGCCGCTGTGATGTTGTTATATCTGAGAAAACAACGAAAAGGCAGGTAACAAAACAAATCTTGAAAACACTCAAAGGTACAAAGCAAAATCCAGCAAAAGTTATTTCGCTTGATATGGATACAAGAATAGCTTTAGTATCCGCTCATGGCGCTTCACGACAAGGCGTACCGGGTTGGAAGTATGATTTGATATCATCTAAGGACAATGGTAAAATAAAAGCAAGGAACGTATATGACGGCATGGGGCGACTTACTACAGCGTTTCATTTTGAATCACATGCTGGCTCTGGGCCACATAGTACAAATCCCCATGTACATCGAACAATTTACCATAGCAATGAACCGAACGAAGTTGGGAAACGCTCTGACGTACCTCAGGCTTTATGGTCTTGGGAAAAAGAAGTTATAGCGGCAATGCCGCAGGAAATGATTAAAGGTGGAGGCGTATTATGGCAGATCAAAAAAGCTATTACGCAGATAAAACAGATTTTAAAAACGATTTGACAGGCGCCGATGGCATGGCTCCGTATGATGGACCAGTAATATATAAAGGTGTAATTTATACGGTTAGCAGTGATCCTGGCACAGGTTTTTTTATTGGGCGTGATTGCTCTGGTAACGATCGTAGCATGGATGCTTATTTTGATAGTGTAGATGATATGCTAGATTCATATAGACTTCATGATGGCGCTATACTTGGTGATGTCATTAATAAAGTTGAGATAGTATAAAGCACTTTGCAAATAGCAGAGTGCTTTTTATTATAACCGGCTATTATAGCCGGTTTTTTTATGGCTATTTTACTGAAAGGGGGTGAAAATGTATGGACTTAAAACGTGTGGTAGCTGGCTTTAATGTCGAATGGATTTCTTTGGTTGGGTCTCCTGCAAATCAAAAAAAGATCATCTTAAAGTCTGCTAATGCAAAGCCTTCTGATCAGACAGAAAAACAATGGGATTTTCCGTTGACGAAAGTAGATGTTGAAAAACGCATTGTATACGGCCTGGTGGCTGTGCCGAATGAAGTTGATACTGATGGTGATATGTATACTCCGGCAGCTGTAGAAAAAGCTATGGAAAACTTTATGGCTTGTGGTTATACGCAGTATATTGACAGGGAACATGATTATAATAAACGTGATTGCTTCGTCCGAGAAAGCTGGATTGTCAAAGAAAATGATCCGATGTTTACGGAAGTCGGTGCCTGGGCTGTTGGTATCAAAGTCATGTCTGATGATCTTTGGGATGTTGTTAAGTCGGGTGGCGTAAATGGTTTATCTTTAGCTGGTTGGGCTTATGAAAGTTTAGATCCTGAATCTGCTGCTGAATTTAACGTAACAAAGGCTGGTAAAACCATTAGCGAAAAAACAAAAAATACTTTGGAAGCGGCCAAGAATGCTTTGGTTGATGCTCTTGAGATGATCAGGAATTTAATGCCTGAAAAAAATCAAAAAAATAATGAAATGGAGGATGTATTAAACATGAAAAAAGAAGAATTAGAAGCTTTGATCAAAAGTACTGTTACTGAAGCTGTAAAACCTATTCAGGAAGAAATTGAAACATTGAAGAAATCTGAAAATGATGATAATGCGGGTAAAGGTGCTGCGGGCGATACTGGAACTGGTGAAGCTGATCAAAATGATGGTACTGGAACTGGTGATGATACCGGCGAAGGTGATTTGACTGGTGAACAAATTGCCGAAGTTATCAAAAGTACTGTTGCCGAAGTAGTAAAACCTATTCAGGCAGATATTCAGATGCTTAAATCTGTTGGTATCATGCGAGCTAATACAGAACCAGGTATTAGTAAAATCGAAAAAGAACAAAGCCCGTTTGACGGTAGCTTTGTACCTGGCTCTTTAGATTAATAACAAAAATAATGAATGGAGTGTGAATAATCATGGTAAAACCTTTAAACAAAGCAAGTGGAGTTACTAGCGGCACGACTTTAGCTGGTGGTGGTAAGCTTACTCCTGAACAGTCTGATAAGTTTATTACTACGGTAGTTGAAAATTCTACATTTTTGAAAAAAGTACAACATTACAAAATGGCATCTCCTGAAAGATATATTGAAATGTTGAATATTGGTAAGCGGATGCTTAGAAAAGCCGGAGAAGGTGAAGAACCTGCTTCTTCTGCATCTATTTCTACTGCTCGCCGTAAATTGTCTACGGTTGAGATTATTCTGCCTATCGATATTTCATATTCGTTTTTAGAAGATAATATTGAGAAAACAAAGGCTGAGCAGACTATTTTAGACGCTATTGCAAAGCAGTTTGCAAATGATACCGAGGATTTGGGCTGGAACGGTGATGATACTAAGAGTGATGAGTTTATTAAAATTAATAACGGATGGTTGGCTCTTTCTCGTGCTGATTCTAAGACAAATAAAGTCGACTTAACTGCTGTCACCGATTCTCCTATGAAAATCATGAAAGCTATGCTTGATGCAATGCCTGAAAAGTTTAAAACGAAGGATATTGAATTTGTATGTTCTTCTGAATTTAAAGATGCTTATATCGAAGAATTGACTTCCAGAAACACCGCACTTGGTGATAAAGCTCTTACAGAAGCCGCCGATATTCGTTACAAAGGCTATTTGCTCAATCCGCGCCCGTATCTTTCTATGTATGATATTATGCTGGCTAATCCTTTGAATATCGCTTATGGCGTGCAGCGTGATATTTCTATTGAATTTGTTAAAAATCCCCGTAAGCGTATGATCGAATATACTATTACCGCACGTACTGACTATGAATATGCTGTTGCCGAAGCGATTGTTGTAACAACTGGTACTCCTACAAGTGGTACGGTGGAAAGTTCTGAGGAGCCGGTAGTGTCTTAATGCGTTACTCAGATGCAACAGCTGAACAGTTAAATTCATTGATGTATGCAACGGTGGACGACGTTCGTGCTGAGGGGGTTGGTGATGATGTTTCGAGTGATAGGATTACAAAAGCCATTAATCAGGCTTCTGTGCGAATATCGGCGCTGACAGGCACCGTATTTTTAAAACCTATCCCTGTTCTCATAACTCGTGCCTGCGTGTTGATGGCGATTCGTTTCTACGTTCCGACTGCTGCAGAACTGGTAGAATTGGAACAGGAAAGAAAGATCGTCAAAGAAACTACAGACGGGCATAGTTACGAAATGCGGGACGACGAGTACAGTTATAGTAAAGGGCCTACAGGTGATATGGAGGTCGACGAGATCATTATGCTTTACATGAAAAAGCCGACGGTTGTCGGCATTGGAACAAAGGTGGTGAATCCTATCATATGAAGCCTAAACTTATTCACCCGGTATCCATTGGACTTATGCGCCGGGATAACGATAATACAGCCAAACATCCAGTTTATGATGAGGCCGTTGAGCAAAAATATATGCCAACGGTCTTTTTTGCTGGTCAGGTAAGTTATAAAGTCTACAACGCTTATGTTGCTTCCGGTCTTGGTAATACTCCAGATGCCGAGGGGTATATTTTATGTATGGCTGATGATTGGGATTTGCATAATGGTACCGAAGGTGATTTATTGATTATCCCCGGTGGTACAAAAGTTACTGTTGTTGAGGCTAGACCAGCGGCTCACTACCACGGCAAACATTGGTTTTATAAAGTTTATTTCAAAAGGGAGCGTGGCGAAGTTGGGTAGCCGTTTAATTGGCGACTGGGACAAACTCGAAAACGCTTTGCGAAATGCCGGTAATAAAATTGATGAAGCTGCAACAAAGGCCGCAGGGCAAGCCGGTTTTCTTTTGGTCAAAAGAATAAAAGAAGGTATAAAAAGTCAAGCTCCGGCCGGGCAAAAGTTTGAACCGATCGGAGCTTTAACTGCTTGGAAAAAGGGCAGTACAAAGGCTTTGATGGATAGTGGTGGCCTCGTTAGAAGTATTACTTGGAAACGTGTTCGTGGTGGAGTATGGATTGGCACAAACTATCGCAGTAAAAAGGGCGTTAATATTGCCCGAGTACATGAAAAGGGCGCAACTATTGAAGTTACAGACGCCATGCGTAAAGGGTTTGTTGCAGTAATCGGTCGCAGGATAAAGAAAACTACAAAGTATATTCGGATTCCTGCCCGTCCGTTTATTTCTCCGATAATGAATGATAAAAAAACTATCCAAGAAGCGAAAATACTGTACTGTAAGGCAATCAAGGAGGTGTTTAGAAAATGATTGCACAGGCCGTCGAAAATGTTATTTTATGGCTTCGAGATTGTGTGACTAATACTAAATATTCTCCTGGTGACATTATTACAGAACTCGAAAAATTGCCGGGCCTTGTAGTTGAAGGACCGATATGGAAAGAGGTTGCTGAGTTAGATGATTCGGCAGTGTATGAATATTATATTGATGAGCAAAATCGTCGGTATAAAAGGACTTGGGGACCGAAGTATTATGATTTGATTTTTACATTAACATACGCAACAAAAAAGCCATCGGAAATGATGAAAGGAGTAACCATACTCAGTGCCTATATCAACGATCAAAAAGAGTTGAAGTGTGGTATAGATCCGAACGGCAATCCTGTGTTTTGCGGTATACGTTTTGAAAATGATTTTTCAAGCACAGGAAACAGTAATTTATCTTCGCTGTGTGAAAGCCAGGCTAAGATTAAATTAGAGGTTGTTCCATTATTCTCTAGGCGTGCTGCGGTTGAAGGTGTATTGAAAGAAAAATTAAATATAGACTTGGCTATTCAAGATGAAAAGGCTGATTCTATCAATATCGAAAGGAGTGAATGATTATGGGACTTGGTTTTAGCAAAGTCTTTGTAAACGAAAATGATATTTCGTTTTATGTGGACAGTTTGCAAAAAGGGTTATCCTGTGTTGAAGGAAAAACAGAAAGAGGCCCGGTTAATAAAGCAATCTATATTTCTTCTTGGCCGAAGTTTGTTGAGAATTTCGGCGGATTGCTTACAGATAGCGATTTCCCGCTGTTGTGTCAGCGTGCTTTAGCAAGAGGCGCCTGCCTATGGGTTGGCCGTGTAGTACATCACAGTGATGTGACAGATCCGTCTAGCATTACTGCAAAATACTCTGAGGTAAAAGCCGGAGATGTTCTTTTTAGAGCCCCGTCTCCAGGTGCTTGGGGCGATAGTATGAAGGTTGTTGTTTCTGTTAATGATGATAACAGCGATAATTTTGATATTGTCGTATACGAAGATGATAAATCTGTAACAAGCTTTGAAAATTACACTAAAGATCAGGTTTTAACGATTAAATCTGATTACTTGACAGTGGAAGCTATCGAAGCCGAAGAAGAATCAATTTTTGCCGCTGGAACTTATGTTTTGACTGGTGGCAGTGATGGTGACGCTCTTACTGATTCTGACTATATCGGCGACGAAGCTGCTGGAACAGGCTTTCATATGTTCGATGAAATTGACGATGCCTCTTTGCAGGTATCTGCTGCTGATACTACGTCTTATGCAGTAGCCATTGCTGGTCATGCATATTGTGAAAATCGGAAAGATTTGATGTATGTATCTGCGTGCCCCAAAGGCATCAAACCTCAGCAGGCTGTTAATTATCGTAAAGGTAAGGGCATTGACGGAACTGGAAGCAATACTGCATTCAGCACAAGCTATGGTGCTTTGTATTATCCGCATATAAAAGTTCTGGACATCTTAACGAATGATACAAGACTGATCAATCCAACAGGCGATGTGCTCGGCGCATATGCATATAACGATAATACTGGTGCGGAATGGTTTGCCCCTGCAGGTATTACACGTGGCAAGATCAATAATTGCCTGGGTGTTGAATATAACTGCGGTGCTACGGCTAGAGAGGGCGAAGGTAGTCTGCTCGTCAATAATCAGATCAATCCGATAGTTTCTTTCGATGATAGCGGTGTTGTATTATGGGGAAATGAAACTCTGCAGCAGGATGCATCTGCCTTACGTGAAATCCATATCCGCCGACTTTTGTTGGTAATGAAAAAAGGACTACGTAAATCTTGCCGCATTAATCTGTTTGAGCCTAACGATCCGCAACTGTGGCGTAGCACTTACAGAATGTTGAATCCGTACCTAAACGAATTGAAAGATAAACGTGCATTTTATGATTATCGGTTAAATTGTGATCAGGATGCACAAAGTGTTGATGAAGTGAAAATAAATACTGCTGAAGGTATTGATCGTGGCGAATTCTGTGTAAGAATTTGGATTAAACCGACACGGGCCGCAAAATGGATTATCGTGGATGTTACGATTATGAAAACTGGTACTGCTTTTGCCGATGTTGTTGGCGAAGTGGCGTAAGGAAGGTGAATTAATATGGCGGATAAACCAAGAACCACTGGCGTAACTCAGCGGTGGCAATATCGTGTACGCCTTGGGGCTATGGAGATAGCATATTTCCAAAAAGGAAATTTGCCGTCTAAAGAAATTGAAGAAAGTACATTCAAGCCAGCAGGTTTGATTTTTGATGAAAAGTATCCAGGCCGGATAAAATACAATGACATTACTCTTGAAAAAGGGCAGCGTATTGGTAGTGATCTTGAAGCTGACGAATGGTTTAATTCGGCGGCAGATGGGCCTAACAATGAACTTGGTTCGGCTTATACAAAACAGGTTGAGCTTGAACGGCTTGATCGTCGTGGAAATGTTATTGACAGGTTTATTTTGCATGAAGCCTGGTGCAAGAAGATTGAATATGACGACTTTGGTGATGGCTCGTCTGATGCAAATATGGAGAAACTTACTATTTGCTATACATATTACGAAAGAGTTTAATTTCAAAAGGCGGTTTAAGGTGAATTAATAACCTTAAATCCGCCTTTGTTTTTAGGAGGAATAAATATGGAGTTAGTACTGCCGGTATCTGGTATCAGTGTTGAGTTAAGCCCGATGAAATATAAAGACGAAAAAATTTTTACAGATGAAAAACTGGTTAAACAGGGTAAGAACTATGATTATGTCATTATGTCTTGTGCAAAGTTTAATGGAGAATCTCCGAGTGAGCGAGAAGTTTTAAATTTGCACTCTGGCGATCGTAATTATATTTTAGTACATTTGAGGATTTTATCTTATGGCGACGAGTTTGAATTTGAGGTAAAATGCCCTCACTGTGGCAAAAAGAATAATTACATAGTGAATTTGTCAGAACTGCTTGAAAATGGCGGTATTCAAATTATTCCCAAAGGTGAAAGCGATACTATTGATGTTTCATTAGTTGATGGTGGAATTGCTACTATTGGTGTTCCAAACGGGCACCGTGAACGTAGATTGATAAATAAAGCTGTCGATAATGGGAAAGTTGGTAAAACTGATATGACGGTAGTTTTGATTGATCAGATCAACGGTAAAGATGTTACTGCGTCAGCTTTAGAAAACCTTACTGCCAAAGATTTACTGAATATAAGAAAACGGTCTAATGAATTGATTTGGGGATTAAAGCCAATTATAAAACTGCCTTGTGATAGATGTGACGAAACTTTTGAGCATATTATTACTTCTGATCAAAATTTTTTCAACCAGTAAGTGACCTATATGGTGACCTTTGTGATCCTGACGAAGAAATATTTTTACTTTGTTATAAGGCTATGTCATGGTCATTTACTGATGTTGCAGAGATGCCCCGCTTACTCAGAAGAAAATTTGTTGATCGTTTATTAAAACAGTATGAAGTCGAAGAAAAGGCTTTGGAAAGCAGGTGATACTATGGAGGCGATGGAATCCGCTATGGGCTTGGGGTTCGTATTAGAATTCAAGGATATGGCCAGTAGTGGAATTGAAAAAGCAAAAGTCAAAATTGATGAATTGAAGCAACATACTTCTGACCTTACATCTGTATTTGATAAGAACTTAACACGTATAAAAAATGGCGCCGCTCAAATGGCTGTTGGTTTTACTATCATGGGATCTATGCTAATTCCAACGATGAATGCTGCTCTGGGGCAGTATAAGATGGCCGAAGTTAGTACTTTGCTTGCTAAAAATCAAATGGGGCTGGTGAGTCAGTTAAGCGATACAGCAAATGCTGCAGCTATGAAGTTCGGGAAAAAGACTGATGAAATGGCGAGTGCAGAATATAATTTAATTTCTGCCGGCATTGATGCGGCAAAAGTAAATTACGCTTTAGATGCTTCTGCAAAATTGGCTATCGGCGGTATAACGGATATGGGAACTGCCTCAAATGGATTAACATCTGTTCTTAACGCATATAACCTTGCAGCTGAACAATCTGAAGAAGTTACAGACGCTATGTTTGTGGCAATGAAGCGTGGTAAAACTACAATCGGAGAATTATCTGGTGTAATTGGCAGAGTTGCGCCGTTGGCTTCCAATGTAGGCGTATCAATAAATGAGATGTTTGGTTCCATTGCAACGGCGACATTGTCCGGACAGAAAACTGAGGAAGCTGCAACTGGTTTGAAAGCCGCATTATCAAATATTATGAAACCAACTTCTGAGGGAGCGAAATTAGCTGACAGTTTGGGCTTGGCATTTGATGCTGAAGCATTGAAAGCAAAAGGCTTAAGAGGCGTACTTGATGATGTTTATGCATCAACAAAAGGCGATGTCGGTATGATGACACAGCTGTTCGGATCTGTTGAAGCGTTAAACTTTGTCTTTGCAATTATGAAAAATAATGGCGATACCTTTACCTCTGTCATGAATGACATGAATAGAAAAGGTGGATCTACTGAGGAAGCCTACAGGAAAATGGCTGATACAGTCATTATGCAAGGACGTAGGATCGGTGCTTCTTTCGCTGTTGGCATGAAGCGTTTTGGAACAATATTTTTGCCTGTATTAAGTTTAATTCTTCTCCCTTTAGAATTAATTATGAAAGGCTTTGCTAGCCTTCCTAAACCTATTCTGGGCGTAATAGGGGCAGGATTAGGGTTTGCTTCTTTGTTTTTTATAATGCGTGGTGCAATGATGGCTAGTTATGGAGCATCAAAATTGCTTTCTGCTGGGATTGGTGGTCAATTTGTTGCAAGTTTAAAGAAAGGTACGTTAGGACTTTTAAACTTTAACAGCGGTTTTGCTAAAACATCACTTAGAATGTTTGGGCACATGGCTGTACTTTATGCGCTTTACAAAGCATATGATTATAATTTTCTTGGTATCAAAACAGCGGTTTCGAGGTTGTCTGCAGCGTGGGATATTGCCAGCAATGCTGCTGACGATGGTACTGTGAAAATTAAAAAGTCACTGATTAAGGATTTAGGGTTCAGTAATGTAGAGTATGGCGCCGATGTATTAGAAAGGTTAGGTGCTATATTTTTTAGAGTACAACAATTTGCGAAAAGTTTTGGCCAAGGTGTTGGAAATGAATTTGCATGGCTTGGTAAACAACTGGATAAGTTAAAGCAAGATGGAGGGCCAATTGCTGATTTGCTTAGCGGGTTACTCAATATTGACCGCAGTAAATTAAGCGATTGGAAAGAGATTGGCTTTATGTTTGGTAAGTTGGCCACTTATATTGTACCTTTTCTAATGCTGCAATTAGCATTTTCCGCAATTAGTACTGTTGTGGGTGGTATTATTGCGCCGTTTTCTGCGTTATTTGGTGTACTTGGTTCTTTATATGGGATTATAATGGCAAATCCTATTGCATTGATCATTGCCGGTATTGCGATTGCTGCCTGGTTAATTTATGAAAACTGGGATGCTGTATGTGCGTATTGTACCGATTTATGGAACAGTTTTAGTTTATTTATGACAAGTACCTGGGATGGTATCGTTTCGTATGGTAATGAGCTTTGGACCGGGTTTTGTACATTCCTGCAAGATATGTGGAATGGAGTAGTAAACTTTTTTAGTGCTTATGGGCAAATATTATTCGGGACTATGTTATGGCCATTTAGTATGATCGTTGCATTTTTCACAAGTTTTCGGACTACTTTCTTTACTTCTGGCGCCAGTCTTTGGGACGCATTTTGCGCCGGTATAAAAAGTGCTGTTAATGGACCTATCGATGCAGTACGTGAAGGACTTGCCCGGATACGGAGAATGCTACCGTTTTCGGATGCGAAGGAAGGTCCGCTATCTACGTTAACTCTTTCAGGCAGTAGGTTGATGACTACGCTGGCAACTGGTGTTAATGCTGGAAGTCCAGCTTTGCATAGTGCGGTAGAAAAAGGGTTTTCGTCGATACTTCCACAGAAAGCAAAGGTTGACGTATTGCCTGCTTATATGGCTACTAAGTTCCCGGTTATGCCTAAGCGTTTTGCAAAAGTTGTAAAAGAAAATGATGATAATGATCCTGTGAGCGGCAGACCTGATTTTATTAGGAATATCACTAATCGTTTTGTATCTGAAAAGAAAACAGTTGTTGATCATATGCTGCCGGCAGAAAAACAACAGGAAAAACCGTTTATTGTTGAAAGCATAGTATATCTTGATGGCGAACAAATTTATCGTGCGGTAAAAAGAGTAGATAAATTTGAGCGATTTAAGGATGGTGATGATCGTGCAGTTTAACGATATAATGCGGTCTTTTAATGCTCTTGCTGGTTCTGCTCCAAAGCCTGTAACTGGGTGTTTGGTTGATGTGGAAAATGGATCAAGATTAGAGTTTTGCTTTAATCCAGGAGAAATTGATGATGATATTCCGGTAAATTATGCTTTTATTAATATACCGGGGCAAGGACATAGTGTTGCTCAATGGAGTAGTAATAGTAGCAGAAAACTGACGTATTCTTTAGATTTCTACCGGAAGAATTCTGATGATAATTATGTCCGTAGAAAAATACAATGGTTGGAAAGAGTAAAGACGCCGACATATGATGCAGAAGGTTATTTATCGGCAGCTCCGCATAGGGTATTATTTCTTTTTGGAAATCTTTTTAACGGTAGTAAAAAATGGTTGATAACTCAAGCGAAAGTACGTTATAACAATTTGTGGACGAAAAGTTTAGATCCGCTTTGGGCAACTGTTGATATTGAACTTACAGAATGGCATGACGATAATAATTTCGGTAGGAGGTCATAAATATGGATAAAACATCTCGACATAGATTTGCGGTTCGATATTATGATCAAACCGATAAAGTTGGTTATCGTGGAACACGTCCGTATATAGAATTTCCTTTAAAAGAAACTGATCAATACCATACTGTGGCTGATTACGATCGCATTGATTTACTTGCCTATAAATATTATGGCGATTGTAGTTATTGGTGGATTATTGCGGAAGCAAACGATATTAGTAATCCTCTGCATCTTGAAACTGGTAAACGGCTTCGTATCCCTGCAAAATCTACTGTATATAGGTTGGTGATGGAAGTATGACTGTATATGGTAAACGTGGGGCATATGAGCCGTTTTTTGCTATATTTGCGAATGGAGAAGAATTACCGGATAAAATTATGAATAACATAACTAAAGCAGTACTTGAAGATAATGAGGAAAAACTCGATGAATTATCTTTTACTGTTTTAGATAAAGATCTGACTTTGCAGGATTCGCCGGAGCTGGCTAAAAATGTGGAACTGCTTTTTGTTTTTGGTTATGTTGGCAATTTGCAAAGACGATTATGTAAAATTGAACAGGTCGAATATAATCTGCCTGAAAATGGTGTTCCTACCATTGAGGTAAAAGCATTGGATAAAGGAATTGACTTGGTTAAAAATAAGCCTAGAGCCTGTTATGGTCAAGTATATGGTGCTGATGTCCTAAAGGACATTGCTGCCCGTAATAAATTGAAGTGTGATTTGTCTATTCCTGATGATTTTTATATGGAGAATGTTTCCCAAGGTGGCAAAACTGATATGGATTTTGCCAAAGAGATTGCTATTGAGCGTGGTTGTAGTGTTTGGGTAGAGAATAATACTTTAGTTGTAATGCCGTATGTACTTTCTGAATCAAGCGTGCAATTGGCCTATCGTAAAAATTTATTATCTGTTAGGGCTACATATAATGGTGGACAGGGAGAAGCAGAAAGAAAAGATACTACAGTTGTTGGTATTGATCCCGATAGTAAAGAATTAGTTAATGAAAAAAATACTCAAAACCAAGAGCAACAAAATCAGGAGGACGATGAGGTTATTAGAAATGTAGGTGATTGAATGTCTGTAAATGATGATAGTGCCGGTCGTATAATTAGCACTAATAGAAATAGTGCGAGAAGTCGCAGAAAAGCTGATAATGAAAGTAAACGATCTCAAATGAAAGGCTGGGAAGCGACTGCCAGGATAATTGGTGACCCTGCAATAAAGTCAAAGAAAACCTGCACTTTAGAACACTGTGGATCTAAACTGAACGGAGATTGGAGAATATCATCTGTGCGACATGAATTTATGGGGAATCGTTATATTAGTTCTCTAAAATTAGTTCGTCCAGAAGCTGGGCAACAAGCTGCCAATACTTCTAAAACTGATAATGGTAATACTGATAACAGAACTTCTGATAATGGCGTAGCTGTTCCGGAATCTGATAATGATACTGTTGAAATAAATGTGGGGTGATTTTTTGAAAAATCAGCTTTGGGGAACGCATAGAGGGACGGTTATGGAGAATAATGACCCGCAAAAATTAGGACGTATCAAAGTTTATGTGCAAGCAGCTTATGGAACTTCCAGTATAGCGGAACTTCCGTGGGCTTATCCGAAATTTGCAAAACCAGGTGATTTTTATGTTCCTGAAATTGGAGAAGCCGTTTATGTTGAGTTTTTATGTACCGATGGTGAACCGGATTCTAATAATCCAATTTGGACTGGTGCGTGGATTTCTTTAAAAGAGATTCCAAGTTGTGTTGTCGGTGACGATATGGCGAATGCACATTATTATCGTGTTGAGCGTACTGCTGGGGGACATTGTATTGAACAGTGTGATAAACCAGGCGGGGAGTATATAAAAATAACTTCGGCTGCTGGTGCAACTATCTTGATGGATTCTTCAGGAAATATAAAAATAAATGGCAAGATTATTTATTTGAATTAGGAGGTAGTTGAATATGCCGGGGGCTGTGAGATTAAGCGATATGAGTACAGGGCATCCGCATTGTTATCCTGCTACTCCTGCGGTTGGAGCAAGTCAAAATGTTATTGTAAATGGTAGGGGACAAAATAGGGTTGGTGATGCATGGCAAACGCATGGTGCTTGTGAAGATCACAGCCCGCATAGTGGAACATCGTCGTCAGGCAGTCAAAATGTTATTGTAAATGGGAAATCTGCCTGCCGCATTGGTGATTCTATATCTTGTGGAGATACTATGGACACAGGTAGTAGTGATGTAATTATTAATGGTTAGGTGATTGATATGGATAAAGGTATATCAAGTCCGTTCGTTCGTGGTGCTCAGGGGTATTTTAAAGTTGATGTTGGTGCTGATTTAATAAAAAGTAATATTGCTCAAATTTTAGGAACAATTCCCGGTGAAAGGGTGATGTTACCGGAATTTGGTTGCAAACTTCGTAATCTTCTTTTTGAGCCAATGGATACTGCCACATATTATTTAGCAAAAACCTATATTGTAGATGCGATTATTTTATGGGAAAAAAGGATTTACTTGAATGATGTGGAGCTTGAAAAGGATGAGGATAAAGGAATATTCTTAGTTAGTTTGAGTTGGATATACAATGAAACCGGAACAGAAGAAAGCAGTATGTTTTTAGTTGGAAATATGGGGGTGAAAATCAATGAGTGACTTGGTGCGAATAAATTATATTGACAAGGACCATGACAGTATTGTTTCAGATGTTATCGCACAAATCAAAGCTAAGTATCCTGATACTTGGACAGATTTCGAGCATGATAATGCCGGCAGAATGTTGCTTGAGGTTCACGCTTATATAATAGACCTGTTACTGTTTTATCTTGATCGGCAAGCAAATGAGTGTTTTTTAGTTACGGCAAGGGAACGTCAAAAAGCTATAAATTGCTGCAAAGCGATTGGGTATGTATTGAGTAGTGCGGTGCCCTCAAAAGTTACTGTAAAAATTACATTGAAATACACTGTGCCAAGTAATGTAACGATCAATGCTGGTACAGAACTAACTACCTCAGAAAAAATTGTGTTTGAATTGGATGCCGATGTAATTATTTTAGCTGGTGAGTTAAATGGATTCGGTACTGCGACACAAGGGAAAACTTATACAGAAATACTTGGTATCTCTGATGGTTCTGCCAATCAGAGTTTTTTAATATCTAAAACAGGTGTCATTGATATAAAACAAATCTCTGTTGGATATGAGAAATGGACAGAGGTCGAAAGCTTTGCTTTTGCCAGTGCTTTATCAAAAAACTATACTGTAGAAATTGATGCGTTGGGACGTGGCAAAATTATTTTTGGCGATAACCGCAATGGATTGATTCCGACGGCAGGAAGCATGGTTAAAATCGTTTATCGTGTTGGCGGCGGGCTAAAAGGAAACATTGTCAAGAATACGCTTATCAAAGTGAATGGTACTGGTTATGATGCAAATGGACAGCCTGTTGCAGTTACCGTCACAAATGAAGAAGCTGCTACGGGTGGCGAAGATGAAGAAACTATTGCTCATGCTCGGAAGTGGGCACCGGTTACTTATTCCCAGCAAAATAGATTAGTAACCGAAGAAGATTATACTGCTGCAGCTAACAGTTTTGCTGATAAAGGATTAGGCAGATTTGCTAAAGCAAAAGCAATTATACATGAGCGATCAGGAGAGGCGAATGTTATCCGTATTTATGCTTTGTGCAGAGATGCTGATGGAGGATTTATTGCACCGTCAAAGGCGTTAGGAGATGCGTTTGTATCAGCTATTGATGATACAAAGATGATTACTGATCATGTGGAAGTTACAGCAGGGACATATCAGTCTGTCGATATATCCGGGACTGTAAAAATGCAGCCGGGATATTTAAAAGAAGAAGTACTTGCTAACCTCAATGAGAATATCGAAATTTTGTTTGATATGGAAAATCGTGAGATGGGGCAAAGTTTACGGATTAGTGATTTATATAAAGCTTTGGATAGTGCGCCAGGTGTAGACTGGGTGGAGCTTACAACACCACAAAATACGGTAACACCAGTATCTGAATATGATCTTTTGACACTTGGAAATGTTAATTTTGAGGTGAGTTGATTATGAATGAAAATGAGATATTACCAAAACTTGTCCCTAGGATTTACCATACTGATGAATTTGTACCATTTTTAGAGGCGTTAGATGCATCTTTTCAATATCTGGAAAAATCTGTTAAGAATCTACCGGATATAGTTGATGTTGATAATTGTGATGATAAATATTTGCCTTATTTAGCTGCAGGTATTAATTGCCCTTTATATGGCTATAATACTAAATTGTGGCGAAAGCAAATTAAAAACTGGCCGTATGTATGCCGTATGAAAGGAACAAAGCGAGCTATCAGGTATTTTCTGAATGCGTTTGGTATTGTTGCCGAGAGCATACCTACATATTGGCGAGATCAGTATGGTAATTATACGGAAGAAAAACCCGAAGGTGATCCTTTTTTTGATGAAACAGCAGGACTTTGGAAAAATAGCAAAACACATTATTTTGACGTAATATTATCAGCAAATGATGATGATACTGGAAATATTGAATTTGGTAGTCTTACTGAAGCTGGCAGCATTATACGCCAGTACTTGGACAAAGTTAAACCGTTTCATGCAGAGCTGCTAAGATTGGCCTGGATTTTTAATGCAAATATGCCAGTGAAGATAAAACATAAAAATTCTTCTATTGGATATATTAATGCCAGACATCGATTTTGGAATCAGGGAATATCAAGATCAACATATTGGGACGGAGAATTTTGTTTTGACGGTACTATCAGGTTTGACGGGATCTATCCAGATGAAAATTACAAGGAACGCCAAGCTCATAAATTTAAGGTTGAACAATCAATTTCAAGTTACGGTCACGTGAATATAAAAAATAAATATGCTTCTAAAATCAAAATAACGCCGTTACAGGCGTTTTTTTATTGCCACAAAGCTACTATCAAAAATCAAATTAATTCGTCTTATAAGCACATTGCCGCTCATGGAATGGCTAATAATACAGAAATGTCTACTATGCAAAATGGGACGGTGATAACAAAGAATACTTTTGATGGGTCGTTTTGTTTTGATGGTACGCATGATTGCGGTGGAAGCTATGAATTTAGAGGTTGTTATGAGCATCTATGTACTTGTGTGATTACAAAAAATAATCAAATTGTAGAAGGGAGTTTTGAAAGATTATGAGTGATGTAAATGTTAGACATACTTTAAATGTGAATGGTGAAGATATCGATGTTTTGGCAATGGATAACAGTTCGTTCCTGGCGTCAAATAAAAAAACTACGGCTGATTACAGAGCGTTATTTGCTCAGGCTATTGGTACAACGGGGACAATTCCCAAAATTGTAAAAATGGCGTTTGGAACAGGTGGAGAGGTTGACGAACAAGGAAATCCAGCTCCGCCTAGTGATAATGGTCCGTTGAATAATGTTGTTTTGACGAAAGCTATAACAGCAGTAACTTATCCTGTTGATACTACAGTACAATTTACTGCTGAAATACTGGCCGGTGATGTTACTGCAATAATCAATGAAATTGCTCTGATTGATGAAAACGAAAATACGGCAGCCAAGATGCGACTTTTAACACCAAAAGGTGTTGACGACGAAAGCGGATTTATTTCTAATTGGTCAGTGGAATTTTAAGGGGGAATAAGGTATGAATGTTGAAGAACTTGCAAAAGAAAGAGATAATTTGTTCCCTAAAGAGATTGCAGGATATAAACGTCCGGATGCTTTTTTGGATAAAAGTAATGACTTTTTTGACGAACTGCCGCAATTTATACAGAAGGATCCGGTTTATTTTAAAATCTTGAACTACATTTTTTCTGTTTTAATATCAAATGATGTCAGGGTAAAAAGTTGGGTCGATTCGCTTTCGTCTGATATGAATGAACAGGATTTTAGAGTTGTAACTGAACTTGTTAAGGGTGTGATGACACCTGAAATGTTAAAAAAATTAAATGGTATCGAGGTTGGGGCTCAGGTTAATAAAAACGCATTTGGCAAAATCCAAGTAAACGGAAAAATTTATAATGCAATGATTTTACAAGATGCGATTGAGCTGATTGAGGGGAACAATGTTACTCTAAGCATTGACACTGCTACTGGTGCTGTTACTCTTAATGCCAAAGATACTACATATGCGATCGTATCGACAACTGCAGATGGTTTAGTACCTAAGCGTGATGGTAGTGCGAATAAATATCTTTGTGCTGACGGTACGTGGAAGCAGGTAACTCAGTATATACATCCTGATAGCGGGATAACTGCTGGAACATATAAAAGCGTTACTGTAAATGCACAGGGGCACGTTACTGCTGGCAGTAATCCGACTACCTTGGCTGGTTATGGTATTACTGACGCTGCACCATTAGATCATGGTATTCACGTACCGAGCGGCGGCAGTAATGGTACGTTTTTGCGTGGCGATTTGACGTGGCAAGCTATTAGCGGTTTAGGCGGCATAGTAGCATATTCGCTAAATCAAAATGGTTATGTAAAATTCGGCTGTGGGTTAATTCTACAGTGGGGAATTAATAGCGCTGGCAACGACGGAAGCGAGGGAGAAAGCGGTTGGTACGCATTTCCTGTGAATTTTAATTCTGCTTGTTTTGCCCTATTTTGCGGACTAAGAAACACCGATACCAACAAACCAACAAACTACGATTCAGAAGTACAGCCACGTAACTGGACAACCACCAAATTCAACGTATACAAACAAAATTATGGCGGTAATCCATGGTTTGGTAGTTTCATTTGGTTTGCTATTGGCCGATAGCCAGCCAGTTACAAGCTATAACCCTACTGTTACCCTCTGAGTTACGTGTAGACATGAAAAAATTTGTATTTGTAATACTCGTTGCTGCAAAAGTATATTCGTAATTTATAGCCCTCTTACTTCCGTAAATACCAATTACAGAGTTAGTAAATTTAATTGGAAATGTTTGTGTTGATTCAGAATTACCATATCCCCACTGTTTTACTCGACCCCAAGGGCGATATAAAGTGTACCGTAGAAACTCATGTTCCAATAACCAAAAGCGGCTCCTGTTGATGTCCAACTTAAGAGATGATAATGATCGGTATTTCCAGTGGTATTGCTGTGAGCATTACTTACAACGGCATAACACTCTCTAAAAGCGATAGGGAAAGTAACTCCTGTTGAATTTGAATATCCCCACTGTGGCTAGCACCCAATTATAATCCAGTTAACATCATTAGGCTGGGCTACATCAGGTCTATTTGACTGATATGCACGAGTTGTAACAGTAGTATTCGTTGCAGAACATCCAGGGCAGCACCATTCGCTAGAAGTAGATGCAACTGCAAGGAACACGTTTGTAAATGGTATTGGTAATGTAGAAGTTCGCACTGCCCCGCCAGTATTTATTCCCCACTGTGTCTTAAAACCCTATTGTGCAATAGGACAGATAACGACCTCTCGTAATCGAAACACGTATCGAAGTTGTTGTAACCTGAGTTACGCCTACGTTTTCACCGTAACCGTCGGTATCATTACTTGTGTAGTCGAGATCTTGGCCTATGACAACATATTTATTTGAGCTATATGCTAAAGGCAATGTAACAATAATATACCCTTGTTCAGCATAAACTATTCCCCACTGTTGCTATGCTACGCCAAAAGCACACCAGTATTTTCCACTGCCGCCACCAGATGCTCCAATATTCATACCTGATATAGAAACATTATAAACTGTATTTGCTTCACTCGGACTTCCATTGTGGCAAATACAAGAAATTGCTGTAAATACATTTGAAAATTTGAAGGGAAAAGTTATATATGGTCTACCTGTATTGTTAGTAAATCCCCACTGTTTAAAGGCCTACTGCTATTGCAGATCCGCTAATATTTGATACCCAACTTTCATTTGTTGCGCATGAAGCTGTATAACCAGTTAGTGAAATTGTTCCGGAATCACCATACCAAGTTCCCGATGATTGCGAGCCTGTGCGTGTCATGGTAATTCCGCCAGCAACAAATTCTGTGAATGGTATTGCCCATAAACCAGGGTTATTTCTCCACTGTTTACCAACCAATTACAAAAACGTAAAAACTCAAAGCTGGAGATGTTCCAGGTAATGATACCGAAATATTATTGGGAATACCGATCCCAGCTTCTCGCATTAGATAATTATTACCATTGCTGTTTGATTTTGCTTGTTTAAAAGCTAGTACATTGTTTGAAGAGAACGCTATTGGATAGGTAAAAGTAGTAGCCTGTTTTACCGTCATTCCCCACTGTTCAATGGCCGCCAACGAAATACCAGCCAGAAGTTCCGTGAAGGTATAAATTAACACTGGTAGTGCCTAAATATTCTGCCCCAGTTGCCGTAGCTGACGTGCTTGTAGTTTTTGGTACGGCAACAATGAATAGTGCCGCAGTTGGAAACGGAATTGGAAATGTTGCTGTACGTGATGAACAATATCCCCACTGTTTATTAGGCACCTATAGCAATCCAACTGACAAATCTTGAAGATCCATCGGAATAAACACGAACCTGCGTGTTGCTATAGGCACTTGCATTATCGTAATATCCACTACCAGCCTCGCCACCACCAAAACAACAAAGTGCCTCTGTAAATGGTATTGGAAACGAATAAATACCATTTGTACGATTCGTTCCCCACTGTTTCAATAGCCAAGTGAAATTGCAGTAGTGGTGGGCCTGATGTATGAAACGGGGCTATTATATCCAGCCGTAAAACTCCATCCAGTAAGGGTGTAATCGAAAGTAAAACCACAAAACTCTCTTGCCGGAAAGCCAGGGGCGCCAACAACTACTGCCGTATAAACACCATTGAATTTTAAAGCCCAAGCGCCTGAGCCGACAGTTGAATATCCCCACTGTGGCTAACAGCCTATGCCAACACATGAAACATAACTGCTCCCTATAAAGTTTGCTCCATATCCGCAAATGAATTTTTGCATATCTATTCCAACTAACCAAGGTACTGCTTCCTCTTTAGGTTCATAATATGTCTTGGTTGCCATCGTTATATAATGGGATGTAAAAGGAATTGACCAGTAACGATAATCTGTTGGATTTTGTGACTCAACATAATATCCCCACTGTTCAATGGCCTAAAAGAATGTAATTAGGGACTAGTGAGCCGCCACTTCCTGAATCAAGGCTAGTTATCAATCTAACAGTTAGTGAGTTACCTGAATACGCTGTAACAAAACCAACAAATAAGCTCGGGCCACTTGTTGAGGAAGCACATATAAAGCCCTGATATAAGGTTGACATTGAAATTGGCGTAGATATGGTTACTGTACCAATATCTTTAGGCGTAGCATAATCTTTTTTGCTGAATGAAGATGACGAACCATTTCCCCACTGTTTACCGTCCTACAGCGAACAACCTTGACGTCTGCGTTCCGTTCCAGCGATCATCATTATACCCATTACAAAGTCTGTAATTAATATTAGTACTGCTTATGCCATAGACGAAAGTTTCACAGTTATCTGGTGAAATTACATTCGCATAATATAACTCACTGAACGCAATAGGATACGTTATAACACGATCATTACCAGAATTGGTATATTTTCCCCACTGTTTATACACCAGCAACAATATAGTTGCCGCCATAAGCTCCTGACGATGTAATGAAAATACTGTTGATCGTAGATTTATCATTATTAAACGAGAAGTAACCGTCAGAGCTGGTAGTAGAAGAAGTTATATCAGTAACTACACAAATAAATATTTTTTCGTTAAATCTTAGCGGTAAATTGTTTATTCCGCTTCCACACGTTCCCCACTGTTTAACCAAAATAAAAATTGAATTGAAAGGAAGTAATAAAAATGCCGGCTAATATAGCAGACTGTAGAATTTTTTTGAAATTTGACGAAGCAGGGAATAGAATTGATACCCTGATAGAAGATCATAATCTTAAAATCACACCTAAAAAACCCATAATTGAGTATGAGCAGGGGGAAGAAATCTTTTTAACTATTCCTGCTCATGGAGATGTGAATGATAATGCGGAAGCCGTAAGTGTGCCTGAAACAAAAATACCTACAGGACAGTATAAACAAGTAGAAAAAGTTGTAGGTTATACAGATGAAATATTTGAGCCTTCAGTAGAAGGATTTACTGAAGTCAATTATGACCAATATCTAAAAATGTCTGGTAATGCTTCGGACGGCAAAGAATATCGATGGGATAATAATGCTGGAGAGCCAAAAGAATATGTTTATGTACCATCATTAGAAGAATTGAAGGAACAGAAACTACACGAAATAAAACTTGGCTATATTAAAGACTTATATTTACCTGTATGGGTGGAACAGACTGATGGTAAGGTTTATGGGTATGATACAGATAAAGATAGCCAGGTAGACTTCATGGCATCATATAACAGAGCTAAAATTACAGGCACTACTCGTTATAATGTCTATGTGAATAAAGATGATCTTAGCGAAAAAGTGTTTACAGTACATAACCAGGAAATGTTTGAAGCTGCATTATCTGAAGCTGGTATATATCAAGAAAGTGTCTATGCAAAATTGTATGAGTTGGAGGACCGTGTGGAAAATGCAAAAACAGAAGAAGATCTTGCCAAAATATCTTGGTAAAGTGGTTGAAAGCGCATGGATACTAGCTTTATGAGGTAATAATAAAATGAAAAAATATCATACCGAATTCAAACCGCCTGCGATCCTGAGAAACCAAGGGATACAGGCTTTTTTGTTGCGTAAATTCGTGCCGGGTTAATACCATAAAAGGTCGTCAAATAAGGTCTATAGCCTTTTTTAGCTCATGGAGGGATTTATGGGTATAAACTCTCTTAGTAACTCCTTGACTGGCATGTCCGAGTATACGTTTGATCGCCGTATCGTTGGCACCGGCATTGTCTAACATGGTAGCGCAGGTGTGGCGGCATTCGTGTGGCGTATGCTTGCAGCGGCTGGCTGTCATTACAGCATCAAAGCGTGTTCGGTATTGATGATATGTAAGCTGATTGCCGTAATCGTCTGTAATGAGATATTTACCTGGTTGAGATAGCCAAAATTCAAAAAACGACAATGTTTTTTTTGATATAGGCACAGCACGGTTGCGACCGGCAGCAGTTTTTGACTCTCGAACGATAAAATATCGCTGTCGCAGCTTGACGTCTGTTTTGACGACAGATAGCATTTCGGACGTACGAACACCAGCGTATATCATCATGAGCACCGTCATAGCCCATTTATCACCGAGTTTTTTTACTCTGTTTATCTGTCGAGTGTTAAAAGGCGTTTTAGGGTATTTCACTTTATGCTGATCGATATCGATGTATTGACTGATGTCTGCGGTAGGTGAGATGATCTCATATTTAACTGCGTAGGTATAGCAATGGTGCAGTATTTGCCGGACTTTCTTTTGCATAGCGTACAATGCTCCTGATTCTCTTGTGTCGCGAATAACAGCCTGCAGGTCACCGATTTTTAGTTCGGCGAACTTCTTGCCGTATAATCTATGGCAGTGTTTGTAGGCCGAAAGGTAATTGACTTGCGTAGTTTTTGCTAGTTTAGGAAATCGCTCGGCCCTCATAAGCTCAAAGACTTCGGAAAAGGTGATTAGCGTTGGTGCAAAAAGGGACGGATTTTTATGATACTCTGCGAGTAAAGCAAGTCCTTCAATCTCGGTAGCAGTGTCACCGATTGATTTTTGACGGCCGTTGATTGTGACTTTTACAGACCATGGGCGGCGGCGGTTACCGTCAGTTCGTAGCACAACACTACCAAAGCCGTTTGGTAGCTTCATACGTTTTCTTTTTTTAGTATTCAAAATATCACTCTCCTTTAAGGAGCATTATACAGGAGGCAAAAATGAACTGGGAATCTTTTAAATTTGCGGCTATTGGAGCTGCTCAAACTTTAGCACAAGGTTGGTCTTACAAAACATTAATGGCTGCAATGTTGGCCATGATATTTCATAAACATGCTGTATTGTTTTACAGTTTTGCTTTTTTAGTATTTATAGATTGTTTTACCAAATGGGTATCGATATCCTATCTGCATCTAAAAGATAGTGGTATTGAAAATCCGACTATTCTAGAATCTATTAAAGGAATAAAAAAGGCCAGAGCTGCCAAAAAGATAAAAAGTGAAGTTATGAAACACCGTTTTCTTGGGAAAATCGGTGTTTATTTAATTTGTGCGTTGTCTGCAGCTGTCGTTGATGTAGTTATGAGAGTTTTAGATAAACCTACTTGGGCAGTTATGACGGTTATTGGATATCTTGTTGTAACTGAGCTGCTTAGTATTATTGAAAACTTAAATGATGCTGGCGTAGAAGCTATGAGTGGATTGATTGTTTTTGTTAAAAAGAAACTATGATTTCTAAATTTTTTATGGAGTGTGATTAATATGGCTTTGTATGTAAGTAAACATTGGAGCGTAACGGAGTGGGATTGTCTGCAACGTAGCAGGAATGAGTATGCATGGGACGAAAATGGTCGACTATGTACAAATGATGAAAAGACTGCTAACTTATTTCGGTTACTTGATATGCTGCGGGATTGGAATTCTAATTGGGTTATTAATACCACTAATGCTGGTTATAAAAGTGGCTTTCGAACTATAGAAGTGAACTTAGCTGTTGGTGGAGAACCTAACAGCTATCATACTCGTGGCTGTGCAGCCGACATCCATATTTCGGGACAGGACGATACTGATACCGCATTGGCAGATACGGTCATTGTTGCAGCTAAAGCCTGGGGCATTGAAGATCAGCTTGGGATTGGTTATTATGGCGATTGGATTCATGTAGATACCAGGGGCTACAGTAGCAGGTGGTGACGAATGTGTATGAAAAAATCAAAAGTTGGATATCTAATAATCGCTTTCTTGTTGGTATGGGCGTTGGCGCAGTTCTTTTTCTTGCCTGCCTGTTCAGCTACAGAACCAGTTTATCTGATAACGGAAAGCGAGCTGGTGACGTTGGAACAAAACTCAACCAGGCAATTAGAAATCAGCAGGAAATTAGCGCTGGAATTACAGATAGCAAGGGAACAGCAGACGCTATCGGATCAAGCATCGAGCGAAGCCAAACTGCAAATAGATCAGCTGCAGAAGCAGTTGACAGATGTACTGAACTCGTCGAAGAAACAAGAAAACTTACAGAAAGAAATCTTGAAATCCTTGCCACCATCCGCGCCAGGGGTCCTGCGGGAGATCGGAGCCAAGATTAATGTTGATCACTATGTTACAGGTATCAGCTATGGAGTGAGCCGCCGGATAGGTGGCAAATATATAGGATTTCGAGGCGAGTATGATTGGCAAGATAAAAAAACTGGCGTGTGGGTAACATATGCGTACTAAAAAAAGCCTGACTATTACTTAATGTAGTAGTCAGGCTTTATTTTTTTTGCTATTTTGCCTATAATAAAGCTTGTGTGTTAAGGAGGTTGTTGTATATGTATGTAATAATTAGAGGGCACTGTATTGAAGGAGAGAATTTAGAAGAAATGGCAGCTTGTTTGTTTAGGTGGATGCCGCCGTTGGTTCCTTGGTTTACCGAATTACAGAAACAAATTAAGCAAAAATCAGCGGAGTGTGGTAGTGACGGAGAGGCTTTTTTGTCTGTAGTAAAGTCTGATCCCGAACTGTTTCCGATAGAAATGCAAAGTAAAGATAGTCCATTTAGAGAAATTTAAGAAAACAAAAAGAGCAATCTTTTCAGATTGCTCTTTTTTCGTCGAGGTATCTACGACGTTTGCAAACAATGCCTGGCAGTGGCATGGAGGAGTTTGCGTATATATTCTATCATAATTTAGAATGAGTTTAAAATGAGTTTCATATTTTTCGGAAATATGAAAAATGTATAAAATAAATAATAAAATATGGACTGAATGGTATAAAAAAACACTTAGTAATAATGGAAGAAATGCAATCATTGAAGTTGTTCGTCTGTAATTGATATAGATTAAAATTTTTTTTAATATATAGCAGCATA